>Ga0105055_10000423_pt1 | contig 64418 bp, 51 predicted proteins | sample BON03_FD_78090 | JGI IMG/M metagenome (GOLD analysis project Ga0105055, IMG submission 78090) | Freshwater microbial communities from Lake Bonney liftoff mats and glacier meltwater in Antarctica - BON-03 | ecosystem: Environmental > Aquatic > Freshwater > Ice > Glacier meltwater | place: Lake... | reverse complement strand
TAAAAACAGAACAAGGATGCTTCAGTGGTTTCAAAAATATGATGTAATCCTTTGTCCTACCACAGCCACACCTGCTGAAGAGATCGATCAAGGTATCGGAAGTGAGTGGACCAGCAGAAAACCCGGCGAAAGTTACTGTGGGCCTTACAATACCACTGGCTGGCCAGTCACAGTTGTGAGGGGTGATACTAACGGCGCGCTGCCAGTTGGTGTACAATGTGTGGCACATCCCTGGAGAGAAGATGTTTCTTTAGCGGTAGCACAATACCTGGAAACCAGATCAGGGGGTTGGAGAAAACCATTGATTTAAAAATCGCCAGTTAAATCATTTAATCCTTTCAAATCAAAACTAAATCTAGACTCTAAATCACTGGTTTCAAATTGATTAGACAAACATTAATTTTAAAGAAAATTACACCCATCGTTGAGAAATTTGAGGCGGTCATAAAAGCTTTCGCATAAACATAAAAAGGTCATAAAAGTCTGTTTCGTTTATACGAACAGTTAAAAAATAAAACAAGATGAAAAATCATAAATCAAGAAGAGGATTTTTAGAAAAATCGCTCGCAGGAAGTGCCCTTGCGCTTACTGGGTTACCAGGCTTGGTGCTCGGCAAAGACCTCAAGAATTCGCCAATCAAAAATGAAAAGAACACTTTCAAGAAAATAAAGCCAGATAAAGTGCTTCGCTCTTTTCCTGAAAACATGGTATGGGGCTATTTTGGGGCTGATGTTCCGCCCAAAATCACTGTAAAAGAAAAAGAAATTGTAGAAATCCATTCGATAAGTACTTCGGGAGTTCCAAGAGAGGATCCCGAATCCTTTTTCAAAGAAAATAACCTGGCTTTTGACGATCATGCAAAAGAGCTTGTTGATATCATTAATAATGTTCCCCCTGAGCCTTCGGGAATTAGGGGGCACATGCTAACAGGTCCAGTTTTTATAGAGGGTGCAATGCCTGGAGATAGTATCGAAATCCGCATACATGATGTCATATTAAGAAGCGAATATGGTGTAAATCATGTAAGGCCTGGCAGCAGAGATGATGTTCCTCAGGAAATTAAAAACCAGAAAAGTTATGTTTATAAGTACAATAAAAAAAGAACCAGTGCGGAGTTACTTCCAGGAGTAGAAATTCCACTCAAACCTTTCATGGGTGTAATGGCACTTTCCCCACCTGCTGAGACAGGACGTGTGAGTTCCATTCCACCTGATTTTTTTGGTGGCAATCTGGATTTAAAGCACTTGATCAAAGGCACTTCCCTCACCTTGCCAGTATCTGTAGAAGGGGGACTTTTCACAACTGGGGATGCTCATGGTGCCCAAGGGAATGGGGAAGTGAGTGGCACAGCCATAGAAACTTCAATGATACTTGTAGCGGAATTCATCATTCACAAAAAGACCATCCAGATGCCCGTGGCTGAAACCCCTGATCATTTTATTGTTTTTGGTCTCAATCCTGATTTGGATGAGGCAATGAAGCAAGCACTTCAACAATCAGTGGTTTTCATTCATGAAAAACTTGGCTACACCCATGAGGAGGCTTTGTCAATAGCGAGCACTGCAGTTGATTTCGAGGTCACACAAGTTGTAGATCGTACCGAAGGAGTACACGGCATGATTCCTAAGTCCATCTTCACGCGCCAAAAATTTGATTATTGGTATTCCTCTTAAAAACCATTTTGTATATGAAGACCATCAACCAGTTTCCAATTAATTTTAAAATAATTCTATTGCTTCTTTTTTTGTTTTATTACAATGAAGGCTATTCACAGGAAAAGCCTCGGCTGGCAATCTTCTCTGGCCCTACGGCAACTATTCAAAATAGCCATCCGCTAATCACTAGTAACAAAGCAAGAGAGAATAATAACCTGCCACTATTGACTAACGATGAAGGTGAAACAATGCCCTATGATCGATTGTACTATCAAAAGATAGCGGCTCCCGTAACTTTGTACCTGGAGATGTTCACTGCCCACCCGCTGGAAAATGACGTGAAAGAACTTTATGGGGAGCCCGATGGCTATGTGGATGAAAATGGTAAATTTCGAGAAAAGAAGGGTTCGCCTTCAGACAAGCCTGTCCTAAAAGTAGAGTTGAAACCTGAAGATGGACTATACCCATTGCCATACATGGCAATTCAGGCAAACGGCCAACCTTGGGATGCTACATCTGCTTATCCTGGAGCACCCTTTTCCGAGTCCAGGCAGACATTCTATCCCAATGCTTCCAGAATATTGGAAGAAATAGAGCGAGCCGGAGGGAATATTTATGGATTAGCTGAATATGATTTTTACAGACCAGCTCCAGCTGGTGGATATACCAAAGGTTTACCTGCTACAGAACGCACAGATAGTGGTGAAGGAGACATTCCACCTGAAACCTTAGGTAAAGACTTCTTTACCTATGGCCCATATGGTGCCTCACAAAATCGAATGCAATTGGCTAAAGCTACGAACATGGTACAGCAGGTAATGGCTTCAGGTGAATACGATGGCTCAATTTGGCTGGAGGGAAGCCCAAGTATTGAAAACACTTCCTATTGGATGGGTTTACTTATCGATTCAAAAGTACCACTTGTTTTTAATGCTGCACAGCGAATGCGTGGACTCGTTAGTGCTGACGGCGATCAAAACATTATCGATGGCATTAATTATATTACTTCCGGAGTCTGGGCAGATGAAAATGGAGTAAGTCGGGTTGGTTCAGTGATGATCCAGGATCAAATAATATTTTCTTCTCGTGAAGTACAAAAGGGAGATGCCAGACCGGGGGGATATGTAACTACCGGTGGTTATGGAGGAATTATAGGCTCAATGGGTTACGGGCCGAAACTGACGTTTTTGCCTTTGAGGAAGCACACCCACCTTTCAGAAGTAAACTTCACCAAAATTCCGAAAACTGTTCCCGGTATAACCGAATTGGAAGACGGAACCCTTTCATCTGTAGATGTTCCGGTTAAAGGTGCCAATGGCAATTTGATCCCTGAATCGATGCCAATGGTTACGATTTTCAAAAGTGCCCGTTGGAAGACAGAAGACGATGGCAGCAATGATCCTTCGAGTGAAATAGACATACTTGCCAGAATCAATAACAACCTTACTAAATATCCACTTGCCGGTTTTGTTGGGGAGGGTATGGCCCCCTATGGCTCCATGATATCACCAATGGATGCAGCATTAGAACTCGCCGCCCTTCATGGATTTCCTGTCCTCAAGGCAGCTCGCGGCAATGCAGACGGGTTTATGAACACCGATCCTGATAATTTATTTATCGAGGGTCATAATACCACTTCCACTAAAGGCAGGATGCTCTTAATGGCCTGCATACTTCGGTTTGGAACTTATCCTCCAGCAAAAGATCCATCAAATCCTACTAAAAAAGAAATAGAGGTAATCAAAGAGAAGATCAAATTGTATCAAGAAGTTTTTCACACGCACTAATTAAAAAAACATGCTTATTACAAAAAAAATAATACAATGTTCATTGGTTGGATTATTACTTTGGGTTGGGTGTACTTCACCTCAAAAAGATTCATCCAAATTCCCCCTGGTTGAGGCCACCATAGCTGACATCCATGAAGCTATGGAAAGCGGTGATGTCACTGCCCAATATTTAGTTGATGGGTATCTGAAACGAATTGAAGCATTCGACAAACAGGGCCCTTCCATCAATTCTATAATTATAATCAATCCAGAGGCAATGGCTACTGCCAAATACCTTGATAGCATTTACGCCGAAAGCGGTATGGTGGGTCCCCTGCATGGTATTCCAATAATAGTTAAAGATAACTATGACTTTTATGGAATGCCCACCAGCAATGGTACACTTGCACTTAAAGATTCTTATCCTCCAGATGATGCTTTTCAAATCAAAAAACTCAGAGAAGCTGGTGCCATTATCATAGCCAAATCTAATTTGGCTGAATTTGCTTCTAGCGGTTCTTTTTCAGTGAGTTCCGTATTACCCGGATATACGCGAAACCCCTACGATACTCGAAGAACTTCGGCCGGTTCCAGTGGAGGTACTGCTGCTTCTATTGCGGCAAGCCTGGCTGTCGTTGGCATGGGAACGGATACAGGAAGCTCTATAAGAGGTCCTTCTGCGCACCAGGCTTTGGTAGGCATAAGGTCTACTATGGGCTTAACAAGCAGAGATGGAATCGTACCACTAGCCCTTACAAATGATGTGGGTGGCCCAATGGCAAGAACAGTCGAAGATGTCGTGAGGGTATTTGATGTTATTGCGGGATATGATGAAGCTGATACGGTTACTAAGGCAAGTATAGTGGCCAAAGAAGCCTCATATCTACCCTTTCTGGAGGCTGATGCACTTAAAGGAAAAAGGATTGGCGTACTGCATCAGCTTTTCCCAAAAAGCGAGTCGGATAGCAGTGTTTATTCTCTCATGCTCGATGCCCTTGAAGACTTGAAAAAGGGTGGTGCCGTTTTGATCGATAGTGTGAAAATTAATGACTTGGACTCCCTAAATGAATCTGGCACCCGTATCCGCCAACTCAAAAGAGACTACAATGCGTATCTTGCCAGCTTGGGAGATAGTTCCAAGTATAAATCGCTTCAGGACATCATTGATTCGGATAAATATCATCCATATTTGGAAAAGCGCTTAATCGATGCACAGAGTGATGTGGATATACCGGAAGACCATCCTGACTGGGATAAAAATATGGCCTTAAGACAGACGCTCCGAGAACGCATATTGGGGGTAATGGATAGTTTAAATCTGGATGTACTTATTTATCCTTCTTTCACCTATCCTCCCAGGTTGATTGGTGATCTAAATGGTCCAAGGGGTGACACCAGCGGAAAACTTTCTCCACCAACTGGTTTCCCTGCTATCTCAGTACCCATGGGTTACTCATATGGCAAATATCCAGCCGGGTTTCAACTCCTGGGTAGGCCATTTAGCGAAGGGCTACTATTCAGTATATCTTACGGATATGAACAGCAAACCACACACAGGAGAGCACCAGAGGGTTTTGATGAACTCTGATTTTAAGGAAAAAAGAAGCTTGAATAATTTTGGTTTTTGCATCCACGTTTAGTTCTGAATCAAAGTTTTGTTAATATTCCTCAAAACGGCTAAGTAGTTGCTACAAACTTGGGATACCTGGTGCCTTTTGAGACATTTAGCAAACATTTCAATTTTATCTTGTTTTCTGAGAAACCTGTGGATCAAATGTGATTTGTAGCCACTATAACCTGCGTGTTCAGCTTATTTAGAAACTTATGCGGAATATGAGTTAAATCTGTATAGGTTAACTTATAATTTTAAACATAAGTCTTAAAATTAATAAAATTACCGGGTTTTATTTTGAGCCACATTATTATTGCCAAGATATTCAATACAGCACCAATGATAAAGAAAGGTGTTACAGAACCTGTCCAATCTCTAAGATAAGGAAAAGCCAAAGCCGTAATAAAAGAACCTATATTTCCTGCCATATTCATGGTACCGGAAACCGCACCTGAATGCCGTTTTCCGATGTCATTACACAGCGTCCAGGAAGGACTAATGGTCATGTCAGCACCGAAAATAGCGATGGACAAAAAGAAGATAGAAGTGGTTATTTCGCTTGAATATAAGCTTGCTATTAAACCCACAGAAGCCAGACCAAATCCTATCACCGCGGGGATAACCCTTGACCATCTAAAGCTGCCCTTCTTATAAATTGTATCTACCAACCAGCCAGAAAACATGTTCCCAAAAGCTCCTGCTATTAGGGGAAGCGAGGAGTAAAATCCGGCCTCTAAATTATTCAACATAAACTGTTCCTTCACATGGGGAAACAGCCAGGTGAGGCAGAAGAAAAAAGTGAAATTACTGGCAAAATACTGTCCCATTGCCAACCACATATTTCTGGATTCTAAAATTGACTGAACTGAAAATTTTGAATTGACATCAACACCCTGTTTTGACCTTGAAATCATAATTTCTTCTTTCTCATAGGCAGAAACCCTTGGGTGGTCTTCAGGATTGTCCCTAAAAAGGTAATACCATGCCAGTACCCACAGAACACCAAGGATGCCAAGGGTAAAAAAAGTATTTCGCCAGCCCATCGTATCAATTACAATCGCTATTAATGGCAAGGCAAAGGCAGCTCCAAACCTTCCTCCAGAAAAATTAATACCATTCACTATACCTCTTTCCCTGATCGGTATCCAATGATAAACCGCCTTAGATATTCCAGGGTAAGCACCAGCCTCACCAACGCCGAAGAAAAACCGGACAAAAAACAAGGTAATGAAGTTGGTGACAGCACCGGTCAATGCGGTGAAAAGAGACCATAAACTTACCACTGCCGCCAGAGCCCTTCTAGGGCCAATCTTATCTGATAAGATGCCCAAAGGAGTTTGAAAAAGAGCATATCCCAAAGCAAACATGGACAAAACCCACCCAAATTGTTTATCACTAAGCTGAAGGGCATCTGTCATGGGTTCTTTAGCCACTGAAATTCCAATTCTATCCACATAGACCAACATGGACAAAAGGAAAGTCCCGGCTACCATAAAATAGCGGCTCGGGATCAAAGGTTTTTTCTTTTCTGGGTACACGTTAATTGGGTTTATTTGAAATCACAGACTAGGACTGATGCCAAATACCTCGTTTGTTCGGGTCGGATGTTATTGGATAAATTCTTCCTTAAGCTTTTCTTCAATTACTTTTTTTGATTTTATCAGGTGGGTTTTCATTGCCTGTTCCGCACCCTCTTTATCATGGTCCAGAATAGCTTCTATTATATCCAGGTGGTCCTGAAGGGTTTGCTCCGGCGGCCTGATTAGGCCGATACGTTCGATATAAGTAATAAGGTTTCCCTGCTTAAATAACTTGTACAGGTACCTGTTTCCGCATTTTTCAACAACGAAATCATGAAATTGGGTATCTGCCTTCTTATATTTATCATATTCTTCTCCTTTTCTCTTTTCATAAGGTTGAAAAAAACGCCGAAGGTTTTGGGCATCAGTGGGATTGATGTTTTCCGCCAGGATACCCGCCGCTGTAGATTCCAAAGCAATCCTGCAATCAAAAATTTCCATGATTTCCTTGTTATCAATTACTTTGACTTTAAATCCTGTTTTATTTTTGGGCTCGATAAGGTTTTCAGCTTCAAGCATATGCAGGGCAACACGCAAAGGGGTCCGGCTGATCCCCATTTTTGCAGCTAACTTTTCCTGAATGATTTTCTGTCCCGGTGACAAGACCCCATTGATAATCATCTTTCTCAATTCCCGATAGGCTTGTATTCCCAATTCATCATTCTTTAACATTTAATTAAGGTTTTTGTAAATAACAAATGTTTTTAGTATACTGTACACTAGATATTAAAAATAAGAATTTATCCTTACTTTATACTGTTTATTTGGAGATTACTTTTTACCCGATTTGATTGGTAGATGGCTTCTACGACTTTCAGCGTTTTGATATAATCTTCAATACCTGTTTCAAAAGGTGAATTGTTTATGATACCATTTATAAAATGTTCTTGACAGGCAAACACACTATCACCGGAAAAACCCATTTCTGTGGGCTTAAAAGGCGACTTATAGACCGGAAAGCCCAGAGGTTTGATAGATATCTCCCCATTGGTATGCAGAACAATACTCCCCTTATCACCCTCAATCAGCATTTCCCCAAAGGTAAACCTGGCATTGTTGTGTAAGGGCTCATTGTATCGGTTAGCATCAAATAAGGCAGTGCAGCCGGATTTAAATCGGAAAAAGACCATTCCGGTATCTTCTCCCTTTATGATGGGGTTTAGGGTCTTAAGGTTGGCATAAACTTCACTCACCTCTCCCTCAAGAAAACGAAAGGTGTCAACAAAATGCACGCCTGTTTCATGGATAAGGAGCCTGGGCATGGTTCTAAAGTAGGGTTGCCTGTCCATGTAGGCATTTTCTCCCCAACCATCACCAAGCCTCATTTTAAAGGTATATTGAAATATTTTTTTCCCGATTGTGCCTTCCTTTATCTGGGATTTGATTTCCCGATACCATGGCTGAAACCGCCAATTTTCATGCACCATAAACCTGATATCTGCTCCTTTTAACAGGTTCCTGATTTCTTTTGCTTCTTTATACGTTTCAGCCAATGGTTTTTGACAAATAATATGAATTCCCCTGGATAATGCTGCTTCAATAATGGCTTTATGGGTCACAGGTGGCGTCACAATATCAATAAAATCTGGGTTTTCCTTTTCCAGCATTATCTCCAAATCAGCATATACACCAGGGATATTGAAATTCTTTGCATATAGCCTGGCCTTTTGTATGTCCTTATCGGCTATTGCCGAAATTTCAATTTTATCCATTCTGGACCAAGCATCTCCATGAAATTGACTGAAATATCCTGCTCCTACAATTACCCCTTTTAATCTTTTCATTAGGTTGAGGCTTTAGCTGTGAACAAATCAAAACTTTCAGCATCCCCCACATTACCTGGGTATACCACATAAGGCATGCCCGGAAACATTGTTTCATCTCCCAATTTCCATACTGGAACCCCAGGGATAATTTGCCCCAAAACAATGGCTCTTTTCATTTTTAGCCCATTCACGGCAATGTCATTGGAGGTGATGCCTCCTTTGGCTATAAAAAATGAAGGTTGTGTTTTGAGCTTTGAAACCATCCGCACCAAAAAATCCGTTACCTTTTCACCTATTGCCAGACTATCTTCAGGGTTGGTTCCTGAAACCAACTTTCGGGAAGTGTATACCACAGCGTTTACTCCCGAGGTCAAACAACTTTCAATAGTTTGAACAATCTCTTTCAAAAGAGATTCATTTGAAATTTCTGATCCAATGATTTGCTCTACGGATAAGGGAATGGCTTTAATTCCATCTTTTTTCAACAGGTTTTCAAGCTGGGATGTAGATTTATCCACATAAGACCCCACTATGGTCAGACCGCCAATACCAGCGTATCCGGAGTTTTGGGGAGGGGACCAGGCCAACGCACCCATACCCGTAAAAGCAGAAACAAAAGAAGCGGCAGTTCTGAAATTAAATAGTTTACCACTTTTTATCAAACGGTGCAGTACCAGACAAGTCTTTTCCAATTCCTCGTAGGTAGTGTTGTTGACCACCATCACCTCATTGTCTTTAAGGGCTTTCAATTTTTCAAAAATTGCCCCTTCTCCATGATGGATATCCTCCAGAGTAAGGCTTTTCACTTCTTCATGTTTTATTTTCCCCCCTGATTTCTCCTCCACCCATTTGGTCAGGTCGGCATTGACATACCCAAAACTCTTATCCCTGGCAAATACCGTCTCTGATACAGGGATCTTAATTCCTGCTTCCAATATGTAATGAATATTGTCCTCAGTGATCCTTCCACCCTCAAAAAAGGCAGGAATCAACAAGGTGGGCATATGAGCCAATCCAGCTCCCTGGCTTAAAGCCTCAACCTCGGAGGGAAAATAACCCCTAAGGGTAGAATCACTTCTGCTGATAAACATAAAGGGACGACCTGTTTTCTCCGAAGCTATTTTCAAATTTTTTCCTATTTCCATTGCCCTGTCAGTAGCTTTTGCTTTGGTAAGGCTCCTGGTGTTGGCCAATACGAAAAACAATGGAGTATTGATTGTAAATTCATGGGCAAATGCGTCCTCAGACCAGTAACCCAACACAGGGACGTCATGCGCCGTTTGGGTACCGGTTGGATCATCATCTACGATTACCAATGATATTTGCTGATCAAAAAACAGGTTGCTGATTTCATTTTCAAACGGTCTCTCCAATGGATTTTTTATATCCTTCATACTATAAATTTTTTTGCAATGGTCTGGCCAAAACCCTGGCCGGAGCACCGTCTCCCCCACCCAATTTTAATGGCATTACCATCAATTCCACTTCTTTTGCTTTAATTTCATTCAAGTTGCAAATTCCTTCCACAATGATGACCTGGCCGGTAAACAAAATCCTGTGGATAAGGGTAACTTCTGTCAGATCATTGACATTAGCGACGGATGGCGGTTCTACTGCTAACATATTTATCCCCTTTTCCACCAACCAATAGGCAAGTTTTTCACTGATTCTGGGCAACTGGTTCCTGTATTTTCCAGGATTAGAAATTGAATAATTACTCCAACCAGTTTTTATGATTAAACTGTCGCCTGAAATCATTGCTTCTTTTAATTTGCCGAGGTCCTCAACGGTAATCGAAGAGGATGGCAGAATACCTGTCAAATCAAGGATTTTAGCAGTACCCATCAACCTCTTTATAGGGACTTGGTCAATGGTCGGACCCTCCACTCCAAAATGTATTGGAGCGTCCATATGGGTACCAGAGTGACTGTACATGTCAATGTTAACAGCATTCCATCCGTCTTTCTCCAAATTTTTTGCTTCCCTTATCTGAACGCCGGGCATGGCAGGACTTATGGTCTGTGTAAGGTCTATCCAATCCATGCTTATTGGTTCAGTGCTTTGATTACGCTGGCGGCAAATTCTTCCGTTTTGGCCGTTCCTCCAAGGTCTATGGTTTTTACTCCCTGTTGAAATACGGATTCCATTGCTCCCAATATTTGGTCGGCTGCTGCTGTTTCCCCAAGGTGTTCCAGCAGAAGGGCTCCTGACCAAATAGTACCCACGGGGTTGGCAATACCCTTTCCCGCAATGTCCGGTGCAGAGCCATGAATCGGTTCAAACATCGACGGGAATTCCCTTTCTGGATTGATATTTCCACTTCCCCCTAATCCAAGGCTTCCCATAATGCCGCCACCAAGGTCGCTTAAAATATCTCCAAAAAGGTTGGTAGTTAAGATTACATCAAAGTATTCTGGATGCAAAATAAAGTTGGCACTGGCATTGTCTATGTACATTTTTTCTAATTTCACATCTTTGTATTGCTCTCCTACCTCAGCAATTACAGCATCCCAATATTTCAGGCTATGGATCAATGTATTGGACTTGGTGACATTGGTGACTTTTTTTCTCCTTTTTTGTGCCAGCTTAAAGGCAAAGTGGGCTACCCGCTCGATTCCCTTTCGGGTAAAAATACTGGTATCCATTGCCAGGCCTTCTGCACTCTCCGGTCTAATAATTGCACCCGACTGGACAAATTCCCCTTCGTTGTTTTCCCTGATTACCACAAAATCTATTTCTCTAGATGTTTTGCCTCGAAGAGGGCTATCCAGTCCCTTGAACAGTTTCACAGGTCTATAATTAACATATTGCTGGAAAGCAGTTCTCACCTTGAAAGTATATAATTTTGCCGGAAGGGTATCATCCACAGCGGTCAAACCCACCGCTCCAAAAAAAACGGCGTCAAATGACTTAAGTGTGTCCAGGCCATCTTCCGGCATAAACGCACCATCTTTGATGTACCTACCTGCTCCCCAGTCATAAAAAGTGTAATCCAGTATAAAATCAAATTTTTTGGCAGCAGCCTCTAAAACTTTAAGGGCTGCAGGAATGATTTCATGGCCGATGCCATCACCGGGAACTATTGCTAATCGATAAGTTTTCATAAAATTGTTTTGTTGTATTTATTTTTTTTCTTTTTACCAGGTCCTTATTATTCCTTTTCCGGTATAAATTCAATATTACTTTTCCACCTGGCACGGGCATATCCAAAGCCATCACCCTCTGGTACCAATCCATTGGAATGAGGCAGGAATTCTACAAGGATCCTACTCCCTTTTTCAATAGCTATATTTTTCACTTCCTCTGCATGTGGTGAATATTCTTCAATGTCTTTACCATAAATTCGGGGATTCTGAAAATCCATCACCTTTTTGCCACCAATTCTTATTACATAGGAACATTCTCCATCCGATTCTAAAAGAGAGATAAAACGAATGGTGTAAATCCCCGAAGGGTGCTCAAAGGAAGTTGTGGCGGCAGCCCATTTGTCGGTAGGTTGTAAAACCGTATTGATGGCTATCGCTCCCCTGACCTTGTCATAATAAGCCGGAGAAAAGCTCTCTAAAGCTATGTTCCATTTATCCGGATGCTGAGAAACCTGTGAAGAAGCAGGGAAATTGCCCTTTTCATAACTTACAATCACGGTTTGCCTATTTTCCTCCTTATGCAGGTAATCCTTTTTTATCCCATCAGATGCGATAAAGAATATAGATAATAGTAGAAGTTGATTGATTATTATATTCATGTTTATAAGTTTATACCATCAATTTGGTTAGTGGATTCAGAATTCAATATTTACCTCCTGTAATTTCCTTAACCAGGTCAAAAAAACCTTGTTTCCGTTCAGAATTGATACCCCAATCCACGGGCACACTTTGGAAACCCTCTTTATAAGGCTCTCCATCCCTTCTGTAATCAAAAAATCCCCAGGAAACATAGTTTTCTACCGCCACGGTAAAATTGTTTCGGTCCTTGTCAAAATCATAATGGTCATCCTCATTGACTACAACCGGCATGGGCCGGTATCCCTCTACTTCCCGGGTTTTCTTGATCAGGTTTTCCATTTTTTCTGTAGTATCCACCCCATTGCCATGGATTAAAATATAATCTGAAGATTTGACCACATTGGGCTTGGGAACCGTATTGCCTCCATAACTGGTACTCACCAGCAACCGGTTGCCATTGAGTTCCATGCCTTTTACCAGTTCTATGAGCTCATGCACCCGGTCCGGCATTAAAATTTCGTGCACATAAGCCTTGACGTTGCATTCATTATTGACTTCTATCAACACATTTCTGTAGCCCTCCTGCAAAACCCAGTTCACTGAATTTTTTACCGCATTGATCACGGCTTGTTCATCTTCCAGGTTTTGGTCCTGCCCAAAGTAGAATATCCCCAACATTACCACCATTTCCAATTCATCGGCTTTATCCAAAACCAATTTTAACCGGTCCATATAAGCAGGCCTTAACGCTCCATCGGGGTAAAAAGCGGAATTGAGCCATTCTTTATTTCCGTATCCAGTGGGACTTCCACCCTGCATATTGATGGTAAACGAATTAAGGCCATATTTTTTCCATTCTTCCATGCCTTCCATGAACTCCGTTGTATTTCTGTCAGGATCCCAATTACCGGTATCCGGATAGCCAAACAATTTTCTGGTTTCCGGGTTCAAATCGTCAAAAATACCCTGCACCATTCTGGAATTCATAAGCAATCCTTCGATCTTATTGCCTTTCCAGGTCCTGCCCTCATAGGTAGGCTTACCATTGACATAAAAAGCCTCTCCGTTAATGGTAACGACCGTGTTTTTTGGAGCAGGAAGGAAAGCGAATAAAAGAGAGACGCTAAACAGGAATAGAATTAAATAGGTTATTCTTTTCATAATATTGAATTTTAGGTTGGAAATATTTAAGCTTAAAGTCAGTATATACAAGACTTTCTGCTTCTGTTTCCTGTTTTTTTAACAATTAATGAGCTGTTTAATTAAAAGAAAGACTATTTCTTCCTCACTAAAATTACCCAATCTTCCTTCATATCCTCGGGTGGCATTCCCAGGTTTACCCATCCCGGTGCACTTACTTCTGTGACATTGCCTCCCTGGATTCTTGGTTTTTTGATGTCGGGCAGGGCAGAAAGCACTGAAGCAGGTTCCCGAGAATAGGTTTGTTTTATGATCATTTCTTTTCCCTTTTGAAGATCTCCACCTGTTCGTGGGTTGTACCAGTCTACCGTGTAGGTACCACTTTTTCCTTGTAAATTAAGTGCTGATCCACCACCTGCCGGGAGGTAAATGACATAAAGCTCCCCATTATCCATAAACACAAAATCTTTTTCGCTACGGGTTAAATTATTGCCATTCTCCATTTCCCAAAAGGGAATATTGTTGTTTTTGTAAAAATCCATGGCATGACGGGTATAGTCCCACAAGGCATCTCTACTCCTCCAATCTTCCATATTAAGATCATTTTGTTCTTCGGAGTATCCAAAATACCATTCCACGCCATCACCCCCGGCGGCAATGGTCGCCCAATAGGTGGCCCTGGCTTCGTCTTGGTTATAATTGTCATCATAGTCATCTGTTGTGACACCTAGGCCGCCAGTACCTGCTTCATCCATCGACACATTCCACTTTCTGCCAGCACGCCTAGATGCATTTACCCAATGGGATATGATTTCAAAATTGTGCCAGGGACGCATGCTGTTGGTCTGTATGGAGGGGCCTTCAAAATATTCATAACCCAATAAAGGAGTATAACTTTGTTCGTATTGACTGGGAAAAGTATGTGTCACCACAGGATGGTTATAAGGATCCAGACTATGAATATACTTGGCATCTGCCTTTGCATTGAGCTGCTCCGGATCATTCAATTCATCCCATAGATCATGTTCTTCCCCAAGGTTCCAGTTCAGGGCATGATGATGGGCAAACCTGGCAATCAATTCCCTATAATAGAGTTTTCTTTCGGGACCCAAGGTTCCTCCGTTAAGCAGTTGGTCATTTTCATTTTCATGGGTTTTAAAATGAAGAAACAATCCCAGCTTATCTCCATGGTCAAACACTACTTCCCATTGATCGAGCTTTGAAACGTCATACCTGTCTACCTCATTATGATTTATCCATGGCCAGATATTTTTACCATCTCCCCCTGCCGATAAAGTCAAAAATGAGAACGCATTCATCCCTTTGGAACTAAGGTAATTCAGGGCTCCAATAAGTCCTTTTCCTTTATTTTCTTTCCATGTAGGGTCTCCATCCTTCCAATCCTGGACGTGCGCCTCATATTTTTTTAATGGAGTCGCACCCCTGCTATCTTTGTGCTGGGTACTCCCCCAAATTAAATTGTCTCCGTACTCTTTTGAAACAACGGCATGGGTATAGGTGCCATCAAAATCAGCATATCCCAACAAGGTTTCCGGGGCGTCGGCCCCACCTTTCATAAACCAATCTCCGTTATCAAACCTCAGGTAGTGCTCCCCGACATACCTCAGCACCCCTTTACCTCGGTGGTCAACCCCACTTTTATCTGTTTCTGTAATGGTAAACGTGCCTGTGGCGCCATTAAATGATACGGATTCACCTGCACTTGAACTTGAATTTACGGCAATATTCTCCCCCTTGCGGAAAGAGGCAATATAAGTCCACTGTCCCGTACTCGGAACAGTGAAATGCACCCTCCATTTGTTTCCGGAAGTGGCACTCGTTTCTCCGGCATTCCCATCTGCCGCAAAATATCCAGGTACGATATAGGCTTCCCTTCCTCCTTCATGCCTAAAAGTTACATTTAATCTGTAACCGCTAAAAGGATTGTATTCATCGGTTTCACTGGCTTCAGGGCCTTCAAATGTTATGGTAACCGGATGCCATTTTTTCAACTCCCCATCAACTGAACCATTAGACTGAGCGAATAGAAGATCAGTGTTGGTCAGTAGTGAAAATATTAAGGTTATTAATATTTTTAATTTCCTCATGGTTTTTAGGTTTATATTATTTTGGATAGTGCTTCTTTCTTATTGATTTATTGACATACTAATTTTTTTAATAAATTGACTGTTAATTTTGTCGGTGATCTCCTTATCACTTTGGTCAAGACCCAATCTTACAACCACCATATCCCATTCAGGAATAATGAAAAGATTGTTATTGTTATGGCCCCAAGCTGCAAATGTACTTTTTGGTGCATCAGGCCATTTTCTCTCCCCTTTTGGATAAATCCCGTTTACCCACCAATTAAATCCACACACGCCACTGCCTTGCAATCCACCTTCGGTATGTCCCAGGGGGAGTGAGGTAATCTATCTTTCAAATCCATCAGAAGGAACTCTGTGTATGGTTTTATGAATGATGTGATTTAAGGCTATCCCTTCAGCGGTAGAAATCTTGTAACTTATTGAAATTACCAATCCCAATGAGGCTTCAATCATATCTGGCAATTCTTTAAGTGTACCGATGGAGGTGTTCACTATTCCGGGTTTCAAATCCGGAATTTCAATAAATACTGATTTCCCGTCCTCAGATAAACGGATGGATTCAACTTGTACCGGATCAGGCCTGGTTTCTCCGGGATTGTCCACAGAATATAATTTACCACGAGATCCATATTGGCTTGTCCATGGATAGGTCCATTTTTGCAATTTGTAATTTGCCATGTCAGCAGCTACCTCCGGATCCAATTCCTGGGAAAAACTTATTTCCAGCCCCCCGGCTTTAGTAGAAACAGATATTGGTATGTCCAACGGTTGCCCGGTATACCTTACCCGATGAAAAGAGCCCCAGTTTTCTCCAATTGATTGCCAGCTAGTCATCCCGACAATATAGAGATGTCCATCCTTGTGAAACCGACCACGCTCGAGACCGGACTTAAACATAAGCGGTAGGCTCACATGAGCCCCCTGCCATACGCCATCCACCTCCTCTTTTAAAATCAAAGAAAGGGTTCCACGACCATAAGAGGCTAGCAGTAAATCGTCTTGGAGCTCCTTTGGCCATTGATCGCTCGTTATAAACATGGGTTTAGCGGGAGAATTATCAATATAATGAGGGGTCCAAATAATAGGAGGCTCAAACGAAACAGGACTAACCTTTTGATGGGCAGATGGTATAAATCCATGGAATCCCCCTTCCTTGATCCTATGTACTTTACTGGTGGGGACCCAGTTCCCCTCATTGTCAGCGTAAATCATTTCACCTTCAGAGTTGATATCCATTCCATTGGGATTACGTAGTCCCCTGGCGATTATTTCAAGTTTTTCACCATTCGGGGATAACTTAAATAGTACACCGTGATGTGGTGTTATTTCTGCATTTTTAGAAGGCCCTTCTCCCCGGAGATATGGCGGCCATGGGGTCGATTTAGCAAAATAAAAATTTCCTTGAGCGTCCGTTTCCAAATTCAATGTGAAGGCATGGAAATTGGTGGAAGCCATGAGTTCGTTATTGAAATTCTCATAGAAATCTGCAAAACCATCCTTATTTAAATCGTGTAACCTCGTAATTTGATCACGACCTGTAACATAAACCTGATCATCGACGACTTTAACCCCACTGGGCTGAAACAACCCAGTGGCGAATCGGTGCCATTGTAGTGTTTCTAAGTTTTCTTGTATACCATCCACCAACCACACATCTCCACTTAGTGAAACCACTACAGCACGTCCATCTGAGAAGAAGTCTACATCCATCAAACGAATAAAAGATTTCCAGGGGTTTTCTGATGGTATGGTAAGCTCGTCTACTGTAAATGGACCTTCTTCATCACCCATCATCGCTTCCGTTTGTAGTGTCTCCCATTGATCTGGCCCCGGTTTTTTATATTCGGACAAATCGGATACAGGTTTAGCCTGTTCAAGGTAAGAGGCCATATAATTCGATTCTTGGCCGGATAGAATCGGCCCTATAGCAAGCTTAAATTGAGCCGCTTGCTTTAGCTCGGGAAGATCCAGGATAAGGTGACGATTTTGTATCCTCCATACTACTTTAGAATCGAAAACGCCTTGTAACGCTACGGCACGGGTGTAGTTCCCAACATTAATTAGAATATGCTCCTTTGAATTAGAAATTGACACTATTTCAATTTCTGCATTTTCCGGTATTTGCAGCACCCGCATGGACAAGGTCTCTTCCGTGGGGCTCAAATTAAGAGTCCGGGTAAAAACAGGATGGCCATCAACTTGTTCGAAACCAGGTAACTCCAGAACATCACTATCAGCAATTGTATAAGAAAAAAGGACGGTATCACCATGGATATAAAGCCCCTTATAGTGCCCCTGTTCTTTCGGAATTGGTCCATAGGGCCAAGTTCTAGGGTCATCAAATTCTCCATCAAGTGACCATCCTGGAGTTTTGCTGGTTTCAAAGTGGGTAAGCCCATCAGGACTGGGCCAATCCTCAAGCCCATCTCGTCCCAAATACCAATGTAGAAATCCACCCGTCCATGCACTTGCAACACGCAATAAATCCGTATCAAATGTCATCACTGCCTGAGGATCTGTTCCCACTTTAACTGCGATTCCTTTATTAACGAAAATGCTACTCATTGTAAGCGGATCATAAGCAATCGTAGTTGTAACAAATGGCCCATGATCCATTGGATTCATATTATCTGAAGGTTGAAACTGGGCATGTAATGGTATATTTGAGCTTAAGTTTGCTGCCAAAGCAAATACGGAACTATATAAAAGCTGTTTAAATAAATTTGCCATATTTACTGCGGTAATTTTCCTGTAATTAATTGCCGAAATCATTTTAGTTGCAGCAATTGTATTTTAATTTTTCTTTTCAGTCAATTAGAGAATCAAAAAAATCTATTGATATATTAATAAAGATTACTCATTGTAGATAAAATGAAACCGGTAGTAGTCAAGGTTTTATTCTGTTGAGATTAACCGACCTTGCATTTGTGTCCAGTGAGCAGAATAGGTACAAATGTATGGATAAGTTCCTGGCGGCGGAACTTTGAAGGAGAGCTCTACTGTATCCCCAGAATATGCCAATTCGCTGTAGGCAATAATGCGGTGCATTTCTTTTTCCGGGATCCAATCACTCGATATAGCCTGAAGGGCAGCAATCCCTACCGGACGGATATCTGCCTCTTCTTTAACCAATACAATATTATGATTCATATCGCTTTCATTGATATATCGAATTTGCAAAATATCACCGGCCTTGGCTCGTAACTCTGTCACTGAATAACTCAGTTCAATTCCTTCAGTTTTTATCTCTACTACGGTGGTATCAGCTTGCTCGGCAAGATGCCCCTTAGTCCCAGATGATATGTTTTTAATTGGTAAATTATCCAGATTACTTATTCCTAAGATACCTGTTATTGGTGAGATTAGAAAAAAGATAATGAATAATAAACTGAAACATGATATAGCTATACCTTTCATAAAATACTATTAACTAAACTGAATATTACTGGTTGATATATTATTGTTGCCAATTGACTTTGTCAGAAATTTATTTTATCTATTTTCACGTTGTTTTTATACATTTTCTCAAAGCTTTATTCCAAAAGGATATTACCTCCTCCAACATTGGCTTTCAAAAATTCAGAAAATACAAATCTTATCTAAAACTCTTTCCAAGCCAGGAAGTAGTTTCAACTCCATTTTTAAATCCAAAATGAGGTAGCTGACTGATTATTAATTAATTGATTTGTATACAATAAATAGTTTTGAATATATTTTTTGAATACCGTATACATTTTTTACATAGGTAAATCTATATATTTTTTTTGGAAAAAAAATATATTCGCAAATAAAATTTATTTTTTGCGAATTTAAAAAATATGACCCCTCTCAAATACATTTTTATGAAAATAAAAACACACAAATTTCTGAAAAATCAGATTTATAATTGGTGATTAATCTTCAAATAAGCCCTCAACTATAAAAAATTATTCGTCGCCATTGAAAATTAAAACTAAGATTGTATCCATAATCTTTTGGTAATCATTTTCATAAATCAGGTTGTTGCAATACCGTCATAAAAAAAAGGATAAAAGCACCCATTCTGCTTGATGCCATCGTAATTAGTTTGTGTCTTTCAGCGTTTGATTGTCCTAAATTTAGGACAAAAAAGAGCACATAAGGTGCATACCTTGTAAGGGTACAATAAAAAAATCGCTGCATAGGTGAACAATACAAATGCAGGCATTACAGATAAACAAGATGCTTTAAAGGTAATGCCAGAGAAAGGTACGGTGCTTATGGCCTACCGCAAATAGAATGATTTCCCCGTGCACAACATTAAGTACAGCATAGTTTTTGAATAAATGATTGCACTTTATAATATTCAACCAAATTCCCGTCGGATCCTGAAATACGCCTAATCAGTTCTTGTCATTTTTTTCATCAAATGCTTTGAATATTTTAGCCAACTCAATTTTTTCAGTTAGCATATCTGCATGGTCTGCACCGGTCACCAGTACGCTGATGGCGATAGACCATGAAAAATGGATTACCTCTTCCACGTTCAGGGTATTCGGAACAATCCGCGGTTTAGCTCCACCATTAAAATGAGTCGTTCCTCCAAAAAAAACGCTATTGGCCAAGGGTTTCATGGCATAAGAAGCAATAACTTTTTCCACAAGGGGGGGCATCAAATTCGTAATAAAATGCTTGTAATTTGGATCGAAGGTGTTGATGGGCATTTGGCAAGCTTCTGACTCATCAGTGCTTTTCAACATACGTTGATGCGCATTATAGTCGGAGTGACCTGAAAATCCAATGTGTTTTACTTTTCTGCTTTCCTTTGCTTTCAGCACATCATACAGTACGCCATTTTTCAATCTACTGTCTACAGCCCTTGGGCTGGTAACAGCATGGATCAACCACAGGTTGCTTTTTTTTCACAAGAATGCTGACAAAGTCCTGATCAAATTTAGCCACATAACGTTACTTTTCCCATGTCTTCTAATCCGAATTAAAAAATAAGATAGTGCTCAAAAGGACTTTTAAATAGGGTCTGCTTAAAAAAGCAACTACCAAAAGGTCTAAATACCCGCCCAGAAAGCCTTCTAGGCTAGGAATGAGATTTTAGATAAAAGCATCATATCATAAAAGGTTTACTCTTCTTGTCCTACTTCTATGCATTTGCAAACGGGATTTTGCTCTCTGGCAAAATTCATTCCTTGACGCCACCACTTCTTCATTTGATAAGGGTCAAAAATAAGCGAGTTCTCTGTGAGTGCTGCAGGAGGATAATAAAAATTTAATTTTACTTCCCTCTTATGGCTCAACAGCTCTCCTATCTTGATATCATCACTGCTGATCTGATCAAGCATAAAATCAAATGCCCTGGTGGTCAACTCCAAAGCGTTTCGAACAGGTCTTTTAAGTTCTCTACCAGCGCGGGCTTTTAAAACAATTACATCTACCTCACTTGCTCCGCGGTAAATGGCTTCAGAAATGGGGACTAAATCTGCAAAGCCTCCATCTGCGTATTCACAACCATCTTTTTCCAACAAACTCATAAATGGAACAATGTTGGACGAAGCCCAAATCCATTCACAAAAGTCTATATAAGCGCAATCTTTTAACCTTTTGTACTCCACGGAATTGGTACTTAAGTTAGACACCGTTACATAAACTTCCGCTTTGTTGTTTTGCATTCTTTCAAAGTCTGCAGGTGTAATGATTTTTTGTATCAACTTAAAAAGATTTTTACTTTCCCCAAAAGTCTTTTTACCCTTTAAAAACATTTTGATCGTCCCAAAATGGTTGATACGGGTTTTGAACACACCCCCGTCTTTATAAATAATAAAAGGATTGGTACTAAAGATTGCGTCCTGTGTTACAGATGTATATATCGCCCTAATTTTCTCAATTTCATTGATTGAAAGCAAAGGTACCAGTAAGCTACCGGTGGATGTTCCTACGAATATGTCATAGTCAAAATTACACTCTCTGATTAGGTATTCAGCAATTCCGCCTCCAAAAGCACCTTTGCTTCCTCCCCCAGATATTACCAATGCTCTTTTTTTATGCATTCTTTAAATACTTGAAATAAATCATTGAACAAATTGAACCTTGATATCTTCTAATAGAATTTCAGACAAAAGCTCCAAGCTTCCCTTTTTAAATAATTCGGATAAATCATCTACAGAAATTGATTCATCCTCAGGCTTATAATTTTCATAATCCTGCAATATTAGACCTGAAACTTCGTGGGAATTGATGGCCTTTCTAAACCTTAAACCTCCACCATCGGTATGATAAGAATAAGCGAGGTAATCAACAAGATACGTTTCCTGATGAATCCAATACAAAAACTCATCCTGAAAATCCTCACCTCCTCCATTTTCTTTGAAAGTCACTTTTACCAAATGGTAGTTGTCCCCTTCAAGTTCCTCCTTGCCCAAATATTGCTTAATGGCGGCATCATCATTTAGCCCATAGGGCAAAAACGTGAAATAAGCTACAGAATTCACTGAATTAGTATAAGCGTCTCTATTTTTATCAGAAAGGTTGACTTTCACACCATCTATAGTTCGCGAAAAACCTTCCTCATTTAAGATATCCACTACACTTGAAGCATTTCCCACGAAAGAGCGTGAATACCTAAATGAATTCGATGATTTGAATATTTCGTATTGCCTCTCTCTGAATGTAAAACTTATTTGGGCTGATTCAAAGAGCTCTCCTCCATGCGCTTCAATCGACTGATTGATTATTTTTTCTGATTCCGTAGGGGCATTACATCCCACAATTAAAGCGATGAATAATAGTTGATACAAAAAATTTTTCATAAGGATAAAACTCATTTTTTCAATTCCTGCAATTAATCTTAATATTAAACTTTTACGGTCAATTTTCATAATTTATCCAGAACAGTTCGTGTTTCGCTACTTGGGTCTAATTTGGCTGATTGTCGGTAGCGAATTAATAACACCGCCAATATAAATAACAAGGAGTACTCAGTAAAAACCACCCATAAGTTTTCGTTATAGGCATGATCCATATAAGCATGATAAGATAAGAAAACCAAACCACTCCAAACAATAAATAGGTAGTTAACTGTAAAAAGGCTAACCCCCAAGGCGGGAATTAAATACCATGGATGAACAGTGGTCTGGAGTAATAAAAAGACCAAATACATCCAAACGATTTTGGCTGCTAAACCGGAAGTATTCACATTTTTTTTAAATAACCCTATTCCCAACAGCAAGGCTGCGGCTATAAAATTGAGGCTTGGGCCAAGTACACCTATGGGATTATAATCTATAAAAAACCCTGAAAGCCACCTTATCCCATAATACATGGAAGCGTTAAACTCAAAGCTACTTTGGTAAAGACGGAAACTGGAATAGAAATTAGTCAATTGCCCCCCAATTAAAAGCGGGGCAAACAAAACCAGTAGGGATATACTTGTAATTAATGCAAATTTGATAAAATCAGGTTTATTCCAGGCCTTTAACCAGACAGGAGCTGTAAGCAAGGGGCTTAACTTAAGGCCCACGGCCAAGCTCCATCCTAAGGCTGTCATTTTTTCATTTTTACGACTATAATAAAACAATGCAATTAGCAGTCCCGTCAATACCATCCCTTCAAAATGAAGGTTACCAGTAACCTCCATAATAACGAGAGGATTAAAAGCATACCAAGCTAATCGGTAGCTGGATAGTTTTAAACTACCTAATATTTCTTTAATCAACCACAAGTTGATCATTTCAAAAATGAGAACAATACTTCTTAAAGAAACGATATTGAGGAAAATATCCTCCCCTACCCTAGTTGAGATCCAAAAAAACAACTGGTGTAAAGGTGGGTATACTGAAAAATAATTAGGCGAATTCATTTTATTTAGCAATGTTTCCCAATAAATATTTTTCGGAATTGTACCATTTGTCAACAATTCTCCTGGCAATGCTGCATAGGGGTTAATTCCATTCCCTATTAATTGGCCATCAAAAAAATACCGGTAAAAGTCATCCGAAAGTACCGGCCAAGCGCCTATCAATAGTAACCGCAATAGGAGTGCACTTAGGAAAATAAAACCAAAAGAATACTTGTGCTTTTTAGACGAGTGAACCAAAAAAAGATACGCACAAAAGCTTAGCGAAAACAAAGTCAATTGGGGAATAAATGCGGTACGAGGTAAAAAATACCCCATTCCCACTATTACCATGGAATATAATAAAAGAGAGAAATAGGTTTTCAAAAATCTGGGCTTAATTATTAAGTTTTAATTCATCGCGAAGAAATTCATCTTCCAATGCCTTTCTATTCCAGTAGTCAATAACTTTCGTGCCTTTTCGCTCAGCCTTGGTCAACTCTTTTTTACCATTTTTATTCGTTTGTTCTTCTTCCCATCCCAATATTTGGTATGGAAACTCTTTTTCATAATTGATCCGCAATACACGGTTACCAGAGCTATAGGTCACTTCCAACTGGCTTCTGTTTTCACTAATATCAACAGCTCTAATAAAGACTTCCTCAGCAATAAAATCTCGGTGGGTAAAACGTTGGTGAATTAGTGATGGCCACATCATAATGCTACCAATAGGTACCTGATTTGGGTTTATTCTAATTAGATTCCATAGATCATCTTCAGCAATGCCATTTAGAGAAAATGATTTATCACCCTCTTCTTCAAAATAAGAAAACAATTCCCCACTGTAGCTATCCCCGCTTTTCAAGTTAAGTTGGGTAAATGACTGTCCGCACCATTCTTGAGAGGAGGAAGTGAACTTAAGACCTTGGGAAGCCTCCTTGGTAGGAGTAAATGCTGAAAGCATCATGTGATAGGGATAAATACCCGTAACAAATTCCCTTGTTTGATTCATTTTAAGAACTGAAATTTTATCTCTTCCTGCTGCTTCAGGGTCATCTAGCTTTACATGCTTTTTTCTAGAAAAATCCTCGGTGACGAAAATAAGGACTGCTTCACCGTCTCTAGCTTCACCATAACGGTATTGGGTAAGGTTATAGCTGTTGATTTCGGCTTTGCCTTGAAACCAATAATCCCCCCATTCTTTAAAATCAACATTTTCCCTTTGGGGCCTATTACAGGAAAACGCTAGCATTACTATAAGCAAACCTATTAAAATTCTCATAACCTTTAATTTAATGTTTAATTTAAAGAAAATAAATGAAATTGGCACCTGTATTTTGAGAAGGATTTTACTGACTTTATCTATACTTCCATATGGTGTAAAGTATTTTATAACCAGCGCCAAAGACTCCCTTTACCGTTCCGCTAACTTTGGACACACCAATTCTTTTTCTATAATTCACCGGCACCTCAGTGTAAGAAAACCCACTTTTAACGGCCTTTATCTGCATCTCTATGGTCCATCCATAATCTTCATCCTGCATGTTTAGGGCCTTCAATTTGTCCCACCGAATAGCTCTAAATGGCCCTAAATCGGAAAAATCTGCTTCAAATAACTTACACATTAATTTTGTAGCCAACCAGTTGCCAAAAATCTGAGGCATCGTCATCGACCCATTTTCTCTAATACCTTTGGCTCTTGAACCAATGACCATATCCATGTCATCATGAAGAATAGGTTGAATGATTTTTTTCATTTCTTCAGGAAAGTCACTGTAATCGGCATCCAAAAAAACGACCACCTCGGGGGGTATATCCATCTGTTCTAAATAAGACAACCCTTTTAGGCAAGCTTTTCCATAGCCTTTTTGAGGTTCATCCAACACTATAGCTCCAGCCTTCAGCCCTACCTTGCGGGTATCATCTTTGGAGTTGTTATTCACCACGATAATATTTCTCACAAAATCAGGAATGTCAGCAATTACTTTCCCAATAGCATTGGCCTCATTAAAAGCTGGAATAATTACATCTATCAACATAAATCGACTCTGAAAATCTATTTTGAGACTTCTTTAACAAACTGTTATATTTCAAATAATGCTATCTCGCGCTAACCAAATAACTTCTAAAGGAGGTGATGCTTACCATGGTAAATCCCACCGCTAACATACTATGAAATACAAGCATTTCATAGGTGGCTGTGAAAAGCGAGAAAATGACTATTGCACTAAACACCAAAGCTAGAACAGCTTCTAGATAAGCCGTAGGCGGTATTTTTAATTGATTGTAGGTATTGCCAACCCAATTTTGTCCAGTGCCTGTCAAGTTATATTTCGGCGTGCGAACAAATGGAGATTTTTTCCCTGTTAAACCCTCCCATACAGCTTGGGCATTGTGAATGGATAGCCCCATTGAAACGGCTAGAAAAACAGGAAGTTCCCATAGAAATCTAAAAAAACGTCTAGCAGTAAAATTCTTCAGATTTAGATTGGCAAAAAAGTAAACCGATGCAATGATCACAAAACCAAAGAGAAAAAAAGAGGCAATTTTAAAATAGGATAATGGAACAATACCTTTATAGAAACCCCACCAAACTGGAATACTTGACAAGCTTACCAAAAGTATCGCTATGAAAATTGTTGAATTTAATAAATGGGCTGCAGCATGTATTTTCACATTCATAGGGAAAGCTCCCGTTAATACATGGCCCAAATGCTTCTTAGCACATTCAGCACCGCCTTTTGTCCAGCGAAATTGTTGGGATTTTATCGCTGACATCACCGGTGGTAACTCAGCTGGAGAAACCACATCTGGTCTATAGATAAATTCCCAGCCTTTTTGCTGTGCCCTATAACTCAGGTCGAGATCTTCTGTAAGCGTGTCTGATTGCCAGTTACCCGCATCGAGGATACAGGACTTTCTCCAAATACCTCCCGTTCCATTAAAGTTTATAAAGGCTTTCTGTGCATTTCTTCCCATTTGTTCCACCATAAAATGGGCATCTAAAGCAAAAGCCTGAAGGCGGGTAAAAAGTGAGTAATCCTCATTAAGATGTCCCCATCTAGATTGGACCATCCCTACTTTTTCATCTTTAAAATGGTCAACTGTTTTTAATAAGAATTTAGGATCTGGAACAAAATCAGCATCAAAAATGGCTATAAGCTCTCCTTGGGCAAGGGCCAGCCCTTCTTTCAATGCCCCGGCCTTGAAGCCAACTCTATTTCCCCTATGGATGTACTTGAAGTCAACCTCTGAATAGGATTTCAAACTTACTTTAATAATGTCAGAAGTTTCATCATTACTATCATCTAATAATTGAATTTCGAGCTTATCCATGGGGTATTGTATTTTTGCAATGGCATGGATAAGCCTTTCCGCCACGTATTTTTCATTGAAAACAGGCAACTGAATCGTCACAAAGGGGAGGGCTTTGTCATCAATAGCAGCTATGGGCATTTTATTGTCTTTAAATCTAAAAAAATGCCATAATAAATTTGCTTGCGCAAAACTGTAAAACAAAATAAAACACATGGAAAGGCCATATATTCCTAAAAACAAATTAATCAACATTTTTATAATTCTGCTTTAACTGAGTCATTGCCTATAATAATGGGCATATCATTAATTCTACCTTCCTCTTTTCCGTTTTCCAAATTCAATACCCCTCGTGGACATACTGCTGAACAGACCCCACAACCTACGCAGGAGGAACGTACAATGTTTTGACCTCTTTGCGCATACCACCTAACGTCAATTCCCATTTCACAATAAGTGGAGCAATTGCCACACGAAATACACTGACCTCCATTGGTAGTAATCCTAAACCTTGATTTGAATCTTTGGACCATTCCAAGATAGGCCGCCAATGGACAACCAAATCTACACCACACGCGGTTCCCCATAAAAGGATAAAACCCTGTACCTACTACACCTGCAAAAATAGAACCAATAGCAAAACCATAAATGGAATGGACCTGGTCCGTGGCCTGGCCCAACAATTCAAATCCCATAAAATAATTAGTGATGGTCAAACCAGTCATCACTACCGCAAAAACCAGCACACCATGGATAAGGTACCTTTCTATTTGCCACGATTTTAAGGATTTATCGGACAATTGACGGTAAGGGTCTCCCAGGGTTTCTGCCAGTCCACCACAGCCACACACCCAGCTACAATACCATCTCTTGCCATAAAAATAGGTGAACAATGGAACACCAACTACTATTAAAAGGATACCGAAAATAAGCATAAACATTCCCAGAGCACCGGAATTGATCATTCCATCTAATCGGTATTCGTAGAAAAAAGAATAGTCTAGTGGCCAAATGTTTTTGAAATCATGCCAAGGTTTATTAAATAAAACCAAAATTTCCGGTAGGATAAAGGCAAATGACAATTGGAAAAACATTACCGAAGTCGTTCGAATCAATTGGTAATTATTCCCTTTGTATTTTCTGAACATTCTAAGGCCCATCACCAAAATAGCCAATGAATAAATTACGCCATATAAAAACCATTGACTGGCAGGTCCGCCTGATAATACCTGGCTTATTGGGTCCACCATTAAAACCAAATTTGTAAGGTATTCTGGAAACCAATAAAGTAGGATGTAAAAAAGGATAAGGTAAGCACCTGTAATCATGCCCATCCATCCTCTGCCCATCATGGACGAGAAGAATATTCCGTCATTCTTTATCCCTTCCGGAACCCCACGATACAAAGGCAAAATATATAAAAGGCCTCCCAAAATTGTAAGCCCAATGGATAGTGATAAGAATATTAGAGGGTGCTCATTTACCGGTCCGATTGCTGCCGCTTTGGTAATTGAAAAGGCATAATCATCCCAGATTACCTTATCCCATTCCTGGTTACTCTTTAAAGTCTCATTGTAGGTGTTAAAGTAATCTTCAAATGAAGAAATAAAAGCAGTATTAGAAGTGTACAGTTTCCCAAACATGGGTTTAAGTACTTCCACCATGACCTCGTTATGAATGTCCTTTGTGGCGGCAATAGTGGTTGCTTCATCCAGTTGGTAATTGCCTATAAAAGGTGTTATTGTGAAAATCACCAATCCTAATAGGGTAAGGAGCACTCCAATTTTTTGTAGAATTTTCATGAGTTGTATCCAAATAATTTATGAAAAATAGACTTTTTAGACAGCTGCACATCCCTGCCTTTCTCTTGATTGTATTTATTGACCACTTCTTTGTGATAGTCGGTATGAAATTCCGGATTAAAACTGGCCTCTCCCAGTTTTTTCATAACCTTATCTGCACTCCACCCTTCCTTAATTGCCCTATCAAAAAACTCATGTCTCATCCTCCAACCGAATACATTAATGGCTAACATGCGGTCTTCTGCGTCAAATAACAATCGTATGGCCATTTTTCCTTTATCATCCTCCCAGTAAAATGACCACTTGTCTTTCTCCCAAGAGGTCGGTAAAAATCCATAGGTTTGGTATTCAATATCAAAAAATTTGGCAGAATTGAACCAAATCCCTGGTTTATAGTCGACTTGAGTGTCATGTGTCAAATTGTAGGCCATTGTTTCGCCATGCATCCTTCCGGTATACCATACTTGTTCAATATTTTTTCTATCCTTTCCGGGGATTTCAGTAAATTCAACACAATCTCCTATGGCATAGACTTCAGGAATGTTGGTCTGAAATTTTTTATTGACTACAATACCTCTATTGGTTTTTAACCCTGAATTTTTTAAAAAATCTATGTTGGGACTGACCCCAGCAGTTAATCCAACGAACTCACAAGGAATAATTTCTCCAGAAGAGGTCTTTACAGCTTTTACCTCACCTTTACCATCATCCAAAATTTCTGATAATTCGGTAGATAACCTTAGGTCTATATGATGTTCTTTAATATGCCTAGCGACTAATTTTGCTTCTTCAGGAGGTAGCACATTGTCCCAAAAACGTTTTTCTCTAACCAGAAAAGTGACGGGGATTTTTCGAGAGGAGAACATCTCAGCCATTTCAACGCCTATCAAGCCACCACCTACAATTACAGCTCGGGAGATGACATTTGTACGCTCTTCCATGCTATTCAAATCTTGCATGCTGTACAGTCCCTGAACGCCTAAAAGGTCTTGACCGGGCCATCCAAATCGGTTGGGTTTGGATCCAGTAGCTAGAATCAATCTATCAAAAGAAAGCTTTTCTCCATTTTCAAACAATAAAGCCTTAAGGTCAAAGTCCACCTTTTTCACCCATCCGGATTTTAGGTCTATTCGGTTTTTACTCCAAAAATCATCAGCATATGGTTTGGTATGTTCATATTTCATATGCCCCATGTAAATATACATCAGTGCTGTACGGGAGAAAAAATAATCCGTTTCACCAGAAACAATGGTGATTTTCACTTGACTGTCTACTTTTCTAATATGTCGCGCACAAGTAACCCCTGAAATACCATTCCCTAAAATAACAATCTGATCAGATGCTTTCATAAATCAATTTATGATAAAATTTCTACTTGACCCCGAAACATGCAATGGCCACTCGTTTACACGATACAATCACTTAAGTCAACCCATTCGTTGCGATTTTCGATTTCTTTAAACTTTACTATCCCAATTGCTCCATCAGGATTATCCTATACAACAGGCATTAAAATATACTTGAATAACGGATTTGAAGAGAAAATAAATCATTATGGCTCAAATAAATCAAAAAAATAATTTTGAGTCTAAATAATAAAGGTGAAACTGATTCTCTTACCGAAGTGTAAATTATTGATTTTTGAAATAAACAACAAACTCAGTTCCTCTATCAGGTTTGCTCTTGACTTCAATTTTACCACCAAGCGCAGCAACATGATTGTGCACCAAATACAAGCCTATGCCTTGGCTTTCTTCATTTTTATGAAACTTCTGATCAAATCCAAAAATCTTCTTTTCCACTTTCTCCATATCGAACCCAATGCCATTGTCTTTCACTGAAAGTAAGGTAATACCCGCTTTGGAAAAGGACCGTATTTTAATTACTGGTCTTATATCAGGTCTGGTATATTTGATGGAATTGGAAATTAAATTTAAAAAAACACTTTCCAAATATGACTTATTAAAATGAATCGTGGGAGCTTCATTAAAATCCGAAATAATTTTTGCGTTGGAGTTTTTTATTAAAGATTTTATGGCGTTGGTTGATTGATTCAATATTTCTTGAAAAGAAAGAGGTTCAACTTTAATGACCAGTAATTCTTCTTTTTTTAGGGAAGTAAGGAAATCATCAAGACGGGTTTTTAACCCCATCGTGGATTTTTGAAGCAAGTCCACTATTTCTAAATTCTCTTGGTCTTGAATTTTCTCATTGTCTAAAAGGTCAAAAAGAGCCAATAAATTATTTACAGGAGACCTTAGGTCATGTGATATAGTAATCGTCAATTGTTTAAGCTTTTCGTTTGTATTAGAAAGCTCTTTGATCAACTCATTTCTTTTGGCCTCCATCTCCTTTTTAGGGTTGATAAGCCTAGCAATTCCAAAAATCAATTGTTTTTCAGGAACAAGTTTTGATGTCCATGAAAGCCATAATTCTTCTCCCGTTTTGGATAAGTATCTATTTTCAAAGTTATTTAAACTATTGCCTTTTTTTAAATTTTCCCTGATTTTATGAGTAGACTCCTTATCATTAATATGAATAAAATTACTAAGGGGTTTTTCTATCAATTCCTGCTCTGTGTAGCCAAGGACCTTTTGAAATGCAGGATTCACCTTTTTGAAACAACCATCAAAGCCTACCACACAAAGTAACTCGGTGGATAAATTAAAAAAAACATCAAAATCAAATTCTGCGTCTTGCACTATTTTCTTAATAATTAATATCTATTGATTTTAAAATAATCAACTTAAACAAAACACAAGCTTAACTGCCAAATATAACTATTTATAAAAAAAAGAAACAGAATTCTATATTTTTATATAATTAAAACGATTAATCATTTAAAAACTCTGTTTTTATAATTATAACATTAAACAATAATTCCTTATTTATAACTTTATTTATTATAATCAGATAGGTTTAAAGTCACTTTTAATCCCTATTCAACTGAAATAATTTCAGAAATTGGTAAAATCTGAAAAGTCATGTGTGCTTGACTGCTTTCATATAATATTCCCAGGTTTTTCTCATCTATTTTTGTCATACAACTATAACCCCAACCTTTTTGGTCATCCAGTAATACCTGATGAGAATTTGCCCAAGTTAACCCCTCATCTTTACTTGCTTTCACGGTGATATTATACCTACCGTCAGTTGCTTCAGGATTAGAAAAAAACAACCAATCCTTATTGAACCTGATAAGGCTTGCCATGCAAATTGGCTCAATTAAGGCATTTCTATTGGTGGGGTGCTCTTGCCAGCTTTCACCCATATCAGCTGTCGTAAAAACTGCTCTTGAGCCTCCTCGATCATCTCTCATATTTAGCATTAGGCGCCCATCCATAAGCTCAACAACCTGAGCTTCGGTAGTTTTTGATCTAGCTCCTGTTCCCACTTGCCAAGTCTTTCCCTGATCTTGACTATAAATAATGGTACTATGTGGAATTTGATCCTGGTCTTTATATTGTGCCGCAAAGACAAGGGTACCATCTTTCATGCTAATTCCCTTGCCAGGCCCATTGAAAAACAATTTCCAAGAAGGATCCTTCATGGGTTGCGTAATATTTAAGGGCTCTGACCAGGTCAGCCCATCATCCTCCGATTTCACAATCATTAGTTGACCTGTTTTCTCTGGCGTCAAGCCAGCTTCTGAGCTTCTCCATGCAGCAGTGCCAGGCTTTCCATGTAGCCAAAGGGCAACAACATAAATGTCCCCACTCGTTGCATCTACCAAAATGGAAGGATCTCCTATCCCATTTTGGTTTTGAGATAGCCCTCCCCATTCACCCCTATCCATGATAATTTGCATGGGCTCCCATGTATTGCCTCCATCTACGCTTCTGCTTAATCCTACATCAATATCACCCTGCAAATCAGACGAGTCATCATACCTAACATCATAAACAGCTAACAATGTCCCAGAAGTACCTGTGGCAAGGCCAGGAATTCGAAAAGCTGCCACTCCATCGTCACCTTCATTGCGAAGTGCCTTACCCACTCTATAGGCCAATGTATTTTGTTGTCCTCCAGGTTTTACTTTTTTCCCAGAGATCTCTATCATTGGTATTTGAAGCTTAAATTTGCTTTTCAAATGGGTATCTTCGGGAATACTCACGTTAATGGTTAACTCGGAATTTCCTGCTGGTAAGTTTTTCTCCTCCAGCAATCTCCATGTATTTTTATCTTTAATAAATTCTCCTTGAAGGGATTCCTTTATTCCATCCTCATGAACCATATCTATTGACAAATCCGTGATATCGGTATCAGCCTGCAGATCTATTTCAAGACTGTTTAGTATCTCCTGCCTTTCTAATTTCAAATGAAGCCTAGCTACAGATGTAGCTTTTCCCTGAATTACAGGAACATAAATCTGTTCAAAAGTATAGCTTTCCGAGATGGGGAAATCCTTTTTTCCACTACAGGAAATTAAATTAATCAGCACTGTGCAAACCAATAAAATTTTGAGTTTAAAAATTTTCTTTAATTTCATAGCGGTAATATTTCTGTCGGTAGGATTTGAACCTCCGATTTGGACTTTAATTTAACCCGAAATATGCAATAGCTATTCTTTTACTTGATAGGATCACTTCCTGAGAAAGATCAGGAAATTCCAATGCATAATCCGAGTTTAAAGATAATCCAAATTTTTCAAAAAAATTAAAAGCTTGCTAACCGCCCTATGGTAGATTTTATTTTTCCTTTTTTCCGAACTGGATAATTGCTGTTGATTAACTTGAGTTCGATTGTCATTTACCGATCAATAAAAAACACAAGCCCAAACGTGACATGTAAATGTAAGCGCTGCTATTTTAGCAAAAGTGGTGATTACTTCCACAACAGTAGTGACAAAATCCCACTAAAAACACTTTTCCCTATGTGATGCACACAAGGCCGGTGTCGGTTTTTTAATTAACGAAATTATAATCAATAATAATTCCATGTTGTACTTTTTCGGGGAGATAAAATTTTGGTGATTTATTCAGTAAAAAAACAAGCTTATTAGCCAAATAAAAAAAGGCTATTCCCAATTAATGTTAAGGGAATAGCCCAAGAAAGACCAATTAAAGCCAATAGTGGCTATTTATCATTTATTTCATCCTTCAACTTTTCAAGGCTTTTTTCAGCCTCCTTTTCTAGCGTTTTAAATTCCAATTTAATTTGAACTTTACGTTTATCTGAAGCTTTTTCAAATTCTTTAACTTTCAATTCAAGGTTTTTTATACTTTTATCCGCTTTTGCCAGAAACTTATCAATTGAGAAATTGGCTGGTTCGATTTGGTCTTCTTTTATCTCCTGCTTTAGTTTTTCCAGCTCTTCCTTTAATTCGGTTTTCTCTTTGACAATTTCACTTTTAAAGGAATTAAAAGTTTCGTTCAATTTCTCTTTGGCTTCAGCGCTCTTTGCTTCCACCTCATTTTTAGTACTCTCCAAATTATCCTCAGCGGTTTTGTTTTCACTACATGAGGAGAACATTAATAATAACGCTGCTCCAGTACTGAAATAAATTGCATTAAATTTCATAATTGATATTGGTTTAATTTCAATGGTAAATTTACCCTTTGGCTACTAAATAATAGGTTGAAAAGAAGTTAATTGAATGTAAAATTGTTCAAAAACGATGCCATTACCAGTATTTCCGATAAACAATTTGTGTCAGTCAAAATCCAAAATAGTAACCATTTTTTGTCTATAGAGATATTAACACTTCTATAACGCATAAATTGAGTTTTTACCTAGTAACTTAAACTTAAAAGGCATTAATTAGCCTATATTGATGGGTGAATGGTAGGAATGTTTTAAACCCGAAATAGACAATCTATTAGGTAATGAAATCACTTCCTGAGAAAGGTCAAGAAATACTATTGCGCAATCCGGGTTAAAGTGAAAAAAAAAATTAGGTATAACCCCATTCTTAGTATGTGGCAAATCTAATTTGAACAATTCTAGCGCATTTCCCGTTTTTATATTGGATTAAATATTATTAATTTATGAATTACCCTATAAAATCATCGGTAGCGGCCTTTGCGCTACTTTTAATCGCAGTTACTTCTTGTAATGGCTCAGAGAAATCCTCTGAAAATATTAAAACAGAAAATTTAGAATCCTATCCTGGAAACACTGAAAAAGCCACTTTTGCTGGTGGGTGTTTTTGGTGTATAGAATCTCCTTTTGAGGGTATAGATGGCATTTTATCTGTAGTCTCTGGTTATGCCGGAGGCAAAGAAAAAAACCCTACCTACAAGGAGGTTTCTTCAGGCAAAACCAGCCACAAAGAGGCTGTTCAAGTAACTTTTGATCCAGATGTCATAAGTTTTAGCGAAATCATCGATATCTTCTGGCAACAATATGACCCTACTGATGATGGGGGAAGTTTTTATGATCGAGGAAGCCAGTATCAATCTGCTATTTTTTATCACGATAACGAACAAAAGAAAGTAGCAGAATTACTTAAAGAGGAAATTGATAATTCTGGAATTTTTGATAAGCCTATTGCAACACCTATTGTCAAGTTTACCAATTTTTATCCTGCTGAGGAATATCATCAGGATTACTATAAAAAAGAACCTGCATCATACAAATCCTACAGAGTGGGTTCTGGAAGGGACAGATTTATAAGGGAACATTGGGAAGTCCCAAAAGCAAGTAACTATCCAAAGCCATCAAATAAAGACCTGAAAGAAAGGTTAACCAATCTTCAATATCAGGTAACCATGGAAGAAGCTACAGAACGCTCATTTGATAATCTTTACAATGCAAATAAGGAGTCAGGTATATACATATGTATTGTCTCAGGCGCTCCATTGTTCAGCTCGAGTGACAAATATGAATCTGGCTCAGGTTGGCCAAGTTTTTCCAAGCCTATAGATGCAAGGTATCTCGAAAAACCAATCGATAGGGGTCAAGGAATGGTAAGGGTTGAAGTAAGAAGTAAATTTGGAGATTCCCATGTTGGTCATGTATTTAACGATGGCCCTGAGCCCACAGGTTTAAGGTATTGTATGAACTCTGCTGCCATGAAATTTATTTCCAAAGATGAAATGAAAGCTGCTGGCTACGGGCAATACCTATGGAAAATAAAGTAGAAAGCTAAACCTTTTACTACCATAAAAAAAGGCTTGTAAATCACTTTTAAAAGTAATTTGCAAGCCTTTTTCATGTGTTTTCATAGGGAGATGGAGTATTAATCCAGAAGGATATTATTTAAACCCTACATCAGCTAAAGTCAATTTATATTATAGTCGTTGGCTGAATTCACTTAAAAAACTAGCACTTCCCTTTGCTCTTTAATCACCCAAATCATTCCAAATATCAGTTGATCCATTTATTAATGAACTGCAGAAAATTCTCTTTATAACCTTCACTAACACTTATATTCATAATTCCCATATTCACCGTGCTTTTACTAATACTAATAATTTGGTCAAGTGAAATGATAAAGGATCGATGAACCCGCATAAATTGCCCTTCAGGAAGTAATTCCTCCATGCTTTTTAAAGTTGTCAAGGAAAGCAATGGTGAATTTTTACCCACCAAATGGACTTTAACATAATCTTTATACCCTTCTACCAGAACAATGTCTTTAAGCATCACTTTGACCAATTGGTATTCTACTTTTAAAAAGATATAGTCTTCTACTACTAAATGATTAGTATCATTTAGTTTTTCAAAATACTTAAGGGCCTTTTGGCTTGCGTTTAAAAATTCCTCGTATCCAAATGGCTTCAACAAATAATCCAGTGCATCTACCTTGTACCCTTCTATGGCAAACTGGTTGTATGCGGTAGTAAAAATAATTTTTGGAGATTGTTTCCCTTTTCTTCCCTCCAAGACTCTAGCCAATTCCATTCCTGTTAAATCAGACATCTGAATATCTAAAAACATCAAATCAACCTGATTGGCATTGATATACGATAAGGCATCCAAGGCACTATCAAATTTTTCCTCCAAAACCAAAAACCCAGTTTTGTTCACAAAGTTGCCTACTAGATCCAAAGCCAGTGGCTCATCATCTACGACAACACATTTGATTTTCATGCCAAATCTATTTTTAATTGCGTTCGATATTCATTTTCAGGGTTATCCTCATCGATAGTCAATTTACATTTATTTCCGTAAATCAAATCCAATCGTCTTTTGGTATTGGTCAGCCCTATTCCACTCCCCATATTTTCTTTGCTTTTTGGGTTTGATGGAAACTTCAAATTTACAGTTTTAAGTTCAAGAACCTTACCCTTTTGGCTTACAAATATCTCTATTTTACTTTCCAGTTTGGCACTAACTCCATGTTTAAAACAATTTTCAATGAATGGGAGTAAAAGCATTGGGGCAATAGCTATGTCTTCCGTTTTTTCTTGAATATTTAAATTCAAAATCACTTTGTCAGACAATCTCAGGCGCATTAAATCTATATAATCTCTTATAAAATCAAGTTCTTTACTCAAATACGTTGTATCCTTATCCGTTTCATAAAGGACATAACGCATCATCCTGGAAAGTTTCAATATTGCTTTCTGAGCTCTTTCAACATCAATATTGGTTAGTGAGTAGATGTTATTAAGGGTATTAAAAAAGAAATGAGGGTTTATTTGAGCTTTTAAGTAGGACAATTCAGATGTGACTTTTTCTTGTTCCATTTGTCTCCTCAAACCAGCATCTATTTGCCATTTCTCAACGACGACCACGCTTGTGCTTATTCCTAAACCGAACAATAACAATAGTATGGTGAACAAGTCGTAACTAAAATTTCTTGGCTTAGGCAAATAGGGTTTTTCAGGCCTGAAAGCATTGTGCATCAATTCAGGTAAATTAACAAGGTTTTCAAACTGAATGATTACAAATAAAAACAAAAGGGTAATTAAAATACCTACGCCAACGAAAACCCATATTCTCCCCTTAAAAAGCAGTCTTGGGACCAATAGGTACATGTTGAGGTAAAAGCCCACCATAAGAAAAATAAGTGTCAACCCTTGCTTAAACCAGTATTCAATCGGCAAGTCCACCTTCCATGAAAGCGGGCTCACAACAAAAATCACAATTGCGATAAATACCCAGATCAAAATATGGATAAGAAGAGTAATCTTTCTAGGCTTAATTGAATTTGTCATAATGAATAGCTTTGGAGTTGTGGTACTCCGGAATGTAATAATCCAACATAAACATAAAAGAAAGATATTAAAAGTTAAGCTTTAATCTACCAAATGAGTTAGAATACCGCCCAATAGCTTAATTGTGTCTATAAACTATAAATAAAATGTCCAAAATTCATTTAGTCTGATAAAATGAGGCTTTTGTCGATTTAAAGGCCTTACCTATCTATTGTATTTTTAAATTTGAAAAGAAAAAATTTACTTTGTTAAGATTATTAAGGATCCACATCCATTTAGAAAAATAAATACAAATGAAAAGATTATCCAGACTATTACTTATTGCCCTAGTATGCATGACTTTAGGATCCATAGACGGTTTCGGCCAGAAGGCTACAGGAAAAAAAGAATTTAAAATCTCAGGTAAGGTTGTGGACATGTCAACTGGAGAACCTATTCCTTATGCAACAGCTCTATTAAAAGAAGCTGCTACAGAAGTATCAGTTGCTGGTGGTGTTGCCGACGATAATGGAGAATTCTTTTTTAATGTAAAGTTAGCCGGAAAATACAAGGTTGAACTAAGTTATGTGGGATATGATCCTTTTGTAAGAGATGAAATAGAGGTGGGCCCCAATACTCCTTCCCTGTTTTTAGGAAATATTAGTCTCAACGAGTCTGCTGTTGCGCTTGAAGAAGTCACAGTTCAAGGCCAGAGAAGCCTGATAGAAGAAAAAGTAGATCGAACCATATACAATGCAGAGTATGATAAAACCACAGTTGGTGGTGATGCTTCGGACGTATTAAGAAGAGTACCAATGCTAACGGTAGATTTGGACGGGAATGTATCTATGAGGGGTAGTAGCAATATTTTAGTGTTAATTGATAACAAGCAGTCTGCAATTGTTGCCAACAATATCGCTGATGCTTTAAAGCAAATTCCTGCAGAGGAAATAAAATCAGTAGAAGTAATCACTTCTCCATCTGCAAAATATGATGCTGAAGGTACAGGTGGGGTCATCAATATCGTGACTAAGAAAAATAAATTACAAGGTGCCTCTTTGAATATCAATGTCAGCGCAGGATTAAGAGGTTCTAATCTGGGTTTGAATGCAGCTTTGAAAAAAGGAAAAATGGGATTTTCTTTGGGTGGTTTTGGTCGTGCTGGATACAATATTTTAGGTAGCTTCGAAAATGAGCAAACCCTAATTTCTCAAGATGGCCCTGCTACCAGAATACTTCAAGGGGCAGAAACAAGAAATAATATGATGTTTGGAAGGTATAATTTTGGTTGGGATTATGAAATCAACAAGTTTAACTTCATGACCACCTCTGTTAGTTTCGGTCTTAGAAACATGAGAATGCAGCAAGATGATCTTTATACAGAGACCTATATTGAAGACATGTTAGTCAATGAATTATTGAGGGATGTTAGAACTGACAATCTTTCAAACAATGTAGATGTCAGTTACAATTATACCAAATCGTATGAAAAGAAAGGGAAAGAAATTAGTTTTTCAGGCCTATATTCTAGAAGTAACCGCACCAACGACTTTGTCAACAGTCTTTACAATGACTCCTTTGATCAAATAATTAGTAGAATAAAAAATGACAATGATAACCTAAACGAGGAGTTTACAGTTCAAGTTGATTATGTAACCCCTCTTGGTTCAAAAGATGAGCAAATCATCGAATATGGTGCTAAAAATATCCTCAGAAAAGCAACAAGTGATTTCGCTTATTTCCGTGCGAAAGGTGCGGATGCCGATTATGTGGAAGATGAGGATGTTAGCTTGTCCAATCAGTTTAATTACAATCAAAATGTGACTGCTGGATACCTCTCCTACACCTTGGGATTTTTAGAACATTACACCCTGAAAACTGGAATTCGTTATGAATATACCCATATTGATGCAGATTTTCTTTCTTCAGACCTTCCTGCGGATATACCCTCTTACGGAACAGTTGTGCCAAACATGAACTTTGGTAGAAAATTGTCCAACGGCAACATGTTAAAGGCTGCTTATAATAGAAGGATTCAAAGACCTTCATTAAACTACCTCAACCCAAATATAGAAGCTGCCAACCCGCAGCAAATCACTCAGGGAAATCCTTTATTGGATCCTGAATTGACGGACAATTATGAATTGTCTTACAGTACATTTATAAAGGATGTTTCACTCAATTTCACCTCTTATTTAAGAAATACTACAGGATCTATTCAGCCAGTAAGGACTATTCAAGATGGAGACATCATCTTTACCACCTATGAAAATATTGGTAATGAAAAAGCTTACGGATTGGGCATATTTTCCAACATAAATATTTCAGATAAACTTTCTTTGAATGGTTCTATTGATGGATATTTTGCACAATTGGACAATGGATTGGCCGACCCACTCTACAAAGCAGAAAATGAAGGTTTTGTACTAAGTGGAAGGTTGTTTGGTAACTACACTTTGCCGAGAGATTGGCAAATTCAAGCATTCAGTTTTTACAGGGGAAGAAGCGTACAACTTCAAGGTTCATCAGGAGGCTTCGGTATTTATAGCTTAAGTTTAAATAAGCAATTTGCTGAGAAGCGTGGAAGCATAGGATTTGGGGCTGAAAACTTCTTTACTCCTGAATTTAATATCAGAAATGAGCTAGTAACACCCACTATCACGCAAAAAAGTGTTACGGGTTTTCGATTTATGAATTTCAAAATAAACTTCTCTTACAGAATCGGCAAACTGAGTGTTGATGGTGGAAAAAGGAAAAAAAGAGGCGTTACCAATGAAGATCTAAAAGAAAGTGATGGAAATGCATCACCAGGTATGATGAATTAATTGCCTCAATTTTAAATATGGTCTTTTCATTCAAGGGAGGGTTTCCAATAGGAAGCCCTCTTTTTTTCATTCTATAAAGCTTCCTGATTCCACAACTTTCGAAGCAGATTGGGATAAAAAATAGTTTCAAGGCTTCAATTTCAAAGAAGACATACTTTTTGAAGAATAAACCATTGTCCAGATGTCGTAAAACCACTAGATAAAAAATTATTGACCTGAGAGTTCGAGGTTAAATCTTTTTAAAAAACAGGCTAAATCGTCACTGCGAACCCTTTCTGGGGGGGTACTGAGGTGGGAAAGGGTGTGGCAGTCCCGCCTTGCTGGGGATTCCCACGGCTTTCTCAACTCAAGGCCCTCTCTAAGCCTCGGAATGACGATTTTGTTGTGAAATTGGGTCGAACTCAGGACAATAGATTTGAAGTTTTTCAAAAACCTATTTAGGGATCAATCCCCCTCATATACCGCTACGGCTATTTTAGAATCTGCTGTACCATAATATAAAAACCACTTTCCCTGATAAGGAACCATCCCCTCTATAAAACAAACCAAATTAACTTGTCCCTCTGTTTCATAGGGTTTTTCAGGGGTTAAAAAATAAGTTTCTGATCTATCAACCAATTTGCCTGGATTGTCTCTGGCGAACAATGCCTGGCCTGCCGAATAAGTACCCGGAGCGAGGGTAGTGTCGCGGTTCTCATTCTCTCCAAGGTTCATTCCGTTATATAAAAGTAAAATTCCGTCCTCTCTCAGCAAAGCATAGGGCCCAGACTCTACTAATCTGCTATCAAAAAATCCAGGCCTGGGTTTAAGTACCGATTTGAGAACACCTTCCTCCAATAATGGGCTCCAGTTGATCAAGTCTTCAGAAAAGGCTAAGAAAAGATCTGTATCTCCAAAATACATCCAATACTTGTCATTGATTTTTTTAGCAATTACCTTGTCTCCCTTTCTCTCAGCAACTATAGCACCTGCTTTACTCCACGTATCTTTCCATTTTCCTTTCAAAACACGCCCATATTTTTTCCAGCTCTTTAAGTCTACTGAGGTGGCTACCATAAGCCGAGCAACTTCCCCATCATAACTTGTATAGGTCAAGACATATCTTCCGTCTTCAGCCTCTACAATCCTTGGATCTTCTACTCCCCCATCCCATTCCAATGTTTTTAAGCTGTCATTATCAGGATAAAAAATTGGCTCAGGTAGCTTGTTAAAAGTTACACCATCATCACTTAATGCAAGACCGATTCGAGATGTCCCATTGTTACTTCCAATACTATCCTCTGCCCGGTAAAGGAGATTAATAAGACCATCTTTAACTACTGCTGCAGGATTAAACACATCCTTTTCTTCCCACTTTACAGGTAACTTCAAAATAGGACAGGTAAAGGTCAGATTTCCTGGATTAAGAACAGGATTTTCTTCATCCATTTTCACAAATGGCCGCATTTCCCATGATTTGGTGGTCAAATCGGTATAGATAGCACCATTCTTTACCCTTTCATTACAGGATAGGGAAACGATAAGAAGTAATGCTATCCAGGACGACAAATAAAGATTTTTTGTATACGTCATTTTTATTAATCCTTAGAAAGAACAATTATTTCCACTCTCCTGTTCTTTTTTCTACCAGCCTCATTTGAATTTGTTGCAATGGGTTTTTTCCCACCCCAACCTTTCGTTAGCAAACTGGCATCAGGAACTCCTTTTTCTAATAAGAGTTTCTTTATTTTATTTGCCCGTTCCAATGACAATCGCTCATTGACATTTTGATTCCCATAACTATCTGTATGACCTTCTATAGAAATAACCCTTCTGGAATGATCGATCAAATAGGCAGATAATTCGTTCAAAATCGTTAAAGATTCACTATTAACCAATTCTACAGATCCTCTTTGAAATAATATGTCTTCTAGAATAAGTCCTTCGCCAATAGCCAAGGTATCCAAATTCTTCGCTAAGCTCCGAACAATTTTACTATCAACTTGAATTTCTGTAGTCTTCTTTATATCATTATCAAAGGGCAATTGGTTTTCATTTTTTGGGATTTCTGGATTATCAAGACCCGTAGTCTCAGACCTGGTTATTGGATTGTTAGTCATTTTCTGAGGAGATTGAGGGCTTTGCAAGGAAGCATTTCCATTAAAATAAATATTACCAAAACCATCGCTTGCCTGCGTGTTAGTGAAAAAATACCGTCCATTTTTTCTGTCAGGAAGGTAATACATATCCATTCCAGCCATGTCCGATATTTTTAGTAATTCAGGATTACTCCAATTTCTCCAAGAATCGTCCAATCTCTTGCTGAAGTATATCTCAATACTTTTTTCACTACCAGAAGCATTGGTTGAGAAATATAGGGTATCACCATTCGAAGTAATTTCCGGACTTAGTTCCTGGCTAACTGTATTAATGGTCGCTCCGATGTTTAATGGTCTTGTCCATGTATTGCCATTTTTTTTGGAAACATAGATATCCTCATTTCCATAACTTCCATAGGAGTCCATTGCCAAAACCATAAAGGATCCACTGGGATCCAAGACAGCGCTAAAGTAATCCCCTTTGGTTTTAAAACCAGGTACTTGCACCACCTCATCTCTATTCCAACTAGTGCCGTCCCAAATGTAACGATGAATTACCTGTTGATTGTTTAAATTGGCATGATAAACAAGGGCTGTATCTTGGCCAATAAACCCAATAAGTAAGTCATAATATCGAGTTGATAGTTCAGGAAGAGATTGAGGAGACTTAAACGCACCTTCTGCCTTTGGTGCGAACCATACATCTCCTGGGTCACTTTTCCCTCCTTTATTATACGGATGAAAGGCCAAGGTGAAATATAGGGAACCATCTGGAGCTAGTAGTGGTTGTTGCTCGTCATACTCAAGAGAAAAAACACGTTTTAATTCCATCGTTTGTCCCTCAGATTTATGAAAAACAAAAAAAGCAAGCACCAAAATTATGCTTGCTCTTAAAAATATAACAAAAACTTTGTTCATCTTAACCTGTTCATTGTCCCAATACAATAGCGAAAATCAGCGGAGCTACAATAGTTGCATCTGATTCAATGATAAATTTTGGTGTTTCCATGCCAAGTTTTCCCCAAGTGATTTTCTCATTGGGGACTGCCCCAGAATAGGATCCATAGGAGGTAGTACTATCGGAAATTTGGCAGAAATATCCCCAAAGAGGAATTCCATCACGTTGTAAATCCTGATGAAGCATCGGTACCACACAGATAGGAAAATCACCTGCGATTCCTCCACCTATTTGAAAAAAGCCGATTGTACTATCCTGTTTAGCATTTTCCGTATACCAATCCGCGAGGTACATCATGTATTGGATTCCTCCTTTTACGGTATGTACCTCTTTAATATCTCCTGCAATCACGTGCCCAGCAAACATATTCCCCAAGGTGGAATCTTCCCAACCTGGAACAATTATGGGTATATTTTTCTTTGCAGCGGCTAACAACCAGCTATTTTTAGGGTCTATTTGGTATTCACTTTCCAGCTTTCCTGACAACAGAATTTTATAAAAAAACTCGTGAGGGAAAAAATGCTCACCTGCTTTGTCTGCTTTTTGCCACTCTTCAAGAATCACATGCTCAATTCTCCTCATGGCTTCCATTTCTGGAATACAGGTATCTGTTACCCTGTTCATATGCCTATCGACCAAATCCTGTTCCTGCTGCGGAGACAAGTCTCTATAGTTGGGAATTCGCTCATAATAATCATGTGCCACCAGATTAAACACATCCTCTTCTAAATTTGCACCAGTGCAGGTTATGATATGCACCTTATCTTGGCGGATCATTTCAGCCAAAGAAATCCCAAGTTCGGCAGTTGACATTGCTCCGGCTAGAGTAATCATCATTTTCCCATTGTCATCTAAATGAGATTTATACCCTTCAGCGGCATCAATTAAAGCTGCCGCATTAAAATGTCTAAAATGATGTTTTAGAAAATTGGTAATTTCCATTTTTATAAATTAAAATTAATTATCCAATAAGTTGGTACTTATAAATCTGAATATAAACAACACAGCCTTGAATAACAACTTAGATTTCTCAAGCCAAGGAAACAAAAAATTAATAAAAAAGCCCGGAAACCCGGGCTTTTAAAATATATCAGTGTAATTAATTTATTTTTCTTCTGCTGGCTCTTCTACTTTTTCTTCCGTGCTACTACTGTCTCCATTTTTATAATTATCATTGATCCCGGCGATAACGCCATCAGTAATGTCTAGAGTTTTGTTGGCATACCAAACTCCACCGCCCCTGGTATAGGATAAGATCATTTCAAGATCATTTGAAGCAGCATAATCATTGAGATAAACCTGAATTTTGTCGTATACCTCATTGTATAGCTTCGTTTCATCAGCTGACAATTCAGCCATGATGTTCTCTCTGAAAGTCATCAGATTTTTTTCCTTAGTCACTAGCTCTTCCTGCTTGGCACGAGCTTGATTCATGGTCATGTTGGCATTTGAGCTCTGAAAACTAGCCACTTCCTTTTCAAAACCTTGCGCCCTATTTGTTAATTCACTTTGGTATTTATTGCCTTTCTCAGCAATTTCAGCAGACTTTTCTTTAAAATATTCAAAGTTGTTGATTACGCTATCTGTAACTATATAGGCCACTTTAAGATCCGATATATCTACCTTATTTTCATCATCCGAAGTTTTTTCGTCGGTGGCAGAAGGGTTACAAGCTCCGATAAGGAGTCCTAAAAATGCAATTGCACTGAATAATGTTGTATTTTTTCTCACTTGATATGGATTTTAAAATTGAATGAGGCAAATATAAGAATTCTAAATCTTTTACAAATTCTATGAACAGTAATAAATATGAAAATAGCTTAATTTCTTAACCTTAGGATATAGGTTTCAGGTAAACCATGTTCAAATCAGCAAGCTAGTTCCATAATTCATGAACAAAATCTATATTCCTAAGTCGAAAATACTAATTTCCTTCGATCTAAAAAAATATTTCCTGGGCCAATCGAAAAGTATTGGCGTGAGCTTCTATAATGTCACTGATCTTATGTGAATAGCCACCACCCATGCAGCACATCACTGGTATTTTGTTTACTTTTGCAGCAGACAACACCAACCTGTCCCTTTCTTTACAGCCCTCGATGGTTAAACCCAGCCTTCCAAGTTTATCTGTGGCCAGAACATCTACGCCAGATTGATAAATTATAAAATCTGGGGTAACCTCATCCAACAGTCTTTTTAAATGACTATCCAATAGGTCAAGATAAGTTTTATCATCCATTTTATCCTCCAGTGGGACATCCAAGTCAGATCGTTCTTTATGCATAGGGTAATTGTGTTTACCATGCATACTAAAGGTGAAAACCTGTGGATCATTTACAAATAAAGAAGCGGTACCATTGCCTTGGTGAACATCAAGGTCTACTACGAGAATTTTCTCTGACCTCTGTTGGTCCAATAGGCATTTTGCAGTAATGGCAATATCATTAAGCAAGCAAAAGCCTTCACCTCTATCTTTGAAAGCATGGTGTGTACCGCCGGCAATATTCATCCCTATTCCATCATCGAGGGCGTTTAATGCGGCCATCACTGAACCATTCAAAATCTGAATTTCCCTGTCTACTAAATTTTTACTTAATGGAAAGCCTGTTCTTCTAATTTCTGATTTGCTTAATGTAAGCCGCTTTAATTTTTGAAAATATTCCGGATCATGTACAGAAGTGATTAACGACTCACTAAGTAACCTAGGCTCAAAGAAGTTTTTATTTGATAATGTACCCTCATAAACCAATTGTTCGGGAAGTAGCTCGTATTTTTCCATAGGAAACCTATGCCCCTCTGGTAAACGGTGCGCATATTTTGTAGACCAAGCTACTCTCAACATAAACAAATTGTGATTTTTTTAATCTTCCTCTTCCTCTTCCTCTGATTCGAAGGTGTAAAAAGTATCATCTAATTTAAGCGTGTCGTCATTAAATGATACAATAAACTTTTCCAGCGCCGCTTCATCAATTGACTCTAAATTAAGGGCTGCATCTAATCCTATTCCAAAATCATGATGGGTATCCAAGCCTAAAAATTCCTGAACCCTTACAGTACCCTCTTCTTCCATATCCATTATCATTTCAGTAATGAACCAACCTATTTCTTCTTCTTCGGTTTTCAATGGAATAAGATTTCCATTCTCATCCTCCTCATATTTAATTCCTTTATAGTTTGGGAATTTTTTAGCCACCTCATGTTCTGCCAATTCATAGAGCTCACTTTGATAATGAAGCTTTAAGGTATACAGTACGGTGTCATAAATCACTTCCTTTCCTTCATATTTTCCTATGAAATAAAAATTAACATACTCATCAGTATTGTCCTCACTGGGAATAATTTTAAAGCTTTTATTGCTGGAAATAAGTTGCTGCTTTAAATCCTCTATAGTTTCTGGTAAAAAACCATCGTTTGGGTATTTCATTTTTTGAAAGGTGGGTTAATAAAATCAGTTTTTCTGCATTTTTATTAAAATAAAAATTGATACTACTTCATAGCATCTATCCAATAATTTACAATTTTTTCTATTTAAAAAAGAAATTTTTACCTAAAAGATTCAATTTATAGACTTAAAATTTACTTTCAAAATTTAAAGGACACATTCTTTTTTTTGTGATATAATTTTATTCTTACAATTTTATTAAATTAATCCCCCTTTTTTGAAACTAAAATGGGTTTAAGCGAAATAGTATAACTCACTGTAGGTGAAAAATGTTTTTCCTAATCACCTCCCTAATCCTCGGCCTAAAGAAATTCCGAGAATGGAATTTACTAGTGAAAGCACCAAGCTAAATAATAACGCCCACCAAAAATTACCTACTGAGAATCCACTTACAATATCAGCGGCAAGCATCACCATTAAAGCATTGATGACCAATAAAAACAAGCCTAAAGTCAGGATAGTTATGGGGACGGTAAAAAATATCAAAACTGGTTTTACCGTAACATTCAACAAGGCCAAAAGGGCTGCAATTAGAATTCCTGTAAAGAAGTCATCCACTACTATACCTGGAAGTAAATAGGCCGTGAAAATGATTACCAGCCCCGCCACAGCCAATTGTAAAAGTATGGAAAGAATTTGTTTTGATTTCATCCTATTTTATCAACTATTTAAAATTAACTTTTTAAAAAACAAGTACCTTCCTTTGCAAGAAAACCTTAAAATCTACAAGGATAGATCGAGGTATGCAAACCCAATGACGAAATAAGCTAAAGATTAAATCCCCAAACAATTTTCTTCCTACAAGTTTAGCAAAACTTATTTGAGATTAAAAAGCCAAAACTTAATAAATACGACCCGGAAAAAAAGACCAGGTTGTTAATTGTTGGCTTAACTCCAAGTTCTGTCCCATGATCTGATTTCATTCCAATCGTCAGTGGGTGCAAAAAACTTCTCCCCTTCTCTTAACCTTTTTTTAACTTCATCTTCATTGAGTTCCAAACCTATGCCAGGAGACTCAGGTACCGTTACGTATCCATCTTTCACAAATGGTTTATCAACTCCTGTTACTAAATCTTCCCACCAGGGGTTGTCCACTGAATGGTGCTCAAGCCCAATAAAATTATAGGTGGCCGCTGCCGCATGCACTGTTCCCATAAATGTAATGGGTGAAGCTGCATGGTGAAGTGCCATCCCAATTTGAAATTCTTCAGCATAATCACCAATTTTTTTGGTTTGAAGGTAACCTCCTGCACTTCCCGGATCTGGGTGTACCAGATCCACAGCCCTGTTCTCTATGAGGTCCTTGAAATTTTTCTTATGGTAGGTGTCTTCACCTGTAAGTGTAGGTGTAGATATGGATTCAGTGATTCGTTTCCATTGTTCGGTATTTTGCCATGGCACCAAATCCTCCAACCAAGCTATATTATAGGGTTCAAAAGCATTGGCCAATTTGATCATCTCATTGTATCCCATATGGCCAAAGTGGTCAATTGCAAGAGGTATTTCAAAGCCCACCTTTTCTCTGGCCTTCGCTGCATATTCCACCATTTTTTCCAGACCTTTTGGTGTGATTTGAACAAGGGTAAACTGGTGGGGAGTTTGTGTATAACTCATCACATCCTTGTCAGACCAACCTCTCATTGGACCCCATGCTGATTTATTGGTCAATGTATCTTTTTGATCCTTGATCAACCCAATTCCAATATCCATTTTTAACATGGTGTATCCCATGTCAACCCTATCTTTCATTTTATTGGCAAATTCGTCTGGATCCTGTACAGTAGGGGTATCAACATAAATCCTAACCTTGTCTCTGAATTTACCCCCCAATAACTGATACAAAGGAACGCCGTAAGCTTTCCCTGCAAGGTCCCAAAGAGCCATTTCTACACCTGAAACACCGCCTCCTTGTCTACCATGCCAGCCAAACTGTTCAATACTTCTAAAGATCTTTTCAATATTACAGGGATTCTCACCCAAAATCCTACTCTTTAACATCAAGGCATATCGCTTATCGGCACCATCCCTTACATCTCCCAAGCCATGAATTCCCTGGTTGGTATAGATTTTAAGTAAGGGTACATTGCCATATTGGGCGATGCGCATATCAGTAATCTTTAAATCGGAGGGATTAGATAAACGATTCACTTTGGACGTGGTGTGCGCCAAGGTATCTTCCATCGGTAAAGCCATCATGCCCCCTAAACTTAACCCACCTAATGCAGCTTTTTTAAAGAACGACCGTCTTTCGTTTTTAGGTTCTTCAAACAATGGCTGGGATGGTTCTAGAGTACTTATTTTAGCACTCTTCTCATCTTGATAACGTTGTTGTAGGTGTTCGGTACTTTTCTTCATTTGATAGGTTTGTTTTGGGTATTGTTTAAATATAATTACATATTAACTTACAATATGCCTAAAAATCATAGCAAATGAAAATTTTCTCCTACCAAAACAGCCACTGAAATTCAGTGGCTGTTTTAACTTAGGAGCACGTGTAAATAAAGTATTGCCAAAATAATTTGGCTACAAATATTTAATCCACCTAGGAAACAACCTCAAGATCATTCAACCTCTATTATCTCCTTAACATAAAAGTGGCTATATCCACTAATAAATTACGGAAGTGAAAAGTGATCAAAATTTTAACAAAACTACTAAAAAATTGTAAATCAGGTAGATAGTATTCCTGCAATGCGTAGGTCTTCTTCATCTACTTTTTTATCGTCTATTATAGCTCTTTTTATAGGTGTAAAGACAATTTTATTATTTATGATACCTACCATCACATCATACTTCCCTTTTAGAAGCCCTTCAACCGCAGATACGCCTAATTTACTAGACAAAATTCGATCAAAAGACGAAGGTGCTCCACCTCGTTGAAGATGCCCTAAAATAGTCACTTTTATATCATAAGAAGGTAAGATTTTTTTCACCTTCTCTGAAATCTCTTGTGCGCCTCCACTCTTTCCTCCTTCAGCTACAATGACGATATTACTCTCTTTTTTTGCCTTTTCCCTAAACTTTAATCTGTCAATTAATTTCTCAACAGGGAATTTCTTTTCGGGAATCAAAATGGCTGCTGCTGCACTACCTATTCCTGCATTAATAGCGATAAATCCTGCGTCTCTACCCATCACTTCAACAAAAAACAAACGGTCATGAGAGGTGGCAGTATCTCTGATCTTATCAATGGCTTGGATCGCAGTGTTGCATGCTGTGTCAAAACCGATTGTCAAATCAGTCCCAAATAAGTCATTGTCAATGGTTCCTGGGAGTCCGACAGCGGGGATACCAAATTCCTTGTAAAATAAATGTGCCCCAGTAAGGGAACCATCTCCTCCGATCACTACCAGCGCATCAATACCATGGCTCCTGAGATTTTCGTAAGCTTTTTTTCTACCTTCAGGCGTGCGGAATTCCGCGCTCCTTGCAGATTTCAAAAAGGTGCCTCCTCTTCCCAGCACATGAGCAATGGATCTACTGTCCAACTTTCTGATATCATTATTGATCATACCTTCATAACCTCGGTATATCCCATATACTTCTAAATTATAATAAAATCCTGCACGTACAACGGCACGAATGGCAGCATTCATCCCTGGAGCATCCCCACCTGAGGTTAGTACTCCAATTTTTTTTATGTTGATAGGTTGGTCTTGCATGTTACTATTCTAAGAATTCGTCACTTATCTTTCGAAATATTTTATCATCAGCTCAGCGCCAGCTAGGTTAGTGGCCAAGGGGATATTGTGAACATCACAAATTCTCATTAGCATTTGCACATCTGGTTCATGGGGATGTTTCCCTAAAGGATCTCTAAAGAAAATCACCATATCCAACTCTTTCTGTGCCACCATTGCACCAATTTGCGCATCTCCTCCTAAAGGCCCAGAAAGTAACTTTTCAACTTCAAATCCTGCTTTCTCTATATGTGCTCCAGTTGTGCCAGTGGCTACAAGGGTAATTCCTTCCAGCTTTTTTTTTGATCCACCAATAAAATGAACCATATCTGCTTTTTTCCCATCGTGGGCAATTAATGCTATCTTCATTACCTAATTCTAATTTGAATTCTATTATTATGCGAATAACAAAAAAAAGACAAACAAAAGTTTACCTGTCAAAAAAATAATGTTCTTTATTTGGCCTTTCTATCTAAAAAATACAGAACAATTTGCTCCCATTCTTCATCTAAGCCAATATTTGGTCTGGTTTTACCTGACCTACTGTACCAATAGGAGGCATTCCCCAAATCTCCTTCCTTCCTGTGAAGGTAAGCATGTAAAAATGCAGCATCTGCATCCTCCATTTTATCTATTAATGCGTGGGCCTTGTTCCAGTCGCCATTGCGATCCAACCATAGGGCATGCAAGTATACCGTCAAACCCTCTGGTATTTGCTCATTCTGGATACTTGCCTTAAATTCTGATAGGTTCATAGTGCTGTCTGTTTAAGGAAGGCCAAAATAAATACAAATTAATCTAGCCTACAAATATTAAAGAGAAATTCGGATACAATGAAACACTTAAACGTTCTTTGGGTTTAATCATCCAAAAATTAAATCAGGATTAAAGAAATTTGAGCAGGTATTCCAAATGAGTAGCCGAAAACTTGAATTTGATGCTAGAACAAAAATACTTAACGACATTGACAAAGAAAATCATTTCTAAAATTTCAGCAATAATACAGTATTTAATAAGGACATCTGTTTCCTTTTAATAATGAGAAATCAATATTGGAATAACACACCATAAATATATTTCTAATACGTTTGCTCCAATTCATTATTATAATTTTTTGAGCATATTTTAACCCGAAATAGGTAAGCTTCATTCTATGCTGTATTGGAATCACTTCAATAGCGCCAACCGTTGCTATTTCCGTATCAACTCTATGAAAAAAAGATTAAGTCCCGTAGACAGTAGTAATTGAGGGAGGTCAACTCCCATAAAACGAGCACAGTCACAGCTACCTACGTTTTTATTTGCACCCACAAACCTTTATAATTCTTTACAGGTTATTCTTCGTTTAAGATTAGAGGATCACTATTCTACAGTACCCAATTCCAATTAAAACCTTTTTAACTGGTAATTTTTTCCTTTTAAATCTGAAATTATCTTTCCAAGGTTCAAGTAGAATTTGTCAGCTCTTAAAGAACTGGTACCTGGGTGAATAAGCAAATGAAATCCATTCATTCCATTTTGTTCCTCATATGCATAAATGCTATCAAAAATTTCTTTGCTCGAAACATAGTTAACCATATCAGGGGTCGTATAATCCGCATTTGACCTCGTGCCTGGAGAAAAATTGACCGTTACCTGATCCAGCTCAGCAGCAATTTTTACAATTTCTGTATTGTACCATTCATAGGGTGGCATAAAATACTTAGGAATGATGCCCAAATCATTTAAGGCAATTAAATTGTTGTATATATCTCGTTTAATGGTGGAAGTACCATGTAACAAACTGTCTCTTTTGTTCCAGTCACAATACAACAAGTGTTTGTCGGAATGAGCACCTACAAAGTGACCTGAACTATCGATGGCAATGACCAAGTTTAGGTTATTCCTGATAAAATCTCCAGTAAAAAAAAACGAAGCCTTGACCTGGTGCTTGTCCAGTACTGCCATCACATGTTCAAAGCCTTCGTTAAAGTCATGACCTGTAAAACAGAGGTAAATTGATTTTTTCTCCACATTAGATCGAATCAATGCCCCAAATTCATCGTACAGGCCTTGTGCCATCGAACCGTTGGCTAAAAAAAAAAGCGTTATTGCCAGACGACATTTATTTAGGAACATTATTTAGATAAGTTAATACCATTAACAATTCAGCAGATCCATCTAAGGTAGGCTCGTTGGTGCTGTAATCCATCCAATCGTCCCAGTACTTGATGTGTTTTGGCTGAAGATGAGCATATTCATCTGGTTCAGATAGCTCAATTGCTAACATCTGGTCATGAATAGTGGACCATAAAGGGCCATCAACCAAACTTCCTTTTATAGCTTTTTTATTTATTCTCCAAAAGGGCATATGAACATCTCTTGGAGTGTCCCTGTTTTTTGGAATTTCAGTGATCATGCTGGAATTCCAGGGATTTAAACCTAAAAGCCAATTGACATGATTGAGCATCAAGTTACGGTATTTCTGTGAGCCTGACATTTCTTCATAAAGCATGGCTTGTGTGGCCACCGCTGCGGCAAGATTATTGGAACACCAAATAAACAAATGACCTACGCCATATGGATTTTCAGCAGCTCTTTTTTGAATCTTGTTTAGGTTATGCTCATAATATTCAACCATTTGCTGTTTGTCTCTTATATCCCCTACTTGCCAGAGTGCATAATGCCCCATGTTTACATAGGGGTACATTTCATAATGACTGGCAGTATCACGCTCCATCCAGGACCAATTGCCAATGATATCGGCATATTTCCGTGCCTCTTGCAAATACTGATTTTTATTCGACACCTTATACAATTGCGCAGCAGCCCACTCCATATCGTCTGCCCAGGTATTTTCTTCGTACCTGTAAGGAGCGCCAAAACTATTCCCTTGCTGATAGCCTTCTTGTTTTTGGCCCATTACGTAAAGCTCTTTCGCTGCTTGCAAACATTTTTCAGCAAATGCCTTATAGGCATCAAATTGGATAAATATTTCATAGCCCAGTGCAAGGGTGGCTGCGGAACGCCCGGCCAAATTGGCTATACCCGTCGCCTTACTTTTGTACTTTGAAAGGCCCTGTGGTTGTCCTGTGGCAAAATAAACAGGTCGATAACTGTTTGGTCCCCAGCCATAATCCGCATTTTCCTGATGGGGTAACTTAAAGCCCCGGTGGTCACGATCGTCTGCTACCTGGTGGTAAAGTTCATTGGGACTTGGGTGAAGTTTCAACAGCCATTCCAACCCCCATTTGGCTTCATCCAATATGTCTGGAAGAACATTTTTACTCGGCATACCCTTAGCATCAAAAAAATCTTTAAAGCCTTCGGTATTCATCTGATAGGCCATTAACAATCTCGCAGTAGTATTGCTACTGGTGATAAGGTATTTCAACTGATCTCCGGCATCATGCCAACCTCCAGTAGCATCCATTAAAGTAGAGTCCGGCCTACTACCATAAAAACTCAATCCATCTTGCTGGTGACAAAATTCACCAACATAAGGATTAAAGCCACAACGCTGGGTTCGAATAAAGCCCACTACATCCTCCTGCCAATTAGGGTAGTCCCCAATAGTAAATGATTGCGTCTTTATTTGATGGTCTTTTAACTCTATATAATAGGCTCCCTGTTGATTGAAATCTGTAAAGTCAATCGCATAGTAATGGGAGAAGGGATGCCACTTCTCATCAATTAAAACGGCCTTAAACGCTTCAACCAACTCTCCAGATTCTTTTTTCAACAATACGGTGGGTTGGTTTATAGGCTTCTTACTCAGGATGAGTGCTTTTTTGGGCATATTTTGAGGATATCCGCCTAGATTAACCCTTATTTCAATCAATGATTGAGCTTCGACCATACTAAAAACACCACTCAAAGTCCCAACAATTATCCCATAAATAATTTTCATTAGATATATTTTTATAAATTATTGAATAAATTCTGTAAACAAATGGTAAAAAAATAACAAAAGGGTCATCATTTTATTAACCCTCTTTCTTCAGATAAATCATTAAACGAGACAAGAAACGATCTTTTATCCGATCAAAACACTACCAAACCAACAGTGTTTTGATTGATATGGCTTCGATGAAGTTTTATTGAGCTATGCCTTCCAATTTAATCGATTGATGTGTAAAATAAACAATAAATCCGAAAATTAAGCAAACCCTGACTAAAACCCGATATCCATTACAAGTATTATTTACCCAATATGTCTTGTCTAAATTAAACTCGAAAATCGCAAGAGACATCCTATATTTGATGTAATTACTTCTTAAGAAAAGTCAGGAAATACTATTTTAAAATACAGGTTTAGAGCCATTTAGTAATCTATTTTACTAATTTCCGTAGGCCGGTAAAAATAAATACAATGCCATATTCCTAACCCATGTTAGCTTCCCAACTTTACTATTTCCATGTCTTGGAATCCGTGATAACAAGATTTATTTTATTGAATACGGGTTTATTGTATTTTAATGTTTCTAAATAATTAAAGATATCAATGGGAGGGAATTAAGCTATGAGCAATGCCTTTCATGGATCGGGCCTGCATTCCATATTGGTCTCTACAGGCAGAAAAATGTTCCAGAATTTGTTTTACTTCATTTAGGCTTTGTTCAGGATAGTGACCATGATTGTGGGGATGCCACCAAATATGGTAAATCTCATTGTTTTTGGCAGCAGTAGTAATTTCATTAATTATACGATCAATTTTTAATTGATTGATCCCACCTAACTTTGGATGGAAAGGTCTCAAAAAACGTGATGCAGGAAGTAAAATAGGATTGAAGGCAATCTTTTTATCGAGTTGATAAGATGTTTTTTTGCCCAAGGAAAGCACTGAATCAGAAGTTCTCCATATTTTTTTTAACAAATCTCTTTTCTCAGGCGCTTTCCAAAACCAATCTACAGGATTTGTTCTAACTGCGGTAAATCCCAGATCTCTTGCGACCTGAATGGCACTGGAATTGTATTGATTTCTAGGAAAAACAAGGGAGCTAAGCTCTTTACCATACTTCTCCTGAGCAATCCTTTTTGAAGCCATCAAATCCTCTCGGAATACATGATCAAGATGTCCTTTTTCCATCGTATAATAATGTGAAAAAGTATGACTGGCTAATTCCTGACCTGGAGTATCAATAATACTTTGAACCAAATCTGGTGCGAAAAGACAACTATTATTTTTAGGAGACCCATTAAACCAATTATAGGCAGATAGGTTTGGGTCCCTATAATCAGGTTTTGATGTGGGGCAATAATGTAACCATTCTTCCGGGCTCTCTGCCATTAGCATCCCCACAGTGGCCCAAGTAACCTCAACTCCATATTGACTAAACAAGGACAACAATTTAGGAATAACTTCTCGAGCAGTTTGATAATAAGTTTCCCAATTATGAATAGGCACTTTATCAAAGCGACCCCAGTGTAGCTCAAAATCCAATGATATGACTAAAGTTGGACGATTCATTTCTCTTCCTTTGCCTTGGCCACTTCATAAAATAAATGAAGCGCAATAAAACTAAAAAAAGGAAGGTAAATACTCTTCATTCTCATTATGATGCCCAAATTATTTAAGGTAATACTAAATAGGAAGGATAAAAGTATCCCATAAATCAGAACTGTCCAAAGATACAAAGGTATTTTAAATTGGAACTTTAACTGATAAAGACTCCATAATCCAAGAATAAAAAAAGCTAGGGTAAAAGTGTTCTCCACACCTGCCGCAAATGTCCAAAAATCCTTACCTTCCCAAATAAAAGGTCTGAAAATGATTGTATTAAACTTTTCAAACCAACTATAATCACTCATGTTTATGGAACTAGCTCCACCAAATGAAGCAAGGTATTGGGTCTGCCAATCCAAAATATCACCTATCCATTTTAAATTAAACCCATAAATTAAACTTCCCAGGATAAAGCGATAGGCAAATATTGAAAAGATTAAAAATATAGAAATAAGAATCAATTTTTTGCGGTACAGGATTAATGTTTTATGGAAAGGAAGTACCATCAATACTGAAACACTTAATACCAAGCCCTGAATAGGTCTAACCATAAGTGTTAACAACAAACCAATGACTATGAAAATAATTCTATTAGGGAATTGGTAAACACCCACCAGAACCAGCATTAAGCCTAACCATAGCAATGATTCTTTTCCGACACCGGCAGTCCAAAAATGTACGTTTGGTAAAAATAAAATGAATACTGAAATGTCTGGAAAATATTTTTTAGAGGATTTAGTAAAAGATGAATTTAATAAATCAAAAGCCAATAAAAAACCAAAATAGGAAATAGATGCGTAGAGAAAAGTTCCTGATAAGTATCCCAACCCTGCTGTTTGAGAAAAGGGATAATTGATCCAATACATAAAGTAGGTCCCAGTGCCAAAAAGGTTCAACCAAAGATCTGATGAACCTTCACTTATTGGAGGAATGTTCCAATACCTCCAACTATCTCCTCCATGAACTAAAAGGTAACGGTAAAAAACAAGGCAAATCGCAAGGTGATAAAACCACAAAGCGAATAACCACTTGGTATGTAAGAATGAAAATCCACGAGATTTAGCCCATTTTTTATTAATTAAAAAAAATGCTATTAATAAAAACCCAATAAAAGCTATGTCCCCTACCAATGAACTTAAGAGTTAGAAGCAATAAAAGCCATCTCATATTCCCTTAGGCTATTTTCTAAATCAAATATAGGTATGGCTTTTGACCGAATTTCCTCCCTGGAAATATTTTTCGCTGTGGTCAACCAGTTATAAAACCTTACTTCTTCATAATCATGGTGCATAAAGCAAAAACTTTCGCTACCAACTGATTTTTCCAGATCACCTATACCCCCAGATAGCAAAATCGGCAAGCCCGAAAGTAAATACTCACTTACTTTAATGGGTGCTATTCCAGCAAGACTAGGTGCACTCTTCCTCAGACTTACTCCAAAGTCTGCAGCTGCATAATAAGCTGGAAGTAAATTAAAATCTACAGATTTAATTATAATACTAGACTTTAAATGATCTGGAATAGCAGACCTTACCCCTGACTCATCTCTTACAAGAAAAAGAAACTTGCTATCTGTATTCTGATTGTGATAGGTCTCAAACAAATGTAACATTTCTTCTAAAAGGTACTGTGGTCCCAAACTTCCTGAATACAACCAAAGAACGGTTGATGGAGTTATTAAGAGTTTCTTCCTAATCCTCTCCCTTAATACTAAATCAGGTTTAAAAAGAACCTTATTGCGTCCGTTGCTTACTTTAAAGATCTTATCTTTGTGATGAAATCCAATATTTTCTAAGTGGATATTTTTCGCCAAAACGGAGCGTACTAAAACAACTGTAGCATGCCGCAATAGCTTAGTTTCATTGTGTTTAAACCACCTATACTGCAAGCTATTTTGATTTAAACCTGCATAATCTATTCTTTCTTGCAAGGGAAATCCATCTGCGTCAAAGATTATTTTAATATTCTGTTTTTTTAGCCATCCCAAGATTGGATTAACCATCAATGCTGGCACGGTAGATCGTGGCATAAGGTGCGTAATACCATATCTCAGGATCAGCTTTTTTATAGCTTTTTGTCCTTTTAGGGTCGTCAAAACACTACCAACCACAGTATGTGGCTTACGCCATACGGGATGGTGGTCGTATTTAATGTTCAATTGCATTGCAAGGTTTGAAATTCTTTCAACTTCGGTAGCCTTAGCCCATGAAAATTGAAGGACATGAAATTGGCAATCCAATCTCTTTTGCAATCCTTTAAAAATCGGAAAAAAAAGATTTTCAAGGTAATTGGTTTGGTCAGAATCCCAGGAAATAAAGAGAACTTTCATAGGTGTGGTATTCATAAAAAACTAATGACAGGTATTGTAAAAGTAGAAGTTATTTATCCAATTCAAGTTCAACCAATTTTTTATACCTTTTAAAATTTCCTTCCAAGGTAAAGTCCTTTATTACTTTCTTCCTTCCAGCTGCTCCAAAATCCTCCCTTAATTTGGGCTCTTGAATTAATTTCCCCAAAGCAATAATCCATTCTTCATTTGAATCGGCCAGATATCCATTTTCACCATGAACTACTACATCCTTATTCATTCCTATAGGTGAGGCCACAACAGGTAAACCACAGGCCATATATTGAATTAATTTGTAAGCACACTTGCCTCTTTCCCAAGGATTATCAGGTAAAGGCATAATCCCAATATCCATTTTTTGAATAGCATCCACTTCACCTTCTTCCGTCCAAGGTATTGATTCGATATCACCTTTAAATTTAATTTTGCTTGTTCCATTTACCAACAAAAACTTTATTGGATAATGATCATGGAGCCAGTTTAAAATAGGGACCATTGGTTCCAGGTATTTAAGTGTACTTGGAGACCCAATCCATCCAATAGTGATGATTTTGCAATCACCTGAAATCTTTCCCTTGTATTTGATGGGGTCTATAACTGTCGGAAAATCTTCTATCCTACAGGCCCCAGCCAATTCAGCCCTAGCCCTCAGGTAAGCATTGCCTACAATTACCCTAATAGCCATTTTCATGGCATAATCAATTTTCTTAGGCATCAATAGACTTACTAAACGATTGCTCTTTTGGTCATAATTATGAAAAACGGCATCGTCAAAATCGATCCAATACCCTTTCACTTTAGAAAGTATCCATTCTGCTATTGAAGGCAAATAAGGAAAAACTTCCTTTTCAATAATAATCAGGTCGTACTTTCTGACTGAAAAAAGGATGAAAAACCTACGGAAATAACATTTCAGGACATGTAGATACCCAGGAGACTGATGACTGTAGATTTTGCAGAGATACTCTTCAGTAAAAAATGGACTAACGGATACCTCAAAACCTTCCTTTTCCCACAGCGGTAAAAATTGATAAGTTCTCAGACGGCTACTAGCCCCTTTTCTGGTATATTTTGGAAGAAAAAGAATTTTTTTTGTCAAAAGGGATTAATCAATTGATGTGGTATTTATTTTACTGTCGATAATGGCTTGTCTTTTTTGGTAGGATCGTTTTCTATCCATAGATCGGACAAAGCGCTGCTTTTTATTGTGCGAAATCAAAAAGAAACAGAATAACAAAAAGTAGATCATGGTCATATTCTTCATTCGCATGATAATTCCGAGATTACTCAAGGCGCTCATAAAAGCTAAAGAAACTGGGATGAAAGTCATCATTCCTGCTTTAATAAATAATGGCATATCACGAATGGCTTCTGGAGTCCAGTTTCTATAGATAAATAGGCTCAACCAGAGATAGACCAAGTTTTCTACAGAACTAAAAAGTGAAACAAAATTATGAGCATCAAAAAAGAGCGGCCTAAACAAATAAGTAAATAGCTTCAGGGGCCAAGGGTAAGAATTTAAATTAACGCCTGAGCCCACATTATTGGTATTTAGACCTCCACTTCTAATCGTTGCCATGTCTTCCATCGATTGGATAGACAAATCATCTAACTTCAATGCTTCCATCGTACTTGGCAATAAATAAATCGCAATAGCAACTGCAAAACAACTTACTATGATTTTATAGGCAATTTTAACATCCGAACTAAGTAGAATAGCAACTGCTGCACCTGATATTAAAACCTGACCGATATGAGGTCTAGCCATATAGACAAAAAACAAGGCAAATAGTGCTTGCCACCATCTGCTCCGATATTTCTGAACTGCGAATAAAAACCAAGCAATCCCCCAGAAGCAAATAGAATCCTTCCCAACCCCAGCAGACCAAAAATGAAGATTCAAAAAGTAAAAAACAGTCGGAAATAAAGGTATACCTAGAACTTCATGGTTCGTAGGAAATAGGTCTGCGGTCATTACAAAAATGTAACGGATTCCTATAAAACCTAAAAATCCAAAGAGAATATTTCCTGTCAAATAAGAAAGACCCATTAATTGACTTGGGATATAACAAAGCCAAAGTATAAATGTAGTCCCTTCTCCAAAATATACAGACCAACTTTTCTCTCCTTTTATTAAAACTTGCTCCATCCCAAATTTCCAATAGCCATGGGAGTCTCCCCCGAAATTTAAAATATACCAAGTAAAAAAAACACTAAAGAAAATATGATAGGCTAATAAATAATGTAGCTGGAATGTATATTTATGGGGCAAACCAAACCTCTTGGACATGGAGGCATTGGTATTGACCAAGGCAATGGTAAGGAGGAGAATGACTATTAGGTCTAACACCCTCGTGAATTTTGGACGATGAAATAGGATTGATGAATTGTCATAAAAATAATTCTGGATTAAAAATTTATCCCTTTTGCTATTAATAGTTCTAAATATAAACACTCAACTTCTTTGACATAGCGATCTGCAGAATAATTTGCCAAAGCTCTTATTTTTCCTTTTTCTCCCATCTTTTTTCTGATTTCAGGGTTTTGCAATAAAATCTGAATTTTATGTGCAATCTCCTTAGGGGAAAAAGGAGGCACTAGAAAGCCAGTCTCTTCATCCAATATTATATCTTTTAAGCCACCCACATTGCTGGCAATTACGGGCAAACTATGCATCATAGCCTCAGCTGCTACTAAACCAAATCCCTCCCTTGAAGAGGGCACACATAATACATCCATAATGTCATAGTAAGGATGCGGATCTGATTGGTACCCAACATAAATCACGTTTGCTGAAATCCTTAGCAAATCTATTTCGTTCAAAAGTAATTGCTTATCTATTCCATCCCCTATTAACAATAATTTTAAATTCGATAAATTAACAAGTTTAATTGCATTCAGCAAATCTGTAAATCGCTTATGGTTATTAAATAATCTGCCTACGAAACCAACAATAAAATCCGAATCTTTAATAGATAACTGTGCTTTTAATTTATTCCTTTCTTCCGAAGATGTAATTTCAGGAATTAATACACCATTTTGAATGACTTTAATATTTTTGGATTTTATACCTGTTTTCATTTTCAAATAATTCCCAACATCATTTGAAATTGCCTGAAAAGCATCTGCTCGTATCGAAAAAAGCTTTAAAAGAAAGTTTGCTTTAAAACTTCTGTTTTGTGGATCAGAGGTCTCTTCGAGAATAGTTACTGGAACATTTCCCGAAAAACTACCAATTGAAGCCATAGTCATCCCTTCAAATACAGCTCCATGAATAATATGAGGTTTAAACGCTCGAATTACTTTTAATACTTCTTGATGCTTCTTCCACTCAAAAGGATGTTTAAAAGAGCCAATCGAGATTAACTCTATTCCTTCTTTTTCTAAATCTTCTGCAACTGAACCACCCTTCCAGGTACAGATAATTTTATGGGTGAACTTTGATCTTTCTAATCCTCTTACAATGGTCAATAGCGTTTGTTCAACACCTCCAGAGGCAATCGTTTCTATGCAGTGAAGGACTCTGATTTTAGACGTCATTGAGAGGTGCTGTTGGTATTCATTAATTTTATAAAATTTTCTAAAGCGACGAAGCAATCTCTCCGAAAAACCGAGAGATTGCTTCGGGGTATTTATGTCCAAAGAAACATCTTGGATGAATTATTCCCCCTCGCAATGACGTGTTTGCCTAGTTCTTGTAAATTTCTAACAAATTTATTAAGTAATTCTCAACCGAAAATCGCTTGGATTCTTTCTGGGCACGAAGTCCCATAGCTTGTCGTGTGGCTGGACTAAGGTCACATATTTTTTGCATAGCTTTATGAATACTGTCGGATTCATTTGGGTCGATCAAAATACCGGATTCAGAATTTCCTAGAATTTCTGAAGCACCTCCATTTTTGGTTACTATAGAAGGCAAGCCTGCTACCATTGCTTCGGCAAGCGATAAGGAGGACCCTTCTGTGAGTGAAGGTAAAACAAAGGCATCTGAATCATATAAAAAAGTAAAAACGTTGGTTTTGAAACCTAAAAATCGAATTTTCTCATTGAGACCTCTGCTAACCACTACCTCCTCTAATTTCTCCTTTTCCGGCCCATCTCCTATAATATCCAACCTTAAATTTTTACCTGGGTTAGCTAAAAGCATGTCATCAAATACCAAAATCAAACGTTTCAAATTCTTAATCGGTACCAATCGACAAGTAGTCACAAATACAAAAGTATCCTTGTCTCTTTTCTTTAAAACTTCTGATTTTATTATGCTAGCTTCATTTTCCCTCACCCCTAAACCAACAGGATTATAAATCACCCGCACCTTCTCCTTTTTCACCTCTCCAAGCTCCACAATATGCTTTTTCACTGCCTCCGAAATAGCAATAACAAAATCTGCTTTCTGGTAAACCCACATGAATATCCATTTCCAATAACTATGATGGTTGGGAATCCCTATCTCCTCCCCTATGATTATCGGAACTCTTTCTAGCTTGGCGGCCCAAATTCCATGAAAATTAGTCTCAGAACCTTGGGTATGTACTACATGAGGCTTTAATTTTTTTAACCTAGTTCTTAACTTAAATAGAAGCATAAGATTTGGAATTCTTGGATTGGCATCTAAAATCTCCACCTTAACACCTTTCTTCTTAAGTTCTGAACTAACCACACCACCCTTTCGTAAGACTATCACTATGACTTCTATGCCACCATAGTCTAGCAAAGCAGGAATTGAATTTGCCAAAACCTTTTCCACTCCTCCAAAATCTAACTCCGAAACAATACGGACTAATCTCATTTCAGGCATAGATATATCGGAAGCAAAACTTCATATAGTTTCGAAATAACTTACTAAGTGGGGTTATGGAAAAGAATTCCTTCAAAAATGGATGTGGTAGTTTATAAAATACTCCAATTAACCAATAGTTAAAACCAACCTCCTTCAACAAACGTTGGATCATTGGTTTATTCGAATCCAACAAAAAATAATCAAACAAATTAAAAAGGATGAACTTTTCTTTAAATGTTTGCAATGCAATTGAATTACGCTCATCGTTTAAATAATTAATATTCAAAAACTCAGAAAGAACAGAAACTGCTAAATCCTTTTTTATCAAACTACTTTCAGACCCGCTTAGATCATAGAAGACAAGTCTCTCTTTTATATAAAATGCACTTCCAAAAAATGAAATAGCTCTAAACCAAAGGTCTAAATCCTCTCCAATTTTTAAATGATGTTTGAATCCTTCATTCTTCTCAAAAAAGTCTTTCCTAATTACTGTAGAGGAGGAAGAAAATAAGGTGTTGTGAATTGCTTCTGAAAAATAGTTTTGCAGAACCAAAATGTCACAATTCCCTGTTGTTTCCGAAAGTTCCGAACAGGAATAACAAGAGCCTATCACAGCAACATCCTCAAGTTTTCGAATAGCATCTGATATGGATTTAAGAAAATTTTTGTGCCAATAATCATCTGCATCCAAGAATGCGATATAAAGAAACTCGGCATGATTGATTCCAGTATTTCTAGCAGAAGATACTCCTTGGTTGTTTTGTGTGATAACTTTAATTCTATCATCCTTGTAGCTTTCGAGCAATTCCTCTCCCCCGTCGGTAGATCCATCATTGACCACAATAATTTCAAAATCCTGAAAGGTTTGCCGCAGGACAGAATCTATCGCTCTCCGAATGTAAGGGGCCTTATTGTACGATGGAATTATTATAGAAAACAAAAGAGGGTAACTTGTTAAATGTAATTTGTTCTTGAAAGAAGTTTATTTATGTCATTGAGAGACGGTAAGACGAAGTATTCGACCTACGTCTTAGCGAAAAGCCACGAAGAAGCAGTCGCCTTTCGTCACTGCGAGAAGGTACGACGAAGCAGTCTCCATTTAGTAAGGGATTGCTCCGGGATTCTACGTCACTGCGAGGAGGCACGACGAAGCAGTCTACGTTAAGGGGATTGCTTCGGGACTATTACGCATCGAGAAATTATAATGCCTTCTCCTGTCCCTCGCAATGACGGCGAATGCGATGACGGATTTACGTCACTGCGAGGAGGCACGACGAAGCAGTCTGCGTTGATGAGATTGCTTCGGGATTATTGCTCATCGATAAACCGTAAACCTACTCTTGTCCCTCGCAATGACGGCGAATGCGATGACGGATTTACGTCACTGCGAGGAGGTACGACGAAGCAGTCTCTTTCAGTAAGGGATTGCTTCGGGACAATTGCGCATCGAGAAATTATAATGTC
>Ga0105055_10000418_pt1 | contig 64567 bp, 53 predicted proteins | sample BON03_FD_78090 | JGI IMG/M metagenome (GOLD analysis project Ga0105055, IMG submission 78090) | Freshwater microbial communities from Lake Bonney liftoff mats and glacier meltwater in Antarctica - BON-03 | ecosystem: Environmental > Aquatic > Freshwater > Ice > Glacier meltwater | place: Lake... | reverse complement strand
TAGTGATTTCGCCCTTTCAGGGCTACAAATTTTACAATGCGGTGATTATTATCAAATGATAGTGATTTCGCCCTTTCAGGGCTACAAATTTTGCCATGCGGTGATTAATATCAAATGATAGTGATTTTGCCCTTTCAGGGCTTCTAATGTTGCCATGCGGTGATTATTATCAAATGATAGTGATTTCGCCCTTTCAGGGCTACAAATTTTACAATGCGGTGATTATTATCAAATGATAGTGATTTCGCCCTTTCAGGGCTACTAATGTTGCCATGCGGTGATTAATATCAAATGATAGTGATTTCGCCCTTTCAGGGCTACTAATGTTGCCATGCGGTGATTATTATCAAATGATAGTGATTTCGCCCTTTCAGGGCTTCTAATGCTACAAGTTGGTGATATTATCAAATTATCGAATTATCAAATTATCAAATTAACTCCATGTTTCAAAGTCTCAGTGACCGCCTCGAATCCGCTTTTAAAGTCGTCAGTGGCACGCACAAAATTACCGAATTAAACGTCGCCGAAAGCATCAAGGAAATCCGCCGTGCTTTGGTGGGGGCTGACGTGAACTATAAAATTGCCAAAGAATTCACCGATAAGGTTCGGGAAAAGGCGCTCGGCACCGAAAACGTGCTGAAAAATGTGAACCCGGGCCAGCTCATGGTCAAAATCGTCATGGACGAGCTGACGGAACTGATGGGCGGCCAGAGCGTGGGTATTAACGTAAAAGGATCACCGGGTGTCGTGTTGGTGGCCGGCTTGCAAGGCTCTGGCAAAACAACGTTTAGCGGCAAACTTGCTAAATTCCTCAAGGAACAGCGCAAAATGAAACCCCTGCTGGTGGCTTGCGACGTGTACCGCCCGGCAGCCATCACCCAGTTGACGGTATTGGGTGAAAGCATTGGCGTACCTGTTTACTCGGAAATAGAGAACAAAAATCCGGTAGAAATTGCCCGCAATGCGGTCGCTTTCGCCAAAGCCAACAGCCACGATGTGGTGATTGTGGATACTGCCGGCCGTCTCGCCGTGGATGAAGCGATGATGGACGAGGTGGAAAACATCAAAAAGGCACTGCAACCCACCGAAACGTTGTTCGTCGTGGATGCTATGACGGGACAAGATGCCGTCAATACCGCCGAGGCTTTCAATACCCGTATCAATTTTGACGGCGTGGTGCTCACCAAGCTCGACGGCGACACCCGCGGTGGTGCGGCTCTTTCTATCAAATACACCGTAGGAAAACCGATCAAGTTTGCTTCACAAGGGGAAAAACTCGAAGCGCTTGACGTTTTCTACCCCGACCGTATGGCCCAGCGTATCCTGGGCATGGGCGACATCGTGTCGCTGGTGGAAAAGGCGCAGATGGACTTCGATGAAGACGAAGCCAAGCGCTTGGAGAAACGGATGAAGCAAAACAAATTTGACTTCGACGATTTTCTCGGCCAAATGCAGACCATCAAAAAAATGGGCGACCTTAAATCGCTCATGGGCATGATTCCCGGTGTCAGCAAAGCCATGAAAGACGCACCCATTGATGAAAACGCCCTAGTGAGGGTAGAGGCCATCATTCAAAGTATGACGCCCACGGAGCGTGCCAACCCCGATTTGATGAGCCTGAGCCGCAAAAAGCGCATCGCGCGCGGCTGCGGCCAGTCGCTGGAGCAAATCAATATGTTTATCCGCAATTTTGAGCAGATGCGCAAGATGATGCACCAGTTTGCGAATATGCCGCAAGGGAAGATGGGGATGCCGCCGGGAGGGAATATGCCGAAGGGGTTTCGGTAGGGTTTTGTCAGTCGAAAAGGACATCCATTGTCAAAGACTTTTGAACCAGGCTTCCAGCATGTTCGTTTTGAACTAGCCCAAATGTTGTTATCATGGTTAGGAAAATAGCTTTTTTGGTTGCTGTAGATGCCTTAAATATGCCAATTTTCCGACGCAACTCTTGCGAATATGCTTTGTCAATGAGAAAGGAATTAAGCGAAAATTTCATTTCACAAAGATTGATGGCGTGGTCGCGACGGTCAATGACCAAATCAATTTGCGTCTGAGAAATACCATCTGAGCCTTGCCAAGCGCTTGCACTGATCTGAACGCCGCTGATACCCAATGCTTTTTTGATTTGAGCGAGGTGGGCAAGGCATATCTGTTCAAAAGCATAGCCGCTCCAGGAGCGTACTTCGGGGTTGTCGAGCCGATCGAGCCACGAGTTTTGGTCAGCGATGTCAGAATTTCGGATAAATTTGAGGTAAAACAATGAATAAAAATCCGAGACCTGGTAAAGGCTGTCCCGACTGGTTTTTCCAAAAGTTTTGTAGCGGCGGATAAAGCCACTTTCCTCCAATTCAAGCAGTAACCGAGAAAGGCTGCCGCCATTTGAAAAGTGTGTTTTTTGCAATATTTCCTCCCTGCGCAACCCTTTGTTTTTCTCCGCCAACGCCTCGATTATAGCTATGTGTTTGTCCGCTGACTTAAACAAGGAAGCATATAGGTTGCCAAACTCTGTGCGTAACATGCCATTTTTTGTAAAACAAAGGCGGTCGATGTTTTGCGCGGCGGTAAAGCCTTTGTCCACTTGTTCTAGATAAAACGGAATACCGCCAGTCACCATATAAAGTTGGATGATTTGGTAGCGGTCAAAGGCATTTCCCCGTAACTTGAAAAAAAACTCGCACTCTGACAACGTAAAGGGGTCGAGCTGAATACGCTGGGTCACACGATTGTGTAGTCCCCCCCGATGATTGATGAGGTTTTTAATCATCCAGGAGGCTGCTGAGCCACAAACAATTAGAATCAAATCATTTTGAGTACTCGCCCAACTATTCCAGAAGTATTCAAGAGCAGGAATGAATGCCGATTTTGCCGTGTCGAGCCAAGGCAATTCGTCAAGAAAAACAACTTTTTTCCCTTTCGGCAATGATTCCAGCGCGGTAATGAGCTGCTGGAAAGCTACGAACCAGTCACTAGCAGGAGAAAATCCTTCAGCACTATGAATTTGCCTGACCAATGCCGCATGAAAATTGCTCAATTGCTGGCGCATATTCACATTAGCTGTACCGGTCAAATAAAAACTGAAATCATTGTCGAAGACTTGCTTCACTAAGAACGTTTTTCCAACCCTTCGACGACCGTAAATGGCTACAAATGCAGGTTTTTGTTCCTGTTTTAACCTATTTAACAGGGCTATCTCTTCCTTTCTACCTACTATTTCTTCCATAAAAAACAATCTTTGGCTACAAAGATATGAATATACGACTTAAAGCCAAGTATAAATACTATAATTGGCTTTAATCGTGTAAAAAATATACTTAAAGCCAATGATAGTACACATTGCCGGATCTGTTGAGGTATATTCACCCAATCCTGGTTCCATTTTCAACCTGCCTTTCCGGCCCAAGCAATATCACATCTTTACCATCCCCAATTCCGCCCAGCACCAAACACTCACTCATCAAATTCGCGATCTGCTTCGGCGGAAAGTTAACCACAGCCACCACCTGCCGACCAATAAGCTCCTCCGTCGTGTACAAGGCCGTTATTTGCGCGGAAGTTTTCCGCAACCCATGCGGGCCAAAATCCACCGTCATTTTATAGGCGGGGTTTCTGGCTTCTTTAAATATTTCTGCTGCGACGATGGTGCCGATGCGCATCTCGACGCGTTCAAATTCTTTCCAGCTGAGGTCTCGGGTTTCCATATTTTCCATGTTTAGGTTTTAGCAGTGTTGGCGCTGCGCCTGGTGAGTGATTGGTGATTGGTTGAATGGTGATTGGCGCACATTGTTTGTGCTTCGGCTTTGCATTGTGTTTCAGCACGCTGTGTCATATTTTGCTTGTCAATTTTCAAACTTTATGTGCTGAAAAACAAAATCCAATATGGAAATGAATGCTGTGCTACAAACCACTAACCGTCATTCTCAGCCAGAATTCAACGCAAATTTAGTATCTTTCTACCATGTTACAGCCAACCTAGCAGCAAGCTGTAGCGTCTTCCAGGTACATAACCTGTCGCCATGAAAAAACTTTACCTGCTATTATTTCTATCCAGTTGCGCCCTCTCCGCTTTCGCTCAAAACAAAGCTTCATTTGGCTTTGTCGTAAAAGCCGGAAACTTCTCCTTTCCATATCAGCACAAAGAAATTAAAAATAATGAATTGAGGACCAGGACTGATTTTAGCAGTCAGAGTACTGGATACCTTTTTGCGCTTGGCATTCGGGAGTCCTTCCATATTGGCGCACATTTTAAAGTCTCTGGCGAACTGTTATTCCGGCAGGCTTCCTATTCAACAAACGACGGTTATTCTATTGATCCCAAAGCAGTTGGTGGCGCCATAATTACGGCCAACCGTGGACTTCGATTCAATGAAAGCAACCTGTCCATCCCGATCAAGCTTCATTATTCTTTTTTGAGCAATGGTCGCATGGCTGTTGCAATGGGCGCAGGTATTGCCATGAATATTGGAACGGTGATTCATGGAAGCAGCCGATACCGGAACAGCCAGAAAGATCAGAATGCTTATTCATATTCAAATATCTCACCCCCCTTTTTCTCCAACAGGGATATAAATCCAGAATTGACCCTAATGGCTGGTTTCTACCATCGCATCAGCGCGAACACAACCATTGGGCTGGAATTCTCCTATGAGCGTCGATCCACTGAGCGGAGATATAATTTGGATAGGATTGGTTGCGGTGGGCCGCTGATTGATTGCTTAGGGTATAGCTATTTGGGATCGCCGAGTATGAGAAGCTTGTCCATTGAGTTAAGTCATGATTTGTCGAAACTGTAATAGCTACCAGATTCAATCTGTTCACTCGATTATTGAGCCGAGACCAACCTTTCTTTCAAGCGAGCTGTCTTCCAGGTATAAACTTACCGTTATGAAAAACTTCTCCCTATCAATTTTGCTTTCTTTCATTGCCACAGCTGTTTTTTCCCAAAAAAACGCTGATTTTGGCTTGGTTCTCCAGGCAGGAAATTTTACCTCACCAAATCAGAAAACAGAACAGAATTTTTCTGGGGGTGAAGGAGTCTATACGAACTCCACCAATCAAAAGGCCGGCATTTCTTACGCTGTTGGAATTAAGCAGTCGATTCGGCTTGGCGAGTATTTTCGCATTTCTGCTGAGGTATTATACCGCATGGCTTCATTTTCAACCAGTAAGGCATATTCGTACGGGCCAATAAGTGCCGCTCCAAACTATACTGATATTCAAAGTCAACAGGTAGCTGAAAGTAGCATCGCCATACCGGTAAAACTGCACATGTCGTTAAAAAAGAATGGCCGCACATCGATCGTATTGGGGGCAGGTATCTCACGCGTGCTGCACAGTGAATTCAAGGCAAATAGTGCTTCAAAAAACGTACTCTTTCCCCAGAGCGACTACGCTTGCCGCTGCCCGGATTTGGATTTAGGGATGCGGGATTTTAAGCCAGCAACGGTATTTACTGCGGGTCTTTACCAAAACATCAACAAAAGCACCTCCTTGGGTCTGGAGTTTTCTTATGAGCACAGGTCGGAAGAACAAAGGTATTCGTCTGGATTTGGCGATATTAATGAACCCTTTGTTAATTGCTTTTGCTCTGGCTATCAATATTTGCAAACACCCAGTATGCGGAGTTTGTCCGTTTCTTTGAGCCATAATTTATCCAAGTAGCGCATCGTCGTTCACGCTATAAAAAATCCAAACCCCATGAAAAAATTCTACTTGTTCACCCTACTCTCTTGCTGCTTTTTTACAGCTTTTTCACAGAAAAAAGCTGCAGTGGGCCTTGTGGTGAAAGCGGGGAATTACACCGGTGCCATTCCAGCACACATCAGAATCTTTTAATTATTACGGAGAAAGAATCTCCAAATATACCACTATCCAAAATGCCGGTTCGGCTTGCAGCTTTGGTATCAGCGGATCGCTCCGGCTTGGGGGACATTTCAGGGTTTCAAGTGAATTGCTGTACCGGATGGCTGCTTAGACTTTTGGCTCCGATCAGAAATTGAGCACAGTACCAGAAAACACGCTATTGTACACGGCTCATGAAAAGCAACAAATTACCGAAAGCAGTCTTTGCCTTCCGGTTAAAGTTCATTTTTCATTTTTAAAAAATGGCAGAACGACACTGGCGCTGGGGGCAGGTGTTTTCCATATCCTAAACGTGGCAAATAAGGGGTATTCTGAGACTATAGATGTCGGTCGACCGCGCCGGTATAATTCGTACCAATTTTCCGACCTCGCGATAATTAACACGGACAACAAGCCAGAAATGACGCTTACTGCTGGTGTGTATCATCGCATAGATAAAAACACCACCATTGGCCTTGAATTTAATTACGAGCGGCGTGCGGCAGCAAAAATTCATTTCTCTAAATATGACTATTTTAGTGATTTTGGCAGACCAAATCATGGCTATTTCGATATGGAAGCGCCTAGTGTGCGGAGTTTGTCCATAGCATTGGGCCATAATTTGACCCAATAAAGCTACCGCAACAAGGTCACATTTCCTTTCTTAAACGACTCCTGGCCATCCGCACAGCGCACGCGCAGGTAATACCCATAGGTTTCCGCAGGTTGGGGTTTTCCCAAATAATTGCCATCCCAGGCATCGTCCAGGCTGTCTGCTTCGAATAATTTTTCACCCCAACGGTTGTACACCACCCAATACACCTCCGTGACGATATTGCTTTCCATTTTCAAGACATCATTTTGCCCGTCTCCATTGGGGGAAAAACCCGTTGGAAAAAACACAAATGGCTCTTCACAAGGAGGGGGAACCACTTTTACGGTCACTTGTCCAACTTTTGTACACCCATTTGATAAGGTGGCGGTGACATAGTACGTGGTTGTTTCTAAGGGGTTGGCCAAGGGATTTGGAGTATTCGTTGTGGATAAACTGGAATCTTGTTTCCAAACGTAGGAAACAGCGTTGGGAAAATTAGCTGTTAGTTGGGATATATTCCCTCTTTGCACCTCATTCGGATTGGCTGTAACCACGATGGCCCCAGCTGTTTCAACCAATTGAATCTGGAAAATAAAGGTGTCGCTGCAAACCGTATTCGGCGCTGCGATGAGCGCTACATCATAGAATCCAGTACTTGGATACGTGTGTATGGGCGAATATGCAACAGATGTCTGACTCAGGTCGTCGGGCCAATCAAAATACCAGCGAAAAAAAAGCGAATTCTGGCTTTGGTTTTGGAACTGCACCGTCAAGGTATCGCATACCACCTCGGGAATAAAAAAGGCAGCCGTTGGCAAGCCACAATCGGCCACATTGTATTGAAAATCGCGGCGGGTGGTTGAAATCAGGGTATCGTTCCTGAATTCATCGACACAAACACCCACCACAAAATTTCCGATGGTATTGGGCACGCCCGTCATAAAGCCCGTAAGCGGATCAATGGTCAAAGGATCGCCGCCCATGATGTTCAGCAGGTTAAAAGGCGGATCCACCCATGTCAATTCCTGATATGGTGGCGCAGCAGGGGGATTGGGGACAGAACGCAGGGAATCAGGGCCATTCAGGGGCGTACACAAGCGATATCGAAGTGAATCGCCGTCTGCATCTGATGCGGAATGGTCAAAATCTATGGGTTCGTGGACACAAATAGCAACGGGCGGCCAGTTGTTGAAAGTTGCGGAACTGTTGCATTCGAGCAGTGCTTTCCCAGAAATCTCCGTGGTAAAACTAATGCCTGTATTCAAGGGATTCGGAATATTTCGGATTAGCCTGTTGCGGCAACAACGCTGGTACACAACGGTATAACCTTCGGGGCGATACGGCAAGGTAACCGTTCGGCGGTAAGTCGCTTTGTGGACGCAAACACCCGGCGGTACCACCAGGCAGGGATTGTTTAGTATAATCGGCAAGGTATCATTGGTCGTGTTGTCATACGGCAACAGCAGTTTTTGAAACAGTGTATCACTGCCCGATTTATAGATTCCAACAATGGCTGGATTGTCAAAATTCGGCTGACCATTGAAACAATCGCGGTACACCGTAAGCGTAATTTCATAGGTATTGTTTCCCAGACAGGTATAGGTGACTTCCCCGCCGACAATATGGGTGGCGTAGGATTTTTGCCAGAAAACAAAAAAGCAAAGCAGGATAAGCGTGGAACGGATGGTTTTCATGGGCACGAAATTAGGCAAATTATGATTTCGTTCGAGCGTTAAACATAAGTCGCCCCAAATTTTCAAAGTTTTCCGATGTTATTCTAGTCGAGAGGAGCAAGGTGGGGCAAAAATTGGCACCATTTATTCTAGAGGAGGCACTAGTGCCTTCTTGCAGCCAAAAAAGTATACACCACTGTTTTCAGGTGCGGGCCATCCACCGTCCAAAGATTGTTGTGACCGCCACCGTGAACCAGCACCCACACCTTTTCATCATTTTTTACCGCATCATAGTTGCGTTTGTTGAAGTCCTTAGGAATGCGGGCATCCCGGTCGCCGTGCATGAACAGCACCGGGCGATCTATTTGAGCCGCTGCTACCACAGGGTTTACGGCATAAGGATCGAAATGGGCAATTTCGCCTGATTTGTGCAGCACCCTGTCCAGCACCCATTGCGGCTGGAATCCGAACATATAGGCTTCCCCATATTCCGCTACTACTTTTGGGTATTCATCATAAGTGCTCTCTACAATTCCGAAGGAATAACGGGACTCTACCGCCATGGCTTCCAAGGCAATTGCGCCGCCAAGCGAAGCGCCCCAAATGGCCAGGGGGTAGCCCGGCATCATGGCCGACAAGGTGTCCGCCACAGCTTTCAAGTCGTATTTTTCTTTGTACCCGAAAGTGCAATATTCGCCCCCGCTTTCGCCGTGGGCGCGCAAATCGAGCAGCAGGCTGGCATAGCCGGAGTCCGCCAGTATTTTGGCCCGTGGGAAATTAGTTTCCTTGCAATTGGAAATGCCGTGCAATTGCACCACAATGGCGTATGTGGTATCTAGGTTGCTCGAAACAAGCAAAGCCTGAAGGGTAAGACTGTCGGGTGTTCGAATCGTAACCTTCTGTGTCTTCAATCCGAAATTTTCAGGCAAATACCCTTGTGGGAAACGCCAGGAATTTTCTGAAGGCACCATGCGCCAGGGCTTAATGCTTATGTTGGGGAGTACGTTGTCGATGACGAATAAGCCCCCGAAGGCGAGGAGGCCAAGGAGGATTGAGGAGGCAATGGCTTTGTTTCTGATCGTTTTTTTCATGGTTCGAATAAAAGCAGGCTCAATGGTTTCTGACTTAAAAGAAATCTGATCGCTTTATGTTCAAAAAATAAACCAATAACTTTTGCCTCACTTGGTTTTCGAATCCTTCGCCAATAGCTTATTCCAGGCCAAACGCCCTGCACGTGTGTATTTCTCCAAAACTTACTCCTTTCCTCCTTACCCTTACCAACACACGCGCCCAAAAAGTGAGCGCGCTCGTTAGGGTCTGCGACCCGACACGTGTCGTCTGCAAGTCTTTGACTTGATCTATTTCCGATCGTTACTTTCCGCGCAAGTCACAGACTTGCAGACAGCGCGTATCGCGTCGCAGACGCTCACGAGCACGCGTTGCTTTTGTTTTTTTGTGGTTAATGAATCAGAAATTACGAACACCATGCGCCAGCGGTAAAAAGGTGAAAAATATGATAAAAGGAAATGGACTTTTTTTCATCGAAAAAACTCTTTTGGGTTGAAAATAGGAAGTACTAAATGCTTCAAAGCCCAATCGCTAGGGTGCGTTCATGCGTCTGCCCTGACCCTACCCCCACCCCTGCAACCCTCCCGTATGCACCGCCACCACACAACTCCCCTCCGGGAAAAACCCTTCCTCCATCAACGCATACAATTTCTGCATCATTTTCGCCGTGTAAATCGGGTCAAGCATTATTCCCGTCTTTTGCTCAAACTCCCGTACAAATTCCAGCAGCTCCTCGCTCATCTGCGCAAACTTCCCCTCCCCCACCACAATTTCAAAATCAACATCCTGCTCAAATCCAGCCCGCCAAATCTTCCCCAAAATCACTTCCCGATCAACACCATAAGGCGCTGCCGGGAACACCAGCACCTGCCCCCTATCCCCTGCAATCACACCTGCCGCCGTACATCCCGTGCCTGCTGGCACACAAAAATAGAGTGGCGCACCAGCATCATTGGGAAGTTGCTCCATGATTTCGACTGGTATTGCGGAACAACTGACGAGCGCCTCCACCGTATCGCCCCCTTCTGGAAGCAGTTGATACGGTTCCGTTGGACTATACCCGATATGCTCAAACACCACTTGTATGGTTGCCGTTTTTAAACTTTCGTAAGCCACTTTTGTGACAGGGAACAGCTGCATCCCGCATTGCTGCGCAAACGCCAGCGTATGGTTGTTCAAATCAGCGGATATACCGCGTACAATACCAATGGTGGGGAACCCGTACACTTTTCCGGCGCTGGCCAAGGCATGGAGGTGGTTGGAAAATGGCCCGCCAAAACTTAGTATGCCTGTTTTTACTGTACCCATGTTCTGAATGACAGGCCGTAGTTTGCGCCACTTGTTCCCCTGAATTTCAGGATGCAACAAGTCGTCACGCTTGATAAAAAGCCTGACGCCTGGGGCGGGTGAGGTGATTTCTTCTAGTGCTGAAATGTTCATGATGGGTATGTTCAAACGGATTGATCGAGCCAAAGATTTTTGATGTATCGCGTCCAAAGGCAAGCGAAAGTAGTTTATTTTGCATCTTGACTAAGCGGCTTCGCTTTTCCGCAACAAATAATTCAAATATGCGTCATCCCTAACTTTCATGGCCAACATGAGTCATCCCTGATTTTTGTTGGAAGGAAAACCGGGGTAAATTCGGGCACTTGTTTATACTTATTGGTCGGACGAAGAAAATTCGTCAGACCAAAAGGCCCCTCGTCCGACCACTTTTCGTGGTCTGACGAATACGTTATAACAATTATAGCCCCACCTGCTTCCTCTTGACTAGAATAACATGAACACCCCATGAAAATAAGGGTTGACTCATATTTTAGCACCAAGAATTCCATCCAATAAACAAGGGATGACTCATATTTTCTACCTTCAAAAAAACAAACCTCAAAGTCTCCCAGATTTTCTTTTTTTTTGCTGTTGATTCCGCAACAAAACTACTTCAAGATGAGCATTCGCCTCCCGATAATCCCTTTCTCGCTGTTCCTCGCTTTGGCATTGCCGATGGCTGGCCAAAACTATACAATGAATGGCGCATCCATCACCGATTGCAACGGTACCTTTTATGATCCGGGCGGGCCAACGGGCAATTATACCAACAATGCAAACTTGAGCACTACTATTTGCTCGGATGGTGCCAACGGCACCCATATCCGACTCAGCTTCTCAGGTGCAGACATTGCACCTGGCGACGTGCTTTGTATTTACGATGGACCAAACCTATCGGCACCCTTGCTGGCTTGTCACACCGACTACAATCCCGGCCAGCCCTTTTTGGTGCAAGCCACTGCCGTAAACCCATCGGGATGCCTCACTATCTCCTTTGACTCGGATGGCAGCGGTGTCGCTACGGGCTGGGCAGCGGCAATTTCCTGCGTAGCTTCATGCCAAACCATTCAGGCGGATATGGTATCCACGAACCCAACGGTAGCCCCTGCCGATACAGGCTGGATTGATATTTGTCCCGGCGAGCGGGTGTTTTTCGACGGCAAGGGCATGTATCCCCAGAATAATTTTGCTTACCCACAATCAGATTTGACCACCACTTTTGAATGGAACTTTGGCGATGGCGGCATCGCGTACGGCCCGAATACATCGCATAGGTTCGACATACCAGGAGGCTATTACGTCCAGCTTTTTCTGACCGACCAACAAGGTTGCCGCAATACCAACCTCATCAACCAGCGCGTCCGCGTTGCGCCTAGGCCCAGCTTCCAATTGGCGGGTATGCTCGACCAAACCATCTGTGCCGGCGATACCGTAATGCTCAGCGCCAACGTAAGCGGCGCAGCAGGCAATCAAACCCTAGTTATTACGCCAAACACCTCCTCCTTTGCCGCAGAAGGCAGCCGTTCCGACTCTTTGGCACTCCCCGATGGCACGGGCATTCCCTATAAAACCAACGTGTTTTTTACGGAGTTTTCTCCTGGGCAAATTATGGTGAGCCCCACTGACTTAGAAAGCCTCTGTGTGACGATGGAACATTCCTGGGTGCGCGATGTGGAAATCACCCTGACCTGTCCTAATGGCCAAAGCATCATCCTACACGACCATCCGGGCAATTTTGGGGGCGAGGTTTTTGTGGGTGAACCAAACGACAACGACAATATATTCCCAATTCCCGGACTTGGGTACGCTTACTGCTGGGTGAACAACGCCCCCAACCCTACCTGGATTCAATACGCCAATGCGCTTCCCGGTGGCATTGGCACCATTCCGGCGGGTGATTATAGCACCTTTCAGCCGATATCAAACCTGGTAGGATGCCCCTTAAATGGCGAATGGACCCTGGCGGTGACCGATTGGTGGCCCATCGACAACGGTTTTATTTTCAATTGGTCCTTAAAATTTCTGGATCAGCTATATCCCAGCATCGAGTCATTTACCCCTACTATTGATTCCTGGCATTGGAACAGCAATCCTTCTATTTTCTTTTCAACCGCAGATTCCATTGCCGCGTCACCGCAAAATGCGGGCACTGCTGGCTATACATTTACCGTCAATGATGCTTTCGGTTGCAGTTGGGATACTTTACTGACCATTGCCGTGCTGCCACCAACCCACCCAAACTGTTTTTCCTGTGGTCCCGATGTGCCGGTATTGAAAGACACGACCCTTTGCACGGGCGGCACCACCCTGCTCAATGCTACCGCCCTGGCCCCACCCATGCAGGAGGTCAGGTTCGAATCCTACCCTGATTACCGATTGGGCAATGGAAACCACCCGCACCCTAACCCGTACCTCGCACCAGTGAACGTGAGCAGCCTGGGATACTTGTTTCTGACCATTCCAACGCAACAAATCACCTCCGTTTGCATGGACATTGAAACCGACTTTGTTGGCGACTTAAATATTTTCTTACGCGCACCCAGTGGCCAATTGCTCGAACTTTCAAGCGGGAACGGAGGGTCTGGCGACAATTACAAAATCACTTGCTTTTCACCCGCGGCCGTCACGCCAATTGTCGGACAATCGGCCCCATTCAATGGTACCTACGCGCCGGAAGGCAACTGGTCGGCCCTGAACGGCGCAGCCATAAACGGGAACTGGTCGCTCCGTGTTTCGGATGGATTTGCGCCCAACCAATATGGCAAGGTAAAATGGTGGAGCATTGGTTTCAACGTCAACAACAACGTCAACTATTCCTGGTCAAATGGCAGCACCCTGTCCTGTACGTCCTGCCCAAACCCTACCGCAACGCCCACACAAACAACGACTTACACGGTTAATACCATGGATGCTTTTGGTTGCCAGCACCACGATACCGTCACGGTGAATGTCATCACATTTTTTCCGGCACCCACCAATTTGGCCGTCATCAATTTTGGAACCAGCACCATGACTTGGGGTTGGGATGCAGCACCTGGCGCTTTGGGATACGAAATAAGTGTAAACGGCGGTGCCTGGCAAAGCCCAAATGGGACTTTGATGCACACGGTTAGCGGACTGATGCTTGGCGAGGCTGTTATGATGGAAGTACGGGCACTTAGCCCAGGTTGCACACCTTTGGTGGCTGTCGGCAACGCAAATATGACCAGTTGCACCATAGTCGCTACCCTGAACAGCATTGCTGGCCTTCAATGCGCCGGGGACTCTACAGGTTCTGTGATTATTTCAGTGCTTGGAGGGAATAGCCCGGTACAATTTTTTGTCGACAACTGGCCGGTACCTTTCCCAAATGGAAACTTGCAGAACATATTGCCCGGCGGCAACCACAGGGTCATTGTTCGCGATGCTTTGGGTTGTGCCGATACTTTGAATTTCAGCATTATCAGCCCGGCTGCAATAGCCTTGAGTATTAATGTTGTGCCCGTGAATTGCCCAGGCGCCAGTACAGGTTCGGCTGTAGCCAACGGCGGAGGCGGTACCGGAAATTTGACATACAACTGGCAGCCCTGTACAGGTGGCACGCCACAAAATGGGGCAAGTATCAGCGGGTTGGCAGCGGGTTGTTATGCGGTAACGGTCACGGATGACAACGGCTGCGTTCAAACATCAACGGCCACGATTATCCAACCTGCACCTTTTACTTTCATTGGTACGCAAACCCCTGTATCTTGTTTTGGTGGGAACAGCGGGACAGCCACCATCACGGTGATGGGCGGAACCATGCCCTACAATTATGTTTGGGACAACAACCAAACCAGCATGACCGCCACAGGGCTAACCGCAGGCCCCCATTTTGTCACCATTACCGATGCCAACATGTGCCAGGCTGCCACTTCGGTTGATGTAACACAACCACAGTTACTGATGGTCAACAGCAGCAATGCGCAGCCTGTTTCTTGTTTCGGCGGAAATAATGGCTCGGCAACCGTGTTTGTTGCTGGCGGCACCATGCCGTACAACTATTTATGGAACAGTGGTCAAACAACCCAAACAGCTCAGAACATTCCTGCTGGTCCGCATACCGTTACCGTAACGGATGCGCAAGGCTGCAACGTGCAAATTATTATCACGGTCCCAGAGCCTTTCAAATTGACATCCTCCTTTACCAATGTGGCAGACGACCAATGCGCCGGCAGTTGTCAGGGCAGTGCAACCATAACGCCCAATGGCGGAATCACGCCCTATTCCTATTCCTGGAGCAGCAGCAGCATAACACCAGGAGTGCAAACTGCCACCGGGCTTTGTGCGGGCGCTTACACCGTGACGGTGCAGGACGCCAACGGTTGCACCGACACCCAAAGCCTCAGCATCGGATCTGCACCGCCCATTCAAGTGCAATTTAGCCCCGTTTCACCCAGTTGCTCCGGGCTATCCAATGGCGCCATTGGCACCAATGTAAGCGGTGGCGCCCCGCCTTTTCTCTATTTATGGGAAACGGGCAGCAACACCCCCAACCTGCAAAACGCCACTTGTGGCAACCATTTCCTCACCGTGACCGATGCGGTTGGATGCACGAAAATCGATACTGTTTTGGTTGATTGTCCCGTAGCTGTAGTAGTGAACACCTTTAATATTCAAGCAGTTAAATGTTTTGGGGCATCTGACGGGACAGCATCGGTACAGGCACAGGGAGGAACAGTGCCCTACTCCTTTTTGTGGAGCGACCCAAACAACCAAACTTTCCAGCAAGCTTCCAACCTGGCGAGTGGCATGTACACCGTGACGGTGACCGATGCCAATGCTTGCAGTACTACCGCTTCAACATTGATACCACAACCCAGCCCGTTGAACAGCCCTGTTTCGACCACCAACATCAGCTGTATAAATGCGGCTACGGGAACTGCCATGGCCAATCCAGCTGGAGGTACCGCTCCATATTCCTTTGTTTGGTCAACAGGAAGTACCGCCCAACAACTGAGCAACCTCAGTGCTGGCACATACACGGTCACCGTTACGGATAGCAACCAATGTACCGCTTCGAATACAGCAACGGTGACCCAACCAGCCCAAGGTATCACGGTGAATATTACCCAAACTTTTACGCCATGTTTTGGCGAGACAAATGGGCAGGCTACTGCAACGGTCACTGCAGGCCCAGGCAGTCTCCTTTTGTACAATTGGAGCAATGGTCAACAATCAGCTGTGGTCAATGGACTATCTATTGGGACTTATACTGTTACTATTTCAGATCAAAACGGATGCTCTACTACGGCAAGCATTTTAATGGAACAATTTGCACCCGTGGTCGTCAATGTGGCTTTTGTTCCACCTACTTGCTTTAACCTTCCAAACGGCCAAGCCGCCGTGAACATGATTTCTGGGGGCGCGGCCATGGGCGATACGATGAAGTATCAATACCTATGGAGCATACCTGGAGCGCTCGATGCCCCAATTATTACTGGTTTATTAGGCGATATCACCTATCAGATTACAGCCACCGACTTTCAAGGATGCAGTGGCACCAGTTCCTTTTTTGTCAACCAACCACCCGCGATTGTTTTAAATACCTCGGTAGAAAATATATTGTGCTTTGGGGGTACCAATGGTTCCATCAACATCTTGAGCGTACAAAACATGCTGCAACCAATTGCTTATACTTGGAGCAATATGTCGACCAGCAAAATAATCGAAAACCTGAGCGCAGGGGTGTACACAGTCACCATCACAGATGCCGCCGGTTGTACCACGAGGGGGGTGTACGATCTAAAAGAACCAGAATCCCTGCTCCTGAATTTACAGGCCACTTCGCTGCTTTGTGCTACGGACAGCAATGCCACCATAAATGCCATTGTAGGCGGTGGCACGTTTGACTATACCTTCCAATGGTCTAATGGCGCCAACGCTCCCAGTATCAACCAACTTGGGCCGGGCCAATATACCCTAACGGTTACGGATAAAAACGGCTGCACCGTAACGGGCGCACAAAACATTGTGCAACCAGCATCCTTGCAGTTGGCCACCCAACTAACGGAGCCAGATTGTTTTGGGGAGCACAACGGGCGCATCAAATTATTGGTTAGCGGCGGCAACACCCCTTATCGATACAGCTTGAATGGTGGTCCTTTTGGGGGCAGCAGCACCTTTATCGCGTTGGGGGCAGGCATCTACAGCTTGCAGGTACGCGACGCGAACGGCTGCACCAACACGCTCCTCGACACCTTGGGCCAGCCACCAGCCATCGACGTTTTCATCGGCAGCGACACTACTATCATTTTAGGCGACAGCCTCTTGCTTTCCGCTGCCATTTCCAATGCCTTCGGCATGACAAATTTTCAATGGAGCAGCGCGCTGGTAGATAGCCTTACTTGTGCCGATGTTATTTTCTGCGATGAAATCTGGGTAAAGCCTTCGGTCAGCAACACCTACAAACTCACGGTGACAGATGAACACGGATGTGCTGGATTAGGAACCATTCGCGTAAAAGTAGAGAAGCCCCGAGGTGTTTATGTGCCCACAGCTTTTAGCCCCAATGGCGACCTTACGAATGACCTGCTGGTCGTGCATGGATTGAGCAAACAAGTGCGCAAAATACTGGTATTCAGGGTGTATGACCGCTGGGGAGAATTGCTGTACGAAGACCGTGATTTTGCCGTCAACCAAATCACTCAAGGTTGGGACGGTACATTTCGAGGTCAGCCCAGCGATCCTGGCGTGTATGTCTGGCTTTTGGAAGCGGAATACATTGATGGACTTCAGGAAACATTGAAAGGCAATGTGACGCTGATTCGATGAGGTCAAAAACAAAAAACATGCGTATTCCTATCAAGGCACTGGTGAATAAACTGCTGAACCGCAAGCAGTATCGGGTTAGTCCGCACGACGATTTCATCCTCCGTTTGCGTTGTTCCGTCATTGGCGAAGGCATGTTGCATCCTGGAAATATTTACCTCCTGGAACAAGCCATCCAGGAAATGCCGGAAGGCGGCTGTGTGCTTGAAATTGGTTCATATGGTGGGTTGTCGGCCAATTTATTGACCTATTTAATGCAGAAACACCATCGTGAAGCGCACTTGTATTGTTGCGATGCTTGGGTGTATGAAGGGTTTCACGACGAAAAAGGGCAGGCAACGCAATGGATGGATGGGAGATCAGACGTGTTGCGGACCGATTATATGGCACATATAAAAGCCTCCTTTGTTCAATCGGTCAAGTTGTTAAGCAGCTACAACTTGCCCCACGCCATTCACCTGGATTCTGACAGTTTTTTTGAAGCCTGGAAAGCCGAAAAAACGTTGATGGATGTATTTGAACGCAAAACGAAACTGGGCGGACCAATTGCTTTTGCCTACATAGATGGCAACCATGCTTACGATTTTGCGCAAAGAGACTTTGAAAACGTGGCGCAATTCCTTTTGCCCGGCGGCCTTGTGCTGCTCGATGATTCGGCAAAGCACCAGCAATTTGGAAGCGCCAAATTGGCTCAAGCGTTGTGTAAAGACGCCAGATTTGAGGTTGTTTTGTCTAATCCTCATTATTTATTTCGGAAAAAGCGTTAATTTTCTGAGGATACGGTAGAATTTTCTTTTTTTTCGGACTGAAAACCTACGTTTTGCTAAATTTACCATTTATTTTTAAACTTAATCACCGATGAAAATTTTTACCCAACCGATTCTATTCATTGCCCTGTGCTGCTTTGCATTTCTTTCCAACACACAGGCTCAAGACCCCAGATTTTCACAGTATTACGCTTCTCCCTGGAACCTGAACCCAGCCATGACGGGGCTTTTTAACGGCAGTTGGCGCGCTACCGTCAATTACCGCGACCAATGGGGCAGCATCATCTCACCAGTTCCTTTCCGTACCTATTCTGCAGCGTATGAATACCGGGTGCCGGTAGGTATGCGGGACGATTACGCTTCTTTTGGCGTGGGCGCCATGCACGATGAGGCGGGCACTGCTCGATTTGTACAGAACAAATTCCACCTGGGCGGCGCATTTTTGAAACAACTTTCTGGTGGACGGCGTCAGGCCGACCACTATCTGTCAGCAGGAGCACAAGTAGGATATGGCCAAAACTCCATAGATTGGGGGAAGGTCTGGTTTAGCCGCCAATTCGATACAAGCACTGAAACGCCCAATTTTGGCCTGTCGAGCGATGAACCCAATGCCAATGCCAACTCAAAAGGTTGGCTTGATTTCAACGCAGGCTTGCTCTGGTATGTGCTGTTTGAGAACAACGGCACATTTTACCTGGGCGGCGCGATGCACCACCTGAACAGCCCACAAATTTCACTTGTTGAAGACGGTAATGAAACGCTGTATTCGCGTTGGTCGGCGCACGCGGGCGGAGAATTTCCCTTGAACGATAACGTTAGCCTGCTGCCTGGCGCACTGGTGATGCGCCAAGGCCCTTCTTTCGAGACTGACTTGGGCGTTAATTTGCGCTATTCAAACAACGATTACAATGAACTTGCCCTGCGCGCAGGTGCCTGGGCACGTATTGGGAACAAACTAGACAGGGGTTTTCAAGCTGATGCCGTTACCATTGTTGGCATGGTAGAACTGAATCGTTGGACGGTAGGGCTCAGTTACGACATCACCGTCTCGCAATTGACCCAGGCAAACAATTCAAGGGGTGCTTTTGAAATTTCCATGAGTTACTACCACCCTGGTGAAAGAAAAAGCCGGGTGCGTTGCCCTAATTTTTAACGAATTAATTTCAACAACAACAACATGAAAAAAATCATCCTTTTCTTCCTGCTTTCTCCATTGCTGGTTGCAGCCCAAAGCTGGAAAACCATCCCCGCAGCACCAAAAGCTGGAGAAACAGTCCGGGTTGAATTCGACCTCTCCAATAGCAAAGTGCGCACAGCAGAAACCATTGTGCTAAACGCCCTGGAATATGCTGACAGCAAAGCTCAGGCTATTGATCTTGCAGTGGCACGTTCCGGCAATACACTGGTGGGCATTTTCACCTTGGGTGCCAATACTACCGCTGTTTTATTGAGCCTTGAAAATCAGGACAATAACGAACAGGTAGACAATAACGATGGGGAAGGCTATTTCATCCCTGTTTGTGATGCATCTGGAAAACAAATCCCGGAAAGCAAGGCAGCTCAAGCTGCTTTGTACCGCGATTGGGGCGGCCTTTATGGTCTGAACAGAACAGCTTTAAAAGCATTGGAGCTGTATAACCAGGCTTTTGCTGCCCAACCAGATTTAAAGTCTAAATATTGGTCGAGTTATGCCAATTGCATCATGGCAGTAAAAAAAGGCGATGATGGCAAAGCAGACGCATTGGCTTTGTTGGCTGAAATAGAAGGCGATTCCAAGGCTACAGAGCAAGATTTATTGGGCATTTCCCGCCTCTATGAGCGATTGGGGCAAGCGGACAAATCAAAGGCGATAAAAGACAAAGCCCGCACCAATTGGCCAAAAGGCACTTTAGCCAAACAAGAACACCGCAAAACGATCGAAATGGAGCCAGACCTAGCAAAAGTGGAAGAGATGATCGTGGCTTATGCCAACAAATACAAACCGCTGGATGAAGAGGATAACAAGGCGGTCAGCCAAATGCGCAGTACCCTGGCCAATAAATATGGCGACCAACAAAACTGGGAAAAACTCCGCAGCATTGCCGCATTATTGCCAGAAAACGACCGTGCCAGCCTGTACAACAACTTTGCCTGGGAACTGGCGGAAAAAGGTACCGCGCTCGACGAAGCCAGTATCATGTCCGCAACAGCAACAGACATTGCACGGCGTGAAATAGCCAATCCAACGAGTGCCAAAATACCCTACCTGAGCCAAAGAAGCTGGCTAGATCAGCGGAAAAACGTCTTTGCCATGTACGCCGACTCTTATGCCTACGTGATGGACAAAAAAGGCGATGCAAAAGGCGCCGCTGACTTACAGGCCGAAGTGATCGCCATCAACAAAGGAAATTCGCCTGATATGAACGAACGCTACACAGCTTATTTGGAGCGTGCATCATCGCCCGAACTTCGTCATCAATTGGAAGGCTTCCTGCTCAAAGGCAAATCAACCAGCGCCATGACGGAGCAATTCAAACGCTTGTACATGGCCGAAGAGCGCAGCGAAGCTGGCGCAGCAGCTTATTTGGAAAAACTTGGCAGCGTAGCAAAAGCAGAAAAGCGGAAAGAGTTGTTGGCCAAAATGACCAAAGACCCCGCCCCTGCATTCAGCCTTAAAAACTTACAAGGGGAAAGTATCAGCCTTGAAAGCCTGAAAGGAAAAGTAGTAGTAGTTGATTTCTGGGCTACCTGGTGCGGCCCTTGTAAAGCTTCCTTCCCCGGCATGCAAAAAGCGGTAGATCATTACAAAAACGACGCCGGAGTAGCATTCGTTTTTGTTGACAGTTGGGAAAAAGGAGATGATAAAGCTAAAAATGCTGCAGAATTTATCAACGGCAAAGGCTATTCATTCAATGTCTTGCTCGACAACGATGACAAAGTGATCACTTCATTTGGGGTTTCCGGCATTCCGACAAAATTTGTGCTCGACGGCAATGGAAAAATTCGTTTCAAAGCAGTAGGCTTCGAAGGCAGCGACGACGGCCTGATGGAAGAAATAAAAATTATGGTAGAGGCGGCACGCACGCAGCCGTAAAAAAGGTTTCGGGAAAAAAGGGTTTCGGGTTTCAGGTTTCAGGTTTACGCGATCTGTTGTTAATTTTGAAATAGGTATTTCAAGTACGAATAGATTGCGTAAACCTGAAACATTGAAACCTGAAACCCGAAACCCCAAAATTCTAAACTTGACCAATAAAAAAAAGCCGGTGGAGCGAATGCTCCACCGGCTTTTTTTTATTGGTCAAGTTTAGAATTTTGGGCATTTGTATCGTTGCTTGCCTTTTTTGCGGCTTTTCGGCTTGAAGTTGCCTTTGCTTTTTTTCAGCGACTTGTTGGCTGATTTGGCCGCGTTAATAGATTCGGCAGACCTGGTAACTCGAACTACAGCTGGTGCAGCAAAGCTGTTTTGTACAGCATTTGTAGCCTCGACATTTGCGACAGCAACGTTTTTCGCTTGAACTGCAACTACCTGACTTGGAGTTGCCGCTACCTTTTTAACCATTGCTTTGGGCGCTACAGGCGCAGCATTCATGGCCGCAGCAGGAGCAGCCGCAGGTCTTGGCGCAGCCCTGTTAATCAATATATTTTTGACTGGAACTGTTGCAACCGTGGCGGTCATGGCGCTTGCCGTTGGTTTGCCAACTGGCTTGAGCCAAGTATCTTCTCCTTTGGATTTGTCCACATTGGGAACAACAGCAGGCTTTGGCGGCGCAACCGTAACCCGTATTACATCGCCGATGCCAATAGAATTGTCGAGGGCAGACAGCACATCGGTGTCCGACGCTGCTTTGTCTTTATATACCACTGTTGTGTAGCCATACTTCACATCAGTGTGGGTAGATTCAATTTGAGCATTCAGTCCAAAAGATGCTGCCATCAGGGTGGCGAGCAATAAGTTTTTGCGATTTTGAACGAGGTATTTCATAATATTAAAATTTTGTATTCAGGTGAACGGATTAGACTATTTTGAGGAATCTATGAATTTGTTTCTCTGATGATTACTGTTGAAAAACCGTGCCAAAAATTATTTTGAGCCACTTCTAATGACGGGTTTTGTTGTTTTTACCCGTTTATCTCCTTGCTGTTTCTGCTCCTTTTCGAGCACTTTTCGATACAACTCCTTGTCTTCAATGATTTCTTTAAGCGTTTTCTTCCAAATTGGGTCTTCTTCCAGAACCCCCGTAATTTTGATCTCTGTCCGGCGATTTTTTTGGTGATCTTCTTCTGAGCAGTCTTGCCCATCGTCACATTTATTCACCAATTGGGTTTCGCCATATCCTTTAGACGTAATGCTTTCAAAATAGATATCTTGCGTTTCTACGAGGTAGGCAACAGCTGATGCTGCGCGTTTGTCAGAAAGCAACAGATTATAATCGTCACTACCCCTTGAGTCGGTATGCGAGCCAAGCTCAACCGTTATGCCAGGGTTGTCTTTCAGGAAAACGGCGAGGCTGTTCAATATCTTCGCTGCATCAGGGCGTATATCCGATTTGTCGAAGTCGTAATAGATATTGTTCAACTGAAAGCGCTTGCCAATTTGGATGGAATCCAAGTCGATGGTGCCCAAAAAGTAACCAATCTCGTTGTTGTGGGTCATCAGCGGCACCAAGTCTGGCTCCTTAATGCCCATTCCATCTACGCAAAGAATACAGCCATTCACGTTGACGTACACTTCAATACGGCGGTTGAGATAGCCAGGCTTCCGAACCAAAACAGTATAGTGGTTGCCTTCCGCAAACGAAAAATTGAAGGTCGATTTCGACAATTTTTCAATCGTGAGCTCTTGCTGGGCAGTCGTGTTGTTGTAAATCTCCACCTTGCAATCACGCAACGTATTGATCGTATTATGCTCGAAAGCTTTGTCGAAAATCGTGATATCAAACACGTAACCCGGCTTTCTTCCCATACCTAAATCAACATTCAGCCCCCCTTCTTGATGGTCTACCAATTTCTCTGAGTCAAAATAGGTAGGCTTTTCCGCCAAAATTCTGTAGCGCGACTTTATGGGCACGTTTACTTTATACACCCCCATGGCATCTGTTTCTCCATGGGCGAGCCCCACCTTCATAACATCGTCAAAAACGGTTACACCCGATTGGTTGATCGGAGTGCCTGATACTTCGTCAAAGACTTTGCCTTCTATCAATATCGTTTCAGCCGGCTTTACGTTTTTCGTAAAGATTTGGGCCTCTGCGAACAAAGGGGTTAATAAGGCAATGAGTATGACATATTTTGCGTAGTGCATGGTATTCTCGTTAATTTGAAAAGTTGATTAGAATCGTTTCGTTAAACACTAGACGTGCGAACTACGTGCCAGTACTGAAATTAGGGTATAGATTAACCAAACATTAATGGATTTTTCTTCCCTTTCGTTAACAAAATTTACGTACGAATCCTCCCCTCAGTTTTATTTCGCATTAAGTCCAAAAATCTTACCCTTGAATTTGACACTTTATCGCAAATAGCTAAAATTCAGCTGTTTGCGCGTAAAGTTTTATTCCTGAATCCTCCACCATCGCTTTGAATTCCTGCGGTTTCGCCCTGTTTTTCGCCTGAATTATTGCCTAGTTTTTTCTTTTGAAAATTATTTTTGAAAAAAAATTGCGCAACCCCCTACTTTGGCAGTCCGAATTGTTGCAAAAAGAACTTGAACCGTGAATCCAACCAACGTACAAGACCCGGAATACTTCCACAAAGTGGTCGATTGCCAGTATGCATGTCCTGCGCATACCCCAGTACCAGAATACATACGCCTCATTGCCGCCGAACGCTACACTGAGGCTTATATGATCAACTGGGAATCCAATGTATTCCCCGGCGTCCTGGGCCGCACCTGCGACCGCCCTTGCGAACCGGCCTGCAGGCGTGGCCGCGTGGAAGACCAACCTGTAGCCATTTGCCGCCTCAAGCGCGTGGCCGCCGATTTTAAAGGCGAAGTCAAAAATCTTATGCCACAAGGGCCATTTAGCCCAAATGGGAAAAAAATTGCCCTTATTGGTGGCGGCCCGGCATCGCTGACAGTGGCACGCGACCTGGCACCATTAGGCTATGAAATTCACCTGTACGATGAACAACCTGCCGGTGGCGGCATGATGCGTACCCAAATTCCATCTTTCCGATTGCCCGAAACGGTATTGAACGAAGAAGTTGGGTATATACTCGATTTGGGCATCCACACCCAGTTTCGAACCTACGTGTCGAGCATGAAAGAAATGATGGGGAAAGGTTACGATGCCATTTTTGTGGGTACCGGCGCTCCACGGGGCCGCGACCTGAGCGAGCTTCCAGGACGCAAAGAAGCAGGCGAAAATGTGCGGATCGGCATTGATTTCCTGGCGAGTGTGGCCTTTGAGCACACCAGCAAAATCGGAAAAAAAGTGCTGGTGCTTGGCGGTGGAAACACTGCTATGGACTGCTGCCGTACCTCCCGCCGATTGGGTGGTGAGGAGGTAAAAGTGGTGGTGCGAAGCCCACGGTCTGAAATGAAGGCCTCTCCTTGGGAAATAGAAGATGCCGTACACGAGGACATCCCGATATTTGAAAATCACGTACCATTGTCTTTTGTCATAAAAAATGGCAAACTGGCGGGCATGATGTTTCAATTGGTTAAAGCCGAATACGACGAAAAAGGCAAGAGAAGACTGGTGCCAACGGGCGAACCAGATGTGTTTTTCGAAGCCGACGACGTGCTGATTGCTGTAGGGCAAGAGAACGCATTTCCTTGGGTAGAACGCGATCTGGGCCTGGAATTTGACCGCTGGGAAGTGCCAATTTTGAACAAAACCACGTTCCAATCTTCAGTCCCCCATGTTTTCTTCGGTGGCGACTCGGCCATGGGGCCTAAAAACGTCATCACCGCCGTTGCGCATGGACATAGTGCTGCGGTATCCATTGATCTGTTCTGCCATGGAAAAAGCCTGGACGAGCGGCCCGATCCATTGACGAACCTCATCCACCAAAAAATGGGCATCCATGAATGGATGTACGACAGCGCCGTGGCAGCCGATTTGCGCTTTAAAGTACCCCATGCAGACAAGTTCAAATCCCTGAAAGACCGCTTGATGGAGGTTGAACTTGGCTTTGATGTCCAAACAGCATTCAAAGAAGCTGAACGCTGCCTCAACTGCGATGTGCAAACGGTATTTACCACCTCCCGCTGCATTGAATGCGACGCTTGTGTGGATATTTGCCCCACAGATTGCATCACTTTTACTGAAAACGGCGACGAAGCAGATTTGCGCACACGCTTGACCGCCCCGGCGCATGAGCTGTGGCAGGATTTATACGTTTCCTCCGAGCTGCCGACAAAAAGAGTAATGATCAAAGACGAGAATGTATGCCTGCACTGCGGGCTTTGCGCCGAACGATGTCCAACATCAGCTTGGGACATGGAAAAGTACTTGTACAATACCGCAAAAGCTGGCGGATTGAAATTTGCCTAAACATCTCGCATCATTCATCTCTCATCACTCAGTTATAGTGCTCAACGATTTCGTAATTAAGTTCGCCAACGTAAATGGCACAGGCTCGGCCAGCGCAAACGACATGTTTGCCAAGGCCATTTTCCGCATGGGAATTCCTGTATCGCCTAAAAATATTTTCCCTTCCAACATCCAGGGCCTGCCCACTTGGTACGAAGTACGGGTAAGCGAAAAAGGCTACCTCGGTCGCCGGGAAGGCATAGACATCATGCTGAGTGTGAACCCGCAAAGTATGCCCAAGGATATTGCCAGCGTAAAAAAAGGCGGGTACTTCATTTATGACAGCACCAAGGAGCTGCACAAGGAGTTTATCCGCGACGATATCCACTACATGGGCATTCCGATGATGCAAATGTGCATGGACAAGTTTAGCGACCCGCGCCAGCGCCAGTTGCTGAAAAACATGGTTTATGTGGGCGCCTTAACCGCCTTGCTGGATATAGAATTGGAGGTGCTGCATCAAATCATTACAGCTAAATTCAAAAATAAAGAAAAGCTGATCATTGCCAACTTTGAAGCCGTCGACATGGGGCGCAGCTATGTCATGGAGCATTATAAGTGTCCGCTCCCCTATCGTGTTGAACGCCGCAACAATGTTGGCGATTGGATCATGATGGACGGTAACACTGCTTGCGGGCTGGGTGCCGTGTACGCAGGTGCTACCGTACTTTCCTGGTACCCCATTACCCCTTCTACCTCTTTGGCTGATGCTTTTGGAAAATATGCCAAAAAGCTGCGCATTGATCCTGAAACAGGCAAAAACAACTTTGCCATTGTGCAAGCGGAAGATGAACTGGCCGCTATTGGAATGGTTATCGGTGCTAACTGGAACGGCGCACGGGCTTTCACGGCGACCAGTGGCCCCGGCGTTTCCCTGATGAGCGAGTTTCTGGGACTGGCTTATTTCGCTGAAATCCCCACGGTACTGGTAGATGTACAGCGCAGCGGCCCCAGCACGGGGATGCCCACGCGCACACAACAAAGCGACATCATTTCTGCCGCTTACGCTTCCCACGGCGACACCAAGCAAATACTGCTTTTCCCCAGCACACCTGCTGAATGTTTCGAGCAAATGACAGCGGCTTTTGATTTGGCCGAACAACTGCAAACGCCTGTAATCGTTATGACCGACCTAGACCTCGGGATGAATGAAAACATGTCGCCACCCCTCAAATGGGACGATAGCAAGGTGTACGAGCGCGGCAAAGTGCTGGATGCCAAGGCTTTGGAAGAACTAGAGTACTTTGGCCGCTACCTTGATGTAGATGGCGATGGTATTACCTATCGCACCGTTCCGGGTACCCACCCGTCCAAAGGTTCCTTCTTTACCCGTGGCACCTCCCGAGATGAATACGCCGTGTACACAGAAGATGGCGCAGCGTATGTCCGAAACATGGAACGCTTGTTAAAAAAATGGGAGACAACAAAGGAATATGTACCAGGTCCCGAACTATATCAGGAAGAAAAGCAGAGCAACTTCGGTATGATCTTTTTCGGTACCACTACTTATGCCGCCCAGGAAGCAAAAGACCTGCTTGCTGCGAAGGATATCGTGCTCGATAGCATGCGCATAAAAGCCTTTCCATTTAATGATTCGGTGCGGGCATTTATTGAAGCCCATGAACGGGTGTTTGTGGTGGAGCAAAACAGAGACGCACAGTTCAAGTCATTGTTAGTCAACGAATTGGGCATAAATCCTCAGATGCTCATATCCATTTTGAACTTTGACGGTTTCCCGATCACTGCTGATTTGATCCAACAGAAAATATTTCAAAATTTGGTCGGAAAACTTGACCCGGGATTTGTGGAGCATGAGATTGGAGAGCCCATAGAATCAGATCTGAATGAATAAAGCAAAAGTGGCTGCTTTAGAGCCGCCACTTTTGCAACATAAAACTTCAATTTAAAACAACCTGCGATAGCCACCGCGAAACAGGATAATTATACAACATGACATTCGTACGACCCGTTTTTCGCCACCCAGAATCGCCAACCAACAAACTCGGCTACACCCGCAAATACTACGAAGGCTCCCTTTCCACCCTTTGTGCTGGCTGTGGACACGACTCCGTGAGCGGTGCCATCATCCAGGCTTGTTTTGATATGGCCGTTGAGCCGCACCGTGTTGCCAAACTTTCCGGAATCGGATGTTCTTCCAAAACACCCGCTTATTTTCTAGCCAACTCCCATGGTTTCAACTCCGTTCACGGTCGCATGCCCTCTGTGGCTACTGGTGCCTACCTCGCCAACCGCGACCTGATGTACATTGGCATTTCTGGAGATGGCGATTCAGCTTCTATCGGCATGGGGCAGTTTGTGCACGCCATACGCCGCAACCTCAACATCACCTATATCATCATGAACAACGGTTGTTATGGCCTAACCAAAGGCCAAGACTCCGCTACAGCCGATAAAGGTTCCGTGAATAAGTCGGGGGCCGCTAACATTTACAACGCCATAGACATGGCTGGCCTGGCGCTCGAACTGGGTGCATCTTTTATTGGTCGCAGCTTTTCCGGCGACCGGGAGCAACTAATTCCAATGATAAAAGCCGCGATGTCGCATCCTGGCTTTGCCTTAATCGATGTGGTGTCGCCCTGTGTGACTTTCAACAACAACAAAGGCTCTACCAAATCCTACGACTACACCCGCGAGCACGTGGAAGCCACCGCAGCAGTTGATTTTGTGCCGATTATGCAGGAGATTACGACCCAATATGACGAAGGCAACTCCATCGAAGTGCCTTTGCACGATGGTTCCATTATCCAGCTCAGCAAATTATCGAAAGACTGGGATCCACGCGATCGGCACTCCGCGATGTCCAAGCTCTATATGGCAAAAGCCGCTGGAGAAATATTGACGGGCTTGATTTACATTGATACGGAAAGCCAGGATTTGCACACCATTTTGAACTCGTCAGAAACGCCGCTAAATGTTGTGGAGCAAAGTAAATTGTGTCCTGGTTCAACAGCATTGGAAGAGATAAACGCGGGGTTCAGATAGTTGACACTAAACAACATTACGAATACCAAGCTTTGCCGCTGGTAGCACCGTGTTCACGCCGATGTCGTTGACTTAGCGTATGTACATGTTTTCGCGTTTAGGCTTTGCCAATTGATTCTAGCTAGGTTTTGACTTGTATATATTCCGGCGGCTATGCTTGGCAACCGTGATTGGGCGGCGAAAAAGACTTTTCAGTAAGCCTTTTCCATTTTTTTTCGCAATGTATCCGTTTCCAAGAACGGCAATTGATACCCCCCTGAATCCAATTTGGTCTGGGGGAACAAAGGTTGTAACGCTGGCCATTCATGCATTTGAACGTTGGCCTTGTAAAGATAAACGGTGTTCAATGCCTTTAAACCAGTCAATTCCTGCAATCCAGCCCCCGTCACCCTGGTGTCCGAAAGGCTGAGAAACTGCAACATTTGTAAGGTTTTTAATTGCAGTAGTGCGGCATCTGTAACAGATGAATGGTTGAGTGATAACCTCGTGAGTTGAGGCAATTTCCCGATGGAATTCCAGGCTGTTTCTGATACGGTACAATCGTTCATATTGAGCCAAACTACCTGAGGTCCAATTTTTTCAAGCAATACAAATACGGAATCTGGCGGCTTGGGCAGGTTGACAAAATTTATGGATAGCCAATTACTTTCTCGACTAACGGGAAGTACCAAAATCCCAGCCTGACGCAATTTTTCCAGTATTTGAGGAGAAGCTGGCTGCGCCTGGCCTTTCGGAACATCTGGTTGCAAGGGTGCAACTACTGCTTCGCCATTTTGCCAATTGGTCAGTGCTTTCCGAACCATTTCAGTTTGCGGCATATCCTTTGCTTTTTGCTGAAAATCAGCACCTGCTGCGAGCCACCAACGCAATATTTCCAACTCATCGGGGCTCAATTGCGGCTTTTCTTTGGGCGGCATATGGTCTTCATGCCCCATCGGAAGCATGCAGCGGCGCAACAATTCACCACCGCTTGGATCACTCCTATTGAACACATTGCCATTTTTTCCGCCTTTTTGGACGTATTCCAACTGATCGAGGCGCAATCCTCCCTTTTGTTTGGTGCTGCCATGGCAACTTCCACATTTCTCCTTAAAAATTGGTTCAATAATACCTGCGAATACCTGTGCTTCCTGAATATCGGCAGGGCGTTGTTCTACTGCGTTTTCGCCCCGGAATGGCTGCATTAAATACCCTTCACCGTGGGTCATGGTTCCACCAAAATGGGCCGTTGCGATCAACATAATGGCCGTTATCGTGGTCATCACGAGCCGTTTTGGTACGCAACAAGCCAAAGTAGCAAGCACAGCAGTTGCAATGCCCAACCATTGGTGCAGCCCCAGCGTATCTGGGTCATATTCGCCGCTGCCGCCCAGAAGCCATCCGCTGGCACAGGAAACTATAGCAGCCAATGCACCTAGGCGCAAGAGGGTTGGAATGGCCGCCAATAAAGGCACGTGGCGTTCCAATCGTCCCATCCAGGCAAAAACGGCTGCCATTAGCAGGATACCGATGGGTAAGTGTACCAGTACGGGATGTAAATGCGCTAGAAACTCTTTCATCTACAAATAACGCTTGCGCAGCAGGTCTTTGATGTGCACGTTAATGGCCCATTGGTCGGCTACGGGCTGGAGTGTATAGGGCAAGGCCGGCAAATAATGCGGTGGCCCAAACTCCGTGAGCATGGTCAGCGGAAGCCCAGCCTTCGATTTTATTTCCACCACATTATCCCACCAGCCCAAGTGGCGTTTGAGGGCACCTTCCCACTCCGGTGCACGTGGATCGTTTACCTGCGGCCCTTCGGCATGGCCTACTCGCGTGTGTATGTGATCCGTGCGGGTCAGCGCAAGCGCGACCGTTTCTTCTTGGTCCGCGAGCAGCGACTCATGTACGTTGCACCAGTGGGAAATATCAAGCGTTAAGCGCAAATCTGCCTTTTTTTCGATGAATTGGCGGGTAATATGGGCTGCAAACAACATCCTGCCCCGGTGGGTTTCATGGTAAATAGGTATTCCCGAACTTTTAGAAATGCGGGTAGTAAGGTCAATGAATTGAAGGTTTTGTTCAAAACTGAACCAGTCGCGGCCCGAATGGCAATTGATGTACAGGGGTTTGAGCGCAACAGCTTTTTGCAAGCTCGCTTCGAATTTTTCAAGATGCGCAACAAAATCAGGGTCCCAACTCCCGCAAAGCAACCCGAATTCAAGATTGTGCTTTGAAGCCATTGCCAAAAAATCATCCCGATCACTATCTTCCTGCGGCACCCAAAGCTCTACCCCATCATAGCCGGCATCTTTTGTTTTGCTGAAGAAAGCGTCGCGACTGCCGTTAAAGCCCCAGTTGGTGTTCAAGATTTTCAGGGAAAAGCCAGGCGCTTGTTGGAAAACCGGGCGCTCGGCAGCAAGTTGCTCCAACATGAGCGGGAGCGGGGCGACAGCCAGCGCAGCAGTGTTTTTTATAAAATTACGGCGTTTCATAAGCGCTTTTGGAATATTATCACATTAAGTATTTGGCAGAAATTGGTCTGAACTAGTTTCCGCCAAATATCTTGTTTTTTTGCCCTTTTACTTATCAGTTCATCCTTTTTATGAAATCCAGGAGCGTATCGGGTAAAATTTCATGCCCACCCTCGAAGGAGCGCTCGCCAAAATCCACGTTGTTTTTCTTTTCAATTTCATCCACTGCAGACAAGTGATCCGGTGTCAAAAAAGGGTCGTGAGAGCCATAGAGCAAGTATAGGTTTTTTTCGCTGAGGTACTGCTGGTGCGCAGCGTAATCAAGGTCCTCCGGTGGCAATCCAGCCCAGAGGAGCAGGTCGTGAAAGTGGGGCAGATGCCGCAACATCCAGCGGCATACCGTGGCAGTACCCTGCGAAAACCCGAGCAATACGATCCGCACATCTGTTGGGCACTGCACCACGTATTGGTTGTACAGTGTTTGCAAGAAATAAGCATAGTCGATGATCTCGTCTTCCCGATTCCGACGGGTCATCCAGTTGGCGACCACCTTACCATCGAATCCTTTTTGGTAAAAATGGTTCATGCCTTCCGGGGCGATCACCAGGCGGGTACCATCGTCGAGCAGTTTGAAATCCTGGAGAAAATCGTCGGCCACCTGCGCGTACCCATGGCATACAATCCAGATTTGCCGAACGTGAGGGCCAGGTTTTCCAAGTGTAAAATAGTGTGCCGTCTTCGAAACCGTAATTTTATGTGCATCCATTTTTTTACAATTTGCTGCTGCCAATGTACGACAGCATCACGAAAAGGCAGGGATGTTGGGGTAATTGGTTGTATTTTTGTTGGTAGTTTGATTCACCACAGAGGACACAGTGTTTCACAGAGGAAAAAAATAAAAATAAATAAGGTGCGGCGGAGCCGCAATATTTTCCTCTGTGAAAACCTCTGTGAAACTCTGCGCAACTCTGTGGTGAATCAAATATTTATCCGAAACCGAATACACATGAAAAACCTATTCCAATCCCTACTGCTTTTAGGCTGTTTCGCCCTATTCCCCAGCGCCAATACCCATGCCTGCGGCTATGCTTGGATCAGCGATTGTGCCTCCCAGGTGCAACTGCGCATCAATGGCACGCTCGACAGCTTCGACATTGCGGCCTGTCCCGCAGGCTTCAATTTTGACGGCATTCAACTGGGTAATCTGCAATCCTTTACGCTGGCCAACGCCAAAACCATCACCTGGGAAAGCTGCCAAAACAACGTTTCCGCCGTATTCCTGAAATACCGCGTGTACGAGCAGGGTGGCAATACGGGCAATTGGCAATCGCTGACGTTGCAGCAGTACCAGCAAACGATTGATGGGCCATATACCACCCGCTATAACAGTGCGCCCAGCAACATTTCACTCACCAACGGGCTTATACCAGGCAAAACCTATTTTCTCGAAGTCTACTTTTTGGCCGAAATTGACACCATCGGTAATGATTTCATCCCAGAGACAACCATGCTGAAAAATAACAATGGTGCCAATTACAAAATGTCGTTCACGTATGGCGGGCCAGCAGCCCCACCGATATTATTGTTGCCACATTTGACCGAACCTAGCTGCTATGGCGCAAACAACGGCAATATTTACGTTAGCACCTACGGTAATATTAGCGGGCTTTTTTACAGCTGGTCAAACATCAGCCTCAATTTTTTCCAACAATTCAACCTCGCTGCTGGCAATTATGGCATCACCGTAACCAATTCCATCGGCCAAACAGCCTCCGCAACGATACAGCTTGGCCAGCCAAATGCACTAATGGTTAATTTCAACAACATACAATCCGTTGGCTGCAACAACAGTCCAGGCTCTGCCACGGTATTTGGCAGTGGTGGCACTGCCCCTTACCATTACCTTTGGCAAACTGGCCAACAAAGCGAAACCATTTTATTGCCTTCCAGCGGGAATTGGCGTGTCACAATGACAGATGGTCACGCTTGCAGCGCAACGGGGATGGTTTTTATCGGCAACAACGGACTTCTGGAGCGCAGCATTACAGCTGACCTTTGTGAAGGCGCTATCTATTCCGTTGGGGGACAGAGTTTCTCGGCTGCTGGCAACTACTCCTTCACCATTCCGGGGATAAGTGGCTGCGATACGCTTACGCACCTGACGCTCAATGTATTGATACCTTCTGATGCTTTAACACCACTACCTGATTCCATCTTAATTACTTGTCTAAAGCCCCAGCTTAATCTTTGCGCCACAGCTTTACCAGGCGCTACTTTTCAATGGGAAAAGGACGGGGTTGCAGCGACCACCACGCCCTGCTTGCTGGCTACTGCGGGTGGAAATTATACCCTGCTTGTTAATCTGGGCGGATGTACCGCTTCAAAAACCATCGTTTCATCAGAACACTTGTTGCCTGTCCCAGCACAGGTAACGGGGCTCTTTTACCCCGACTGTAATGGCGGACCGCTACCAGGATGGCTTGTTGCCCATACCACTGCCGAAGCGCCCGTTTTTGTGTGGATCTATAATGGCAACACCATTTCCACCAACGACTCCTGCTTTTTTCACATCACGGAATTCCAGGGAGGCATGCCCGTTTGGCCAACGTTGAGCATTACAGACAAATATGGTTGCGAAAATTCAATGGCAACATTCTCTCCTATTATTGTACAAGGGACGCCGCTGTCTGTTCAAGCAACGGTCATTCCTGCCAGCAACGGCACTACAGCCAATGGCAGCATCAGCATTAGCGTATTAGGTGGCAATTCACCCTATACCTGTACCTGGGACAATGGGGCAATTACCCTGCAAATCACGGGACTTTTGCCGGGTCCTTATTGTGTGACCGTTACAGACAGCAATGGATGCGCGGCAAAAAGATGCTGGGTGGTATCATCATCATCTGCAACTAATGCCCCTGACAACCATGGTTTGCAGGTTTTTCCCAATCCAGCAAGCCCCGGTAGCTGGGTGCAGGTCAAATTGCCCGAAAACTTACAGGCAGAAATTTTGATGCTTGAAATAATGGATACACAAGGGAGGGTGCTTTCAAAAGAGCAGATTAATCCCCCGGTCAACGATCAAATTTCCATAAATATCCCTGATGCTTACCAACAAGCAGCCTTCATAATCCGTCTAGTTGGAGGCTTGCACAGTCATGTGGCTACAATAATGGTTCAAAATAATTGATTTGCACTGACCTTGAATCTTCTTTTGCCAACAATTATTTGCTAAAACCATTGTTTTATACATGAATTGGCAATAACGTTTTGTTTGCTACTAAATCGCAACATTTTCCTGTATCTTTGCTGCGACTTTTATATTTTTTTCAAAACATTTCTATCACCACACAACATTTCCAAAATCATGAGTAAAAAACTGTTTTTCCTCCCAGCCCTGCTTTTTGCAGCTTTTTTGACTACCACAATGACTTCTTGCGGCGACAACTGCAAAGATGTTGAATGCAACACAGGTACTTGCGTTGACGGCACTTGCGAGTGCGGCGACGGCTATGAAGGCACCAACTGCGAAATTATTTGGTCTGCAAAGTTCCCTGGAACTTACACTGGCCAAGATGTGATTACTGGCGGCACTGCTGGCGGTGAAGGCACCTACGTACTTGCACCTTCATGCATCATCACTGCAAAAAACGAGACAACCATCGCGATGAGCAATTTTGGCAGCTTCAATTCTATTGTTGAAGCCACAATAGATCGTCCTGTAACCTCTACAGCGTCTGCTACAGGACTTAGCATCAATTTCACAGACGCAGGTCAGCGCAAATGGGTTGGCACAGCATCTATATCCGGCAATACCCTTTCTGGCAATTACACGATTACGTATTCAGACAATACCACCGATATAGGTAACTTTACTTACACCAAGTAATTGAGCTGCCTTAAACAGTTCAAAATTAGGGGGTGCGGCATCAGCCACACCCCCTAATTTTTTGGGTTAAAGCGATCTTATTAATTGCCGCCTTCTTTCTTAACACCACCTGAGCGTGTCTTTTGCTGTTCAATATCGCCTTCTTTAGCACCACCTGAGCGAGTCTTTTGCTGTTCAATATCGCCTTCCTTAACACCACCTGAGCGTGTCTTTTGCGGGTCAGTGGCGGGAGGGGTAGTTTGTGGCAGTGGGTCAACTTTTGGGCCGCTTGGAACGGTCTTTTTGACGTATGTTTTTTTCTTGCCGCCAACCGCTGGCTTTGCTGCCTCAGCCTCTACCCATGCATTAAAGCGGGTGCTAGCTTCGACATTTACCAATTCAGTGCAAGCATTTTCTTTCTCGGTGCGAAATGCCTCGAGCTGAGAAGTAACCGACAATGCGATCTGCTCTTTTTGTTGAGCCAGGGTTATTTTATCGAAAGATGCGAAAACGAAGCAGCCAACCAAGGCAACTGCTCCGAGTAAAATCATTTTCTTATTCATGGTGATAGAATTTTCAATTAATGTGTTGTGAATGAATGTGGTGAATTTCGGACAGCGCGCCATTATTTGCCCGCTGGCATCGCAGCAGCTACTGCTTCTGCTTTCAAGCGATCGAATTCAGCGCTGGCACGCGTTTCAAAGTCGGCTTGGCATTTTGCTTCCATTTCGGTTTCTGCGGCAGCTTTGCCCGCTTCGAAACCTTTTACGATTTCGGCTTGTACTTGCTCATCCGTGAGCAACTTTTCTCCGCAGGAGGACATGGTGAAGGTCAGTGCCGCGCCTGCGAGGATACTCAGAACAATTTTTTTCATGTTGTGCTATTGATTTTAACTCGTTAAAGAATTTATGCTGCAAAAGTAGCAGTTGTCTGGATTGAAATGAATTTATTAGATCAATTTTCGCGGTGTTAACGAAGTTTTTGCCATATCATTGTTTTAAATTCACAGCCTCAACAAGGATGCGCAGCTATAGTACCTTTACACAAGCTAAGACGAATGTTTTTCTAATAGTTGCACTATTCCTGCTGCAATCACCATTAATGGCTCAAGTTGAGGAAAATTCATCGGCTGAATTACTGGAAAATTTCTTCCGGGACAATGAATCTGCCTCCGAATCGGATGCCCAACAATTTCTTGAAAATTTAGACCTGCTGCGCGACCGAAAACTCGATTTGAACCGGGCAAGCAGAGAAGACCTTCAAGCGTTACGCTTATTGAATGCTGTTCAGGTAGAGAACATTTTGGCCTATCGAACCCAATTTGGCCCATTTCTGAATGAATATGAGCTTCAAGCCGTCCCTTCGATGGAAATCAGCGACATCCGCCGGATACTCCCGTACACCAAAATCCGCACAGGAATCGATACCCGGAATGTCAATATTCTCCATGGCTTTTATCAGGGTCAAAATGAAGCCTTGCTGCGCTTTGGCTATCCCGATCCGCCCAATTATTCCAGTTTTGGGCAAAATACCACGGTGGAAGGAAATCCTTATGCAATGGCCATTCGCTACCGCCACACTTTCGACAGCCGTTTGCGCTTCGGCTTTACTGCTGAAAGCGATCCTGGCGAGGCTGTTTTCAACAAAAGTAACCCAAATGGTTTTGATTTTTACAGTGCACACCTATTTATTCAAAATTTAAATCCAACTATAAAGACTTTGGCGCTTGGCGATTATTCGGCACGCTTCGGCCAGGGCTTGTTGTTGCAGACTGGGTTTTCTCCCGGCAAATCAGCCGAAACGGTGTCGATAGCGCGAGGGGGGCGCACCCTGAATGCTTACGGCGCATTTGGCGAAACCTTCTTTTTTCGCGGAGCCGCCGCTACATTCAACCTAAGCAAGCATTTGGATGTCACCGCCCTATACTCCAATCGCCACCGAGATGGCAATGTTTTACTACCGGATACCATCAATCTGGAAGCAGCCGATATCCTGTTCACTTCGCTGCAAACATCGGGTTACCACCGCACCGCCAGTGAAATCGCCGACGAAAAAGCATTACAGGAACAAGTTGGCGGGCTCTCTGCCAGTTACCAATGGGCCAACGGCCAAATCAGCGCCAATGCGCTGCACATTGCCTTTGATAAGGCTTGGAACCCAAATCCTGCCGCCTACCGCCAATTTACCTTCCGGGGCAAAAGCATCACCGGCACAAGTATTGATTACAATTGGCGTTATCGCAATTTTTTTGTTTTTGGAGAAACGGCGCGCAGCGACAACGGTGGCATCGCTTCCTTGAACGGCCTGTTGCTCTCTGCGCATCGGAATGTAACCTTGAGTGCGGTGCAGCGCTCTTTGGCAAAGGATTATCAATCTATTTACGCCGCACCTTTTGCCGAAACTTCTGGTGCCAACAACGAAAAAGGGCTCTACCTGGGCGCTGATATTCGATGGGTACGGCGTTGGCAGTTCAATTTTTACGCTGATGCCTGGCGACATCCTTGGTTGCGCTTTGGCGTGAGCGCCCCTTCGCGCGGGCGCGAGTTTTTGGGCAAACTCCAATGGCAAAAAAGTAAAACATTCTCTGCCTATATCCTTTGGCAATCTGAAACCAAAGAAAGCGACAGCAATATTGAAGGGATCACGGGCTTGACTGAAAACCGCCGCGACCGCCTCCGGCTACATGCCATCAGCAAGGTGAACAACTCGGTCGAATTGCGCTCCAGGGTAGAATGGATGCGGTACCAGGTGGCAACGCAAAAACCGACGCGAGGCTACATGGCCTACCAGGAAGCTGTGGTGAAAATTCTGGGCTCTCCCTTGACGGGCTCAGTACGCTACACCATTTTTGATACAGAAGATTATGACACAAGGGTTTATACGTTTGAAAACGACTTGTTTGCCGCTGTATCCATACCCGCGTTTGCCGGTCGTGGCACCCGTGTTTACCTGAATCTAAGGTGGACAGTGAACAAATGGCTGCAACTCGAAAGCCGTATAGAACAGACAAATACCTTACGGGCGGTCACCAGTACCGGGCAAACGGGTAAAGAAAGATTTTGGAAACTCCAAGCCAGGGTAAAATGGTGAACACTTAAATACCATTAATGGCTTCAACCCCGACAACTTCCGGCACATTGCCTCTAATGGCCTCCTGAATGCCTGCGCGCAGGGTCATGGACGACATGTTACAAGATTCGCACATGCCCAGCCATTTGATTTTAACGTGCATATCATCGGTTAGCTCTACCAGTTCTACATCGCCGCCATCCACCTGGAGATGTGGGCGGATGCTGCTGAGCGCAGCCTCGATACGGTTGAGTAAAAGTTGTTTATCCTTCATTGTGGTGGTAGCGAGTGGGTAATTTGGCAAGTTTGCAAAGGGCAAATGTAGCAATAGAATCTGGTACTGCTGCATTTCTGTTTGATGGTATGCAGCATCAGAGAATGTAACAACAACGGCATGGCTATTTCAGTTCATCGCAAACGCGTTGCGTTTCAGCAGATGTTGTCCTGACTTATGAAACTACCTCCCGCGTTCATTTTCGCGAATTAGGTGAACGCAACAAACTTCAAAGGTCCCCAAAACAAAAAAAGCCACCCCTTCAGGAGTGGCTCAGTCAATGCTTAATTTCTTAACCTGCTTAAAACTACGCCGTTACAACCGAATTGTACGCACCGAATGGCGTTGGCTTGTAGGCCTCAGCGTTTGGTGCATTCTCCCATTTTTTCCCGTTGATGAGGAATCGGAATTCGTACGTGCGGCCTTTTTCAAGTTCAATGGCTGTCGTAAATGAACCGTCTTTTTGCTTTTTCAAGCTAACACCAGTCTCCCAGTTGTTGAAATCGCCAAGTACTGCAACGGTTTCAGCATTTTCAGCAACTTCTTTTGGAAGCGTGAAGGTTACTTTTGAAGTAGCAGCTGCTTTGGTTGCAACAGGAGCATTAACAGTTTTTCCATCAGCAACTGCTTTCATAGCGACAGGAGCATTAGTCGCTGGAGCGGCTTTAGCTGGGGTAGCAACTTTCTTAGCAACTGGGGTTGGGGTTGGCTTGGCAACAGCAACTGGCACTGTGGTCTTGGTGGTTTTGGCCGTTTTTACTGGTTGTTCGGCGACAACTTTTTTGGCGGATACTTTTTTGGTTGCCATAAATTTTGTTTGTGATTTATATAAATGAGTAAAATCAGGAGCGCGATTTGTTGGATTGGAGCACAAAAGTAAATGAAAGCTAAGACTATAACGAAAATAATAGATTAATATTCTGTTAACCGCAAAAAAAGGCGTCAAATTCCGTATATAGTTTTGTTTTGACCCGATTCAAGCGTTTCGTTAAATGACATTTTTTCACACCGAATGCCGTCGAAACAAAATTAAATTTCCCCGTCCCTGCAATATTGCAACACTCCATTGAAATCAGGATTTCCACCTTTGCCTTAACGACCTGAATCAAAAAAAACCTTACTTTGGAGCCGCGTATGAAACTAAAACTGTTAAAAGTATCCATTCTCCTGCTTTCCGTCATCCTGGCGGCGGCGGCTTTGCCCTATATTCGTATTGCCAGGGTTGATTACAATACTCAGGTAAAACCCATCCTGAACAAACATTGCCTCTCCTGTCATGGCGGTGTGAAACGCCAGGCTGGTTTCAGTCTGCTCACCCGCGGGGCAGCCCTTGCGCCGACAGAATCGGGCCATGCTGCCATCAGGCCCGGCAACCCGGATGGCAGCGAAATGATCCGCCGATTGCAAAGCCACGACCCGGAAGTCAGGATGCCGTATAAAGAAGCTCCATTGGAAGCCGCAGAAATCAACATTTTAAAACAATGGATCAAAGAAGGCGCTCATTGGGAATTGAATTGGTCGTACCGCCCCGTAACAGCGCCAGAGGTTCCCAAACCAAAAGCCAAATGGTGGAAGTTCTGGGAGACTGAAACCAATCCCTGGCCACAAAACGACCTTGACTGGTTTGTACTGGATCGCCTGCAAAAGGAAAAGATTCACCCGGCGCCAACAGCAGATCGCAACACCCTCGCGCAACGTGCGAGCATGGACTTGATCGGGCTGCCCTTGCCCGATGCCTTGTGTGATGCCTACCTCCGCGATGGTTCCACCATGAGCTATGCGTCGCTGGTCGATTCGCTGCTGGCATCTCCGCGCTTTGGGGAACGCTGGGCCAGCACCTGGCTCGACCTGGCGCGCTATGCCGACACCAAAGGCTACGAGCGCGATTCACGGCGCTTCATCTGGCGATACCGCGACTGGGTGATTAAGGCATTTAACAATGACATGCCTTACGACCAGTTTTTGACAGAACAACTCGCCGGCGACCTGCTCCCCCACCCCAGCGAAGATCAGCTTATCGCCACAGGATTTCACCGCAACACCATGACCAATGATGAAGGCGGCACCAACAACGAAGAATTCCGGATAGCTGCCGTGATGGATCGCGTGAGCACCACCTGGACAGCCTTTATGGGTACCACCTTTAATTGTGTGCAATGCCACAGCCATCCTTACGACCCATTTCAGCACGAGGAATATTACCAGTTCATGGCTTTTTTCAATAACACACGCGATGAAGATACCTGGGAGGATTACCCTGCATTGCGGCATTTTTCCAAGGCAGACAGTCTGAAATTCTTGAAACTGAAAGGTTGGCTCGATCAAAATATCTCTCCCACGGAAGCAGATGATATACAACACTTTATCAAAACCTGGCAACCCGCTTACTATTCTGTAGCGACAGATTCATTTCGCAATTGCGAATTATATGATACCAAATGGCTCACCATGCGCAACCATGGACAAGCACGCCTGCAAAAGGTGAACCTGAACGGAAAGAGCCAGCTGATTTGGCGCTACGCCGCAGGCGTTGAAAAAGGGCGCTTAACCGTGCATCTCGATCAACCCGATGGTCCGATATTGTTTTCCAGCAATATCAAAAAAACGGAAGGAAGAGCAATACAGTCTATTGACTTTCAACCTGTTACCGGCACTTACGATTTATGGTTTTGCTACGAAAATCCAAGTTTTAAAACGCCTGAGGAGACTGGACTCATGTTCGACTGGCTTCGATTTACGGTGCCATTCCCCGGACGTGAAAAGCCAGATTGGGCAGCGGCACAAGATAGTTTTTGGAGCATGTTGCGCGCTGGGTCTGAATTTACGCCCATTATGCAGGAAAATCCAGCCGATATGGCCCGGCATACCTATATTTTCGAACGCGGCAACTGGCTGGTGCACGGCGAGGTGGTGCAGCCCGGCACCCCAAAGACACTGCCAGCCGTGCCCAAAGGTGCTCCACGCAACCGCCTCGGCCTTGCGCAATGGCTGACCGACAAACAAAACCCGCTCACCGCCCGCACCATGGTCAACCGCGTTTGGGAGCAGCTCTTTGGACTAGGGCTCGCAGAAACGCTGAATGATCTTGGCTCACAAGGCATCGCACCTTCACATCCTGAATTATTAGACCATTTATCGTGGCGCTTCATGCACGAGCACCAATGGAGTTTGAAAAAACTGCTCCGCGAAATAGTTTTGTCTGCTACCTATTGCCAAGATTCCCATACCGACCAGGCGCTGCTTGAGCGAGATCCATCGAACAGGTTGTTGGCCCGTGGCCCGCGTCTACGCCTGAGCGCGGAACAATTGCGCGACAAAGCACTGGCGGTGGTGGGTGCGTTAAGTACCAAAATGTATGGTCCTGGTGTCATGCCCTATCAGCCTGAGGGTATTTGGAAATCGCCCTGGAGCGGTGATAGCTGGAAAAAAAGCAGCGGGGAAGACCAATACCGACGTTCGATATACACCTTTGTAAAGCGCACAAGCCCCTACCCTAGTGCCGTAACATTTGATTTAGCGCCCAGGGAAGTATGTGCTGCCCAGCGCATCCGTACGAACACGCCCTTACAGGCACTGGTAATCCTGAACGATTCCGTTTTTGTAGAAGCGGCGCGTTTTTTAGCCGACACAATTGTGCAGGAAGGGCACCATTCTGAAAAAGAGTGGATTTCAACGGCCTACCAAAGGGCAATCGGCCGGGCAATTTCCCCGGAGAAACTGTCCATTCTGGAGAAATTGTACCAACAAGGGTTTCGCTATTATACCGAAAACCCAAAGGAAGCGGACTTGCTGCTTGGCTTGGCACCCGCCAATTCAAATGCCAAAACGACACCGCTGAATTCCCAAAAACACGTCAGGGAACGCGCAGCATTGAGCTTGGTCGCCAATGCCATTTTGAATTTGGATGAATTTGTGGTAAAAAGCTGATCCAGTGCCTATTGTGCACTATTCGCCGGATCGGGCAATGGCTATTCGTCCGACATATCCATCGTGTGGTACACATTCAGCACATCATCATCCTCTTCGAGCTTGTCGATCAATTTGATAACCTGCTCAATTTCAGTGTCTTCGATTTTTTTAGTCGTCGTTGGAATAAATTCCAGTGCAGCACTGGTGGTTTCAATGTTTCGATCTTCCAGCGCCTTTTGCATGGTTCCGAAATCAGTGAAGCTGGAGAACAGCACCACTTCATCATCTTCTCTTTTCATTTCTTCCAGGCCCGCGTCAATCAATTCCAACTCCAGCATATCCCAATCGTGCCCGGCTTCGGCACTTACTTTAAAAACGCCCCTGTGGTCGAACAAAAACGTAACACTGCCCGAAGTGCCCAGCGCGCCGCCGCAGCGGTCGAAGTACATGCGCACATTGGCTACCGTTCGAGTTGGGTTATCCGTTGCTGTTTCAACCAAAATGGCAATACCCGAGGGGCCTTTGCCTTCGTAAATGATTTCTTGAAAATTTTCGGCTTCCTTACCAGAAGCCTTTTTGATGGCGCTCTCAACGTTGGATTTCGGCATATTAGCCGATTTCGCATTCTGAATGGCACCTCGGAGACGGGAATTGTATTCAGGGTTTGGCCCGCCTGATTTTACAGCCAGCGCTATTTCGCGGCCAATTCTGGTAAAAGTTTTGGCCATGCCGGCCCACCGCTTAAACTTTCTCTCTTTGCGGAATTCAAACGCGCGTCCCATGCTGCTGATATTTGAAAGGGTGAATATTTAGAATTGAGGCGCAAAAGTAGCAATAGATACCCAAGAAAAAAACATCCTTGTAAGCTTACTTAGGGGCGGGTGAAAGATAACTTGTTAGTTTTCACCCGTCCCAAAACAAACATTCCAACAAAAACCCAGTACTTTTGCATTCACATAAAGTTGATAATCATTCAAATAATATTTCTCATGAAATTCAAGCATTTTATTATTGCCTTACTGGCATTTAGTTGCGCATCACAGAGCTTGTTTGCTCAGGCCAAAAAAAAAGAAGTGGATGTCACCGTTTTTGAATCCGTTCTCGCCACGGCGAAATGGGCAAATTTTAAGTATGAGGACCAACTGATTTTGGCCAAAAAAGGTGACCACAAGGCGACCTTAAAGTTGTTGGAGTTTAGCGGAACAGTAGATGGCGTGGAAGCACTTGACCACAGCGTAACCCTGCTGGAACTGATCGCCTCTGGTGGTGATATCACTTTTGCGGCTGCTGTTAACATGACAAAGCCAACCTTGAAGAAGGTTTTATTGGATCGCCTGCAACTCGCACAAGGCAGAACCAAAAAAGTAGCATTGCAAAAACCAATGGCTGAATGGGCACCAACCACCTGGGATGTACTGAATGGGAAAACATTTGACCCTCAAGTGGAGCCGGGGCAAGAGAAGTCATGTATGGACAAAATGAAAGGTGCCCCAACAAAGCCAATTAGTCCTGTTTCAGATGATTTTGGGATTCCAGTAGATGCAACTCCTGAAAGTGCTGAAAAGCCGGGCACAGAAAAGCCAAAAGGCAAGCAATGAGAAAAGAAATGCTTTTATGCTGCACTTCCGTGATGCTTGTTGTGTTTGGAGCAATGGTTCCGACACAACAAGCATCACAGGATCGTGCATTAAAAACCTTGGCTACATGGATGACAGGTGACTTCAGCAGTCAGGCCCAAAGCCAGCGCGATTCTGATTATTTTGACATTCGGCTACATATTCGGCCGATTTGGAAGTCGGACAAAAGCGCGCATTGGTTGTACGTGGAGCAAGCCATGGCATCAGCAGAAAACAAGCCATATCGCCAAAGGGTGTATAAAGTGCAACGTGATGGCAAAAATGGGTTTAAAAGCGTGGTGTACACCTTGCCTGATCCCGAAAAATGGGCCGGTGCCTATAAAAAACCATCCCTTTTTAATAGCCTGAAACCTGAGGCGCTTTCTTTGCGGGAGGGCTGCACCGTTTTTTTGGAGCGCCAGGCCGATAAATCCTTTGCCGGCGCTACCCACGAAGCTGACTGCGGGAGCAGCCTACGCGGTGCCAAATATGCTACATCCAAAGTGACCGTAACCAAAACCCTGCTTGAAAGTTGGGATCAAGGTTTTAACGAAAAAGGCGAACAAGTTTGGGGTGCGGAAAAGGGCGGCTACAAGTTTGTTCGAATGTAAGTTTTCCCAGCATTAACACCCTACTACAATGGCTTTCCGAATTTATACCAAAACTGGCGACAAAGGTGAAACAGCACTTTTTGGCGGCAGACGTGTACCCAAAAGCCATCTGCGGGTAGATGCTTACGGCACCGTAGACGAATTGAATGCCTTTATTGGTTTGTTGCGCGATGCCACGCAGGATCCTGCAGTCAAAACCATATTGGCCACGGTACAGCACCGACTGTTTACAGTGGGTGCCCATCTCGCCTCCGACCCAGACAAGAAACTGCCGACCCCGGATTTACTCCCTGAAGATATTTCATTGTTGGAAAATGACATGGACAACATGGATATATCCTTGCCGCCACTGCGCAATTTCATACTGCCAGGAGGCCATTCCACGGTGTCAATATGCCATATTTGCCGCACTGTTTGCCGCCGGGCTGAACGACTTACCGTAGCGCTGGCTCAATCAGGAGAACCTGTAGATGACGTCGTGATTCAATACCTAAACCGGCTTTCTGACTGGTTTTTTGTGCTGTCGCGCAAGTTGGCGATAGACCTAAAGGCAGAAGAAGTTATTTGGAAACAACGGGAATAGAGTGCGGAGTGCGGATTTCGGAATGCGGAATGATCTTGTTTGGTTGCTCACTTGTTGTTACGGTATTCACTGTTTTTTATCGAACAGCAGCACTGCGTCTTCTCCATGGCTTTCTAGCCAGCGCACTTTAACGTAGGCTTCATCGAGTGCATCAACGCTGATACCCACGTAATCGGCCTGCACGGGTAGTTGGCGATTGAATCGCCTGTCGACGAGTACCAACAATTCTACGGCATTGGGACGGCCGTAATGCTGCAAGGCGGCCAAGGCAGCCGAAATGGTGCGCCCGGTGTACAATACATCGTCAATGAGCAGCACTTTTTTCTCTGCCACCACAAAATCAATTTCGTTGGGATGGGGTGTCAGTGGGCCATCCGGCATCCGAAAATCGTCGCGGTAGAAAGTGATGTCCAGTTTTCCATACTCAATTGACTTGTTTCCAAGCAATTCTTGCAGACGTTCGTGCACCCTTTTTGACAAAGCAGTGCCCCGCGGTTGAATGCCAATAATACAGGCGTTGGAGAAATCGCCCCAATCTTCCAACAATTGGTGGCATAGCCGCTCGATGACGAGGGCAAGGCGTTCGTTGTTAAGCAATATTTTTCCAGCTTGCATGGTCAGGCAAATGTACGGTATTGAGGATAGATTAAAGATTCCATTCGTGCGGAAGGGCTGCTTCTTTCGCAAATTGTTGGGTCGGGCGAAACGACCAGATATGCTCCAGCAGGTCCTGCATGTCGCTGCGAAACTCAATGAAATAGTCTTCGTGCAGCTTTTCAGCCTTCCCAATGATGGTTTTTAAACGTTTTGCAATATATGGTGCCAAGGTATCGCTGCGCCGATCAGAGAAAGAATCCAGCATTTTTCGATGGATGCGAAATGCTTCAGCCAACATAAACACCGTCAGGGAAATTTCACCTGACTTGTCTTTGGTCGCCTGCACGTGCTCCGTGATCCTGGCATTCCAGTTGCGCAGGTATTGCAACAGAAAGGCTGGTGTCATGTCATAAGCTTTAGCTTTCAACAAATCTTTTTGTATCTGTTCTTTCAATTCAGCGGCCCGTTCGTCACGGGTTTCACCGCCTTCAATCAGTTCAAATACCAATCGACGCACTAATTTTATGTCTTTTGCCACGAGCCGCAGCAATATTTTGTCTTTTTCAGCCACCGGCATCCGGGTGATAGCTGCTTTAAGTTGATCGTCGAGTTTTCCCATTGTTTAAACAATCCTGTTAAAAAAACTGTTTGGCTGCACAAACCTCCGAAAATTCATTCGATTTGCCAGCCTTACTGGCAAATGAAATACAAAAGCCGTCACCACCGGTTCTTTTCCCTAACCAATTTTTATTGAATTACATGGCCGGCAGAGGCCAGTAGCGCGGCCCTCAGGCCGCCAGTCCAAGGCCATTTATGGCCGAATAACATCTTTTAACGGCCATAAATGGCCTTGGACTGGCGGCTTAAAAGCCGCGCTACCAATACCCTAACGTCCCAAAACCAAGCCCGAAGCGAACGAACAATGAACAACAAACAACGAACAACTAGCAACTAGCAACTAGCAACGAAAATAATGATCGGTATCGACGACATGGCCCTTTACGTGCCAAAACTCTATTTAGACATCCGCACACTCGCGGAAAAACGCGACATCCCTTACGAAAAACTGTCGCATGGATTGGGCCTGTATAAAATGGCCATTTGCGATGTGCACGAAGATGCAGCCACCATGGCGGCAGAAGCTATTATTGAGCTTATTGAGCGTAATAACCTGGATCCTCGACAGATTGGACGCATTTACCTGGGCACCGAGAGCGCCTTGGATGGTGCCAAACCTACCGCGACTTACGCGGTGGAAATGGCCTTGAAACGTCTTTCTGCACGTTGGGGCGCCGATTGTTTTCGCAACTGCGATGTGCTGGACATGACCTTCGCCTGCATTGGTGCCACCGATGCCCTGCACAACACCCTTGATTGGGTGGCCGCTGATAAACGCAACATCGGCATCGTGGTGGCCAGCGACATTGCCAAATACGAGCTGCAATCCACCGGTGAATACACCCAGGGCGCTGGCGCAGTGGCCCTGTTGGTGAAGGCTCAGCCGAGGCTGTTGGCCATGCGCCGCGTTGTTGGCGTAGCCATGGAAAGTGTACATGATTTTTACAAGCCGCGTCGCGAACGGTTTACGGAAACCCCAGTTTTTGATGGCCAGTTTTCCAACCTCTGCTACCAAAACCGCATGACAGAAGGTTTGGAAGATTTCCGCAAGCGGGCTATTGATGCGGGGCTGTTTAGAGAAGGCAAATTCCCGGCGCTTTCCGAACGTTGGGCGCGGATGATTTTCCACTTGCCTTATGCCTTTCATGCCAAGCGCATGTATGTGGAGCAGTTTATTGTGGAAAGAAAAGCCAAAGGCGTTTGGGAGAAAGACCAACAGAAATTCAATTTTCCGCAATTGGAAACCATACGTTTTGAGGACAAGAAAGCATATGGTAAAGCATACGCTGGTTTTTTGAAGGCCGTCAGTGAATCATCTATGTATCAACGATTTGTCAAAGAGAAACTTGAAAAAGCACAACGCGCCAGTCAGGAAACGGGCAATCTCTATACCGCCTCCATCTTCCTGGCGCTGATGAGTACCCTTGAAAGTGATTTTATAGAAAAGGCGCAGCTTGATAAAAAACGCATCGGGTTCGTGGCGTATGGCAGCGGTTCAAAAGCCAAGGTTTTTGAAGGCATCGTTCAACCCGGTTGGGAAGCAGTGGTGCGGCATTTCCAGGTTTTTAAAAAACTGAAAAACCGCCAGGAAATCGACTACGACCAGTACGAGGCATTGCACAAAAATACGCTTGAGGCACCTGTTTTCACCGAAAAAGGCCGTTGGGCACTGGACCACATCGGGGCTGAAGGCGTAACGCTCGGCGCTCGATATTACACTGCACAGCTTAGTTGAAAAAACCCTAAGGATATTCTAAGCACCGTTAACTGGGGGAGGCTCTAATATTGTGGCGATTTCTAAACATAAATCAGCCACACATGCGGAACATTTACCTCTCTCTCCTATTACTGCTTTCTGGCACTGCTTTCGCGCAGATGCCCAACGACGGGCTGATGATGCCCCAAGGACAACTCTGCATCCTTGGCCAGTATTCTAACAGCGCCTGGAAAAACTATTGGCAAGGCGAAACCAAGCGGTCCAACAGCAACCTCGGCGCCGTTTCCACCCAAAGTGCCTTGCTCATGGGCAACTACGGCATCACCAGCAATCTCAACGCCATGATCGGCCTTCCACACGTGTGGACGGATGCCAGCGACAGTTACCTCTCCGGGCAAAAGGGGGTGCAAGACCTTGTTGTCTTCCTGAAATATCAGGCATTGGAACATGCAGCCCTTGGCGGCAAGCTCAAATTGCAGGCTACCGGCGGACTTTCTTCCCCTGTGACCAATTACCCGGCAGATTTTCTTCCCCTTAGCATCGGCTTGCACTCAAAAACAGCTTCCCTGCGCGGTGTATTCAATTACACTGCCGATTTTGGACTGTATTTGACGGCACAAGCGGGGCACACCTGGCGTAGCATTACCAAAACGGACCGGGACTCCTATATTTTTGACAATGAATTGATTCTCAATAATGAAATGCCCGTACCGAACGTGTTTGATTACTCCGTCAGGCTTGGTTTTATCAAAACTCGTTTTCAAACAGAGTTTTGGTACGACTCCTTCACCGGCCTTACCGGTGATGACATCCGCTACAACGAAGCTCCCCAGCCCACCAACAAAATGGCAGCGGCGCAAGTCGGCTGGTTTGGCAAAGGATTTGTCACCAAGCGTCTCGGGTTGATTGTCACGGTTAGCCAAGTGCTCAGCGGGCGCAACGTCGGCGAATCCCTGACCTGGACGGCGGGCGCTACCTATTTTCTGGATGTCAACAAAAGGGCAGCTGAATCAAAATAATTTGAAATCACTTTAATTCTGATTTAAATACGATGAAAAATCTACACTTACCATACCGCTCAGCCATCCTCATCGGCTTGTTGTTCGCCTTTAACCAATGCGATAAAACGCCAGAGAACCCTGTTGAAGCACCATACGCCGAAACAAGCCTTGACCAACCAGCTGGCAACTGGAAAACCTATGTGCTCGTCAATGGCAGCGAAGTTGCCGTGGATGCGCCCCAGGCCAGCAATGCTGCCGCTTACACCGCGGAATTGGCCGACCTGAAAAGCAAAATGGCGGCTGCTACCAATGAAGAAAAGGATATTGCCCAATGGTGGGGTGGCAACGGCGTGGCACGCTGGAACAAAATCGCGCTCGAATTGGCCGCCAACTACAACGTGCCGCCCAACAACAACGAAGATGGAACTTATCCGGTGCCGGATGCGGCCAACCCGACGGTTTATCCACGGTTTCCATTCGCCAACCCACCGGTGACCTCGCGTGCGCTGGCACTGTTGTCCGTTGCGCAATACGACGCACTGGTCACCTGCTGGCACCACAAGTTTCAGCACAACCGCTTGGCGCCCTATAAATACGATGCCAGCATTCAGCCGCTCATTCCAGCGAACGACCTGCCATCGTACCCTTCAGAAGATGCCGTAGTAGCTGCCGCCTCACGGGAGTTATTGAAATTTATCTTTCCGGGTGAAGTAGCCTATTTGGATCAAAAAGCCGAAGAGCACAAAAACAGTCGGCTTTGGGCTGGCGCCAACGTGCAAAGCGACCTTTCTGCGGGCGATTCTTTGGGAAGGAAAATAGCGCTGCGAATCATCAATGATTGGGCGAAAAAAGATAAAATGGGGGCGGCCAACAACCAGCCTGGTTTTGCGGCCCAGCGAGACGATGCCACGGCGCGCGGGATAACTACGCAATGGAACAGCCTCGACCTACCCACACGCCCGCCCATGCTCCCGGCATTCGGCAACGTGAAAACCTGGAATTTTGACGAAGCAACCAAAATTGCCCTCCGGCCGGCTACCCCACCCCAGCCCGGCTCGGCTGAATTCGAAGCTTCCCTTGTGGAGCTCCGCAAATTCTCCAAAGAATGCACCCGCGAACAATTCAGGATCACCGCTTTTTGGGCAGATGGGGTGGGCACCTACACCCCGCCGGGGCACTGGAACAGGCTGGCCGGCGACTATATCCGGGAAAAACAATTGAATGAAATCCGCACGGCACGTGTCTATGCCTTGCTCAATACCGCCCTGGAAGATGCCGGCATTGCTTGCTGGGACACCAAATACTATTATATGTTGCCTCGACCGACCGAGGTTGACCCCAGTATCCGTACCTCGACTGGTATCCCCAATTTTCCGGCATTCACTTCGGGGCACTCTACTTTCTCTGGCGCTGCAGCTGAAGTATTGTCCTACTTGTTCCCCGACCACGCAAGCGACGCAAGCGCCTGGGCCCAGGAAGCTGCGGTTTCCCGGGTTTATGGCTGCATTCACTATCGCTTCGACAGTGAAATAGGCCTTGCACATGGGAAAAAAGTGGGTGAGTACGCGGTTTCTCGTGGTCGGAATGATGGGTCGGAATAATTGTTAGAGCTTACTTGCAACTTAGAGCCTGTTGGAGATTTTCTGCCGGAGGCAAAAACTAGGCATTTTTTTGTCAGTTTTTGACTTTTTTAAGGAGCATAGCGGGGCTACTTGACTGAAAAATGGCAAAAAGATGCCTGTTTTTGGCCCGGCGAGAAAATCTCCAACAGGCTCTTAAGATAATTATACTACCAACTGCAACGTTTGGAGTCGATTTTAAATTATCAGATTCAAGCTCGTGGGAAAAACTATAGACCGCGGCGAAGCCAGCTCTGTCGCACTTGCACTTGAATTGGGAAACTGTTTTCTAATTTTGGATGATCTGCGGGCTCGTAAAATGGCCAGCGTACTAGGGCTTTCATTCACTGGTACTTTGGGTGTAATCGCGAGTGCCAAAAAACGAGGAATTATTGCAGCCGCCCGGCCAATTTTTGAAAAAATTCGCGAAACCGATTTCCGTTTTTCGGATGCTTTTTTTGCTGCAATACTTATTGAATTGGAAGAGTGACTTGCTGAATTAACTCAATTTGCCAGACTCCAGCCAGGTTTGATTTTCCCAATTCTCCGTACCATTGCGTCAAGAAACAACAATCCACATACCTTCCAAATAGTTTTCACCATGACCGTAGCCTGGCAAGGCGTTTACCCCGCCCTCACAACGCCCTTCACTACCTCCGATGCCGTTGACCATCCAACCTTTGAAAAAAACCTTGCCGCCCAACTCGACGCTGGCGCAGCAGGCGTTGTGCTTGGCGGAACCCTCGGTGAAGCTTCAAGCTTACTTAATGAAGAAAAATACGATCTCGTGCGCTTTACGGTGGAAAAAGTCGCAGGCCGCGTGCCAGTTATCATGAACATAGCGGAACAAACCACCAAAGCTGCTACCGAAGCCGCCCGGGAAGCCGAGCGATGTGGCGCCAGTGGTCTAATGTTGCTGCCGCCCATGCGCTACAATGCCGATGCCCGGGAAACGCTGGCTTATTTCCGCGCCGTAGCCGATGCCACGCCACTGCCCATCATGATCTACAACAACCCGGTGGACTACAAAATACTGGTCACCCTCGACATGTTCGAGACCATGATAAGCTGGCCTACCATACAGGCGGTGAAAGAAAGCACCCGCGATGTCAGCAACGTCACGCGCATGCTCAACCGCTTTGGAGATCGCTTCAAAATTCTCACCGGCGTGGATACCATTGCCTTGGAAAGCCTAATGCTTGGCGCACATGGCTGGGTAGCTGGCCTTGTAGACGCATTCCCCAGGGAAACCGTGGCTATTTTCAACTTAGCGAAAGCAGGTAAATTTGTTGAAGCAGCGGAAATATATCGCTGGTTCCTGCCGTTACTCGAACTCGACATCCATCCCAAACTGGTGCAATACATCAAATTGGCAGAAGTAGCCACTGGCCTTGGCACCGAGCATGTGCGGGCACCGCGATTGCCCCTGGAAGGCGAAGAGCGGGAGCGGGTTTGGAAGGTGATTCAGGACGCGCTGGCAGTAAGACCGAAGGTTTGATTTCAGGGTTTCAGGGTTCAAGGTTTCAGGTTTTCAGGTTTTTGGCGTTTGGTGCTTTTTGTGTCTTTTAAAAGCTTAATTGCATAAATTTGGCATTACTCCTGGATACTGGGCGCAACTTTGCAACTGAATAAACGCAGTTGTTTGTTTTTACTTATTGGTCGGACGATGAAAAATCGCCAGACCAAATGGCCCTCGGGGTTGTGTCAAAAGGGTCGGCATTGAAAATATCGCCAGATTTTATTTCGATTTTCTTGGCGAAGACCTTCCAGGTTTTTGAAACCTGGAAGGTCTAATGCTCGAATAGAATTAAATTTTGTTGACTACACCAGTCCAAACCTTTTGACACAACCCCGAAAAAGTATTGACAAATTCAACCCGGCCTTTCCGCTCTCCTGCTAAATACGTGAGAAAATCCTGGAAATTCAGACTCCTGTTTAAGACAATAACAAATTCAATGAAAAAAATTCTCCTATTCTGCTTGCTGCTTTCCACCCTGACCAGCACCCTTTTCAGTCAAAGTGCCAATGCCTGGCGCGACAAAGTCGCTCCAGAAATCCTGGCCGCTTTTAACCGTGGTGAAAAATCAGATTTGTTGGTAGCTTTTAATGAACAAGCAGATCTGAAGGGCGCAAAAATGATCCATGGAAAAGCGGCAAAGGCGCATTTTGTATGCGCCAAATTGCAAGAAACCGCCCAGCGCAGCCAGACCAGGGCAATGAATATTTTGCATGGCTACAACGCCGAGGCGAACACCCTATTCCTGGTCAACGCATTGGCGATACATCAGGCGGATGTTAGTCTTGCACAACAATTGGCAGCCTTGCCGGAGGTGCGATTTATAAGTTATGACCCCTGGGTTTTCTTTAATAGCCCTACCATTGAGTCTACCGATACGCCAACAGATCGCAGCGCCATTGAATGGGGCGTTCAAAGGGTTCATGCACCCGAAGTGTGGGCCATGGGCTATACCGGACAAGGCATTACTGTAGGCGGTGCCGACACGGGTTATGAATGGACGCATCCAGCGCTGAAAGGCCATTATCGGGGTTGGAACGCAGCTGACAGCAGCACAGCGCATAATTACAACTGGCATGATGCGATTCATGAACTAAGTCCCTTGAACAATGACACGCTTGGAAACCCCGGAATCAACCCCTGTGGCATTGATTCTCAACAGCCCTGCGACGACCATTTCCATGGCACGCATACGATGGGCACTATGACGGGCGACGATGGCATGGGCAATCAAATCGGTGTGGCGCCCGGTGCTAAATGGGTGGGCTGCCGCAACATGGAGCGCGGCTGGGGCAAGCCCTCCAGCTATATTGAATGCTTCCAGTGGTTTTTGGCGCCCACAGATCTTGGCGGCCAGAATCCCAATCCTGATAAAGCGCCTCATGTGGTCAACAATTCCTGGTATTGCGATTATGTGGAAGGCTGCGTCGATCAGAGTGTCAATGAATTGATCCACACGGCTGTCATCAACCTGAAGGCTTCTGGCGTGGTGGTGGTGGTGAGCAATGGCAATGCTGGTCCAAATTGCTTCACGACAAATGGTGCTCCGGCATATTTTGAAGAAAGTTTTAGCGTAGGCGCTTTCCTCGAAAACGACACCATTGCTAAATTCAGCAGCCGCGGCCCTGTTATCATTGACGAAAGCTACCGACTCAAGCCCAATATTTCGGCACCTGGGAATAACGTTCGCTCTTCTACCTTAAATGGCGAATACCGAAATCTCAATGGCACCAGCATGGCAGGGCCACATGTGGTGGGCGTGGTTGCGCTGATCCTTTCTGCACGGCCTGACTTGGCAGGAGCGGTGGATTTGATTGAAGATATTTTGGAGCAAACGGCCATTCCAACCTTTGACACCATTGGATGCAGTACGACTCCAGGCGATGCCATTCCCAATAACACCTATGGCTACGGTCGTATCGACGCCTTGGCTTCCGTGCAAGCAGCATTGGCTTTCAGTACCACTACTGTACCTTTTGCGCCTGCCATGTCGGCCAGCATTGTCCCCAATCCAGTGCGCGAAGAAGCTATTTTTTACCTTGAAAATCTATCCGGAAAAACCAGTATGGAGCTATTTAGTACAGATGGCAAACTTGTTTTTTCCAAAAAATGGATGGCAAATGGCCTCGAAACGCTGCGAATTCCGTTTGAAAAGCAAGCCGCAGGCGTTTATTTTTGGCAATTAAAATCGGAGCGCGGGGTGCTAAGTGGCAAACTGAGCAAAGCATAAAACAGGATGATGAAAAAAATAGACATGCACACCCATATCCTGCCGGAGCGGCTGCCCAATTTCGCGGATAAATTTGGCTATGGGGACTTTATTCACCTGGTGCACGAGCGTGAAGGCTTCGCCAACATGATGAAAGGCAATGCCTTTTTTCGTGAAATCGCTAAAAACTGTTGGGATCCCGCCGTGCGCATTCCCGAATATGCGCTGTACAAAACGCCTGTGCAAGTGGTGTGCACCATCCCGGTCATGTTTTCCTACTGGGCAAAACCCGCTGATTGCCTGGACCTTTCCATGTACCTGAACGATCACTTGGCAGGGATCGTCGATGATTTTCCAGAAAACTACATGGCCTTGGGCACCATTCCCATGCAGGATACCGACCTGGCAATCAAGGAATTGGAACGGCTAAAAGCACTTGGGTTTCCTGGCATCCAGATCGGTTCCAATGTGAACCAACTAAACCTGAACGAGCCACAATTCTTCCCCATTTTTGAAGCCTGCCAACGACTCGACATGGCCATTTTTGTTCACCCATGGGAAATGATGGGGCAGGCTGATATGTCGAAATACTGGCTGCCCTGGTTGGTGGGCATGCCCGCTGAAACGGCCCGAGCAGCAGCTTCCCTGATCTTTGGTGGCGTAATGGAACGCCTTCCCAGGCTGCGTTTTTGCTTCGCACATGCAGGAGGTTCCTTGATTCCCACCATTGGCCGCTTGGAGCATGGATTTAATTGCCGACCCGATTTGGTCGCCATCGACAACCCGATAACGCCACGGCATTACCTCAAGAAAATCTGGGTGGATTCAGCCACCCACGATCCACAGCTGCTGCGCTATATTATGGACGTAATGGGCGATGATAAAATCTGCCTGGGCTCGGACTACCCTTTCCCTTTGGGTGATGTAGAAATTGGTAGTTTTTTGGAAAAAATGGACTTGCCGAAGGAAACGCTGGAGCGGATATTTTACAAAAACACGCTGGAGTGGCTGTTTGGTTTGACCGCCGAAGCCTCAGCGTAAGCGGGTTGCTCGAAAACGTTTGGCAGCATCTGTCGAAACCAGGGCGTGGGTGCTTCAATTAAACCTCATAGGTTTGGAAAAAAACCTACGAGGTTTTGCGTTTATAGTGTGAACGTGAACAGGTAATTCGCCCCAAAATTCCAGAACGTAACAATGCCGGTAGCAATGGCTTTGGAGACGTAGAAAGGAAGCTTCCGCTTTTCATTGAAGTAATATATTAGTGCATTATTCATGCCCAGACCGACTAGTGCCACCACGAAAAACTTCGCAAACTGCATGCCCACAGCATTGTCCTGACTGTGAAAGGTCCAAATACGGTTGAGCACATAATTGCTCAATACAGCGCACATAAACCCTGTGCTGTTGGCTATATATTGGTTTAGCCGCAGCTTTTCTTTCAACAACCAGGTAATTCCAAAGTCAACCACGACCCCGGAGACACCGACGATGCCAAATTTGATAAATTTTAGGACTAACTCTTTCAAAATACGCAGGGATTAATTGTTTGCCTTGGCTTCAAGTACACCTTCCATACTTTTAAGCGTGTCAATCAATTGTTTTTGAGTAATTTGATCGGGATTATAGCCGATTATCCACAAGTTTTCAGCAGATACACGGCGTACGATGCGCAGCCGGATTTCTTCAAACTGCATCATAAAGTTGCCTGGGTTTACTTCGGGTTTGAATTTCACCAAAATCTCTTGTTGGTTGGCAGGCGCTTCATAAGGGTTTACGCCTTCCTTTACCTTCAAGCCATGGGCTTCTGCCAGGTCTTTGAGCAGGAGCTCAAATTCCAAAATAGGTTTTGGCCGATCAATAGAACCCTGTACAGCATGTTGTTTACCGCTGTTAAATACCGTAATGGTGGAATTTGGCGCATCGGCCACCTGGCTCTCGATCCGCTCCGGGTATTGCCAGAGGTTGACAGAAGCTATTGCCGCACGCAATTGTTTGAGTTCCGAATTGCTGAGCTGAACAGTATCCTTCCCTTGCTTTATCATATTGCGGATGCCTTCATATTCAAGCGCACCATCATTTCTAAAAAGGAGCTTGTACGTAGGGCAAAAACCTCTGCAGCCATGCATTTCGAGTTGCACAATCGGGGATGGGTCATTTGCTGTTACAGCAGGTTTTCCGTTACACTTGCTATTCGCCATAAGGTTCATAGATGCTAGGAAGAAAAGTAATGCTTTCATAAATTAATTGAAATTCAAAGTGTCATTGAATAGCCTGCTCCAAGTCCGCTATGATATCAGCGACATTTTCTATGCCAACAGAAACCCGGATCAAGCCATCTGTAATGCCATTTTGCAGGCGAATTTCCTTTGAAATAGCCAAGTGCGAGGAGGAAGCCGGGTGTAAGATAAGGGTATCCACGTCGCCGAGGGTTGGTGCCAGGGTACAAAATTGGACACGGTTCATACACTTTATTCCCGCTTCCATGCCACCTTTCAGTTCGAAGCTCATCATACCCCCAAAACCGCCTGGCATCTGCTTTTTTGCCAGTTGGTGATCTGGGTGTGATGGCAAGCCGGGGTAATTAACCCTTTCAACAGCTGGGTGCTTTTCCAAGTATTCCGCCAACTTTTGAGCATTGGCACAATGCCGCTCCATGCGCAATGCCAATGTTTTGAGGCCGTTGTAGGTCAGCCAGGCTTCAAATGGCGAGCAATTGGTTCCAACCAATTTCATGGCGCGCCATACACCTTCCCGCATCAGTTTTTTATCAAGCCCCAGCACCACACCTGCAATTGAATTGCCATGCCCGTTTAGGTATTTGGTCGTAGAATGCACGATAAAATCAACGCCATGGGCAAATGGCTGCTGTAACATCGGTGTTGGAAAAGTATTGTCAATGGCGCAATATGCGCCGTGCGCATGGGCAATTTTTGTGAGTTCCGCTATATCCACACAAGCGAGCGTGGGGTTGGTAGGCGTTTCACAGTACAGCATTTTTATCTTTCCATCACTGCGCATCAAGCTATTAACCGCATCCAAATCCTTGAGGTTGGTGAACAAGGTTTCTATGCCAAGCGGGCCAAAAACATTTTTCAGCAACTCCGTGGTGCCGCCATATAAATTGGCTTGCGTCAGCACCTTATCGCCCGATTTTAACACGCCCATCAGCAGTGTTGAAATGGCCGACATGCCGCTGCTGGTCATGACAGCCGTTGCTTCCAGCCCCAGGCCGTAAGTCTCCAGGGCCGCAATTTTGTTCGCCACGGTATCCACCGTAGGGTTGGCATAGCGACTATAAGCATGACCGCTTTCTATGTTTTTGAATATTTCAATACCCTGCTCAATGTCTTCAAAAACAAAAGATGAGGTGGCATAAATCGGTAGCACGTGCGGCGTTGTGGTCCGGTTGTCGTGTAGTTCCTTTACCGTTAGCGAATCCTGAAACATAGTTGTTCGTTGTTAATTGTTCGTTATTTGTTGTTCCTTGATAGTTGTTTATTGTTCGTTTCCGAGCGCTTGGGCTATTGAGTGAAATTTGGTCAGGACATTGATTCTAAATAGATGCTGCACTATCAGGATGTCCAGCGAGAATTGAGTGAATGAGAACGAACAACAAACAACTACCAACGAACAGCGTTCTCAATCTCCCGGCCAGAAGTGCTCGCTTACTTTCCTCAGAAACTCTCCTTTTTTGGCCTTGGAGGATAAAAATAAAGAGGCGCGACATCCCACTTCATAAGGGCAGTCTTGAAGAATCATATCCGGTTTGTTATCGTGGTCGAGGTCACCAAACCACAGCACGTCTACAGAAGGGCCGAACTCCTGATCCTCAGGCCTGACCCATGATGTGAGGTCTTGTTGCGTGGCCGGTTCTGTTGAATAATCCATCAGAATAAGTTTGTAATCGCGGACAGTAACATAAGAGCCATCCAGGATGGCGCAACCAGTGCCTGCCAGGCCATAAGAAGGCTTTATGAGCGTGTCATTCATGTCATTTCCAGGGTATATTGAAAACTGCCCCCCTGGGCCCAAAGAACTCGATCCAAAGTAATCCCTCAATTCATAAACACCCAGTTGACCACAGTAACCCAATTCAAGTGGCTGCACACTGGCAATAAGAAACTTGCTGGGATCTTTCTGGTTCGTTTTCAGCACCGTGAGTTTGGCATCATACAATTCATTGTATTCTTCCTCCTTGCGTGCGGTAATTTTTCTGATTTCATCGGAAAATGAATCCCGGACATACACGCCATACCAAAAAACGGGTGGCAAGCCCTGGTTATCGAAAGCGTAACTGTTCTCATAGAAAAGCCCAATGGCTGCGGTGAGGTATGAACCAAATACCCATCCAGTTTTTCCATTCGCCTTCACCTTGAGCCAGGGCGCATAAGGCGACTCCGGGTCAGTGGTATCAGCCTGCATGTACTCTCCGTTGTTCCAGGCTTCTATAAATTGGACAATTGTTCCCTGTGTTAATGATGCCACTTTTTTCCCGTTTTTGTCCGGAGCATCACGCATATTGAGTGTTGTCGCTGTCACGACCATCTCATCCGGGAAAAACGGCGTTGATTGTGCAAGAAGTTGAAGGGCGCATAGCAGCCCAAAAGCAAGTAGCAGAAATTGTTTCATGGTTGAGATAAGACTGGTAAAAGTTGCGCAAAGTTAATCGAAGAAATCAGGCTGCGGGATAGTCCTTACATTTGGCAGGGACAAAAAACAATCTTTGTCTCTTTATTACCATGAAACTCCTTTTCGCCGGGTTTTTACTGAGTTTACTTGGTTCGCTGCCACCAGGCCTAATTAGCTTAACCGTTGCGTATACTGCCATCCGAAACAGCTTAGTTGCAGCCTTGGTACTGGCTGCTGGCGCTGCAAGTGCTGAATTTTTTCAAGCATGGGCAGCGGTTGCCTTATCAGATTGGTTTTTGAGCCATCCTTCCGTTGAACAAGGCTTCAAATGGGCAGCTTTCGCGGTTTTTACAGTGCTCGGGCTGTATTTGTTCTTTTTCGCCAAATCACCCAAAACGCCAAAAGAATTGCCCCAGGGATCTTTATCCAGGCAATTCGGCAAAGGTTTGCTGCTCAGCGTATTCAATTTATTGGCCATCCCGTATTGGTTTGCTTACTGCGGATGGTTGCGGGTAGAAGGCTGGTGGGAAGACGGGCTTTTCTACACCTTGATATTCTCATTTGGTGTCACGCTCGGCACGATGTTTTCCCTTGCGATGTATGCCTGGCTGGGACAACTCATCCTAGAACGCAGCAGCGATATAGCCAAACGCGCCAACCAGCTTATCGGGCTGTTATTTCTGGGATTGGGGATAAAAACATTGTTAGAACTCCTGCTATGAATGGAATTCTGGTCGCTGTGCCATGCGCTCCAAATCCTCTGGAGTATTGACATTCTGCAATGCATCCCCATTTGGCACCGTCAGGATACGCGTGTTTGAATTGATCAATACTTTTCTAGGGCATGAGTAGCCTTGCGCCAAAAAAGAAAGCATCACCGCATAAGCCTTTGGTTCCCAAATTGTTATAAGCGGCTCTGGCAATTGATCCGTTGTACTTTGGTAGGCCGTAGCGATCGACTTTACACTGCGCGATGCCACCAAATATTCAATGGTTGTTTGATCCAATAAAGGCAAATCGCAGGCTACAACCAGCCAAGCTCGATCGGGTTGGCCCCGGAAAGCCGAAAGAATAGCCCCGAATGGGCCAAGATCAGAAAATGAATCTGGAATTGTTGGACAAACACGCTGCAAATCCGCCACTTGTTCGGGGCGACAAGAGAGCAACACATCGTGGCATACAGGGCGCAGCAAATCGACCATATATTCCCGCTGTGGCTTACCATGCCAGGCTATGCTGCCTTTGTCGCGGCCCATCCTGAGGCTTTGCCCACCTGCTAGCACCAGGCCGTTCAGCAAAGGGATATTTTGCGCCATTTCCCGCTCAAAAAACGCCAGTATTCCAGCTGTATCAGACAACTTTAGGCTAGTAATTGCTGCCATTGCAGGTATGGTATCTTTCAGAAAATCAAAGATTGGGGTATTTTCATCAGTCAATAAAAATAGCCGCACATTGGTCAGTTGTCCCAACCGACGTTTCAAAGAATCAGTCTTTGAAGGGTCGATTATGACAACCTGTGCTGCTGCTTCGTGGTGGTTTCCGTTCACCAAAATTACATCACATTCGCTGAAAATATTCCGGAATTGGTACATTCCCCAATCGGCCGACGCGGTTAATTGTCGGTGCTGAATGGCATCGGTATACTCAAATGATGCACCAGAAGCAAGCATGGGGGGCATTTCACTTGCTTGATGGCTCGCATCCAAATATGCGCATTGAAATCGTTGGGATAGCCCTGTGATGAGTTGCTGGGCCAATGATTGGATCGTGCCACAGGGCGCTCCGACAAACGCCCATTCATTGCGCCCAAAATTACCGAGTTTGGGGCGGGCAAGTTTTGGGTGTTTACGATGTTCTCCTGAAATCACGTTTACCTCCCGTTTTTGAAATGAGTTTGGTGTCCCGAATCACAATATCGTGTGACAGGGCTTTACACATATCATATACCGTCAGGGCAGCTATACTTGCGCCGACCAAGGCCTCCATCTCAACGCCTGTTTTGGAAAAAACGGTAGCGGTGCACGTAATAACAACATGTTGACTTTCATTAAGATGGATATCAACATGGCAATTATCCAAACCAATTGGATGACAAAGCGGGATAAGGTCACCCGTTTTTTTAGCTGCCATTATTCCTGCCAAGACAGCTGTTTGAAAAACACTGCCTTTGGGAGACTGGAGCGTATTATTTGCCTGTAGGAGTTCCGTCAATACCTCGGCTGGCAACTCCACCATGCTTTGAGCCATTGCTGTTCGCTGGGTAGCCGCTTTGTGTTGTACATCCACCATGGCCGCATGGCCGCTGGGGTTTATGTGTGTGAATTTAGACATGCTGTTTGGCGCACCGGTTGCGGCGTTAGCCCCGATAATGATTACAGGGCATCAATCACCTCGGCGATCAAGCCGAAAATTTCATCTATCTGCCCTATCCCGTTGATGCTATGGCTTTTTTCTTGTCGCGCATAATAATCATACACAGGCTTTGTCTCACTTTTATACACATCAATTCTGTTGCGAATGATGGCCTCATTGTTATCATCAGCCCTGCCGGAGGTCGCCCCTCTTTTTTTTATCCGAACGACAATTTCCGCATCATCGGCTTCAAGCGCTATGAGTGCACTTAGGTTCGCCCCTTTTTCGGAAAGAAGCGCATCAAGTGCCTGTGCTTGATTGATGGTGCGTGGGAATCCATCAAAAATAAATCCTTTAGCATTTGCATGCGCTTCTACTTTATTACGCAACATTCCAGTTGTCACACTGTCCGGCACCAGTTCCCCTTTGGCCATAAATGCTTTTGCCTGCGTGCCAAGCGGTGTATCATTGCTCATTTCAAATCGGAACAGATCGCCTGTGCTGATATGTACCAAATTGTATTTTTCGATGATTTTGGCCGCTTGTGTTCCTTTCCCAGATCCCGGTGGGCCAAATAGTATTAAATTGATCATTATTGTTGCGTTACTTCTAGTTGCATGAGTATGTGAAAAACTGGCCATTAGGCAGCTGCAAAGTTAGACCCGTGTTGTTTTATTGGGTAATATTCAGGTTTCTTTTTGAAATCAATATTTTTCAATCGAAAACCTTGCAAATCCAGTATAATATTTCAAGACCACTACATATTCAACACAAAAGTGCAAAGATAGAATTCAAGCACCGTAAAAGCGTTGCTTTTCAATCGCTTTTCGACAGAAACCTATTAAAAATCAAGTCGCCTAAAGCGTTCTCCATAGGTTTGTATCCACCTTAACAGTCTATCGACATCTTCTTGTTTGAAAAGCTCTGTTCCTTGATTTAAGGTAGCTGCCGAACCACAGGCAACGCCTAATTGAGCCATTTCAATCGCTGTTTTTCCTTGTGTCAATCCCCAAATCATGCCAGCAACCATACTATCGCCAGCACCGACCGTGCTTAATTTTTTGACTGGAGGGGCGGGGATATGGTGAATTTCGTCTTTCGTGACGAGTAAAGCCCCTTGAGGTCCCATTGACACCACAACTATAGCACATTTTCCCAGCCGGATTATTTCCATCGCAGCGTCATCGACATCCTCCATTTCCAATTTGTCGACACCGGCCAAAGCGCTTAGCTCCGCTAAATTCGGTTTTAACAAAAACAGGCCTTCGCCAGCGGCTGCAGCTAAAGCTGGCCCTGAAGTATCAAGTACCAGGCGCGCACCTATTTTTTTGGCAAACCTTGCTACTTTTTCATAATAGTTCAGGGGTAGTCCAAGGGGCAAACTGCCACTGGCAACCAAGTATTCAGGATTTTGTTTGGCAATAATCGCCAAACATTTATCTGCGTCTTTTTCAGACATCTCCATTCCAGGCATCGTGAATCGGAACTGGTTGTTTGTGCTTGTTTCCGTGACAGAGATGTTTTCGCGGGTTTCTGTTTCAAGCTCCAGCGCTGCTGTGTTTACCCCCATTGTCGCCAATATTTGGCGTAGAACGTTTCCATTATGCCCTCCTGCTGGAAATACAGCCATGCTTTGGCCTGCAAGTTTGCTTATCCCTTTTGAAACATTGATGCCACCACCGCCTGCATCCAATTGGAATGGTGTGCATCGAAGTTTGTTGTCTGGCTGTAGTTTAGCAGTTGTGGTGCTTTTGTCTAATGCCGGATTAAGTGTCAGGGTTGTTATCTTCATATCTCTTTTTTGAAATCGGTACAAATAAACGATTCTTTTTTCACTGCAATTGGTGATTTTGACTGTATCCATCAATATCAACACCATCGTCACCGGATGAGGCACTAGCCTTTCTATCTTTGCGCAAAGATTTATTACTTTTCGACATTTCATATTTCATAAACCATCGTCATGTCAAATTTTTACAACAATAAACGGGTCTGGATCACGGGTGCTTCCTCTGGAATTGGAGAAGCATTAGCCCAGGAATTTGCTGTGCACGGTGCGCAACTTGTTTTATCGGCCAGAAATGAAACAGAGCTGCATCGGGTCGCTACAAAATGCCGGGAGATGGGTGCTGGGATTGTCATTATCCAATTGCTTGATCTTTCCAAGCATGAAAGTATTCCTGGAATTGTGCAAAATGTCCTTTCCAAGGTTGGCAAAGTGGATATTTTAATAAACAATGGGGGTATTTCACAGCGCTCTTTGGCCAAAAACACAACACTTGAAGTAGATAAGCAGCTTATGAATGTTAACTACTTTGGTACTATCGCACTCACAAAAGCCCTTTTACCAAGTATGCTCACACACCATCTGGGACATATTGTTACCATCACCAGTTTGACAGGAAAATTTGGCTCGCCATATCGGTCTTCCTACGCGGCATCCAAACACGCCCTCCATGGTTTTTTCGACAGCTTACGGGCAGAATTAGCAGATTCCTCCATTAAAGTGACGCTTATTTGTCCAGGCTTTATCCGAACCAACGTAAGTGTCAATGCGCTCACCGGTTCTGGCGAAAAGCTTGGAACAATGGACGATGCGACGGATAAGGGTATGGCGCCTGAAAGGTTGGCAAGAAAAATTATCCGCGCCATTGAAAAAGGAACGGAAGAAGCCTATTTTGGCGGCAAAGAGGTTTTTGCTGTATACCTGAAGCGATTTTTCCCAAAATACCTTTCCAACCTTTTAATAAAGGCCAAAGTGCGCTAATGTACCCTTGTCGTTGCAAGCAATCGCTTGATGCTATACCGGCCACTTCCCTTACCCACCAGCATCAGTAATCCGCCAATAATGGCTATGTTTTTCATAAAAAGGATACTCTCTTCACGGAGCGCTGCATTTGTCGTGCAATTCCAAAAGTCATGCACAATGAATGTCACCGGGACCCAGTAAATTAGCAACATAATCGCTCCCAAGGTCGAGCGGTAGCCAAATAATACCATCAAACCACCGACAATCAATAGAAAAATTGCACTGCAAAGCAGGAAATCCTGTCCCCAATTTATCCCATGCTCTGTCATGATAGCCTGTGTTTTTCCAAAAAACAAGGTGGAGTCAATGGCTTCAAAAATGAATATTGTGGCTAGAAAAATCCTACCTATTAAATCTGTAACGTCGCGCATAATCGCTCTCTGAATGTGTCCGTTTATTTCTGGCTCTTGCCTTTTCGGCCCGCGAAGATAGTAAATAAGTTATGAGTTATGAGTTATGAGTGGTGAGTTATGAGTGATGAGTTATGAGTTATGAGTTATGAGTTTGCACAGCGTTTGTGCTTTTGCTGGGCTTGGGTGTT
>Ga0105055_10000409_pt1 | contig 65243 bp, 49 predicted proteins | sample BON03_FD_78090 | JGI IMG/M metagenome (GOLD analysis project Ga0105055, IMG submission 78090) | Freshwater microbial communities from Lake Bonney liftoff mats and glacier meltwater in Antarctica - BON-03 | ecosystem: Environmental > Aquatic > Freshwater > Ice > Glacier meltwater | place: Lake... | reverse complement strand
GACCGACGCCGTGACGATACCAATTCGCTACGGCACGACGGGATTATGTCGAACCCTTAGCTCTGCGCTCCAACCTTGCGAGCTTTAGGGCTTTATAGCTCTTCCAGATGAAATGCCCCTGGGGTTGACCTTAGGGCTGGCCTTGTTGAGTTCGCTCTTTTTCGCTGGATCAGATACAATGGTAGGCATGCCTGGTGCGGCCTTTGGAACGGGCACATTTTTGTTTACTGCCATATTGCTGGCATTGCCAAGAGAGAACCTTTCGCGCAAAATCCTCATACAGCGATCAGTTGGGGCTTGTCTGCTTTGCATTTCTATCGCGATTGTTTTCAGCTGAACTCCGTAACATCAATTTACGGACAAATTTATTATGACAAACACACCGAATTCGCCCCGTTCACTCTTCGTGATTCCCGAGAATCCATTTAATGCGATCTACAATGCGGATGCATTGAACGCAGTCAGGCATCTGACAAAGAATGACGGCAAGGTCTATAGCGCGGAAGATATTTTGGCGCAGCCTGAGGCATTTGCCGATGTGGAGATTGTTTTTTCAGGATGGGGTGCGCCGCTTCTAGATGAAGCGTTTCTAAGTGCGCTGCCTGCGTTAAAAGCGTTCTTTTATGGTGCGGGTAGTGTACGCAATATGGTGACCGATGCCTTCTGGGCGCGTGACATTATTCTGACGAGTGCTTACACTGCGAATGCCGTTCCGGTGGCTGACTTTACCATGGCTTCTGTGATTTTTGCACTGAAGCGTGCATGGACACGTTGCCAGTGGCTGAAGTCGGGAATAGCGCCTGACTCTTCCAGGCAAGTCCAAGGCGTTTATCATGGTTCGAAGGTCGGTATCATTTCACTGGGAGCGATCGGCCAACTCGTGTGCGAGCGCATGACTAATCTGGATTTGGATGTCTTCGCCTATGACCCGTATGCGGATGATAGCTTGTTCGAGAAATTAAAGGTCGTGCGAGTGGATTGCTTAGAGGATTTATTTCCGCAGTGCGATGTAGTGAGTTTGCACGCGCCTTGGTTGCCACAGACAGAGAACTTGATTACCGAGTCGATGTTAAGCTCTTTACCGGATCGGGGCACCTTTATTAACACTTCCCGGGGAGCGATTGTGGATGAACCTGCGCTGCTGAAGGTATTGAGAGAACGTCAGGACCTCTTTGCGGTCTTGGACTTATTGCAAGATGAGACGACTTTTCATACGAATCCACTGACTGCGCTTCCGAATGTATTTATCACACCGCACGTCGCCGGCTCACAGGGGCACGAGTGCCATCGCATGGGTGCGCTGGCTGTAAAAGAGTGTCGTCGTTTTTTGAACGGTGAACCACTGGTCACTCCTTTAACACGCGAAAGTGCCGAGCGCTTAGCTTAGAGCGAATTGTATCAAAGTATTAAAGCCTAAGACTGAAAGAATCTATAATGACTGAAAATGATGAAACAGCTGCTTTAGATGGCATTGCGTCTATTCCGCGGGAAATTTTGGATAGGCTCACCAGAGTCGATATGCCTGCTGTGCGTGGCATTGACGCTTCCGAAGTGTGCCTCGACCTCTCCGGCGTGTCGGTGCCTGTTTATAAATGCCAAGCCCTCGTGCTGGGAAGTGGTGCTGCTGGCATGCGCGCGACCGTCGAACTGCACCGCCGCGGCATCGATGTTCTCGTTGCCAGCACCGGACTCTTTGCCGGCACATCCGCTTGCTCTGGCTCTGACAAGCAGACACTCTATACCGCGAGCACTGACTATAAAGGCGATAACTTCATCAAATATGCACAAAGTCTTTGCTCGGGCGGTGCGATGGATTTTTCGACGGCCTACGTTGAGGCGGTGGGGTCTAACGACGCGGTCGGAGGTCTGCAATTTATGGGCTTACCGTTGCCGCACGATGATCAAGGCGCGATCCTGCGCTACCAGACCGACCACGACGAGGCCGGGCGCGCGACCAGCTGTGGTCCTCGCACCTCTAAGCTGATGGTCAAGGTGCTCTTTGACGAGGCGCTGACGCTCGGTGTTCGCATTCTCCCCAGCACTAGCGGTATCCGTATCGTCAAAGAAACCGTCGAGGGCGATGAGCGCGTTTGTGGAGTGATCGCCCTGCACCGAGAAGAATCGCGTAACGACTACGGCCTGATCTTTATCCAATGCGAAGATCTGATCATTGCCACGGGCGGCCCCGGCGAACTTTACCGCGATAGCGTGTATCCGCATCATTGCCATGGCGGCCTCGGCCTCGCGCTCGAAGCTGGCGTCGACCTATGCAATGTCACCGAGAGCCAATTTGGCATTGGAACGCCTCGCACGAACTTCCCTTGGAATCTATCCGGCACCTACGTGCAGGTCATGCCGCGCGTTTACTCCGTCGATGACGATGGCAACGAGATTCACTTTCTCAAGCGCTACTACCGCACGACTCGTGAGATGGTTTCAAATACTTTTCGCAAGGGGTATCAGTGGCCGTTTCATTCAACACGGATGCTGGACTATGGATCGAGTCTATTCGACTTGGCGGTGTATCTCGAATGCCAAGCAGGGCGTAAGGTTTATCTTGATTTCCTACGTAATCCAGAGCCGATCAATGCTGGCGAAACTTTCTCGCTCGACGACCTGGATCCCGATGTGCGCGCCTATTTGGAAAACAACGAGGCGCTCTATGACTTACCGATTGATCGCCTGCGCCGGATGAATCCACTAGCGATTGAGCTTTACCGTATGCATGGCACTGATCTGGCCACCGAGCCATTGGAGTTTGCGATGAACAACCAGCACATGAACGGTGGTATTCTAATTGATAATTGGGGGAAGACTAGCCTGAAGGGGTGCTATGCGATCGGCGAAGCCGCCGGCAGTCATGGTGTCACGCGTCCTGGTGGTGCCGCACTCAATTCCGGCCAGGTGTTTGGTAAACGCGTAGCCGTTGCGATCAAACGTTCTCATTTAGGCAAAACCACCGTCGAGCCCGATGCCGATCAAATTGAAGTGTCGATCCGTTACTGTCTGACCGAAGCGGATCAATTTGTGAGCAGTTCATCTGATCTCACGACGAAAGCCATTCAGGCAGAAATTCAGTCACGCATGAGTGATTCTGCTGGTATTATTTGCACGGCCTCCGATGTCGAAGCCGCTCTCAAAGAAGCGCAGGCACTCTGTCGCCAAATCGAGACAGACGGGATTCAAGTGAGTTCCGCATCGCTGGTAGGGCAGGCGTTTCGCTGGCGTCATATGGTTTGGGTCTCTGAGGCTGTGCTCACCGCGCTGGATCATTATATCCGCAATGGCGGGGGCAGTCGTGGTGCTCGGGCGATTTGCTCCGATGCCGGCACGCGTTGCCCTGATTCCAATGGTGAAGACCTCAGCCGTTTCCGTTTCATCGAAGAGCAAGCCAAAGACAGAAATGAGAAACTCATCGTCAGTCGATTGGATAATGCCGTAGTCGTCAGGGTCAAACCAGTCGACTTAACCCCTAAAGTAGCACGCGAATTCTTCGAAAAAGGTTGGGGCTCTTACTTGATCAAAGAAGGTTAGTCAGAGCGTAAGGGCTGCAGTACCGTCTGCCCGTTCACCCACGAGCCACTAATTAGAGTTGCGCGGGGGTAGGGGGGCACGCCGCTTTCTCCGCGGTGGAGCATGCTGATGACCATGTCGATGGCCGCTTCGCCGCAGACGTCGTTATGTTGATTCATGCCCGCCCAATCGGGCGCGCTGTCTCGGTGTTCGAGTTGGATCAGGCCGATGTGTTCAGGCACTCTGAACCCGAGTTTTTCGACCCAGTCGCGCACCTTGTTATACAGCGTGAAAATGACATCGGGATTCTCTTTCATTAGCCAGTTTTGAAAAAGTGTCGAGTCTTCCTCGGCTTCGGAGACTCGGTAGAAAGGTTGCAGCCGTTGCTTGATCGGCAGGGTCGATTGACCTGTTTGATAGCCTGCGGTGAATCGTCGTTCAACCAGTTGGTCGATGCTCTCATCGAGCACTAAGCCGGGCCGTTTATAGCCCAGCTCCAGTGCCTGCTCGAACGCACGCAGCGCGATGATGTGATGGTCGGTGCACGCGAAGGATAGTGCGGGCTTGCGCGTACGCACTCCCGTGACCACACAGGGGTAGCTCGCCCAGGTCTCGGCAAATGCCTCAGGTAATCGGTTACTCCGCATCAGTCCTACAATGACTACGCCGTGAATGCCTCTCGCCTTTAGTATCCGGTTCAACCGGCGGCCATCCAGATCTGGATCGTGCAGCCAAAAGGTGTCCAATCCATAACCCAGTTGCTGGGCACGCCGTTTGCACCCATCGACATAGGTGGGGATCGTGGGGTGTTGTGTAAAAGCCGACTTTTCGTGATGCGCGTTTAAGAGAGCCAGCGATGCGCTCGCTTTGGAGCGGCTGCCGGATCGTAGCTCCGCCATCAAATGCGCCACCGTCGGGTTGCGTTGGTAGCCCAGCTCATCAGCGATCTTTTGGATGCGTTGGCGCGTGGTCTCCGGGATTTGCGGGTCGTTGCGCAGCGCGAGCGAGACCGTGTTTTTAGAAACTCCAGCTTGCTTGCCGATGGTCGACATAGTCACGCGCTGCATACTTCCTAAATTACGTAGCTCCATACATTACTGTCAAGTAGTTGAAGGTTTTCTTTTTTATTTAGAGAAGGTAGTTTTTATGCATGGCTTTTACTTGAGCCGATCTGTGTTGTACAGATGAACCCCGAAATTTATTTTAAAGACTGAGCGACCATGACTAAACGAGATATATTGACAATTACACAAGAAATTGATAGCGGTCAGACTGCGATTGGTATCGAACTGGGTTCGACCCGTATCAAGGCTGTTTTGCTTGGTACCGATCATACGCCTGTAGGCATCGGCGCACACGAATGGGAAAATACCTTACTTGATGGTGTCTGGACTTATTCACTTGAGGAAGTATGGGCAGGCATCCAGTCGTGTGTGGCGGATCTTCGCGCATCAGTGGAAGCGCAATACGGTGTGAGCTTGAGGCGAGTTCAGGCGATTGGTGTCAGTGCGATGATGCACGGATACATGGTCTTCGACAAGGCGGGCAACCAGTTGGTGCCTTTTCGAACTTGGAGGAATAACATGCAGGGGCAGGCTTCAGATGAACTGACTGAGTTGTTCGACTATCCGATTCCTCAACGCTGGAGCATCGCCCATCTGTATCAAGCAATCCTCAATCAGGAAGCGCATGTTGGACAGGTTGCGCATGCGACCACACTTGCCGGTTATGTCCACTGGAAGCTGACAGGGCGCAAAGTGATGGGAGTGGGTGAAGCATCTGGAATGTTTCCAATCGATATCGAGCAGCAAAATTTCAATGCCACGTATGCGGATAAATTCGATGCGCATGTCGAGGGCAAAGGTTTAGGCCGGAAACTCCTGAGTCTGTTGCCGGAAGTCCTATCCGCTGGAGAGTCCGCCGGCGAACTGTCGGAAGAGGGCGCACGCCTGCTCGATCCTACCGGGCATTTAGAGGGCGGTATCGCCATGTGCCCGCCCGAAGGTGATGCGGGCACAGGTATGGTTGCGACCAATAGCGTTCAAGTGCGCACGGGAAATGTATCTGCGGGCACCTCGGTTTTTGCGATGATCGTTCTGGAAAAAGATTTATCGAGAGCCCACCACGAAATCGATTTGGTGACGACCCCAGACGGCAAACTCGTGGCGATGGCTCATTCGAATAACTGCACTTCGGACAACAATGCCTGGATGGGAGTTTTCGGAGAAGTCGCACAAGCCCTGGGTATCGAAATAGCCACTACAGATTTATTTGCTAACTTGCTGCCATTGGCACTCAAAGGGGATGCCGACTGTGGAGGTTTACTGAGCTATGGCTATGTCTCCGGAGAGCACATTACTGGGTTTAGTGAAGGTCGCCCGCTCTTTGTCCGATCATCGGGCAGTCACTTCACCTTAGCCAATTTCGTGCGTGCGCATCTGTTTACCGCGCTTTGTGCACTTCGCACTGGGTTGAATGTTCTGTTTGAAGAAGAGCAGGTCAAGTTAGATGAATTACGAGGTCATGGTGGCTTCTTTAAAACTCCAGAAGTGGGCGAACGCATTATGGCGGCAGCTACTAAAACCCCCGTCTCGACTCTTGAGAACGCAGGAGAAGGCGGTGCATGGGGCATGGCCTTGTTGGCTGCTTACATGATTCGGGAAGACAGGGATCAGGCGCTCTCTGAGTTCCTTGCTTTAATCTTTGCAGAAAGCATGGGGCAGCCCGTCGAGCCTGATGCTGAAGATGTTGCCGGTTTTGAACGTTATTTTAAACGCTATAAGCAGGGACTCGCGATCGAACGAACTGCGGTCGAGTCGTTGTCCTAATTTAAACAAAAAAGAGAGAAATATATTATCATGAATAAAAAACAAATTTGGTTCATCACCGGTAGCCAGCATCTCTATGGCCCCGAAACCCTGAAACAAGTCGCGGCCAATGCCGAGACCATCGCCAACGCGCTCAACGCGGATGCGAGCATTCCCGTCCAGGTCGTATTTAAGCCCATCGTCACCACGCCCGATGAAATTCGCGCGACTTGCACTGCGGCCAGTGGCGATGCCGACTGCATCGGTCTGATCACTTGGATGCATACGTTCTCGCCGGCCAAGATGTGGATCAACGGTCTCTCAAATCTGACCAAGCCGATTTGCCACCTGCACACCCAGTTCAATCGCGACATCCCTTGGAATAGCATCGATATGGACTTCATGAACTTAAACCAATCCGCCCACGGTGGTCGCGAGTATGGGCACATCCTCACGCGTATGCGCATCCAGCGTACAGTCGTCGTCGGCCACTGGGAAGATCCCGCCGTGCGTGCGAAGCTGGCCGATTGGAGCGCCGTCGCTTCAGGTTGGCATGAGATGCAGCACCTCAAGGTCGTTCGCTTTGGCGATAACATGCGCTACGTTTCCGTGACCGATGGCGACAAGGTCGAGGCCGAGCGCGTTTTCGGTATGTCGGTCAACACTCACGGAGTCGGCGATCTGGTCGAAGTGATCAACGCCGCGACCGATGCCGAGATCGACGCGCTCTGTGAAGTCTATGCCGAGGAATACGAACTCTCCCCCGAACTGGCCAAAGGTGCTGCGCGTCACGACTCCCTGCGTGAGGCCGCCCGTATCGAGATCGGCCTGCGCCGTTTCTTGGAAGAGGGCGGCTACGGTGCTTACACCAACACTTTCGAAGATCTGCACGGCATGACGCAATTGCCCGGGCTGCCTACCCAGCGATTAATGGCTGAAGGCTACGGCTTCGGCGCGGAGGGCGACTGGAAACACGCAGCACTTGTCCGCGTGCTTAAAGTGATGAGCGCTGGTAAGAGCGGCGGCACCTCCTTTATGGAAGACTACACCTATCATTTCGATCCCGCCGGGGCGCGTTGCCTGGGTTCGCACATGTTGGAGATTTGCCCGAGCATCGCCGCGTCCAAGCCGCGCTGCGAAATTCATCCGCTCGGTATCGGCGGTAAGTCCGATCCCGTGCGTCTTGTCTTCAACGGCGCGCAAGGTGCCGCCATCAACGCCTCGCTCGTCGATCTGGGCAATCGCTTCCGTCTGTTAGTCAACGAAGTCGAGAGCGTCGAGATCACACAGCCCATGCCTAAGCTGCCCGTTGCGCGCGTGCTCTGGGATGCGAAGCCCAACTTGCAGACCGCCGCCGAAGCATGGATTCAAGCGGGCGGTGCCCACCACACGGCATTCAGTTTCGACGTCAGCGCCGAGCAGATTGAAATGCTCTCCGAAATGGCCGGCATCGAATGCGTCTTTATTGACGCGCAGACCGAAATGCGCAGCTTCAAGCAAGACCTTCGAATCGGCGAAATCTATCACGGCATACGTGGCCTTTAACCCCCAGCGAATATGAACTATAAAGACATCCGTGAAGAATGCTGCGAGGCCAACATCGCCTTGCCGCGCACCGGCCTCGTCGATCTGACCTTTGGTAACGTCAGCGTGCTCGATCCCGGTGCCGGGGTATTTGCGATCAAGCCCAGTGGGGTGGACTACGCCGTGCTCAAGCCGGAGGACATGGTCATCGTCGATCTCGAAGGGCAAACGGTCGAAGGTAAGCTACGCTTCTCCTCCGACACGCCTACGCACCGCCGCCTCTTTTTGGCCTTTGCTAATTCAGGACTATACTCCATCGTGCACACGCACTCCCGCAAGGCCGTGGCCTTCGCGCAGGCCGCGATGGAGATACCGTGCCTCGGCACGACGCATTGCGACTATTTCAATGGCCCCGTGCCCGTGACTCGCACCATGACAGCAGCCGAAGTTCAAGGCGACTATGAGTGGGAAACGGGCAACGTCATCGTCGAACGCTTTGCCCTTTCCGCGACGTTCAAGACAGGCAAGATTGATCCAGCAAAAATTCAGGCCGTGCTCGTGCGCAACCACGGCCCCTTCGCGTGGGGTGTGAGCGCTGCAAAAGCTGTCGAAACCGCCCAAGCCCTAGAGATTGTCGCCGACATGGCACTGAATACTTTAAGCCTTAATCCAGCGGTTGAACCCGCACCCGATTACCTGCGGCAAAAGCACTTCTACCGCAAACACGGTCCCGATGCTTACTATGGGCAACACTCGATATGATCGCTGAATGCCCTATGGCTCACTTGTCTCGTCGCTGCGCCAGTAGGGGTGGTAGCACTCAATGAAATTGAATTTGTCAGGACTCTTGTATATGAGGCGAAATGCAGAGTATTCGATGTGAGCCTGACGGGGCAATTGTGCAAATGCTTAAGAATGTTTCCCCGCATTCTATTCCAGTCGGGCGCTGGCCCAAGCGGCGTGGTCGCTGCTAATGTTGTCGCCAGCATCGGTTACCACCAAGCGGAGCGCGTCGGCTCTGGTGATATCGACATCGACCTCCCTGATTTCCCCGCCTCCGCGCAGGATGCTGCTGTCGTAGACTTGTTTCCACCGTTCCGCTGAATTGATTGCCGGCAAAGGCCGCGGCTCGAAGCTTGCATGACGATGTCAACACCAGCGGCGGCGAATAGATCGGCGAGTCGCCCGTTGGTTCCGTGCCGTCGAGGGTGTAATGGACGACAGCGCCCGTGGTCCGGCATGACAGGGCAACGGTGAGGCTATCGACAAATACTCCCCCTCGCGGGATAATCCTTGGGGGAACAACCGCACGGTACTGATCGACAACCAGTCCGATCCGTTCAAATGGAATGGGCTTGAATTCGATCGCATAGGCTGGCGAGGTTGCGCCCAGACGAAAGCTTTGCGGCGGTTGGTCCTCGAAAAGGGGATCTTGATCGACTAGGTTGTCAATCATCGTGATGTAGGGACGAGCCACGTCTTCAATGTCGTCCCACCGGCCTCCGAAGGAAATGTTGCGAGTGACGACATTGCCCTTGGGTGCGGCTGGCTCGTCGTCCAGGATGTTCACAAGTTCCGGGTAGCGCTTTCGCCAAAGGTCGGATTTGTAAGGCATGGCGTCCAGTCGTTTCGTCATGGTGGCATTCACCTGGTCGCTTGCCCAGCCCATAGCCCGAGCGTCGATATGCAGAGACGGTTCGCAATCCACAAAGAGATTGTTTTCCACGATGCAGTCCCGTCCGCCGCCGATGAAGGCGGCGTTGGTCACCTGGTAGAAAATATTGCCGAAGATCGTTGTGCCGCTGAACATGTCGTCGAGGTAGATGCCGACGCAGCCACGGCCCTGTAATCCGGTTATGTGGTGAAGGAAATTATGCCGAATGACGGTCCCGCGCATTGTCCAGTCGCGCCCGGCGTAAATGGCCCCGGCATCATTGGATTCCTGGCAGACGTCATAGATTTCGTTGAATTCGATGAGGTGATTGTTGCCGCCGAAGTCGATAGCCATGTGTGGAGCATCGTGGATCAGGTTGTGCGTGGCGCGGTTTCCGACACCGGCAATCGAAATGGCGGGCACATACATACGATTCCAACGAGCGTAGTGATGGATATGGTTGTTGTCGGCAAAGTGCCCGGCAGGAATCAACGTCTTGCGTCCGATGCCCCTGTCGCCTCTCGCGTAGATGCCGTGTCCATTTAAGCCAATGCCGCCGTCGCCGATCTGGTAGATGTCGCATCCGACTACGCCGTTGTTCGTGCCTCCATCGATCTTCACGGCCCACCCCCCAAGATTGCGGAGAACACATCCCGCGATGCGGGTCTGCGATCCGTCCTTGATCGTGATGGCCGTGCCACGGGCGACCTCAAAGATTACATCCTGAAAGGCCACGTGGGAGACGTCTGTGAAACTCACAAGTGTGTCCAACATGGAGACGATCGCGCGTCCTTCTTCAATAGGCATCGGCGGCCAGAAGTAGAGGATGCCAGTTTCCCGATCAAGATACCATTCGCCCGGCGTGTCGATCTCCGCTAAAATGTTCAGCGCATAGAACCATTGGCCAACACGGTAACCGTAGCCGTGGTAAGGCGGCAAGACGGAAATAATGCGCCGTTCGGTATCGATGGATTCCACTTTATGTCGTTCGTCGGACCAATCCCAAAACCAGTAGCCATGGACCCATATGTCCTTTTCTCCGGCCCACCGTTTCGACCGGTCGCCCTCGTAAATGAACTTGCCGGTCTTGCTGCCCTTGGTGCCTCGCACGTTGAGTGTGTCGGGCTCGACCAAACCGGTAATCCTGATGAAGCCCTCATTGGGCCACCGCGCCACAGTCATCGGCTTATCCTCGAAAAAAAGCTCCAGTCCGCCGCCCTTAACTTCGCCGTAAGCGGCGACAGCGAGCGCCTTCAGATCGGCTTGGACCACCTTGCCGCACGCCTCCGGGGTTAAGCGCGCCAGAACCGCCTCGTCAGTCACCGGTTTCCATCCTGTCACGACTTCCCCACCAACAATCCGAACCTCCTCGCCGGGTCGTCCGCGCCAGTGCACCGGTTTCTCCAGGGTGCCCGAATCCTCCGCCGTCAACTCGAACGGCCTCTCGCGCTCATACACCCCGCCGCCGAGCCAGACGGTTACTTCCCGATCACGGGTGAACTGGCGCGCAACATCACGGGCTCTCTCCAGACTTTGGAATGGATGAGTCTTGGTTCCAGCGTTGCCATCGTTGCCTGTTGGCGACACGAATAGCTCGATTTTCTCGCAAAGAGCAGGAGTTGCAAAGGCAATGCCCATGAGTAGTAGGATCGCAAGTGATTTCATTATTCCAAGGTTTGAATCGGTTCTAGTGGTTCACGTTGCTCGCTTAAGTTGCTTAATTCCATACTAATGACATATCGTTCGATTTGGGGCGATGTGACTTTGCGTTATTATTCTGGAGGCGGGCTTTACTTGGCTGCGAGTCGAATCTCTAAGGCGTGAGGGTCTTCCTTCTTTGCCGGATAGCGCAAGGCGTGTCGGATGATCCAGCGTCGGTTCTTGGCGGCCGTGCTGTCTTTCATGCGCTGGCTTTCTTTGAGCCAACGGGCAACGGTGTCTAAGACGAGCTCGAGATGGTCTTTGGCGAGGTCGCCTAGGTGATTGGCGACGGAGCGGCGGACGTAGAGATCGGGGTCGTCGTTGAGCTTTTCGAGCAGGGGCAAACTTAGCTGGGGTGTCGTCTGTATGTTCTTGAGGCGCATCGCCCACGGCAGGCGGGGCCGCGTGCCTTCGCTCACGAGTCGGCGTACGTGCGGATTGGGATCGGTGCACCATGCGTCGAGCTGCCCTAGGCAGGCGGATTCGTGCTCGATAATGAAGGGGCGGACGCTGAACTCGGCAGTGTAGCGTTGGGTGAGCTCGTAATTGGCGCGCATCCCGCACGCAAAATCCTGAACTGCGTAGAGGCCGATCCACTCAGAGTGCGGCATGTAGAAAAAGGGCGTGAGGCCGTAGTCTTTCGTCACTGCTAGCTTCGTGCCGAAGGCTTGGATTACGGTTTCGCAGGCTTGCACGATGTCTTGCGGTAACTGTGCATTAAGCGCGTGGGCGATGTGGCGTGCGCGGTCTTTTAGCTCGAGGGCTTCAAGGCCTTGCGTGGCTGCTTGGCAGAAGGCCGTTGCGTCGAAATGTGAATCTACTGCAGTAAACGACTCCGCGATCAGCGCCACCAGCTTGCCGTCGATCAAGTGTTTGAGCGGCACGCCCGTCAGAATGGTATTGGGGGCAACAAAACGTTCTGAAGGGTGCATTATTTTTGTAGGTTCTCGTAATAGATCAGTTCGTGCTTGGGCATGAGCTCGGGGTGGAAAATGTGGATCAGGTCGGCCAAAACTTCTTCGGGGTGGATGATGCCGTGCTCCCAGATGTTGTTGCCGCCGTTGGGGCCGACTTGCCGAGTATTATTATAGACTTGGCCGATTTGGGTGGCGCGAAATTTAGCGAAGCGTGGGTCGGCACCGAAGAGCTCGCCGAGGCTGCGGTAGAAACTGGGGTTGATCCAGAAGTCGGCCTCGGCCGCTTTTAGAAAGACGCGCTCGGTGTCGAGCGGGATGCCGCCTTGGCTGGTGTTGTCCGACCAAAGGTAGTGCCCGCCCGCGTCTTGGATCGCTCGCGCGATAAAGCTATCGCCGCCCGCGACGTGCCATGTGCCGGAGTAGGGCGCACTGCAAAAGACGCTGGGGCGCTCTTTGATCGAGGCGGTCAGTTCTGTCAGTGATTCATATCGCTGTGCAGTTTCGCTAAAGACGGCCTCGGCTTTGGCAGAAGCTTCAAAAAAGGGCGCAAGGAATTTTATCCACTCAGCGCGCGCCAAGGGGTGGCGCTCCATGTAGCCAGCGGTAATGACCACAGGTAGGCCGGAGCGGATGAGCTTGGGCGGCACGTCAAAGGTAGGGTCGCCCGAGATACTGGTCAGGATCAAGTCTGGCTGGAGTAGCATGAGGCTTTCGATGTTGAGGCTCTGGCCGATTTGGATGGACTTGATTGCGCCGTCTCGTGTGCGCTCACTGATGGTTGGCTCGCTGATGAAATCGACCGTTGCCGCGCCCACGATGCTGTCGAGCTGATCGAGCGCTTTGAGGTAGCCGATATAGACGGTCTCCATTACGACCACTCGACGCACGGGGGTGCGAATCAGGGTGGCGTTTTCAGGCAAGTCATCTGGCAGGGGCTGCTCGCGTGGCACGAGAGCGTAACGATGGGTGCGGGTGGAGTTGCGGAAGAGGTTTTTGACCGTCAGTATTTTGTGAGTGGGGTGCTCGACGATCTCGAAGTTTTGCGCGTATTTGAGCGGGACGGTTTGGCCACTCTCGGCATCGCAGCAAGCGATACTCCAGATCAATATTAGGCCGATGGTTATAAGCTGTCGCATAAAAAGGTCGTCACTCTGTCAGAATAGAAAAACGGTCTTGAATTGTCACGGTATTTTCATTGATACCCTCTGTTATGAGTACCGTGACCTGCAACTAAAAATCCGCAACGAACAATGAAGGTTCAACAAATCCGTAACGAACAAATCCGTAACGAACAAATCCGTAACGAACAACCCAGCTACAAACTTCGCACCACGGCTTTGGCCACGCCTTGCACTGTCAGCTCGTTGATGGGGTAGAGCTCGGGGTAAAATTTGTTTTCGGCTTTGAGGTAGGGCGGTTCGTTGCCCTTTTTCATGTAACGTTTAAGAGTGGTTTCGCCGTCGATCAGGGCGGCTACGATGTCGCCATGGCGTGGGTCGCGCGGCTCGATGACGACCATGTCGCCTTCGTAGATTTCAGCATCGACCATGCTGTCGCCGCGCACTTGCAGCGCGAAACTACGACGGCGGCTGGAGTAGCCAGCGCTTGCAATATCGACTTGTAAGCGGCCGATCTCACCGGCGGGTTCGACACGATCGGGATAGCCGGCGGCGATGTCGCCCATCACGGGGATTTCGACAACTTCCGTGGCGTCTTCGGGCATCTCGTTCATGTCCGGCGCATCGGGACGGTTGATCCGGAAAGTGCGGGCTTGGCCTGGGATGCGCTCGATGACTTCCTTCCGCTCCAAGGCGCGCAGGTGCCCCATCACGGCATTGGTGCTTTTAAAATTAAACTTTTCCTGAATTTCGCGGATGCTCGGCCAGTAGCCGTTTCGCCACTCATAGTGCTCGATAAAGGTGAGGATTTCCTGTTGGCGCGTAGTGAGTTCTTTCATAGTGAGCAACTGTTTAGGTGAACTAGTGTCCATTGTCAAGCATTTCGGGGAATATGCCACTAGACAGTTGCCTCCTATGCGCCTAAACAACGCAGGCTACATGGATTTTATTAGCACGGTTATTCTCATACTCTACTCGATCTGTAGTTTGCTCCTGCTGCTGTATGGCTTGAATACTTACTGGATTATTCATCTCTTCCTTCGAAAACGAAACAGTCACGACATCTCTGATCAGGCAACCGAAGACCGTTTTGCCAGCGATTTCGAGCGCGCCGCCGAGCTGCCTGTGATCACGACGCAGCTCCCGCTCTTTAATGAAATTAACGTGGCCGAACGCGTGATCCGTTCGGTGGCTGCGATGGAGTATCCGATGGATCGCCACGAGATACAGGTGCTCGACGACTCCAATGATGAGACCTGCGAACTGGTCGACCGTGTGGCGCTGGAACTCCGCGAGCAGGGGCACTGGGTCGAAGTCTTTCGGCGCTCGGATCGAGTCGGCTACAAAGCAGGTGCCCTGGAGGCGGGCATGCAGGTTTGCAAAGGTGAATACATCGCTATCTTCGACAGCGACTTTATCCCGCCAAAGAACTTTCTCCGGCGCACCTTGCCGCATCTCTGGGCGGACGACAACTGTGCGCTGGTGCAGGCGCGTTGGGATCATATCAATGTGAATCAGTCTTGGTTGACCCGTGCGCAGGCGATGGGGATCGACGGGCACTTCGTGGTCGAGCAGACGGCGCGCAATCGTAATGGCCTATTTATGAATTTCTGTGGCACGGCAGGCGTCTGGCGCCGCGCTGCGATCGAAGATGCGGGCGGTTGGCAGCACGATACGGTGACGGAAGACCTCGACCTTTCTTACCGTGCGCAACTCAAGGGTTGGCGCTTTCACTATTTGCCGAGTCTGCTTGTGCCCGCAGAGTTGCCGCCCACATACAGCGCTTTCAAAAGCCAGCAATATCGCTGGGCGAAGGGCACCATGCAGACCGCTCGTAAGATATTGCCCTCGGTCTGGCGTGCGCCGATCCCGTTTTTTAAGAAGCTGCAAGCCACCGTCCACCTGACGCATTATAGTCTGCATTTACAGATGGCAATTTTAGCACTGCTGGTGCTGCCGCTCATGCTCAGTTACCGCGAGGGCATTGCGCTCTACCGCTCGCTAGTCTTTCTCGCTTTGCTGGTGCCGGCCGCGCTGGGGCCCAGCCTCGGTTACATGGTTTGCCAATATTACGGGCATCCGGAGGATTGGAAAGTGCGGCTGATGCGTTTACCGTTTTTGCTAGTCGTTGGCTTTGGCATTTGTTTGTCGAACGGTAAGGCCGTCTTGGCTGGGCTGTTTGGCAACGACAGTACCTTCGTGCGCACCCCGAAGGCAGGGGAGCAAAGGGTGAAGCACTATACAGTCATGGGCGACTGGATGCCACGCTTCGAGCTAGTTCTGGCAGCTTATTGTGCCTTGACGGTGGGCGCGTTGTTTTGGATCGGGCAATTCGCGTTGATTCCGTTCGTCGTGGTCTATTTCCTTGGTTTCACTGTAGTCGGCTATCGGAGCTTGGTTGAAGCGCGAGCTTCGTGAGTTGATCGGATTAATTTACCGCAGATGAACACCGATAAACACAGATACGATGTAGGGGCTTCACTTGTGAAGATCGCATGTGCAGGGGAGCGTATCCGACGCGGGCGTCACAAGTGAAGCCCCTACGGCCAAACGTAATGAAGCTGCGCACTGTAGCTTGGTTTTTCTTTTTAGTGCTCTCCCTTTTAGCCTGCGTTAGCTATGCGGCGGTCTGTCAGCACATCGATACGCCGAGTCATTGGCGGGTGTGGCTTTTCACACTGATCGGAGTCGCTGCGCTGGCGATGGTTTTCCTGGCGTGTCCGATCCGTTCGACTCGTCGTTGCGTATTAGCAATTTGGATACCGGCGGTGTTCATGCGCCTAGCGCTACTGCCCGCCGCGCCGTCTGACGATGTGAATCGTTATCTATGGGAAGGGCAACTGACATCAGCCTTGGTCAGCCCCTATGAGTACACCGCCGATGCGGAAGAGTGGGGCACCTTTCGAGACCGCTACTGGGGGCAGATGAACCACAAAGATAAGCGCACGGCCTATCCGCCGCTAACCGAGCTGGTTTTTGCTGCGGTCAGTTCGATTGCGTATCATCCATTGACCTTTAAGTTGTTTTTTGTCGGCGCGGATTTACTCACGCTGGCGGGCATATTGACCTTACTACGTCAACGTGGAATCTCTCGCTGTTATGCAGGTTTCTATGCCTTTAATCCTGTCATACTGCTCTCATACGCAGCCGAGGCGCACTTTGACTCGCTTATGCTGGCTGCGTTGGTCTGGGCGCTGGTGGCGCACGAAGCGGGGCGTACGCGCTGGGCAGTCGCTCTGGCCTCAGTAGCGACGGGTGTGAAGTGGATCACACTGCCACTCATCCCGTTCTTTGCCGGAAAACGCCTGATTCAGGGCGCGACCCTCTCGATGGCCGTGCTTATTCTGCCAGCGCTGTTTTTCTGGGAAACCTTGCCGGAGCTGTTGCAAGGACTCTTCCAGTTTGGTGCGACGCGGAGTTTCAACGGCCCGATCTATCAGAGTCTGCTTTGGCTCGGACTGCCTAGTTTGATCAGCACTGCGGTGGTCGCTGTTTGTTTCGGCGGGATTGTGCTTTGGCGTTGGTTCAGTCGTGAGCGTTCGAGCGTCGATGGGCACGTGCGCTGGATTTTGGGTGCGCTCATCGTGCTCTCGCCGACGGTGCATCTTTGGTATCTAGCGTGGATTCTGCCGTTTGTTTGCCTGAGGCCGAGTCTACCCTGGTTGATGTTTATGCTGACAGGGGGCGCGTATTTCTACGTCTGGATCAACGCGGCGCAGGGCGAGTGGATGCTGCACCCATGGCAGCAGTGGATGTTTTGGGCATTCTTTGGACTGGCTTGTCTGTATGAACTGTGGAGCACGCGAGGGCGTGTTGCGTTGCCGCGCACTCGCACGCAAACTGGCTCAAAGCCAACCGTGGCGGTGGTGATTCCTACTTTAAATGTGGAGAAGCGCATCGAAGCGGCCTTGCTCAGTGTGGCAGTGCAAAGCTGCGAGGTGGCCGAAGTGATTGTGGTTGATGCGGGATCGACCGATCGGACGGTTGAAATTGTCAAAAAATTTGATTTGCTGATTCGAGTGATCACTTGCGAGCGGGGGCGTGGGCAACAGATTGCGGCAGGCATCCAGTCCGCGAGCGCTGATTGGGTTTTGGTTTTGCATGCCGATGCCGCCTTAAATTCGGATTCGATTGAGCATGTGATTGCTTCGGTCGCAGACCAGCCGGATGTGGTCGGCGGGGCCTTGGGGCAGCGCTTTGACCACGAGCAGTCAGAGCTTTTACCAATCGAGTTACTCAATGATATACGTGCGCTTTTTACGCGGACGGCATTCGGTGATCAGACGCAGTTTTTTCACCGTGAGACAGCGATCCGCTACCAGTTGATGCCCCCGCAGTCGCTGATGGAAGACGTCGAATCTAGCTGGCGAGTGCGGGAGTGTGGCGGGTTTATCTTCTTGGGGCAACCGACGCACGTGTGCCACCGCAAGTGGCAGGCCAAAGATTGGTTCAAACGCTTCGCACTCGTGCTGCGGCTAGTCACGCGTTATCGCGCTGCGCGTTTGCAAAGTCGTGCTGCAGCGACAGCCTTGAGCGAAGAAATGTATGCCGAATATTATGATTCGCGGAAATAAAAACGGCGATGGATGTATTTACTTATCTACTACAGTTCAATCAACCCCTCGGCCAGGGCGCGTTCGAGCTCGGCGACCTCGTCGATGTCGTAGAGCGTTTCCAGCATCCCGACCTTCAACTCCAAGTGGGTCGCTCTATCTAGAGTAGCTTTCAGCGTATTACGTGTGCTCCAGGGGATGTCCTTAAAGAGCTCCGGTAGGGGCGATTTGAGCGCGATCAAATAGTAACCGCCATCCTCACTGGGACCAAAGACCACATCATGCCCCGCCGCCAGCAACTGCACCGCCTCTTCGAAGTGCCTCAGTTCTAACTGCGGGCAGTCGCCGCCAATGCAGGTGACCGATTCCGCGCCACGCTCAAAAGCACACTCGATCGAATGTTCGAGGCGTGCGCCAAGCTCGCCTTCCGACTGAGGGTAATAGTGGTGCTCTTTCCCCAACCACTGCTGCATCTCGAACGTCGCGTCGTGCGGTGTGTAATGCACCTCAATTCGTTTAGACCGGGGCAGCGCCGACCATTGCCGAGCCACCAACGACCGATACACCTTCAATGCGTGTTCCGATCCTACATGATGCGCTAGGCGTGTTTTAACGTGTCCGCGACGCGGTGCTTTGAGGAAGAGTAAGATGGCAGACATGGTTTCTTGTGAATATGCGAATAGTGTACCTTGTCGATGGATTAGGAGACCTTATTGCCCTGGGAAAATTCTCTTGTCAGGCATGATAGATGCTTTAACTACACCCATTATGAAAATTTGTTGTATAGGCGCAGGATATGTAGGTGGCCCCACTATGGCCATGATTGCTCACAAGTGTAAAGATCACACTGTAACGGTCGTGGATATCAATCAAGCGCGCATCGATGCGTGGAACTCAGATAAACTCCCTATTTTCGAGCCAGGTCTGGACGACATTGTGCAAGGCGCACGTGGTAAAAACCTCTTCTTCTCGACCGACGTCGATAACTCGATCCGCGAGGCCGAGATGATCTTCCTCAGTGTCAACACGCCAACCAAGACCTACGGCGTCGGTGCCGGCCGCGCGGCCGACCTCCGCTACGTCGAGAAGTGTGCGCGTAAAATCGCCGAAGTTGCCGACAGTGATAAGATCGTGGTCGAAAAGTCCACCTTGCCCGTCCGCACCGCCGAGTCGGTCAAACGTATCCTCGAATCAAATAGTCAAGGTCGCAAATTTCAGATCCTCTCCAACCCCGAGTTCCTTGCCGAAGGCACCGCAATGGTCGACCTCGAAGCGCCCGATCGCGTCCTCATAGGTGGCGATCAGACGCCTGAAGGCAAAGCCGCCATTCAGAAGCTCGTTGATGTGTACGCCACTTGGGTGCCTCGCGAGCGCGTCATCACGACGAATATCTGGTCGTCCGAGCTATCTAAGCTCACTGCCAACGCCTTTCTTGCACAGCGTATCTCTTCCATCAACGCCATCTCCGCGCTCTGCGAAGCGACCGAGGCCAACGTCGATGAAGTCGCCCACGCCATCGGCACCGATAGCCGGATCGGCCCCAAGTTCCTTAAATCATCCGTCGGCTTCGGCGGTTCCTGCTTCCAAAAGGACATTCTCAATCTCGTTTACCTCTGCGAGCATTTCGGCCTGCCCGAAGTCGCCGCCTACTGGAACGGCGTGATTGAGATGAACGACTATCAAAAACGCCGCTTTAGTCGCCGCGTCATTTCCAGCATGTTCAATACCGTGTCGGACAAGAAAATCGCCATTCTCGGCTTCGCTTTTAAAAAGGACACCAATGACACCCGCGAGTCCGCCGCCATTTATATTTGCAAAGATCTCCTCGAAGAGCAGGCCCAGATAGCGATCTACGACCCCAAGGTCGAAGTTGCGCAGATCCAACGCGATCTCGGCATCGATGCGGATAATCAATACGTGAGCTACTGTAAAGACGCCTACGAAGCGACCAAAGACGCCCACGCGATCCTTGTGCTGACTGAGTGGGACGAGTTTACGGCCCTCGATTTTCAAAAAATCTATGAGCAGATGCAGCAGCCCGCTTTTCTTTTCGACGGACGCAACTTGCTCGACCTCGAAGCCCTCCGCGAGATCGGCTTTGAAGCCAGCGGCATCGGTAAAGGCTAAGTCTGCTGAATTACCGGTTGCCACTCGCCCAATCCCTGTTTTTGATTCAAGGTTTAATATCTAAACCATTCACTGATAGAATTATGATAGTTAAGCCACGTATTCGAGGATTTGTTTGTGTCTCCGCACACCCCAAAGGCTGTGAAGCCAAAGTTCGCCAGGAAATAGAAGTTGCCAAAGCATCGAAGAAGGCGGACGGCCCTAAGAAGGTTTTGGTGCTCGGTAGTTCCACGGGTTACGGACTCTCGACTCGGGTTGCAGCGGCTTTCGGTCACGATGCCGCGACCATTGGCGTCTTCTACGAGCGTCCATCGATTAACGATAAGCCGGCCAGTTCCGGTTGGTATAACTCCGTCGCCTTCGAGAAAGCCGCCCACGAGGCGGGTCTTTACGCTAAAAGCATCAATGGCGACGCCTTTTCCGACGAGGTCAAGGCGCAGACGATCGAAATGATCAAAGCCGACCTCGGCCAAGTCGATCTCGTGGTCTACAGCTTAGCTTCCCCCCGTCGCACCGATCCTAAGACGGGCGAGACCTACAAGTCCGTACTCAAGCCCATCGGCACATCTTTTACCAACCGCTCACTCGATACTGACAAAAACGAGGTCTGCGAAGTCACCATCGATCCCGCCGTGGGCAACGACGTCGAGCACACCATCAAAGTCATGGGTGGCCAAGACTGGGAACTCTGGATGGACGCACTCTCCGAAGCCGGCGTCCTCGCACCCGGTGCCAAGAGCGTGGCCTATTCTTACATCGGTCCCGAGCTGACTTGGCCCGTTTATACCAACGGCACCATCGGCCAAGCCAAGAAGGATGTTGAGCGCGCTGCCGCAGCCATCACCGAAAAATACGACTGCGCCGCCTATGTCGCAGTCAATAAGGCCGTCGTCACTCAAGCCAGTTCCGCTATCCCCGTGGTGCCGCTCTACATTTCTATCCTTTTCAAAATTATGAAGGCAAAGGGCACGCACGAAGATTGCATCGAGCAAATGGTGCGCCTGCTCAACGAGCGCCTCTACGGCGGTGACTTGCAACTCGATAGCAAAGGTCGTATCCGAGTGGATGATTGGGAAATGGAACCTGACGTGCAACAAGCCGTCGCCGATATCTGGCCAGGCATCACTAGTGAGACCCTTTGGGTCGAGTCCGACTACGCCGGCTACCATAACAACTTCCTCACCTTGTTCGGCTTCGGTGTCCCCGGCGTCGATTACGATGAAGACGTCGAAATCGATCTCGAACTACCCAGTTCCAAGTAGATTTCCATTAGCCAGCCTACGGCGATTAATTAGACTGAAACTTATTTGATAATTGAGAACCTGTCTCAATTTTTGGGCTTATCGCATTCAATGCGCTTAGTTAAGCGGTCTCCTTTATCGTAATATTGACTATAGGCTTTCGCTTATCTATTGAGAATGATTCTCTTTAATCAAAATGTCTTGCGCCGCAAGATTTTGCGTATTTTCAAGAGCTGCATGGAACGAAAACCAAACCAAACAATACTTTTAACAGCGACACTTTGCGCATTAACGAGTCTCACGCCGGCGATGGTGGGTGCAGCCGAAGAGGCCACAGTCGCACCTGTGGGCACCTTGCCCACTACGGTGGTTTCGGCACCGCGATTTCTGGACGTTGACATGCAGATCGCTTCACGTGTGCAATTGATCGATGCTGAAGATATTGCGAACTCCGGAGCCACCGATCTTGTGCAACTTCTCCGTAATGAAGCCAATGTGCATTTTCGTTCAACTTCTGGGAATTCGGCGCAGTCGCAAGTTTCTATGGGAGGCTTCGGCGAGAATAGCGGCCAGCGAGTTCTCATTTTGCTGGACGGTCATCGGCTCAATACTGCAGACCTCGGCACAATCAACTGGCTATCCATTCCACTTGGACTGGTTGAATCGGTTGAAGTGATTCAAGGCGGCCAATCGGCACTTTATGGCAACAACGCCGTTGGCGGCGTGATTAAGATCAATACTCGTCGACCTACCGAAGAGCTATCTGGTCAACTTCAGGTCAGCGGTGGCAGCTTTGATAGTTACAACGGTCGTGTAGCGCTATCCGGGCGTGCCGGCGCTCTAGGTTATTCCGTTCACGCCGAGCACGACGAGACAGATGGCTATCGAGACAATAGCCAATACGAAGCTGACGGTGGAGGCATCAAGCTCACGTGGATGGGCAGTGATTGGTTCGACGCCTACTTTTCTGTTAACGGAGTTGATAGCGAATACGGCTTGCCGGGGCCGCTCACGCGCGCCGAGTTTGCAGACGATCCTACTTTTTCTAAAGAGTACGAAAATCGCGGCGAAGAGGATGTGGTCTATTATAGATCAGGTGTTGGCTTCTGTTTATCAGACTCGCTCTCATTCGCCATCGACGGTGGCTATACTGATCGCGAAGTTTACGCAATTTACTACAATTATATGGGGCCAGTTCCCGCTTTCCCCTTTGAGCTGACTTCCGAATATAGCATCTTTTCGATCAGTCCGAGCCTGACCTATTCAACCGATCAACTCACTGCAGTCATCGGGCTCGACTACTACGACGATGAGGTCGATGTGGCTTCTACTTTCGGCGATTCGGAATATACCCGCGAAACGATCGCTGGTTTTGGCTCGGTCAGTTATTCTCCGAACGACGAATGGACACTTTCCGCGACGGCTCGCTACGAAGAGGTTTCGACGGACGGGGTCAATGGTGGTGTCGACCTAGGTGAAGTCGAAGACCATCAATACGCTTGGTCGCTTGGTATCGTGAAGCAATTTGAACAAAGTGGACGAGTCTACGGCACTCTGCGCCGCTTTTTCCGATATCCTGCGACCGACGAAATCCTAGTCTACTTCCCCGCGCTTTCCTTTAATCCGGATCTCGATGCGGAAAATGGCCATGAAGTGGAGCTGGGGGCTGATTGGGCGATTAGCGATGTGACCCTAGGTGGCCGAGTTTATCGCCAGTGGATGAAGGACGAGATTATCTACGCCAATTTTAACAACATGAATCTAGACGAGACCAACCGCCTAGGTGCCGACCTTTACGCCAGCTGGCAGATTAATGAAAAGCTGAGCACAAGGTTTGACTATACTTGGGTCGATGCGGAGATCGGCGGAAATACATTCAATGGTTCCGAAGTGCCACTGGTGCCGGAGCACAAAGTTCGTCTCCAAGTCAAATACCAGCCTCGCGATACGATTCACCTAGCGGCTGGAGCCACCTATACGCACAGCGTCCATGTGGGCGGTGACTTTGCCAATTCGGTGGATGAACTATCCGACTACATCCTTTTCGATCTGAACGCACGTTTCCAACTGACCGAAGATGTTGAATTTTTCGTCACTGTGGATAATCTCTTTGATGAAGAATATGTTTCCACTGCCTTCGGGGTAGATGCTCTTTATCCGGGTGCCGGTCGGAGTGCCAAGTTAGGCGTCCTCTGGAGATTCTAATCCACTATGATTCAAACCCACCAACGCGAAGTTATTTTGGACGTCCTGCGCACCGCAGGACGTCCTTTGGCGCGTAAGGAAATCCTACGTTTAGGCCGCGAGCAGATTGACCGTCTCGGTTCGGCTACGGTAGATCGCGCCATCCGCGAAATGACGGCCGAGTTCTACATCATCGGCGTCGAGTTCCCCGGCCAGCCCAAACGCTACGAACTGCCCGCCGAGTCCGAGCACCCCCACTTTATTTGCCGCGTGTGCGAACGAGTCTATGACCTACCCATAAAAATGCAGCTGCCGAAGATTCAGGCACCCACAGGCTTCGAGATTTCCGGCGGCGAAGTCATCTACTCCGGCATATGCCCGAACTGTCGGTGAGGATTCTCTTACGTGGCGTGTTCGCTTGTTTATCCCCGCACGGGGGCGAACGCCCCCGTCAGAGTCAGCCCGCAAGTAAGAGGCGCTCGCGAGCGAGCACGCCACCAGGGAATTAAATGTGGCGTGTTCGCTTGCGAACGCCTCCGTCAGAGTCAGCCCTCCGTCAGAGTCAGACCGCAGGGAGAGTCAGCCCGCAGGGAGTCAGCCCGCAAGTAAGAGGCGCTCGCGAGCGAGCACGCCACGATTCACCGCCAATCCACCGAGCGAATCCACTCGATTAGCGATTCAATGTCCCCAAAATATTGACTCAGCCCAAAGCGTTCGACTTGCCAATTACCTGCGCTCACTGTGAGGGCGAACGCTGCAGTGGCACCTTCCGTTGCTAGGCCGAAGCCTAGTCGCTCCAGCGCACGTTGCGTCCAGATGCGCTCTAAGCCTTCGCCTTCGAGCTGCACTTTGAGGCAGGCGATTGGGTGCGTGCGAAAGCTGCCCGTAGCTGCGTCCCAATCCAGATTCTCACTAGCAAAGACCTCGGCAAACTGACCGTTGAGCGCCAGTGCTTCCGGGGCACCTTGGATCAAATTGCCCTCCGGCGTCATCAGCCAGAGGCGATCTGCAAAGCGCAGCGCCAGATCTAAGTCATGTGTTGAGAGCAGTAAGGCCAAATTTTCACGCTGCGCCAAATTGCGCAGGATCGACATCAGCTCCACCCGTCGCGGCAGGTCGAGGAAGGCGGTCGGCTCGTCCAGTAGCATCAGCTTGGCTTCTTGCGCAAGCGCACGGGCAATCGACACCTTTTGTCGTTCGCCATCGCTCAACTCTGCTACTTGCCGATTGGCCAGCGGCATCGCACTCACCGCATCGAGTGCCCATTCGATTCGTTCACGATCTTGCGCAGTCAGTCCGCCGAACCAGCCAGAGTAGGGGTGCCGCCCTAGCGAGACCAGTGAGTAGGCATCCATCATGCCAGTGGGCATGGCCTCCGTCAGCACCACGCTGACCGCGCGGGCGCGTTCGCGTGGGGCGATGTCGCCCAAGGCTCTGCCCGACAGTTGTAGCTCGCCCGCGAGCGGTGTTTGCATGCCGGCCAAAGTGCGGATCAAGGTCGATTTACCCGAGCCATTCGGCCCCAGCAGACAGACGAACTCACCACCGCGCAGCGAGCAGTCGAGCCCGCGCGCCACCGTCGTCGTCTCCGCGCCGTGCTGGTAGCCGATCTCTAGCTGGGTTGCCGTTAGTTGTGCGTCCGATCTCATCTTAGAAAAGTCGCTTCAGTTGTCGTTGTTTAACCAGCGCCGCGATGATCACCGGTGCGCCCACTAGCGCTGTGATCGCATTGAGCGGTAGCACTATATCCAGCCCCGGGCCACGCGCTACGAAGTCGGCGGTGAGCGATAGCAGCGCGCCGACTAGAATCGATGCGGGAATCAGCACCCGGTGTTGACTGGTTTGAAAGAGATAGCGGCTCAAGTGTGGTGCCGCGATACCAAGAAAGCCGATTGGCCCGCAAAACCCTGTCACCGTGCCCGCCAGCAGCGAAGCACCCAGCAGCACGAAAAAGCGCACCTGCTTTGCCCGCGTGCCTACGCTCTCTGCGTAGTGCTCTCCGAGCAGTAGGGCGTCGAGCGGTTTCATGAACAAAGCGCTCAAGCCGATGCCTCCCAAAATCGCGGGAGCAAAGAAGCGCATCTGCGTCCAGCTTACATTCCCATAGTCGCCAAACGACCAGTTGATGAAGGACTGCAAACGCTCTGCCATGCTGAAAAACATCAGGATGCTGACTAGCGCACCGATTGTGTAGCTAATCATCAGGCCAATGATCAAGACTGACATAATGTCCACCCGCCGCGAGAGCAGCAGCACCACAAAGAGCGTTGCTGCCGCGCCGCCACTGGAGGCCAGAATCAGGAGCATCTGCCCCGAATTGCCGAGCCCGTCAGTCAAGCTCAAGCCTACGGGGCCGAGCGCCAGTAGCACGATCGCCACCCCCAGACTCGCGCCCGAGTTGACCCCCAGCACAAAAGGATCGGCCAGCGGATTCCTAAACACCGTCTGCATCAGCAGCCCCGCTGTGCCCAGCGCTGCCCCTGAAAGCAAAGCCGTCACTACCTGCGGCAGCCGGAAGTCCACAATGATCTGCCGATACACCGCATGAACCCCCTCACTACCGAGCAGCGCCTGCAGCACTTCACCCAAGGAGAAATTTACACTGCCCAAGCAAACGCTCAAAGTGCTCACGACTAAGAGCCCCAGCCCAATCAAAAGAAAGAGCCCGAGCCTGCGTTTGAATGTTTTGTTGGTCGATTGAGTCACAATAAACAAACTACTGTGAGTGTTCGCTTAGGACTGGCGAACCGAAACCGCCATTAACTCTAATATTCTGACCCGTTACCCAATATCTCGGGACGCTCCCGTAATGATGGCTACTTTTAAAAAAACTCCATCCGGATAGGATGGAGTTTTTGAATAAAAACTGCTGCTTGCTTAACGCCCGCCGAAGCCGGGGGCACCGCGTTCCCAATCAGCAGGACGACTCCATGGGACGTTTTGCTCGTCAGGATTACTATCGAAGCAACCAGACATGGCGAGGGCCGTGAGGGCGAGTGCGGCGAGGAGGGCTATGCGACGATACATAATTTGAGATACGTGATATGTGAGACCTGTCTTCGACTAGCGAAGTAGCTTCACTGTGGCGCCTTCGGTCATTTCACGGGTTTTGGCTCCGGGTAGAAGATTCGCGACAACCAATTGATCGGTTATTTGAATGATTTTCACCTTACCAAGTGCTTTGAGGTCTTTGATCAAAGTTAATTCAGTGCCGAGTGTGAGGCCGAGTTCTGGATTATTGGCAAGAACGATGAGGCCGTCTTTAGCGCTGAGCGACTGAATGGTTGTTTCGGCGCCGATCGATGCGGTGGGCAATGGTTGCGATGCGGATGGACTGAAGGTGCTGCTGTAGGTGCCGCCTGAAGCCAGAGTGCCCCCCCCTGTATTATTAGTGGGGCGTGCCGCCGAGGCGCGTGATTTTGCGTCTTCGAGTGTCTCTTTGAGATCAGCGTTGGCTTTTTCAAGCTCGGCGATGCGCTCGTTCATCTGTGCGATTTCGCCTTCTTTGCTGGCTCCGACGAGGGCTTGCTCTGCCTGGAGGAGATCTGCGCGGAGGCGTTTGGCAGCGCTTTCGAGCTCTCCGATGCTCTTCTTCGTTTCGCCGATTTGCTGCTGTGTGCGGCTGACCTCTTGGCGTGCGGTGTACATCTCGGAGCGGACACTTTCGATCTTTCGCTTTTCGTCGGCGAGGGCTTCGCGCTCTGTATTAAGGTTAGCTTCCAGCGTGCTGATTTGGTCATTGGCTGTGGCTAGTTCCGCCTGAACGGCCACAGTGGCCTGTTCTGCTTTTATTTGGGCAGCTTGCTGCTCTGCTAGTTTCTCTTTTCCGAGGAAGAAGAGGGTGCCTGCGGCCAGCGCGGCGACGATTGCTAGGATACGGAGTATCATCGATAGACTATTCATGTTTTTTTGTTGGGGATTTAGTTAAACTATTCAGAATAAAAGAGAGACTGGTGGACTGGATTCTTTGCTTGGACTGAGAGTCCTCGCCGGTTGGCTGCGAGCCGATTCAGTAACTTAAAGATCAATTCAGTCTGTGCATCAAGGTTCAAGTTCTGTGCAATTGTCGATGCATCTAGTTTTTGACCTGCCTGTTCTTTGAGATGTGCGATGACCTTTTGCTCAATGTCCAGAACCGTGGCGGCGGCTTTCTTGCCCGCTTCCACACCAGGTTGGTGGTAGGCGTTGATATTGACGAGGCTGGCGTAGAGACCGACAGCGCGCTCGAATAGGGCGATCAGCTGGCCGATCGCTTCGGGCGTGACTTCGCGAATCGTGATGGTGATCGATTGGCGACCATTATCATAGAGTGCGTCGCGGGTGCCAAGGAACAAGCCTTGCAGGAAGTCGCCGGATGTTGTGCCACTTTCGACTTCGATCGAGTCGCCTTCGCGGTCTTTGAGCACTTCGATGAAGGTCGCGAAGAAATTGTGCACACCCTCGCGGAGCTGTTGCACATAGGCGTGTTGATCGGTCGAGCCTTTGTTGCCGTAAACGGCGATGCCCTGGTGGACAACCTTGCCGTCGAGGTCGAGTTCCTTACCGAGCGACTCCATGACGAGTTGCTGCAGGTATTTGGAAAAAAGCATGAGGCGATCCTTGTAGGGCAGCACGACCATGTCCTTCGCACCCTTGGCATCGGTGGCGAAATACCACATCAGCGCAAGTAGGGCCGCGGGGTTCTTGGCAGTTTTGTGGCTGCGTGTGGCCGCGTCCATTGCGGCGGCTCCGGCGAGAATGCGGTCGATGTCGAGGCCCTGCAGTGCTGCGGGGAGGAGCCCCACGGCAGCGAGTTCGGAAGTGCGGCCGCCCACCCAGTCCCACATCGGGAGACGGGTGATCCATTTTTCAGAGATGGCGATTTTGTCGAGCTTGGAGCCTGCGCCGGTGATAGCGATGGCGTGTTCAGCGAAGTCGAGATTGGCGGCTTTGTATGCGTTCTTGGCTTCGAGCATACCGTTGCGTGTTTCAGGCGTGCCACCAGATTTCGAGATGACAACCGAGAGGGTTTCACCGAGTTGACCTTTGAGCGCCGAGAGAGTGCGGTCGAGACCATCAGGATCCGTGTTGTCAAAGAAGAAGAGCTGCATCTTATCGCCCTGCGGGTCGCCTAGGGCGTCGGCCACAAATTGAGGGCCGAGCGCGGAGCCACCGATACCGATGACGAGGCAGTTTTTAAACTTGCCGCCGGCACCAGCGATCTTGCAACTATGAACATCGGCTGTGATCTGCTTGATCTGTGCCAGGCATTTCTCGATCTCAGCAGTCAACTCGGGCTGAGGCGCGAGCGCGGCGTTACGCAGCCAGTAGTGACCGACCATGCGACCTTCGTCGGGGTTGGCGATCGCGCCGGCTTCAAGTTCAGCCATCGCTTTGAAAGCGGACTGCATCTGAGGCTCCATTTTGGAAAGGAAGTTGTCGCCGAAATCGATGCGGCTGATGTCGAGCGCGAAGTCGAGCTCGTCGATGGATAGATAGTGTTGTGTGAAGCGTTCCCAGGACATGATAATTTGAATTAAGACGGAATTCTGACGGAGATGGCGAAGTAATTAGGACGGAGTTTTGATTTGCGCAGGTAAGATTTGCTAAGATTTATAACTTGAGTTGAGTTCTACGATTTTCCCCCATTCAATTTCCCCGCTTGCTGAGCAAAATTTGTCCAGAAACTCTTTAGTGAATTGGTTAATCACTTTTGAACGTGATTTTTGATATTTTTCGTTTTGTTCTTTTGCCCGATGTCCGAGCGGTTCGATTATCTTAGTGTAAAGGTCATCGTCTGCTGAAATGAAATCCCAAAATCTTTGTCCGCAGTATTTATGGTAATCACCTTTATCGGTGAGTTTAGCTTTACTTACCCCGTAACAGCAACCGTTTACCGCAACGACGTTTAGTGCTGAATTGCTGGTGCGAAGAGTCTTTTTAGCCGTGATAAAGTCACTGCGCATTTTAGCAATCTGTGAACTGTTGCCCCAATTTGGGCCTGATTTTATAGTTACAATGTATCGCTTACCTGAGTCGTCAAACTCAAGGTCGATTCCAGTAATTCCCGATTTCCTACCGCCATATACTCGACTGTTTATAAAAATAGCCAATCCCTCTAGCCAATCACCAAAAATTGTTTCTTCATTTGACGATATGTGGGCATCAATAAGTCCGTTTACTATTTCATCAGCAGTCAGGACATTTTTGGCCTTAAACAGATAAGGGTTTTTGCGTTTGAGAACAGTTGAAAGCTTCAGTTTATCAAGGCTCTGTATCCTTTTTTCATGAAAGGTACTTATATGTTTTTCTACGTAACTGGTAACTTCACTAAGATTTAATTTTTTCATATTTTTTCTGTTCCTCAAATAAGTAAAATTCGGTTTCAAGCATTTGCTCCCTGACCATCTTGCAATAATCAGGAACAATTTCTATACCGATTGAGTTTCGCATTAAGCGCTGGGCAACAGTAAGTGTGGTACCAGAACCCATGAATGGATCTAATACGGTGTCATGTTCCTTGGTGAAGAGTTTGATAAACCACTCTGGTAGTGCTTCTGGGAAGGCTGCGCTGTGTTTTTTATTATTACACTCAGTAGCTAGATGCAGAACATTACTAGGGAAAGCTTTTTTACGTTCAATCCAATTTGAAATATTTTTGCCAAAACCACTTCCTACTTTTGAGTTATCTCTGATTTTGTCGGTCTCAGATAAGTTCTTAAGGCGACTATTCGCCCAATCACCCATCGGAACCATCACTTCTTCCTGATACATGCTAAATCCTCGCCTCTTATTAAATTGGAGGAGTCGCTCCCAAGCATCCCTAAAGCGATTTGGCCATTTTCCCGGATAGCAGTTTTTTTTGTGCCAGATAAACTCTTCAGTCCATAACCAACCTTGTTTCCTCATTTCTAAAATGAGTTCCATTACGTAGGTGCTACGCTCGCCATTGACTACTTTTTCCTTGATGTTGAGAATGAACGTTCCCGTGGGCTTCAGAACGCGAAATAATTCTTCTGATATAGGCATAAACCAATCCACGTATTCACTTACTTTGATTCCTCCATAGGTGTTTTTTCTTTGGTCAGCATAAGGAGGAGATGTTACAATTAAATCTACCGAATCATTTTCCAAGTTGCTTAGAATGTCAGTGCAGTTGCCCTCAAGGATTTCTACTGTAATTTTGTTCATTGTTATATACTTACTGGCACTCTATTACTTGCAACATTTGACTAGAGATTTTTGTCGGTGACGGCACCTTCGGAGGCGCTGGAGACGAGGGCTGCGTATTTGCCGAGGACGCCGCGTTTTTCGCCGGCACCGGTTGGTTTAAAGGCTGCCATGCGAGCGTTGTATTCCGCGTCATCGATCAGGAGGTCGATTGTGTTTTTGACCGCGTCGATTTCGATCTGGTCGCCATTCTTCACGATGCCGATGGGGCCGCCTTTGGCCGCTTCGGGGGTGATGTGGCCGACATCGAAGCCATGACTGCCGCCTGAGAAGCGACCGTCCGTGATGAGGGCAACTTCCTTGATCAGTCCTCGACCGGCCACCGCGCTGGTGGGCGAGAGCATTTCGCGCATACCGGGGCCTCCGACGGGGCCTTCGTTACGGATGACGACGACATCACCTGCGACGACGTCGCCACGGAGGATGCCGATGAGCGCTTCTTCTTCCCCTTCGTAAACTTTGGCTGTGCCTTTGAAATAGACCCCTTCTTTACCGGTGATTTTACCGACAGCGCCTTCGGGAGCGAGGTTACCTCGGAGGATGCGTAGGTGGGTCGATTCTTTGATCGGCTGATCCCATGGGTGGATGATGTCCTGCTTGTCAGGGTAGCTGGCGTAGGGCTGCACATCCTTAAGTGACTCGGCAAGAGTTTGTCCTGTCACGGTGAGACAGTCGCCGTGGAGCATACCACGATCGAGCAGCATCTTCATCATGGGGCGAATGCCGCCGATGCGGATGAGGTGGCTCATGTTGTATTTGCCAAATGGCTTGAGGTCGGCTAGGAGGGGCACACGCTCACCGATTTCTTTAAAGTCGTCGATGCTGAGTTCGACATCGGCGGAGTGGGCGATGGCCAGCATGTGCAGAATTAGATTGGTCGAGCCACCCAGCGCCAAGCAAGTTGTGATGGCGTTCTCGAAGGCCTTACGTGTCATGATGTCGCGCGGCTTGAGGCCGGATTCGAGCATTTTGACCACGGCGGCACCCGCCATTTCGCAATCCTTGCGCTTGGCCTCGCCGATGGCGATTTGAGCGGAGCTGCCAGGTAGGCTCATGCCGAGCGCTTCGATCGCGCTGGCCATGGTGTTGGCAGTGTACATGCCGCCACAGGAGCCGGGGCCAGGAATGGCGTATTTTTCGACTTCTTTCAGTTCTTCATCGGTCAATTCTCCCTTGGCGTGTTGACCAACAGCCTCGAAGACGGAGACGATGTCCATCGGGTTGCACTCTTCTTTATCGTGCGGCATCAGGCCGGGCAGAATGGTGCCGCCGTAAACAAAAACGGCGGGGCGGTTGAGACGAGCGATGGCGATCATGCAGCCAGGCATGTTTTTGTCGCAACCGCCGATCGCGACTAGGCCGTCAAAGCCTTCAGCCGCAACAGCCGTTTCGATGGAGTCGGCAATCACGTCGCGCGAGACCAGGCTGTAGCGCATGCCCTTGGTGCCCATGGAGATGCCGTCAGTCACGGTGATGGTGTTGAAAAATATGGCTTTACCGCCGGCAGCGTTGATGCCTGCGCGGGCGTGTTCGCTTAGTTCGCCGAGGTGGACGTTGCAGGGCGTCATATCGCTGGGGGAACTGGCCACGGCGATCTGCGGCTTTTTAAAGTCTTCGTCCGTAAATCCGACCGCTCGGAGCATGGAACGTGCAGGGGCGCGGTCGTGACCATCAACAACGATGGAGGAGTGTGGGCGGTTTGTTGAGTCAGCCATAATGAATTTTTAAATTAAATGTAGATGAAAGGTGTTTCTCGTTGCAGAAAAGCCGAGAATTCAATGAATAGCGGGACAAACGACAATACCCTTTTTGCTTTTAACCGACAATAATATCGAATCTAGTTTCACCCATCATATGGATTTTGACCTGAAAAAGACTTTGGAAGCCTTGCTGCTTTCGACTGCCGAGCCGATCACTCTCAAGGATGTGGTCAAGATTTTCGCCCGCTACCATCAAGAACTGAGCGAAGCGCTGGAGGATGTGAAAGAGGAAGAGGGCGAGGAAGCCACCATGACGGAAGTGCCGAGCTTAGTTACGCAGTCGCAAATTGGTGATACCCTGACCCAATTGACCGACGAGGCAGAGGTGCAGAATAAAGCCTACCGCATCGTCGAGGGGCCAAACGGCTACCAGATCGTGACTGCGCCGCAATTTGCCGAGTTCGTCCGTCTATTACGTGGCGAGCCGCGCCCAATGAAACTCAGCCCCGCTGCGCTCGAAACGATGTCGATCATCGCCTACCGCCAGCCTGTGACTCGTGCCGAAATGGAAGCGATTCGTGGTGTCTCGGTGGATAGTGCACTCCATAAATTGATCGAACTCGAACTCGTCATTGTCACTGGCCGCGCCGAACTCCCTGGTCGACCGATTCAATACGGCACGACCGAGAAGTTTCTAGAATTTACGGGGATCAAGGAACTTGACGAGTTGCCTGCTTCTGACGTGTTGAGCAACCACCAGATCGATGAGTGGATGCGCCGTAGCGAGGAAGAGCCGGAAGAGATTTCCGACGAAGACGTTGGCCTCTCAAGAGAGCCCAAGTCCGATGAACTGCCACTCGACGAGAAATTCGTAGAAGTCGACTGGCAAAAGGAAAATGCAGAGAGCGACGCGGCACCCGAGCCGGATGCCACCCCTTTATCATAATGTCTGAAGATATCAACGTGAAGCTACAGCGTAATCGCGATGCGATTGACGCCATCGACCGCAAAGTGGTGGCGTTGTTGAATCAGCGCGTTCTGCACGATGGCGGAGCCGACGAGGCAACTGTGCTCGCGAAAGTCGCTAAGTTTAATCCAGGCCCGCTTTCGGATGCCACCTTACAGGCAATCTACCGCGCACTGATGCTCGCGGGGCTCGACCCTGCGGCCAAAGCCACGGATGTAGCCACTGTTGATGCGCTCGATCTGGAGATTGTTCAACAACTCAGCCAGCGGGTGAAGCACGCCGGCGAGATTGGTCAAATAAAACACGCCAACGGTGCGGATTACTATGACCCGACCCGTGAAGCGCAGGTCATGGCCAAAGTTTCTGCGCTCAACCCCGGGCCGATTAAAAACCGTACCATTCAATCCGTTTACCGTGAAGTGATTTCCGGCTCCATCGCTTTGGAAAAGAAATTAGTCATCGCTTTTCTCGGCCCCGATGCGACCTACACGCATCAAGCGGCGATTTGTAATTTCGGCGTTAGCCTCGACTATCGCGCGATTAAAACCATACCCGATGTCTTCGGAGAAGTGGAGTCGGGGGCAGCCGATTACGGCGTGGTGCCGATTGAAAATTCGACCGAAGGTGCTGTCTTCCACTCGATGGATATGTTGGTCGAATCCGATTTGCATATCTGTTCGCAAGTTTATATGCCGATTGAGCATTGCTTGATCTCGCAATCCCCGCTGGCGAAGATTAAAGAAGTTCGCTCCAAGGATCAAGCGCTCGGTCAGTGCCGTGAGTGGCTACGGGCGAACCTGCCAAATGCTGAACTTGTCGATGTCGTCAGCACCGCCGATGCCGTCTGCACCGCGAAAACGACCGTGGGTGTGGCCGCGGTCGCCAGCGCGCTTTCGGCGCAACGTTATGATGTTAAAATTCAGGCACGCGGCATCCAAGATCGCGATGACAATGTGACCCGGTTCCTTGTCGTCGGTAAGACTCGGGCCAAGCCGCTTGGCGATGGCAGGGATAAGACGAGTTTGGTCATTTCCTTACGCGATGAGTGCGGCGCACTGGAAAAAACGCTGCGAGCTTTCGCCACGCGCGGTATTAATTTGAGCAAAATTGAGTCGCGTCCCAGCCGGAAGAAAGCTTGGGACTATTATTTCTTTATCGATTTAATCGGCCACTACCAAGATGCGCCCGTGCAAGCGGCGTTGGAAGATCTCAAAGGGCATTGCCCGCTGGTTAAGTGGCTGGGGAGTTATCCAAACGTGGGCGGTGTTGCCGAATAGCGATAGTTGCGAACTCGATGTACGCGTGATCCCGAATGCGTCGCGCGACGCCATCGTGGGCTGGCACGCGGGCGCGTTGAAGATCAAAGTCGCTGCCCAACCGGAATCAGGCAAAGCCAACAAGGCCGTCTGTGCACTGCTGGCTAAGCACTTGCAGATACAAAAACGCTGCGTCTGTGTGGTGCGCGGGGCCAGCTCAGAAACTGTAATTGAGCGAGAAAGCCACTGCTTGGCTGTCGAGGTCGTAGCCGCCGTCGATGGTGGGCGAAGTTTGGTTGCCGGAGACTGAACGCTCGCTGGCGAAGGCTTGCTGATAGGTCAGCTGCCAAGAGAGGTGATCCCAGCGGCCTCCGACACCGATGGCGAGAAAGTGGCGGTCGGCGTCAGGCACGATGGGGAGAAAGTCTGCATCGGGCACCGCGTTTTCAACGTAAGTGTAGCCAGCGCTGACGTGCCAGCCGTTGTCGAAGTAACGAGTCACGCCAAGTTCCCAAATGAAAGCGGATTCCCAGTTAAGCTGGTAAGCGGGATCGGGGCCAAGATTACCATCGAATTTCAAGGTAAGGTCATTGACTCGATCCCAGTTTGTCCAATCGAGGTTAAACTCAATATTCCAGTGCTCATTGGGACGATAAGAGTAACCGAATACGATCGACTCAGGGAAAATTAGATCGGCTTCAGCGTCGGCAGTGTTTGTTGCAAAGCCTGTGCCTGCAAAAACTCCAAGCCCAGATGCATTACCTTTGTAGGTCGCTTCAGTTTTGGCTTGATAGTTGAGGCCGAAACTATGCTCAACTGAAGGTTGCCACAGAACCGAGAGCGAATATCCGAATGTTTGATCGTCTCCGTCGAACTTAAGCGCGTTTGCTTTAATATCGACACTCGTATCGTCGAAAGACAATCCGCCCGCGATCGAAATGGTCTCCGTGACTTGCCATGCGAGAACTGCGTGGTATTTGATGTATTGTAGATCCGCTTGGTAGGGCACCGTTGGATCTAGGAGAAACCTCGCATCGTCTCCCCCCCAGTCCGAACCGAGTGCGAAGGGCGCATACATACCGAAGCCTATCGCGAAGGGGCTGTCCTTGAACTTATGCGAAATGAAGGCGCTGGGCACGGCTTGATAGCCGTCGTCCATACTGTCGTTGCCCGCTGCACCATCGTATTCGTAGCCGAGCGAGATGGCGAAGACGTTACCCTGAATCTGCGTGCCTTCGACTTGGGTGAGTCCGGCTGCGTTGTAGAAAACGGCCGAGGGGTTGTCAGCTGTGGCGGTAAATGCGTTACCACGCGCAGTGGCAAAGGGGTCGACGAAGGCGATCCGCGTTGCGGCCGCATCGACAGAGCCGTAAGCGAGTAGGGTAAGGCCAAGTGTGATAAGTGGGTTGAGGCGTGGGCTTTGTAGTTGTTTCATAAACTTATGTGTGAACGAGCAGAGAGGGAATCTCGATTTCGATATCCCAATCGCGCTCTTGGGAGCGGCGATTGAGGCGCAGATAGCCGTGGTGTTCGGTGATGACCTTGTGCGCGACAGAGAGGCCCAGGCCAACTCCGGTATGGCGCGTGGGTGGAGAGGGGCACCAGTGAATTGCGAATCTCATGCGCAAAGCGCTCGGCGATCAGGCTGATGATCTCTGTTTTTGAGTCGGCTAGTGCGCTTTTTTTACTCGCTTCGATTTTGGTGAAGTCTTCCAGAATCACCATCGTTGGTCGAGGCAGGAGCATGAGCTCGCCCTTTTGGGTAAAGGGGAAGATGGAAACTTGGTACACATCATCCGCCTTCAATCCGGAGATTTTGAATGGCTGCTGTAGTTCGCCCTTTTCGACTGCGCGGTGCACCGGGCTGGCGAGTTTGGCGGGGAGTTCGGCAAATTCGATGCTGCGCACGGATTTTTTTTGACCGACGCCGAGGAAACGCTTGGCCGCGTCGTTGATGTAGAGAATCTCAAGGTTTTCGCTAAAGACGATCGCACCGCTCGACATTGAGTGCATGACGTTTTCGATCAACTGACCATGCTGCGCCAGTTCGCTGTGTAGGCGGCTATTGCGGATGGCTAGCCCGAGTTCCTCCATCAGTAGGTAGAGCAGTTCCAACTCGTCTTCGGCGTAGTCGCGCCCGGTTACGGGGCCATTGAGCACGGCGAGTCCGATTACATCTTCGCGGTCGGTAATGGGGATCGCTAAATGGCAGCCGAGCACAGCAAATTCTTTATCGATCGCGGCGGTGGCCTCAGCAAAGGGCGTCCGTGAGGTACCTTCTCTATGCAGGATGCGGGGGTGCTCGGAGAGTTCGCGCCCGATCCCGACCTCGCGGCTTAGTTGAAAGCAGTCCACCAGATCGGAAGGTAAGCCCAGCGATGCGATACAGGTCAGATGCTTCGATTGCTGTTTTTTGACCAGTGATTGCTTCGCTGAACTCTCTAAGAAGATGCCGATTCTGCTAAAGCTGATATGGTCGCGCAGTTTTAGTATGAAGTGCTGGGTAAAGGCTTTATAATCGAGGCTGAAGCTTAGGATATGGGAGAGATCGCGCAGCACATTCAGGGTCGAAGCGGTATTGCTGCGGGCCGTCGCGCGTTCGACCGGACGATCCGTCCGTTCTTGAGTGCTTGTGCCGCTCTCCGTTGCAGCGCTGCGTTGATTCATGAGGACGCGCACGAGTGTCTTTGTCGGTATGGGCTCGGCGAAATAGAGATCAGCACCGCTCTCGAATGAGGTATTTTCGAGGCTCAAGTCATAGTCTGGCGCTATGACCACGATAAATATCTGCGGCGCGAGACCACGAATTTCGGATAATGCGCGCTTGAGCTCCAGCGCATCGCCTTCCGAGTAAACGATCACTGCATCGAAGGCAGCCCGAGTCAGAGCCGACTCCACTTCAAGGGCGGACTGGCGGACGACAATTCGGTTTTCTGGAGCCGAAAAGGCCCCCCGCAAGCTAGTCGGGATCGAAGGCTCGTTTCTAATGAATAGAAAATGACTCACAGAATCTTAATCAAGGACATCGTTAAATTCGGTAGGTTGATCATACCTAAGGTCGAGTGCAACTGTAATTAGGGGGCTTATCAGTGAAAAACTGCTGGTGTATTTAGCGCTTTGATGAGGTGATGTAATGAGATAATACTAAATTACGCCTAATGTTTAGATTGCCAGTAAATAAGAAATCCTCAAAAGGGTCTTATAGATGATAGCGAATTTTCAAACTTCAGACATCGAAGATATTCGTAGTTCACGCGTTTCTTTCCCTGGAACGGAAGGTCGACTCATCGTCGGTTACTTAGACGAAGGGGACGAGCAGGAATGGAATGGCCGATTCGTTTTGCTGACCCCGAAGTATGGTGAAACCAAGAAGAATAACATTCGCTTAGCCTACTTTTTGGTTTCCAACGGCTTTAAAGTCCTTCGCTTCGATCATACGAATCACATAGGCGAGAGTGATGGGGAGATGGGTCAGTTTACTTTACCGGGAGCGGCCGATGATGTGCTGGAGGCGCTTCAATATGCCGAAAACCATTTCGAACCAGACGAAATCATTTTGATTTCTAATAGTTTGTCGGCTCGCTGCGCCTATCGGGCGGCGGCTCAGGATTCGCGCATCGCACGGGTCGTCTGCATCGTCGGGGTGGTCAACCTACAGCAGACCATTAAGAATATTTACCAAAAAGACATCATCGGGGCATTTTGTGAGGGTAAAGAGTGGGGCACCATCGACATCCTCGGCTTCGATATTGACTCGGCTAATTTCATATCGAAGTTGGTCGAATTTAAGATGAACAATCTGGAGGGCACCTTAGAAGATGCTGCCAAGATTGATCGTCCCTTGTTGCATTTTCATGCGGCTAAGGACATTTGGGTCGACCGAGCCGAAGTGGAGCAGGTCATCCAACTCGCGAAGGCGGGACAACTGGCCGAGATCGCTGGTGCGTATCACGAAATCGGTGAAAATCCCGACGCTACAAAGCGGACGATGGATCATGTCGCACGTTTTTGCCTAGAAGGCACCAAGCATTCGATCCGAAAATTTCGATATCCATCCAAGGCTAAAGTTTTTGCGCAAAACCGTCTGGAGCGTAATCGACTTAAGCAAATTTACGCAGTTAAAGAGAGTGAGAATGATTTCTGGAATGGTTATCTCGGTAAGTTTGGCACCATCGAGCAAGCGAGTGTTTACATCGATTACTTTGAGAAAATAGGTGCTCTGATCGGGACAATTCAAGAGGGCGATGTCATTATTGATGCTGGTTGCGGCAATGGCTTTTTCGGGCTCTGTTTGCTGCATTCGATGGAGAGCGCCTTAGGCTCTCGGATTGAGTTTGCCCGTCGTTTTGTTTACTATGGCTTAGATTTGACCCCCGGTGGTCTCGGGCAGGCCTATTTGCGGCAAAGCGCAATTAAGTCTAAATTAATTTCCGATACATATGAGAAAACCTCTGGTGTCACATTCGCCTACCAGCGCTTTGATTTTGATCATATTCATGTGGATGACGAGGGAGGCGATCACCAGCGTTTGCCTTTTGCGGATAATAGTATCGACAAGATTTGTAGTAGTTTGGTCGTCTCGTATTTAAAGGACCCGATTGCTTTTGTCAGCGAGCTAAGGCGTGTGTTGAAACCGGGGGGCGTCGCTGTCCTGTCCAGTATGAAGCCGGATTGTGATATGACAGTGCTCTTTCACGAGTTTATTTCGATGGATACAAAAGAAACCGAAACTGCCGATGACGCGCAGAAATTATTAGGAGCTGCCGGGAAAATTAAGTTGAAGGAGCAGTCGGGTATTTATGGTTTCTTTTCTGAGGAGGAATTAGTCGCAATCATTACTTCGGCAGGGTTTACTGATTTCGATTCTTTTCGATCTTTGGGTAATCAAGCAAACGTAATCAGAGTTATAAAGTGAGCACTTTCCTCCTGATTTCTTCGATCCTAAACTTAGCTGCTTCAGCTCTGTTGAGCTTTGCGGTTTTCGCAGCTTCGGGCCGCAGTGCTTTACGCAGTCGTTTTCTAGTTTTCCTTTTTTGTATTACAGGTTGGACGCTCTTTTATTTTTTTTGGCAGATCTCTGATAGTAGCGAAATGGCCTACTGGTCGTGCGTGGGGCTTATTATCCCGGCAGCGTTTGTGCCTGTTACCTTTTACCACCTCTCGCTTCGGCTGGCTGATGTGAAGTCAGATTTGTTTCTCTATTTCGGCTACCTCTTGGCATCGATTGCCATGCTGACCGCGCCTATTGGTGGTTTGGTCGCCTCAGTCGAACCGAAGCTGAGCTTTACATACTGGCCGGTCGCAGGGCCTTTTCTCTACTTGGTCATCGCACTCTACGTCGTCTATGTGACTTTGAGTGCGATAACGCTCTTTTTTGGAGCGAAACAACACATCGGCATCCGCCCCTCTCAGATGCGATTTGTGTTTGGTAGCGCAGCGATTGGCTTCGTCGGGGGGAGTACTAATTTTCCACTCTGGTATGATATCTCACTGCCGCCATATGGTAATGTGATCGTTTTCATTTACCTGCTGATGGTGGGCTATGGTATCTACAATCAGCATATTAAGGGGATTTCGGTCGACGTTTTCAAAACCTTCATCCTAGTCTTACTGACAGCCTCATTTGCCATGTTCTATGTGTTGGGCTTGGCAGTCTATTCCATTTTGACGAGCGAGCAGGTTTCGATTACTTCGTATTGGACACATGGGATCACCTGCTTCTTTGTGGTCTCGCTCTTATTTTGGGCAGTTCCCAAAATTCGTAATTGGATCGAGCATGTGCTGGCATTGCTGTTCCGAAAAGACCGGCTTTCGACGGTTGCTCGGATCGAGCATTTCTCATCTGAGATCACCGCATTGACCGATACGAATAAGATTTTCACTAAGACCTGTGAAGAGCTCCATGCGATTTTTAATTTGTCGGGTGTAGCACTCTACCATCGAGGTGATTTTGAAACTAGCTACACATGCAACTACCAAGCGGGGGATTATGATATGGATCCTAAGTTAAACGAATTTGAGTTGAGTGATCCACTCGTTGCTCGCTTTGACCTTAGGATGGAGTGTATCGATCCAAACCAGATATTTGATGAGATGTCACAGGAGCTTGAGGAGCGCTTAGTCGAACTGAAGCAACTATACCATCTTTCACTCGCGGTGCCCATTTTTGCGGGGCGTCAATTATACGGGATCATAATATTAGGTCGCTCTAAAGATGATGCTTTTTGGACATCTGAGCAGATTTCGCTTCTTTTTGCGGTGGGCGGTCAGATTGGTTTAAATCTACAAGCTCGTGAACTGGAGCGAAAATCAAACGAGGTGGATAAGCTCGTGGCTTTGGGTACTATGGCGGCCGGTCTTTCGCACGAGATTCGTAATCCGCTGGTATCTGTCCAGACTTTTGCTAGCATGCTAGCGGCAGGTAAACCTTTGTCTCGGATTAGTGACGAGTTTAAACAAGTCCTGGTTCGAGATGTTAAACGCATTTCCAGCATCGTTGAAGGGGTGGCCATGTTTTCGGAGAACCGCCAAGGCAAGCGGATTCCGATCCGTTTGCGTGATGCGCTTGAAAATAGCTGCGATATTTATCGAGAATTTTTAAAGGAAACAGCAGTCGAGCTCAGTATTGATTTCCAATGGGATGGTGAGGTTTTGGCGAACTTTGATCAGTTGAGTCAGGTGTTTAACAACTTAATCGAAAATAGCATCCAGGCGATGGCTGCAGTCGAAGAGCGTAAGCTTGAAGTGGTGGCAAAGAAAATCACAACAGAAATCCGTCAGAGTTGGGTTGAAGTCAGTATCTCCGATAGTGGTCGAGGAATCCCCAAAGGGATTCGTGGTCGTATCTTCGACCCCTTTATCACATCCAAAGACACTGGTAAGCGTGAGGAGCACCAGGGCATGGGGCTCGGGCTTGCCATTTCAAAGCGTATCGTCGAAAACCATGGCGGAGCGATTTCCGTCTCGGAAAGCAAGTCGGGGGGGGCTAAGTTTATCGTATCGCTCAAAGTTTTTGAAGCTTCCTAAGATTAATATGGCCGAAGAATTCTCAATTTTCACAAATCCTCACTCACAAATGAGTGCGGCTGCTCTGGCTGGAGAATATCTGCGGTCGTTTGCTGGGGCGACTCGTCTGATTGGAGAGTTTAACGCATTTCACGAGGCGCTCGGCCACTTGATCTCAAGTGACACTTATCTTGCTGGAGCTGCCGAGATAGGTGACTCGTTGCAGTCACCTGCCGCGATCCCTGATTTTGATAACTTGGACTCCAATGAAACGGTGATTTCAGTTTCGGGAGCAGAGGGCAATGCAGGCTACCTTAAATACCGTGGCCGCCGTGACGGGGAGCCTTTTGCTTCAGAGGATTTGCACTTGATGGGGGCGATCGCAGGTTTTGTCTCTGTGTTGACCGCGCAAGCACAACAGTTTCGGCAGAAAGATGAAACGGCGCGTGTCTTCCAATTCCTGCTCAATCAATTGCCACTCGGGGTCGTTTGCTTTGGTGCAGAGGGGGATTTGATTGTCGAAAACAAATTGGCCACCCGTCTGTTGGGTCGTTCAGGTGCGGATCTCATGCGTGGTGCGCTCTCGGAGAAAGCACTCAAAGGTGAGGGCAAAGTGCGCCTCCACTTAGAGGTGGATGGTCAATTGCTCTACACGGAAGGTCGCCGCCTAGAGGTGGATGCCGGCCTGTCGGTCACTGCCTTCGTGCTTCATGATATGAGCGGTCAGCGGGAGAAGCTCATGCTCCAGCTTGAGCGATCTGTGTATCGAGCCGAGTCGAGAGGTGCCCCCTTGACGGTCGCGGTTTTGGAAGATCGCTTCGAAGCTGGGCGCCTCTACCGAGAGTTAAAGGCGTCTGCGGATTCTCTGCAGCTCGACCCTGCCAGTATTGCCTCACTCGATGCCTACTCCTGCGCCTGTATTTTTACTGATAAACGCCTGCGTAGTGCGCGCTATTTGCTGAAAAATGGACTCGCTCGCTCACTGGATCGCAAATCTGTGGGGGGGGCGCTAGTTTCTCAGTTGAATCACCGCGACGACGCACCGGCGCAGGCCTTGATCGATGCGGCCCGTGCGACCATGCAGCCCCTAGTTGAGTTGCTACGTCCAGCCATACTTGTGCTCGATCTTTATCCGGCCGTAATCGAAGCGCTCGATTTGATTGCTGACGAGATCAGTTCCTTCCAGCAGGTCGGTTCCATCGAGCAGGCCGTGTCGCATATGCAAAGTGGCGAATTCGACGGTCTATTCCTTGACGTCGATACCTTTGGCGATGGCGGCTTGGATTGGCTTCACGAAGCTTCCGCGCAGGCAGGCCCCGGCTTTCGGGTGTTCTATATTTCGCATAAACAGCCATCTATGATCTATTCCAGCTATGGGCTCGGGGTCGATACGACGGTCTTTCAGAAGCCTTTCGACGCCGCAAAGCTCCGCGAAACACTTGCACTCCAGTTTGATTTTGCTTGAGATACCCTAGATTGGGTACTCATTAATAGCCACTATTAATGATCCTAATCCGAATGACCCTTTATGACAGACACCACATTAAAGAATACTGTTAAGCGCTTGCTTGTCGTCGATGACGAAGAAGGCCCTCGTGAGTCTCTCAATATGATCTTCGGAGATGATTACGAAGTGACGATTGCGACTTCGGGTGAAGAGGCCATCGAGTTTTCGCGAGAGCAGTCCTTCCATGTCGTGGTCACGGATATTCGCATGCGCGGCCTGAGCGGGATTGATGTATTGCGCGAGGTGAAAAAGATCGACCCCCACACCGAGGTTATTGTGCTGACCGCTTACGAGACGCTGGAGACGGCTCGCCAGGCCATCAGTTTTGGTGCCTCGGAGTATCTGAAAAAGCCCTTCGACCTCGATCATATTCAAACCGTAGTCGCGCAGTGCTTCCGTAACTACTTTTTCAAGTCCCAGCAGGAGACTGTCATTCGCGAGGACGTCAATGCGGCGAAAAACAACTTTCTCGAAATTGTCAGCCACGAGTTGAACACGCCGATGAACGGCATCCTCGGCTTTTTAGAACTGCTTGAAGGCACCTCACTCGACGGAGAGCAGCTTGAATACGTCGATACCATCCGTGACTGTAGCCTTAAGTATTTTGAGCACGTGCAGGACATATTGACCTACGCCAGAATTTCCATGAGCGAGAGCGAAATTTCGCAAGGAGCCTTTAATCCGGCCACACTAGTGCTCAAGTTGCTCAGTGAATCCGAGATTCCAGAGTCGCTGGAAATGATTGACGACCTGCCCAACGATCTTCCCGAGATCGTGCATGGTGCCGAGCAAGAGATCCGTATCGTTTTACGTAAGTTACTGCTCAACGCCTTTAAATTCACAAAGCAAGGGCATGTTAAAATCTCTGTTCGCGCACATCCGCTCTCCGCCCACAAGACACGCCTGGCTTTCGAGGTTGAGGACACGGGCGAGGGGATTGATCCTCTGTTATTGGAAAAGGGCAAAATCTTCGACGCCTTCACTCAAGGTGACTCTTCGATGCGCCGCTCTCACGAGGGCCTCGGCCTCGGACTTTCCCTCTGCAAGAGTGTCGCCGATCGGCTGGAGGGCAGTATCGGCGTCGAGAGTGTGCGGGGCCAAGGCACGACCTTTACCTTTGCATGTGTCGTCGATACTGACCGCGATTAAGGCGTAGCACAGGCATCCTGCCTGTGTTATTTGGATCGGGCCACAGGCAGGATGCCTGTGCTACTTTAAAAGTGCGCCTGACGGCTAATACTATTGGATGTCTCCACAGAGTTCCAACCACGGACGCCCCCAAAATAAAATTGTCAAGTGCTTGCAAATGCCCCAACCTGCGCCGCTTTTTGACAAACCTAGTAATCGCTAATAGATTCTAAACATGCAAATCACGCTCCTTAAGTCTAAGCTGCTCCGCGCAGAAGTTACCGACCGCGCCCTTCACTACGAGGGTAGCCTCGCTATTGATTCTGCGCTGATGGAGCAGATCGGTCTGGTGACCTACGAGAAAATCTTGGTGTCTAACATCGCCAATGGTGAACGCTTCGAGACCTATGCAATCGAGGCCCCTAAAGGCTCGCACACTATTTCCCTCAACGGCGCTGCGGCTCACAAGGGCCAACTTGGCGACCTGCTGGTCATCATGTCCTTTGCACAATTCGACGAGGCAGAGGCCAAAGCATGGAATCCTAAAATTTTGGTGCTGGCAGATACTAACAAGCGCGTCGTACGTGCCGATAATGTGTTAGTGGCTGAAGACGTCTTTGTTTAGTCCAGTCGTAGCTTTATAAGCTCTGGCAGGTCAGTGAAGATCAACTTTAGCTGGATCGAATGGCTCGCTAGCCCCGTGATTTTGCTGAGCGCTTTGGCGTAGGCTTCAAGTTGCGGGCGGTGCTTCTCGGCGGCCTGCTCGACTGTGTTGCCCTCGTGAATACGGTCGCTTTTGAAGTCGATGATCTCGGCGTAGGTGATTGTGCCCTCTGCATCCTTGCGCAAATGCACGCGGTCGAAGATGCCATTAATGAATTGATCGCCCTCCACGTAGCTGAAGGCCTTCTCGCGCCAGAGTTTAACGGGGTCTCTCGGTAGAGTGAAGAGCGCTTTAATTTCTGCATTAGCGAAGCAATCTCGTAGCAGAGGGTTGATCCCTCGACCGTATTCCGTTTGGCCTGCGCTTGGGTCGAGGGATAAACCCTCTCCTGCGTGGTCGTCCAGCCAAGCGATTTGCTCGAAAGCGTCGTGGACTTGTGTGCCGAATTCGGCCGCGTTGGCTTGACTGTCCAAGAATACGCTGGCTTTGAGGCGCGTAGATTTGCCACTGGAGGGACGGCTCAGCTGGAGCCTTGGGTGGGCTGGCTCGAATGTGGGGATTGCGGGGGCTTCCTCGGATGCTGCCGCTTCAACGACCTTCGTTTCAAAGGCGCGCGCCCAGTTGGGATCGCCGGTTGACCAGAGCAGACCGTCGTCGTCGGCTTCGTCGCCGAGACATTGGCGCAGGTAGTGGACGCTGGAGCGCTTACTCACGCGGCTGAAGTCGCTGATCATGTAGAGTGCGCGTTTGGCGCGAGTCATGCCTACGTAGAGGGTGCAGAGGTTGCCGAAGTCTTGCTGGCTCTCACTTTGTTCTTGCAAGCGTGCCAGCTCGGGATCGGCTGCCATGAGGTCTTTTTTGATTGGTTCGAGGATCCATTCCGCCTTGCCTTGGCTGTCAAGCAAGGCGCGGATGCGTCGATCGCCAGAGCCGCCGCCTTTGTCTTCGTTCACGAGGATGACAACATCGTATTCCAAGCCTTTTGACTTGTGGATGGTTTCCACGATGACGGCGTCACCTGGGGCACAGTCGCCGCTAGTGCTGTTTTGCAGATAGCGATAAAGGGCGTCGAGGTCGCGGCTCTCTTCGCCATCGAAGGCGCGGGCTTTTTCGATGAGTTGATCCAGGCGTGTGCGGTGGCGGGTGTCGCTCTCGGCGAGCTTGGCCACGATGGCTTGACATGCCCAACGCACGGCCGATTCGTGGTTGTCGCGTAGTAGGCGGGTGCGTAGTTCGCCCGTGCGATCGAGTAGGGACTCGCCGAGGGTGGAGGCATCAATCAGCTTTAGGTAGCCAGCGGCCAGTTGATCGTTGGGGTGTGCGGCATGGCGGAGCATGGCGAGCAGTGTGGCTCCCGCCCCGTTGTCTTCCGCCGGTTTCACTGCAGAGCCAGTGTGGATGGGGAAGGGGCTGTTTTCGCGGAGGAAGTCGGCCACTTCGTTGGCGTCTTTGTTACGCCGCACCAAGACGCCGACACTCATGCCGCGTTTGATGGGGTTGAGGTCGCGTAGGATTTCGAGGATGCGCTCGTTGCGTGTGGGGCTCTCGTTTTTCTTGGCTTCGAGCCAACAGGCGTAGCCGCTGAGTGATGCCGTCGCTTGAGAGGCCGTGTGGGTCTTCCATGCGTTTGCCCAGCGTTGTGCGGCGTCAGCAGAGAAGGTATCAGCGATGAGTGCGTTGTCGGTAAAGACAGCGTTAACCGCATCGAGGATGGCCGGTGCGGAGCGCCAGGATTCGGCCAACTGCTGGTCGATGATGTTGGCGTATTGGGCGCGTATTTCGTGAAATAAGCGGTCGTCGCTATTACGCCAGAGGTAGAGGCATTGCTTGGTGTCGCCCACGTAGAACAGCGAGCGCTGCCCGGAGGCATCTTGCAGGATCTCGTCGATTAGGTTGCGGACGACTGCCCACTGCGGGCGACTGGTGTCTTGAAATTCGTCAAAGAGCCAGTGGTCGAATTGGCCGTCCAAGCGGAAGTCCATCAGCTCGCGGGCATTGCTATCTGCTGCGCCCATCGGTGAGCCGTTGGTCTCGGGGGAGAGTAGGTGTGTGAGGTCGGCGAAGGCGAGCCGACCGGGGCGGCGCACTAGGCGGTCGTAGTTTTGATGATAGGCCTCTAAAATTCGGTGCACGCCTTGTGTATTTTGCAAGGAACGTTGCAAATGGTGCCAGAGCACGGCCTTCAAAATATTGGCAAGGGCTTGGCAGGTGAGTGGCGATAGCTCGAGCTCCTTGCGTACTTTGAGCGTGGCGCGGCCTGCTAGGATGTCAGGAGCCACGGCAAAGGCGTTATTGAGCAGGGTGTTGAGCTCTTCTTTGACGGGGTAGCTCTGCACTTTGATTGCGGCGCTCTCGAAGTCGTTTCGTTGCGACTTCATTAAGTCCTCGGGCAGTGAGGCGCGTAGGGCATCGGCGAGTGCCTCCCAATCGGGCGTATTCGAGCATGTCCACGGGCAGCCTTGCGGCCAGATGCGGGAGGCGTCGCCCCAGAGTGCCGACTCGGGGGCATCCAGATAGAGACTGTAAAGCTGCTCGATGAAGTCGGAGACGATGGACTCGACCTTGCGGGCATCGTGCCCGTAGGTGGCTTGCTTGAAGGCTTGCCAAAACTCATGCAGCTCTTCGTTCAACTCCCCCGGGCGGTGCACGATGCTGTCGCGCACTTCATTGCGCAGGCGTGGCTCGGATGTTTCGTCGAGTAGGTTGAGGCTGCCGGAAAGGCCCAGTTCAAGGGCGAAGGCGGAAACGACGCGAAAGAAAAAACTGTCTAGCGTCTGCAGGTTGAGCTGGTGCATCCGGCTGATTAGAACGGAGAGCAAGTGGTGGTAGCGCGCGGCGTCGGCCTCGATTTCTAGTTCAGCGGAGAGGCCTGCGGCCGTGGCGGGATCGCTAGCGGCGTCGCTCAGCTTTTCGATAATCTTATAAAAAAACTCGCCCGCAGCGGTGCGGGTAAAGGTCAGCGCGATGATACGCTCTGGCTGCTCCGCCAGATGCAGCAGGTAAATGAAACGGTTCGTCAACTGATAAGTCTTACCCGAACCAGCGGAAGCGGAAATCGCGATGTGTTGAAGTGTGTTCACAGTTGGGAATTACGATGGCTTTGGTTTATCAAATATTGATGGGGAGAGGCAAAATCATTACGGGCAAAATCATTTCCTTGCTAGCGTGGATAAGGTTAGTGAGTGATTCGATGCGTTGAGCCATTGGAATGATTCCAAGTTAGTCAGTTTTAGCATGCGCAGCAATTGCGTTCTATAGGCGGTAATTCTGGGTGAAGTTTTAAGTCCCGTGACAATGAGTGCGGATTCTTGATTTAATAGAGCCAAACTTTGGTTACCAACGTGACCAGAATGACTTTGAAGTTTAACCGCTTCGATTTTACAGTCTAAAAGATGGTAGAGAGCCTGTCTGTAGAGGTTTATTTCTAGGTGGGTACCTAAATCCTCGAACAGGTCACTAATTTGGGGGTGGTATTCAGGCTTTAAATTTGAATTTTGGTAATACAAATCAAACCTGCTACGTTTAGCTGTTGTGAGCTTAGTTGATACAGATTTACTGTGGACGGAACATGGGCGGAAGTTGATGAGCTTTCCGTGTTGTGTGTTGGTCAGGAGCAAATAGTTGAGCGTTTGGGCTTCGTGCGATTTAGTCAATGAGGTGACAGCCTTTAGTTCATAGACCACCCCCTCTATAATCAGATCAACATAATACCGCTTATAGAAATCTCTGTGGGCTACCATGACCTCAGACTCACTCTCACAATTTAACTTTTGCGCCTCTAGACGGTAAGTTAATTCATTTCGGTAGATTTTTTCATCCAGTATGCAACCGAGGGTATTTTGCGTATCAAATACTGCTCTCATCACAGATCGGTCTAGCTTATGAAAAGCTTCCTGATCCAATGTTTGTATTTTATCTGAGAACTGTATGGGCATGACGTCAGAGTAGAATGATTTTGCCTATTATGATTTTGCCTCTTTCTCGGCGAATTGGTAGTTTTTGAAGGCTTCGGCTTCGACGGAGTTTTCGATGCCGTCGGGGAAGAGGGGGGCGAAGTCGTCATAATCCTCTCGGACGTCGGGGTTGGGGGGCCAGAAGATGCCAGCTTTGATCTGGCGAATGACTGCCTCGGCGCAGTTGAGGGCGGAGTCGATGTGGCTCTGGGTGAAGTCCTCCCAGCGGGCGAGTTCGCTCTTTTCTAGCGTTTTTGCTAAGTTGAAATAGGCCACGCTGGGGCGTGCTTTGCCCGCCTTGAGTTGTGAATGCACATAGAGCGGTAGTTGTAGGTCGATCCAGCGGCTGCGTTTGTCCTCGTGCTCGAAGAAGGCCTCTTCGGGCAGGTGTGCGGGGGGCAACTTGCGTGCGACGGGGGCGAGGTGCGCCTGCGCTGGGGCGGTGGGGCTGTCGGCGGTTTTGTAATCGATCAACTCAATGGATTCGCCGCGTTGGTCGATGCGGTCGATGATGCCTCGCAGTTCGAGGCCTTCCAGTTCGACTGAGAATTTTGTTTCGGTATCGAGAATCTGGAGACTACCATTGGCCTGCACATCTTCGATCTGACGCTCGACGTAGGCTTGGATACGCGCGAGGATAGCTTCCTTTTGTAAGCGTAGGGCGAAGGAAAGTTGACTGCCGAAGTGCTGCTTAATTTCGGTTTCCGCGATGGCGTGCAGTTTGGCCGAAAGGTCGGAGGCCTTTGTCTGCGAGTCGAGGGTGAGGCCTTCGAGCTTGGAGAGGATGGCATGGATCATTGTGCCGAATGCGGCAGGGCTCATTTCGCGGGTTTCCACATCGATCGGGCGCATGTGCATAATGTGCCGTAGAAAGAAGCGGAAGGGGCATTCGAGATAGGTCTTGAGTGCGCTGACCGAGATGCGCTCCGGCATGTGGAGGTCTGCGGGCGGGCGCAGTTTCCAAGGGATCGAGTAATCCGTGGCGGGCTCGTTGTCTTCTGCGGCAGCGAAGAGTTTACGGGTGCGTGGCAGCAGCGTCTCGGGCGCGCCCAGGAAGAGTAGGCGCGAGGGTTTGACGGGGCTGCCGTCGGGGGCTTTTTGCGGCACCCAAAGATCGACCTTTCCGTGACCGTCGGCGCGGCGGCGGCAGAGCGCTTCCATTAGGTAAGCGTCGCGGGCGAAGCGTTGCGAATTGGTGCGTAGGCCAAAGCTTTCACGCAGGGTTTCTGGGAGGAAGGCATCGCCGATCACGGACTCGGGGACTTTGCCCTCGTTGACTCCGGCGAGTATGAGCTGCGGTGCGTCGTTCCAGAGAAGTTCCAGCCAGCCGAGCAGATCATGGGCTCCACGAGGGCGGTCGGGATAGACTTTGGCCTTACGTAGTCCTTGCAACACGAGGCTGCGTGCCAGATCGGTGGTCAGTTTGGGAAAGATTTCCTCGGCGGTGGCGACTTCGGCGATGAGCTTGCGCACAACCTCGGCCCGTTCACGCCAGAGCTTGGAGGATTCGTCTGGTTCAATTTCTACATCGGCGTAGATTGTTTGTAGGGCGGTGGAGATTCCTTCGCTGAAAGTTTTTGCCTGATGGATTTGACGTTGGAGACTCTTGAGTGCTTTGAGCGCGCCACTCATGCGGGCATCGTCGGTGAAGTGCAAGAGGGCGTCTAGATCGGCGCAGAGATGTTTGGCAAAACAGTCGTCGAGTTTGCCTAGTAAATGCTTGGGTGATTCGCTGGCTTTGATGAATTGAAACAGGTCGTCGTGTTGCAGCAGCGTGCGTACGGTCGTCGTGCTGGCTTCTTGGCTGAATTGGCAGAGTAACTCAGTCAGCCGGCCAATGCCGCCGAGAAAAACGGGCGTGCCTTCAGGGGCGTAGTGCGGGATGTTTTGCCGGGTGAGCTCATCGGCCAAGAGTGGGGCGAGGTCGCTATCGGCAAGCCCGATGAGAATCGCTTCAGGCTGTGCGTGGGCGGTCATTGTAGCCATTTCGGAGACGACTGCCTTTGGCTCGGGGCTGGCCTTAATGCTGCAGTTCCATCCCTCGAAATCGAGTGCTCGGTTGTTCCACAATTCGGTAAGCGGGCGTCCCCAAGGATCGAAGTAGTCGGCTTCACCATACGTGCAGACTTCGAGCGGCACGGTTTCGGCGGCCTTGGCCAAGGCTTTGAGCGGGAGTGCTTGTGCGTCGGGTGTGGCAATAAGCAGGATACGCTGAATGCCCTCCGGTGCGGTGTATTGGTCGGCGGCCTCGCGGCGCGCCTGTTTGGGATCGACGAGGTTGTGTAATTTGAGCTGGTCGAAATAGAGGGCTTCGAGGCGTGCTAGTTGACGCCAACGCTCGCTCTCGTAGCCACTTTCGCTGGCCATTTGGGCGGCTTCGTGCATGCCGAGACCTTCTTCGCCAAGTTCGTCACGTAGCTGCATAATGCGCTGCGCCATACCGAGTTGCCAGCCAGCACTCTGCGCTGGAACTACTGGAAAGACATCCTCGAAGTGCTGCGGGTCGATTGCACTCAGCACATTGATCCACGCGGCAGTGACGCTGGCTTCGTTGGCGAGTGGCACATCTTTGAGCGCACGACTGAGCAAGGTGTCGGGCGTGAGGATGTCTGGCGGCAGCAAGCCTTTACCTTGATCTCGCACGGCGATGGCCAGCGCCTCGCGCAAGCGTCGTCCCGATTGCCGGGTCGGCACGATCACCATGAGGTGGCTGAGGTCGATCAGACTGCCTTCAGATAATGAAAGCAACCGCTCGGTGACAGCCGGGAGCAGCGGTCGATTCCAGTCGAGGCTATGTTTTGTCATTCAGTTACGCCTTTAGCGCTTGGTCCAGGTCGGCGAGGAGGTCTTCGATATCTTCGATGCCCACCGAGAGACGCACAAAGTCGGGCGTCACACCGGCGGCTACTTGCTCGGCTTCGTCGAGTTGAGAGTGGGTCGTGGTGGCAGGGTGGATGGCCAGAGACTTGGCGTCGCCTATATTGGCGAGGTGACTGAAGAGCTTTAGGCTATCAATAAACTTGCCGCCCGTCTCGAGGCCGCCTTTGACGCCGAAGCCGACCATTGCACCGTATTTGCCTACCTCAAAATATTGATTGGCAGCGGCATGGTGTGGGCTGTTTTTGAGGCCGGGATAGTTGACCCAGCTAACAGCTTCGTGCGCTTCGAGGAACTCGGCGACTTTAAGCGCGTTTTCGCAGTGGCGTTCCATGCGCAGATGGAGGGTTTCGAGCCCAATTATGTGCATGAAAGAGTTGAAAGGTGAGGCACAGTTACCCACATCGCGCAGCCATTGCAGGCGCATCTTCATGATGTAGGCGATGTTGGCACCACCGGCGGGTTCGAAGGCGCCGAAGGCATCCCAATGGACCAGACCATGGTAGCTGGGGTCGGGCTGGGTGAATTCGCTAAAGCGTCCGCTGCCCCAGTCGAAGTTGCCTGCGTCAACGACGATGCCGCCGATGCTGGTGCCGTGGCCTCCGATAAACTTGGTCAAACTGTGTACCACGATATTCGCGCCGTGCTCGATCGGACGGCAGACGATTGGTGAGGCGACGGTGCTATCGATGATAAGCGGTAGCTTGGCTGCTTTGGCTACTGCGGAAACTTCAGCAAACGGAAAAATGTTAAGGCTGGGGTTGCCCACGGTATCGCCATAAATGGCTTTGGTCTTGTCGTCTATCAGCGGTGCAAAGCTAGCGGGATCCGTCGCGTCGGCGAAGCGAACTTCGATGCCTAGCTTAGGAAGTGTGTATTTAAACAGTGTATAAGTGCCTCCGTAGAGTTGTGCCGCGGAGACGATGTTATCCCCCGTGGATGCGATATTCAGGATCGCGCTGGTGATGGCTGCTTGCCCGCTGGAGTGGGCGAGGGCTGCGACGCCACCTTCGAGCGCGGCGACGCGTTTTTCCAGCACGTCGGTCGTCGGGTTCATGATCCGCGTATAAATGTTGCCGAGCTCTTCGAGCCCGAAGAGGCGCGCGGCGTGCGCGGTATCGTTAAACATGTAGCTGGTGGTCTGGTAGATGGGAACCGCGCGCGAGCCAGTGTCCTGATCGGGCGTGTGCCCTGCGTGAAGAGAGAGTGTGCCGAGACCGGGTGTTCTTTGTGTCGTCATAGTGGTGTGTGTGTTGATGTATCTGATATCCTTAATCTTAATCCTTAATCTTAATCTTAATCCTACTCTTAATCCTACTCTTAATCCTACTCTTAATCCTAATCCAAGGACTGTCGATTACGATTACGATGATGGTTAAGTAGATTTTGTTTATTCAATGATGCGTGCACGCGCGTTATCGGCGTCCCAGGTTTGGCCGAGCTCATCGTAAAAATTCGCAGCTTCTCGCAGAAAGTCATTATCTGGCTTCGATTCGCGTAGGATACGTTTGTATTGCCGAAGCGCGTTAGTTTTTTGCCCTTCGTCGCGGTAGAAGCGCGTGAGCACTTGCCGCTCTTGCACGCGGTTGGGCTGTTGCTCCAGGATGTTTTCTAGCATGCTGATGATTTGGATTTGTGTGAGCAGTTCGCTGTCTTGACCACTTTCCTGGATCGTATGGATCAGTGCGAGCTTTGGTAGCCAAGCATCTGGCCACTCTTCGGTAAGATTATACCACACTTGGGCACGATCGCTTACGCTGTAGGCATACGATGAGGTGATCGCAATCTGGATGCCGGCAAATATTGTGAACCCGAGATACCAAAGAATCTTACCACCGGGGCCCATGCTGCGCACGATGCCGCCTGCGGTGCAGATGACGAGCGCGATGATGATCGGCAGAGCGACGTATTGGAAATGATCTTCATAGGCCAGGCTACCATCGATAAACGCACCTTTTTGTGAGATTCCATATATGATGAGTAGCAGATAGGCAGTCAGCCCCAGCAAAATACCACGTGCCCAAGACTTCTTGAAGTTGATCGCAATCAGCACATAAAACGGGATAAAAAGCAGGAACGGTAAAAAGCTATGCTGCGCCCCCACACTGTAACCCTTGGATTGATCGAAGGGATGAAAGAGCCCCAATTCGATAGGGGCGAGCGCTTGCTTGAGATAAAAGAACAAATTCTGAGAATAAATCCCGAGGCGGTCGCCAAACGCGATATCTTCCCCTGTGCTGCCGCCTTGCGTCCACACACCAATGAATAGTGCGAGGCAAAGCAATGGGAGCATTCGGTTATAATCTTTGAGGTGGAAGAAACCGTTTTGATAGAAGATACACAGCCCGAGCAGGAGTGGCAGCATCAGCGTCGCAGGGTGGAGGATGTTGCCGATCGCGCTGATTAGCATGAGTGCTAAAAAGTCTCCGGCGCTTCGATTGCGCACGCCAAAATAGAGGGCAGCGAGAATGAAAATTAGCCCGACCAACTCTTCACGGTAGCCCGACCAGAAGATTGTTTGAAGGACAGACGGGTGCAGTGCGAAAATAAGTGATGCGGAAAATGCCGCCGGTAGTTTGAGTGCATCGAGAGTCTTGAGCATGAGGATCGCAGCGACGATATGGAGCAGTAGGTTGATCGCGTGATGGGTAATCGCTGGGTCGAGCGGTATCTTTTGTTCAATGAAGTAAGACGTCAGCGTGAAGGGGTCTTCAGCACGAACGATGTCGGGTGTCCACGCTTCCGTCCAAGATTCCATCGATTGGTAGGGGCTGCGCTCGACTTCGTCGTATTCCGACCATACGAGCTCCGAGGTGAATATCGGGGCGTAGCTGCCAATCGTCAGAAGGATGAGCGCTAGGTAGGCCAGCCAACCCGCGGGCTTCGGTGGGGCTGCTTTAGAATGACTACGACGGACGGGTGCAGCGTCGCGCTCATCGGCGATCGGGATGATTAAATTTCCCTTGCGCGGCAGTCGTGGACTTTCTGTTTTTGAATCAGTCATTATGGTTTCAGCGCAGAGTTGGTGTGCTTGCGGCGTGCGAGCGCAGTTTGCAGTGTCTGCATGTCGATGTGTGCACCCGGTTTGACGCCGTGCGCGGCATACCAGCCTCGATTCGTTTCGACTGCGATGAGGATTTTGCGGCTACTCGAAGGCACGGTCGTTTCATCATAGGGAAAAAGCTGATGGATTTCCAATAGCTGGCCACTGGCATCAAAGTAGCCAATGTCGAGTGGGATGCGGGTATTATGCATCCAGAAACCCCGCTGGTCGGGTTGATCAAAAAGAAAGAGCATACCGTGATCCGCCGCTAGACTATCGCGGTTCATGAGTCCCTTCTGCTGCTCAGCAGAATTCAGAGCGAGTTGCAGTTGCAGCTCGTCCTCCCCGATGGAGATAGGGAAAAAGGTCTGGCTGTTGGCCGAAGTGGCGGGCTCTTGACTGGGCTGGCAAGCGACGCAAGCGAGGGCCAGTAGGGTGACGAGAATGTTAAATTGTGGCTTCAATGTTAAATTACTAGGGTTCAATGCGTGACAGCTGTAATGGATTGTTCATCATTATTAGGACATTCCTGACCAATGAAAAGTAAATCCTCCACTATCCGCCTTCTTTACGCCGCATCCGACACATCGGCAGACTCACTTTACCTCGCCGGGGTCTTTATTCCGGATCCTTACCTTGCGATCATCGCAGGCAAAAAGAGCTACGCCGTTGTCAGCCAGTTGGAGTATGGGCGCGTGGCCAAACAGTCGAAATTCGACGAAGTCATGCTACTGGAGACTATCCGCGAGAAGGCGGCTGAGAATCTGCAAATACAGGTCAAAGAGGTCGGTGCAGGCGAGTTAATGGTCTATTTCGCGCAGCGTTTCGCTGTTAAAAGGATCGAAGTGCCCGCAGATTTCCCTGCAATTTACTATGCCAAATTGTTCGAGGCAGGCTACCGTGTGGAGATCGTTGCAGGCGACTTTTTCCCGAAGCGCTTGAAAAAGACCGCTCCCGAAGCACGTGCGATCAAAAAGGGCAACGCCGCCTCGGCGGCGGGTATCCGCGCGGCGGAGGCTGTTCTGCGAGCGGCCACGATTGAGGAGAACCGCATCGTCTATGAGGGGCACCCGCTCACTTCCGAACGCCTGCGCAGTATTATAGACCAAGCCTGTCTCGAAAAGGGCGCGACTGCCAGCCACACCATCGTAGCCGGTGGCCGGCAGGCTTGTGACCCGCACGAAGTGGGGCGCGGCGCGCTACGCCCCAACGAGCTCATCATCATCGATGTCTTTCCACGCGTGCAAAAGACGGGTTATCATGGCGATATGACGCGGACATTTCTAAAAGGTAAGGCCAGCCCCGCGCAACGCGCGTTGGTCAAAGCCGTGCGTGATGCCCAGATAGCAGCGATGGGAACGGTGAAAGCTGGAGTCAAAGGCGATGCCGTCCACGCGGCCGCCAATGCCGTGTTTGAAAAAGAAGGCTTCGTCACCGAGCGTCGGAAGAGCGGCTTCGTCGGCTTCATCCACTCGACCGGCCACGGTCTCGGCCTCGAAGTGCACGAAGCACCGCGCGTCTCCAAAGGCGCGCCCAAGCTAAAGGCAGGTAACGTCATCACGATCGAGCCAGGCCTCTATTATCCCGAAATCGGCGCTTGCCGCATCGAAGATGTCGTGCGCGTGACGAAAGACGGCTACGAAAAGCTCTCGAATCTGCATTATCGTTGGGAGATTCGATGAAATGGTTGAATGCAGGGGCGCGACTGGTTTTTAAATGACCAAATTGTTGCCGATTCGGCTACTAATCTAGTTTTAGTAGCCGAATTCGTAAGAATTTGGTGGTGGCTTGCGAGTGCCGAGCCTGTCCAAAGTCTTACGACTTCGGCTACAGATAAACTTAATTTCGGCGGCTGGCTAAAACGCGAACTGGTATTTTGCGAGACGTTGACCGATCTCGCCGACGATTTCTTTTTCTTTGGCTTCACCCTTCGCTGCGAAGGTTACGGAGAAACGCACGAAGCGGCCGCAGTCGTCCCAAGGCACGGTGCTGATCAGCTCGTTGGTGATCAACCACTGGCTAAAGGCTTCGCCGGAGTCGAACTCGGTGGTCTCGCTGCCGACCGTGGCCGACTTGGGTGCCGCAACGTAGAGGAAGAAACTACCTTTTGGCTTTTTCGCATTGAAACCGTTTTGGTTGATCGCCTCCACCAGCAGATCCATGCGGCGAGAGTACTTGTTCGCAATTTCGTCGGTGATCTGTGGGTTCGCCAGTGCCACCTCGCCGGCTTTTTGAATCGCGAGGAACTGTCCAGAGTCAGAGTTGTCCTTCATGTCGGCGTAGGCCTGCACGATAAGCGGGTTGCCCACCACGAAACCGATGCGCCAGCCTGTCATGTTGTAGCTCTTGGAGAGGGAGTGCAGCTCGATGGCTACTTCCTTCGCGCCAGGCACTTGGAAGATGGAGACGGGCTTGCCTTCAAAGATGAGCGAGGCGTAGGCCGCGTCTTGCAGGATGATCAGGCTGTTGGCCTTGGCGAACGCGACGGCTTTGGCGAAAAAATCCAGTGTGGCGGAAGCGCCGGTCGGGTTGTTGGGGTAGTTGAGCACCATGATCTTGGCTTTTGCCAACACATCGGCGGGCACCGCATCAAGATCGGGCAAAAAGTTATTTTCCTCTCGCAGCTCCATGTTATGCACATGGCCGCCGAGATATTTCGCGTGCGTGCCGAGCACGGGGTAGCCGGGCACGGTCATCAGCACGTAGTCGCCGGGGTTGATGAAGCAGGCGGGGATCATCGAAAGTGCGGTCTTCGAGCCAATCGAGTGGACAACTTCAGTCGCTGCGTCGATGTCGCTCACGCCGAACACCTCGGACATGTATTGTGCGGCGGCTTTTTTGAACTCGTCGCCGCCGTTGTCGGCGTAGCCACGGTTTTCTGGTTTAGCGGCCTCTTCTTGTAGGGTCTTGATGACAATGGGAAAGGCCATCTCGTCCGGTTCACCGACGCCCATGTCGATCAGATCCATGTCGGGCTTGGCCGCTTTGGCTGCCTTTTTGGCGCGTTTGATCTTCTCAAACTTATAGATGGCAGTGGATTTGCCGTATTGATTGCCGCCGATGCGTTCGGCGAAGAGTTCTTGAATGTATGGATCGCTCATGTTTTGATGATTTATAACTGATGATTGATGATTGATGATTGATGGCTGATGACTTACAGCTAATGAATCTTGGTTCTATGATTATGATTGTGAAAAACGTCACAATGTCGCTAATCTATACGAAAATCTTGTTATGCAGACAATTCAATCGGTAAATGAAATGCAATCTCACGCCATCGGCTTGCGCTCAAGTGGTCGCCTGATCGGGCTGGTGCCTACGATGGGCTGCCTACACGAGGGGCATCTGTCGTTGATTGATATTGCCAAAGAAAAGGCTGATAAGGTCATCGTTTCAATTTTTGTCAACCCCACCCAGTTCGGGCCGAGCGAAGATTTCGATAAATACCCGCGTGCGCTCGAAGAAGATATCGAGAAATGCCGCGAGCGTGGTGCCGACATCGTTTTTAATCCATCCGTTGAGGAAATGTATCCGCAGGGATATTCGACCTACGTCACTGAGGAGCGCATTAGTTCCGGTCTTTGCGGTGTCTCCCGTCCACACCACTTTCGCGGGGTCACCACGGTCTGCCTCAAGCTCTTTAATCTCACACGCCCTGATATCGCCGTATTCGGTCAAAAGGACGCGCAGCAGTGTGCCGTGATCCAACAAATGGTGGCTGATCTCAATTTTTCCGTCGAAGTCGTGGTCGGGAAGACCCAGCGCGATGCCGATGGCATGGCCACCAGTTCAAGAAATGCCTACCTGAGTGACAATCAACGTGAAGAAGCGCTCAGTATTTCCAAGTCCCTCCTGATCGCAAAAGGTATGGTCGAGTCTGGCACCAAGAGCGTGGATCGCATCGTGGCAGAAGTAACTCACAACCTGATGCTCTCTCGTCGCATCCGTGTGATCTATGTGCAAGTTGTGGATCGTGATACCATGGTGCCTGCTCGTGAGATCATCCCTGGCAAGCAAACCCTCTGTGTCGCCGTATGGGCGGATCAGACCCGCTTGATCGATAACGTCGAACTCTAAGCGCATGTCTAAATTTTACGATGTCATCGTGGTCGGCAGCGGGATTGCCGGACTCAGCTTCGCATTAAAAGTGGCTGAGGCGGGGCATCGTGTGGCCATCATCACTAAGAAGAACTCGGCTGACTCCAATACCAACTACGCCCAAGGCGGCATCGCCGCTGTCACTTCGCAGACCGACGATGTCGAGATGCACGTCGCCGATACGCTCGATGCCGGCGACGGCCTCTGTGATGAACGAGCTGTGCGCGAGATTCTCAAGGACGGCGCAGCCAGTATCGAAGAGCTTGCGCATCGTGGCGTGGCTTTTACCCAGCTCGGCGATGGTCGTGTCTCCCTCGGTAAAGAGGGCGGGCACTCCAAACGACGCATTCTCCACGTCAAAGACGTCACCGGCAAAGCAATCGAGCAAGCACTCATCCACGGCACGACCACTTCGGCGAATATCGACGTCTTAGAGCATCATTTTGCGATCGAATTGATCACGGCCAGTAAGCTTAGGCGAGTCGGCAAGGGTAAACTTAGCGACAAAGTGCTGGGCCTCTACGCGCTCAATAGTAAGACCGATCAAGTCGAGACCTATGCGGCCTCGGCAGTCCTGCTCGCCACCGGAGGCATCGGCCAAGTATACCAATTTACCACCAACCCCTCCATCGCTACGGGCGACGGCATTGCGATGGCCTACCGCGCAGGCGTTGAAATACGCAACATGGAGTTTATCCAATTCCACCCAACCGCGCTCTATGCCGGCGATTCCGACCGCTTTCTCATTAGCGAAGCTGTGCGCGGGGAGGGCGCGATTCTGCGCAACCTTGATGGCGAAGCCTTTATGGTGCGCTACGATCGTCGCAAGGATCTTGCTCCGCGCGACATCGTCGCACGTGCCATCGATGCCGAGATGAAAAAATCAGGTGCGCCCCACGTTTGGCTCGACGCGCGTGGGGAATCCGCTGAAGTCATTCGCGACCGCTTTCCTAATATCTACGACCACTGCGCCGAGCGGGGCATACTGCTTGAGAAGGACATGATCCCGGTGGTGCCCGCTGCGCACTATCTATGTGGTGGTGTCAAAACCAATCTCGATAGCGAGACTTCGCTCAATGGTCTCTACGCCTGCGGTGAGGTGGCTTGCACTGGCTTGCACGGAGCCAACCGCTTGGCCAGCAACTCGCTGCTCGAAGCCGTCGTCATGGCCAAGCGTGGTGCCGAGGCACTCAAAAAATACCTTTCCGAAGCAGAGTCTGAATCTTTCGAGTTGCCGGATTGGAAGGATGGCGACCTGCGGGACTCCGACGAACGCGTCATTATCTCGCACAATCTGGATGAACTGAAACGCACCCTATGGGACTATGTGGCGATCGTCCGCACCACTAAGCGCTTAGAGCGAGCTCGCACGCGTATTCATAATCTGGATCGTGAGATCAACGAGTATTATTGGAACTTCAAAGTGGATGAGAGCCTGCTCCAGTTGCGTAATATGATACTGGTGGCAGGCTTAATTATTGACTGCGCCTTGCAGCGTAAAGAAAGTCGCGGCCTGCATTACACGCTCGATTACCCGAACAAGTGCAGCACTGCCGAAGACACCAAAGTTTGTAAAATCTAATGAATTATTGTAGCATAGGCATCTTGCCTGTGAGAATCCGAGGGAACACAGGCAAGATGCCTGTGCTACGCTCAAAAATTATATCACAATTAAGATGAAAGTATTTGACCTGGGACGATGGACATTGGTCGGCCCCGGAGCGGTCGGTCTGTATTATGGCGGACGCATTGTTGCCCCCGGTCGTAAGCTTTGCGTCTTGGCACGCAGCGACGCCGATGCGCTCGCCGCGGACGGCATTCGTATTGCTATGGTGAATCCCGTCACAGGCGAAACCATGGATTCGATCCAAGCATCGCTCGAATACGTCACGCGCAATGCCGACACGATGGCACCAACTGACTGTGTGATCATCGCGGCCAAATCGACAGTTAACGAGCAACTCATCGAGTCGCTTCAATCCATCATCGAGCCCGGGCATACCGTCATTCTTTGCCTGCAAAATGGCATGGGCAATGCCGAGTTCTTCGCCAAGCACTTTCCTGAAAATCCAGTCCTCGCAGGTCTCTGCTTTGTTTGCGTGAATCGCACCGCCCCTGGTTACGTGGAAAACTACCATCCCGGTCGCGTCGAAGTTGGTTCGCTCGAAGACCGCTGGCCAGAAGCCGCCCAAACCGTGGTCGATGTCTTTAATCATGGTGGCATCGTGACTGCACATGCAGAGAAGCTCGATTCCGCGCTTTGGCGGAAGCTCTGTTGGAACGTGCCGTTTAACGGACTGTCGATTGCCGCAGGCGGTATCACGACTGATAAAATTCTAGCTGAGCCCGAACTCGTTCAACGCGCGCGCGATTTAATGGAAGAGGTGCGCGCCGCAGCGGCACTTGCAGGGCACCGTATTTCCGATAAATTTATCGAAGGTCAGTTCACCGTGACAGAGAAAATGGGCGCGTATAAACCGTCGTCGCTGATTGATTATCTGGGCAAAAAGCCCGTCGAACTCGAATCAATTTGGGGCGAACCGCTACGCCGCGGCCAAACACTCGGCGCGAACATGCCCGAGTTGGCGAAACTGTATGCTGAGTTGAAGGCGTTGTTGTAGAAATCGTGGCGTGTCCGCTTGTCGGACGCCTGCGTCTTGTTGCGCGTTGACTCTAACGGGGGCGTCCGACAAGCGGACACGCCACGGCAGGTTAATGCGCGTGCGAATGATCGAGGTACAATTCCTTAAATGCAGCTAACTTCTTAGCCAGTATTTCCACCGGTTCGTCTTCGACGCTTTGCTTGGATTTCATCGAGTAAACAATGATGTGGTGAAGCACTTCCAATTTATCTGCGTAGTGATCCGCGTCTGGCTTGATGCGTTGTGCCAAGAAGTAGTTCGCAGTTTCGTCGATGATCTTCTGCGCGTGGGCTTCCTTTGTATTCGTCCAGCGGATCAACTGTTGGTAATCCTGAGCGCTGAGGCTGTCTTTGGCTGAAAGTTCGCGGATCATCTTGCTGGATTTAGCAATCGTTTCGATGTGCTGTTCCAGTTCGCCGAATTTCATTTCGTCACCATAGATGCCACAAGGCACTTGGCAGTGAGCACTGAGCGAAGCAGTCGAGAAGAGAGAGGCGAGGGCGAAGGTAAGTAGGTAGATTTTTTTCATGACGCCTAGTGTTGTGGTTATCGTGAAAATTGCAAACCAGGCTTTCTTTTTTTGTAGGGGCGGATCGGAACTACATGGAGAGGGTCGCATTTTTTGTCATGCTGCTGGTGGAGTGACCGTCTCTGTGAGTCCACCAGAGGGGTATTATAGCTGTTTGGTTGCCTAAGTGAGGAAGCGGGCACTGATACCCCTTGAACTATACGCAGGGGCTTCTGATTAAGCTCCGCGGATGTAGCGCGGCGACTGTCCGAACCGTTGCCGCATCACCTTATTGAAATGCTGCAGGTCGGGGTAGCCAACTTCGGCGGCGATGACTTTGATCGGCAGGTCGGAATAGGTGAGGAGTTCTTTCGCGCGGTCGGTGCGGAGGTGGCGTAGCCAGATGGCTGGTGTCTCGCCGGTTTGCTCTTTGATGACGCGTGTGAGTTGGTTGTGGGAAATCTGACAGCGTTTGGCGAGTTCTTGGATGCTGAGCTTGAGCGCTATTTCTTGGCTGACGATCTCCGTCGCTGTTTCGAGGATGTGAGTGTGCCTTGGATGGCTATCCGCATTGCTTGCAATGTCCTGTAGTCCGAGCAATACGTCCCAGAGGCGGATGTTCGCGCGCATGGGTGTCTGTCGCTTTAGTTTGATCGCGCCGATCAGAAGGTTTTTTAACTGCGGCAGCCTAGCATCGATGCTGAAGAATTGGGGCTTAAAGTCCGAGCTCTTTAAATCATTCGGGAGTGAAAAATGACAATAGAAGTGTTCGGAGGGGCCTTGGTAGTGGAAGGTGATTGGGATGCCAGGGGGAACGATCGAGCAAGTGCCGGGTTCTAGCGCGAAGCCGTGCTCTGCGCATTCGATCATCCCTCTGTATTCATAGAAATGGAGCGACCAATGGTTGGGGAGCAGATAAGTCTCTTGTTCAACCTGTTGCCCGTGCATCCCTCGGGTCAATCGCTTGATTAAAGGAGGGGAGTTTAACTGTTGGAGCCATTTCATAGGCAGTGAATATATACCACTAAAATTATGAAATCCACAACTCTTTTTTCTTTTGAAAATCATGAGGTATTGCAGACTTTATGTATGTTGTCACCCTTACGTTTTCGTCAGATCCATCTCGATTTTCATACCTCCGGTGTCATTGATGGCATTGGTTCTCAGTTCGATAAGGCGGCCTATCAAGCGACGCTGCAACGTGCGGCGGTGGATAGTGTGACGACTTTTGCGACCTGTCACCATGGTTGGAGTTATTACGATACGAAGGTGGGCAAGCGTCATCCGGGGCTTTCGTTTGATTTGTTGCGTGCGCAGTTTGATGCCTGTAAAGAGATCGGGATCAATGTGCCGATCTATTTGACAGCTGGCGTGCATAATGTGGCTGCGGATGAACATCCGGAATGGCGCGAGATTAGCCCGGAAGGTGCTTATTCTGGATGGACTGGTTCCAATCTGAAGGCCGGCTTTAAAATGTTAAGTTTCCACTCTCCGTATCTGGATTATCTCTGCGAGCAGGTGAAAGAGGTGATGCAGCTTTTCCCCGATGCGAATGGCATCTTTCTCGATATTATTAGCCAGAATGAAGATTGTTCAGTTTGGGCTTTGCAGCATATGCAAGCGAAGGGTCTGGATCCTCTGAAGCCAGAAGATCGGCGTCAGAGTCGTCTGGATGCCTTGATGAAGTATTACCAGCGCGTGACGGATACCGTGCGGTCGATCGATCCGAATATGCCGATCTTTCATAACAGCGGTCACGTGACGCCGGGCTATCGCGACATTTTGAAGTTTTTCAGTCACTTGGAGTTGGAGAGTTTGCCGACCGGTGGTTGGGGCTATGACCACTTCCCGATGTCAGCCAAGTATGCGCACAAGTTGAATCTGGATTACCTTGGGATGACGGGCAAGTTTCACTCGACCTGGGGCGAATTCGGCGGCTACAAACACCCGAATGCATTACGCTATGAGTGCTGTGCGATGTTGGCTTTTGGAGCGAAATGCAGTGTGGGTGATCAACTGCATCCAATCGGCACTTTGGATGAGAGTACTTACGATATTATTGGAGAAGCCTATCGCGATGTTGCGCAAAAAGAGAAATTTGTGCAAGGCGCTGAGAGTGTGGCGGATGTTGGTTTGATTTGTAGCGGTTCGGTTCATGCTGCTGATAGCTTTTTGACTAACAGTCGAGAACGCCCTTCCGATACGGGTGCTGGGCGTATGCTGCTCGAAGCGCATGTGCTCTTTGATGTGTTGGATACACAGATGGATTTTACCTCGTATAAATTACTGGTGCTTCCGGATGATGTAGATGTCGTCCCCGAACTGGAGGCGAAATTGAATGCGTTCCTCAAGCAGGGTGGGAAGCTTTTATTGACGGGAGAGAGTGGGATCGATACCGCTCGTGGTATGTTGTTTGATGTCGGCGCTGAAGTCGGGGAGCTTTCCGAGTTCTCGCCTGATTACATTTTGCCGAACGAGGGGCTGCACGCTGATTTTGTAAATCGGCCGATGGTGATGTATGGCAAGAGCCGTCGAGTGACAGTCACCGATGGAGAATCGCTGGGTGAGGTTTATGATCCGTATTTTAATCGTCAATGGGATCATTTCTGCAGTCACCAACATACACCCAATCGGCCAGAGGCTTCCGGTTTCAGCTGTGGTGTGCGCAAGGGGAATATCGCCTACCTCGCGCATCCAATCTTTTCGATTTATCGTAGCTATGGTCAGGTGGCTCTACGTCAATATTTTGAAAAAGCACTGGCATCCTTATTGGCGGAGGATCGTTCGATCTCCGTTTCAGGCCTGCCTTCGACAGGACGTGTCTCGCTGATGCATCAAAGCGAGGAGCAGCGCTACGTCCTGCACCTGCTTTACGCCAATACCATCAATCGGGGTGGCGCGGTCGATTTACATGGCGGCAATGCCTCCGGCTCCCAGAAGTCCTACGAGGTGATTGAGGACTTGTTACCGCTGTATGATTTGAGTGTCGAACTCAAGCTCGATCAACAGGTGAAGTCTGTTTCTCTTGAGCCTACGGGGGAAGCGATCGCATTTGAGCAAACTAAAGAGGTGCTCAAGTTGCAGGTGCCGCAATTGCTTTGCCATCAAATGCTCAGTTTAAACTATTAGCCTATCTGGGGAATTTTTCCGATGATATAACTTGTTTTTTATGAATTCAACCAAAGCGATTTTTCTAGCGAACCCGGTCTCTTTCATTGAAGGCGAGTAACTACTCAGGTATCTGCCCCCCGTGCTGAGCACAGCACCCTGCTGTTTGCTAGCTCTGACAGAACATTGGGCTATCATCGATAGCCTTGAATAGAGCCTCGAAGACGGACTCTGCATGT
>Ga0105055_10000406_pt1 | contig 65306 bp, 56 predicted proteins | sample BON03_FD_78090 | JGI IMG/M metagenome (GOLD analysis project Ga0105055, IMG submission 78090) | Freshwater microbial communities from Lake Bonney liftoff mats and glacier meltwater in Antarctica - BON-03 | ecosystem: Environmental > Aquatic > Freshwater > Ice > Glacier meltwater | place: Lake... | reverse complement strand
ATGATCTACTTGCCAACAGTTACGAAGCTCAGCATCAATTCAAAACTGCCTCAATCTACCGCAATGGACAGGTTCTTCTCTCCGATTCACTTTTAAACGAGAGCATGACTGAATAAATGACTGAAATGCAAACGCGTTTTGAAACTTAAAAAACCGAGCGAGCACTCGAAAAACAGTCTGCCTTATTAACTTTAGAAGCAGCGCGAAGGGCCAATAACCAGTTACAACGCAACTTTTTAGCTACCTTCTTACTATTAACCTTTCTGCTGGCTTGGATGAATTACGGTCGTATCAAGTACAAACAAAAGGCAAGCTTTGAAAAGCGGAAAGAACGCAACAAGAAGCAAGTCACCGGACCATGCTCGTAACCGAGGAAAAAGAGAGAATTCGTATTTCGAGGGAACTGCACGATGGTGTTGGCCAACAAATAGCTGCATTAAAACTAAATTTAGGTTTATTAGGCGATCAACTACAATTAGAAGATCTCAAACAAGAGAAAATGTTGAATCTGATTGCTTTGGCTGATGATGTTTCCAAAGAAGTCCGAACTATTTCTCACAATCTGATGCCGAATGCACTCCTGGTGCTGGTTTGGCGACGGCTGCGCGTGAATTTTTGCAACAGCTGGCCAATGAGCGAATTAAAATTGATTTTGAAGTGGTTGGCTCAAAGGAAAGACTTAGCCATACCCAAGAACTCGCACTTTTTAGGGCCATACAAGAATGTGTGAGCAATATACTCAAAGGTGCAAGCGTAACGGTGGTCTCCATTCAGCTTATCCGTAACGAACGTGAAATTAATCTGTTGATTGAAGACAACGGCGAGGGTTTTTCAAGCGAATACACCTTTACCGCTGGTGGCGTAGGTCTTCGAAACATCCAAAGCAGACTGGCCGAAGTAGATGGGGAGGTGGATTTTGATAGTCATATTGGCCGAGGTACCATTGTTAATGTTCATTTGGCACTGTAAGTTGCAACATTAGAAACGAGGCACTATTTTGCATCAACTATGCAGCCGCTTCGCATCCTAGTCATTTTTGCCCATCCCCGTTTTGAAGATTCTATTACGCACAAGGTGTTGTTTTCGACCTATGCGGAGTTTAAACACCTACTCATCAGGGATTTATATGAACTCTACCCCGATTTCAATATTGATGTAGCAGCTGAAAAAGAAGCGTTGCTGGCGCATGATTTGATTATTTGGCAACATCCATTGTATTGGTACAGTTGTCCACCCTTGCTAAAACAATGGATCGATATGGTCCTTGAATTTGGCTGGGCGTACGGTCCAGGTGGAAATGCGCTAGAAGGAAAATTTTTTATGCAGCTTGTAAGTAGTGGTGGTAGTCGGGAAGTTTATAGCACTGAAGGTCGTAACCGATTTACGCTGAACACTTTTCTGACCCCATTTAGACAAACAGTTCTACTTTGCAAGGCACATTATTTACCTCCTTTTGCAGTGCAAGGCACACACCGCTTGTTGCCTGCCGATTTAAATGCATTTGCTAAAAATTATACCACGGTATTGAAACAATTACAACAAGCCATTCCCTTGGCCGAGCTAAAAACGCTAGAACTAATGAATGATTGGTCGATAATTCAGTCAAACGAGAAACTATGAGCGGTGGGTTTTTAATTCAAGCCATTGTATTTCTCACCGCCGCAGTGATTTGCGTCCCTCTGGCGAAACGTATTGGCATGAGCTCAGTCTTAGGTTATTTGATTGCAGGAATACTCATCGGGCCCCACGTAATTGGGTTTATTGGCAATGAAGGGGAAGACATCATGCATTTTGCCGAATTCGGAGTGGTAATGATGTTATTTCTCGTCGGTTTGGAACTCGATCCAACCCGTTTCTGGCGTATGCGCCGCCTGGTTTTGGGTATGGGCATCAGTCAGTTGTTGCTTACCACTTGTTTTGTTTTTTTCCTTTTTTGGGTGACTGGGTTGAGCTTAAACGCTTCTTTAGCGATTGGTTTGGCGTTTAGTATGTCATCTACAGCCATCGTATTACAAACGATGAAGGAAAAAAATCTGCTACATACCAGCGGTGGGCAATCGGCATTCTCTACGCTTTTATTTCAGGACATCGCCTTAATTCCTATTCTCGCTATTATTCCAATGTTGGCCACCAGCACCAACCAGCTTCCGGCCAATAGTCATCAATTACTGCCAACCAATACTCCAGCCTGGCTGCATACTTTGGTGGTTTTGGCTGCCATCGCCCTAGTAATACTCATTGGCAAATACTTGGCGGTGCCTTTATTGCGGCTAATTGCCAAAACACGTCTGCGGGAGCTTTTTACTGCCTCCGCCCTACTTTTGGTGGTGAGCATCGCGCTGTTAATGGAATTGGTTGGGCTTAGCCCTGCCCTCGGCACCTTCTTGGCTGGCGTGGTTTTGGCCAATAGCGAATACCGTCACGAACTTGAAAGTGACCTGGAGCCGTTTAAGGGGCTACTGCTAGGCTTGTTTTTCCTTTCGGTGGGTGCTGCTATTGATTTGGGTCTAATTGGCCAGAAACCGGCCTATTTTGTATTCCTGTTGTTCTCCGTGGTGGGTATCAAAGCCATGGTATTGTGGGGGGTTGGGCGGATGTTTAAACTGCAGAACGACCAAAACCTGCTTTATACCTTGTCGATGTCGCAAATCGGCGAATTTTCTTTTGTGATTTTAACCTTCATGGCGCAGCTAAAAATAGTCGACAAAAACTGGTTGAGCATGGGCATGGCTTTAACCGCTATGAGTATGACTGTCACGCCTATCCTGCTGTTGATCAACGATAAATGGCTGGCTCCTCGTCTGGGTCGTATTCCTGCCGAAGAGCCGAAAACAACCGAAATAGATGAAAAACATGCCGTTATCATAGCTGGGTTTGGTCATTTTGGTAGTACACTTGGGCGTTTTTTGCGTGCTAATGGGGTACAAGCCGTCTATCTCGACCATGATTCTGAGCAAGTGGCTTTGTTACGTAAGCTGGGTTTTAATGTCTTTTATGGCGACGCCTCCCGGGTAGATTTGTTAGAGGCTGCAGGCGCCAAAACGGCTCATATTCTCATTTCAGCCTTAGATAGTCCCTCGACAAATAAACATTTGGTTGAAACCGTAAACAAACATTTCCCTCATCTTCAACTACTTGTACGGGCCAAAAACCGGTACGATGCCTATGATTTAATGGATTTAGGGGTGAAATCCATCTACAGAGAATCGCTCGACAGCTCCGTCCGTTTAGGCGTAGATGTGCTAACCAAACTTGGTCACCGTGCCTACAGTGCGAAACGAAGCGGTCAGAACTTTATCCGCTACGACGAAGACGCTATGCATGAATTGTATGATAACCGCCATGATACCAAACAATACATTTCGCAGGCCAGAGAACAAATTGAACAACAGGAAAAATTGTTGAAAGCCGACCGTTTCGACAAAACCGCCACAGGCGACCATGCCTGGGACAGCAAACCGATGCGCGAGGAAGCTACCAAAAACAAGCCTAAAACAGGAGAAGCCAAATCAGGTCACTAAAGTAATTCCTTCTGTTCAGCTATATTTGCAGCCGAAAACGCTGGTATGATTTACCTTACTCGTAAAGAACATTTTAATGCAGCCCATAAACTCTGGAACCCCAATTGGAGCGAGGCGAAAAACCAAGAAGTATTTGGCAAATGCGCCAATCACAACTGGCATGGACATAATTTTGAGCTTTATGTAACCGTAAAAGGTCTTCCTGATCTAGAAACAGGCTTCATTATGGATCTCAAAAAAATGAGTACCCTTATTCAGGATCACATTATCGAAAAACTCGATCATATGAATCTGAATGTAGATGTAGATTTTATGCTTGGCAAAATGGCGTCGACCGAAAACTTAGCCATGGCGATTTGGCAGCAATTGGCACCCCATTTAGAGCAGCCCAATTGTAGGTTACATTGTATTAAACTCTACGAAACCGAGCGGAATTTTGTAGAGTATTTCGGAGAATAAGCCCGTAAATCAAAAAAAAATAGAAGAAAATCGCAAGTACTTTCTTTTCTAAATGCGCATATTCTGCGCTCACCTTTTTCTTAAACCTATCACATGAAAGCATACATTTTCCCAGGACAAGGCGCCCAATTCCCAGGCATGGGAAAAGATTTATATGAGGCATCGGCACAAGCTAAAAGTCGTTTTGAGCAGGCCAACGATATACTTGGTTTTCGTATCACCGATATTATGTTCGATGGAACAGAAGAAGAGCTCAAACAAACCAAAGTAACTCAGCCCGCCATTTTCTTGCATTCCGTTATTCTTGCCGAATTACTCGGCGATGATTTCCAAGCAGATATGGCTGCTGGCCACTCCCTGGGTGAATTTTCGGCCTTGGTATCCACAGGCTGCTTAACATTCGAAGATGGCCTTCGCTTGGTCTCCAAACGGGCGCTGGCCATGCAGGCCGCCTGCGAAAAAGAACCCTCCACCATGGCCGCCATTCTGGGCTTAGCCGATGATGTCGTAGCGTCGATTTGCGCTGAAATCACGGACGAAATTGTTGTTCCGGCAAACTATAACTGCCCAGGCCAGTTGGTGATTTCAGGCTCTTTTAAAGGCGTAGAACTCGCATGTGAAAAACTAAAGGCTGCTGGTGCACTCAAAACAATAGTTTTGAATGTAGGCGGTGCATTCCATTCACCCTTGATGGAGCCAGCCCGCCAGGAACTTGAAGCAGCAATTCGTAGCACGCGCTTCAAAACACCTTCGTGCCCAATTTACCAGAATGTTGTAGCTGAAGGCATAACCGAACCCGAAGTAATACAGCAAAACTTAATCAATCAACTTACGGGTGCAGTGCGCTGGACACAAACTGTGCAACAAATGCTGGCTGATGGTGCCAGTCACTTTGTGGAAGTAGGGCCAGGAAAAGTGTTGCAAGGCTTGGTGAAAAAAGTCGACCGACAAATGCGCACCGAAAGTGCTATTTACCCTGCATCATAAATAATCCGCAACATTCGGTCGTGACCGTTCAGGTCTTTCTGGATTACTTTTTTACTTGAATAAACTTCAAATAAAGCACTAGTTTCTAGCGCTTTATTTTTATGTAATTCGAGGTAAATTGCCTTTAAAATTTTCTGATTCTTCGCCAGTGCTGCTATTCTTCTGTAGAACAACAAAGGTGCCTCATCGGGTACAAATAAAGCAAGACCCGGCTCAAAGTCTACTACTTGACGGGTCATGGTAGCGGCTTCTTTTTGCGGTATATACGGCGGATTGCTGATGACCAAATCGAAATTACCGGGTAGAATATTGTTTAGCATATCCATTTCCAACCACTCTAATTCCGTCTGATGTAAGACTGCATTGTGTTGAGCAACCGCAAGAGCAGACAGTGAAACATCTGCCCCTACTATATCCCAGTTAGGCCGAGCTAATTTCAAACTAATGGGAATAATTCCACTACCACAACCCAAATCAATAACTCGAAAGCCTATTTTATCTGGCCAATCGGCCAATATCCAGTCGATCAACTCTTCTGTTTCGGGTCGAGGAATGAGTACGTTTTGATCAACCAAAAAACGTTTCCCCGCAAACCAGGCCTCGCCCAATACATAGTGTAGGGGCTTTCCGGTTTGTAATTCTGCCAAATCAGCATGAATTTGAACCAGCTTTTCAGCTGAGACTGGCTCTTCTTCTTTGAGGAGCCAATCGCTCGCTTTCCAGCCTAACCTAAATTCCAGCCACCATTGTAGCATAGACTTCACTTCCTGAGGTTCCGCTATGCCTATTAACGAGCGTGCGAGCCAACTGCGAACTTCTTTCCCATTCATGGCGTGAAGTTAAGTCAACCCCCTATTTTTGCGACGTGCAACAGGACGAAATATTCATGCAACGCGCCTTGGAGTTGGCGCAATTGGGAGCAGGCTTTGTCGCTCCCAATCCCATGGTGGGCTGCGTCATTGTACACGAAAACCGCATCATAGGCGAAGGATGGCACCAACAATATGGTGGCCCTCATGCTGAAGTGAATGCTTTTCGTTCGGTGGCCAATGTTGAACTCCTCCCCGAATCGACAGTATATGTAACACTCGAACCATGTGCCCACTTTGGCAAAACACCCCCTTGTTGCGACCTAATCATTGCTAAAAACGTGAAACGAGTTGTGGTGGCTTGCATTGACCCTTTTGAAGCCGTTGCGGGCGTGGGTATCGACCGCATGCGTACTGCTGGTATACAAGTAGACATAGGCTTGCTAGAAAAAGAAGCCAAATTGCTCAATCGCCGGTTTTTTACCTCCATCAAACACAAACGCCCTTATATTTTACTCAAATGGGCGCAAACCAGCGATGGATTTATGGCTCGCGACAATGGCGACAGCAAGTGGATTAGCAATCAACAATCGCGCACTTTAGTCCATCAGTACCGCCACGAAGAAGCCGGCATTTTGGTTGGCGCTGGCACCATCGCCGCCGATGATCCCGAACTAACGTCGCGGCTATATCCCGGTCAAAACCCGCTGCGCATAATCATTGAAAAACATCAGCAATTAGGTGCCGATTTTAAGATATTTCAAGACGGAAAAGCCGTTTTATTGTATAGCGCTCTTCGTGCAGATGCTGACAATATTCATCACTTTTATGGTCAAAATGAAAATTGGCTAGAATATATACTTATTAACTTATTCGAAAGAAATATACAGTCTGTGCTGGTCGAAGGTGGCGCACAGACACTAGAACACTTTTTAAAACGCGGCTTGTGGGATGAAATACGCTGTTTTGTAGCGCCTGTAGCCTTTGGTTCTGGATTAACCGCACCTAGTTTACCTGACTACATGCCGTTTCAAACGGCACAAATAGGCGAAGACCGCTTATTAACCTACTTTAATCCTACTTTCCAATGAGTTGGTTTTGGATGAGTGTGGGCTGTTCAGCCATTAATTTTGTGTATTTCAAGGCCTTCGATCGCTGGGGTATCAAAATTTTTCAAGCCGTTGCTGCCAACTATATTTTGTGCGTACTGCTGGGATTATGGTTATTACCCACCGGTCAAACCATACAAATAACCACTCCTTGGCTACCTTGGGCGACGGTTTTAGGTGGCTTTTATATTCTAATATTCTGGATGATCGGTCGATCTACGCAAGCCGTTGGCGTAGCCCCTACCGCTATAGCAGCTAAATTATCGATGGTTATACCTGTAACGGCCGCTTATCTCCTTTATGGCGATAAGTTTACACCAATCAACCTATTCGCACTTTTATTAGCTGTTTTGGCCATTGCCTTGTCTTCAAAGCGTAGCGGCGAACGACGCGAACAAGCGCATAATTGGCAATTACCAATACTAATTTTTATTAGTGCAGGAACAGCCGACCTCCTACTCAAACATACTGAAAGCAGTTATTTACTTCCTGCCGACAATGCCTTGTTTCTAGTGGTATTGTTTGGCGCTGCTGGGCTTATCGGATGGCTGGTACTAGGTTTTGGTTTACTTAAGGGTACCGTTCGCTTGGATGGAAAAAGTTTGGCAGCTGGTTTACTCCTCGGCCTGACTAACTTTTTTTCGGTCTACGGCATTCTATTCGCACTTAAAACACTTGATGCCAGTCTGTTATTCCCGCTGAATAATTTGGCGATTATCCTAATCTCAGCTGTTTTAGCCGCTTTATTATTTCGAGAACGTTTGCAGCCAAGGCAATATTGGGGAGTAGGCTTAGCCTTGCTGGCCATGGTTTTATTGTTATGGGGCTAAGGAAAAACATTCTATTATCGAAGGAAACAGCTATTTACAAGGACAAGGGGAGCAAATTTATAGCTTATGCCTATCCTGTGAAGTCGGAAGAAGAAATACGTACTTTCATCGATTTGCTTAAAAAAGAACATTTTGGCGCTCGCCATTGGTGTTATGCCTGGCGTTTGGGAGAAGTAGGAGATCTATACCGTGCCAACGATGACTGTGAACCCGCTGGAAGTGCTGGTCGCCCAATCCTTGCTGCTATCGACCTCCATTCTTTATCCGACATACTGGTAGTTGTAGTTCGCTATTTCGGCGGAACACTTTTAGGTGTACGGGGACTAATCAATGCATACGGTGGTTCAGCAACCTTGGCTTTGGGAGAAGCCAAAATAGCCCCGATGCCGATTCCGAGAAAAATCGTGGCTGTTTTTAGCTATGATAAAATGGCTGAAGTGCAGAGAGTAATCAATGACTTTGACCTCAAACCAAACACGGTTAGCTACGAAACAGCTTACATTCAAATGCATTTTGAAGCAGACTTGCTACTAATCGAGCGTTTGACCGAGAGGTTAGATCGTATTTACGGAGTTAAGCTTACCGGTACCGAAAATAAAACAACTGAAAATTAAGGTTTGATCGCTTTTTTTTTGACAAATAAGCAGAGGCTTTTCATCCCTATGCCGTATCTTCGGCGCACTAAAATCGACAAATGAAACTCAAATCAATTTTAATGGTAACCGGCTTGAGTGTTTTCGCATTCACAGCTTGTAATGGACAGAAAAAAATGGATAAAAACGCAATCCTCAAAAATGAAGCAGATTCGGTAAGCTACAGCCTCGGCGTAAGCATTGGCACAAACCTAAAAAATCAAGGCTTCGAAAGTGTGAATTTTGCTGCTATGATGAGCGCAATGGAAGCAGTTTATGGCAAAGGTGATGTAAAAATCAACGAAACTGATGCCAATATGTACATTCAGAATTATTTCCAGACCTTGATGAACAATAAAACAGAAGCAGCCCGCGGAGAAGGTGTCAAATTTTTAGAAGAAAATGGCAAAAAGGCTGACATCACAACTACTGCTAGTGGCTTACAGTACAAAGTAAATACCATGGGCACTGGTCCAAAACCAGCATTAACCGACCAAGTGAAAGTACATTACACTGGTAAATTGTTAGATGGTACCGTATTCGACAGCTCAGTTGAGCGTGGAGAACCTGCTGTATTCCCGTTAAACGGTGTAATCGCGGGTTGGACAGAGGCGCTCCAATTGATGCCTGTTGGTTCAAAATGGACTATTTACCTCCCAAGCGAAATCGCCTATGGCGAGCGTGGCGCAGGTCAACAGATTCCACCCCACAGCACTTTAATTTTCGAAGTTGAATTGATCAGCATCGAGAATAAATAACGAATACTTTATTCGAAAAAGCCTCGATTTCTTACGAAATCGGGGTTTTTTGATTTTTTCACTTCCTGTGAGAACGTGATGCGATAGAACGCTGCAGGGAACAAGCCCGCTTGGTAAAAGTCTGAATTTGTCGCGTTTTGACATTAGACTGTTCAGTGAAGACGTTCTGTCGATTAGTTGCATTCTGAATATCTATTGCCCATTCTTCGGTATAGTGCTTTTTGTTTCTTTTAAATCCCATGCGCAAATCGAAACAGGAAAAGTAGGGTTAACGATTGGCGTAAGCTCGGCTCCAATCGTTTGTCTCGACCAAACTCGCCTAAGGAGCAGCCAAATCAATAGGCGTATAACGCCGACCACCTTCCGCTTTGGCAGCCAAAATTTTGATTGCCTTACTGTAATGACCTGCTCCTCCAGCACAAGCTCACGCGATGAATTAAGTGCAAGATTAGGGATGGTAGCCGTTATACCCTAGAAAGGATGCCTGCAGGTTTTAACGGCCGACTTTAACCCTCTCCAAACGAAAATTGCCATTGTCACCTGCGGTCGTATCTAACATAGGCTCTGTATCCGGCAATATAATGTTGGCCCCCACAAGTGGATATTTCGACTGTGCATCAACTATTTTACCGCGAATAACTTATGAGAGTGCTTGTGCATTTAACTGGCCAGCTGAAATCAGCATTACCCAAAAGAAGGGTTAGAATGTGTTTTTCATTCGATTCAATTTTGGACAAAGAAAAATAATGTGCAGCGCATGCAACGTTTGAAATTGACCATTCGTCTCATATCTGTGACGAACGGTTATTGCATTTCGTCACAGAAAACCATAATTCGTCAGTAAAAGTATTAGCTACCAATTTATTTAACCAAATTTGAATAAACCGACACTATGAAAAAGAAACTCTACCGCAGCCGAACCGACCGTGTTTTGGGCGGCGTTTGTACTGGACTCGCGGATCATTTTAATGTTGACCCTGTTCTGGTCCGTGTCATTTTTATCGCTGCTGCCCTTGGTGGTGGCTTCGGTGTTTTGGCCTATATCATTTTTTGGATTGTAACTCCCGAAGCGCCTTACCCAGCTTATGAGGAGGCGGCAGCTGATGTTAAATGGACAGATCGCAGCACAGAAAACCCAATAAACCCAACTCCCATGTCAAATAATTCTAAACAAGGCAGCCTAATTGCAGGCAGCGTACTCATTTTATTAGGTGCCCTTTTTCTCGCAGATGAATTCCTGCCGGATTTTGATTTTGGTCGCTATTGGCCTTTAATACTTATTGCTGTCGGTATCGGGCTCCTCACGGGCATTCGTTCAAAAAAAAATGCAGACGATGCGCGGGGATAAACTTTTCTGGGGGCTGCTTCTCATTTTGATCGGCACTCTTTTTATGCTCGAAAATCTGGGCTATCTCAATTTCAGCTTTGCCGGAATCTGGCGTTTCTGGCCTGTTCTTTTGATCTATTGGGGCTTTTCAGCTTTGTTGAAACCCAAAGACGGCAGCATTCACCCTGCACTATTGGGCATACAAGTAGCTTTAATTGTACTGGTGCTCTTTTTTGTCATTCAACCCAAAGAAAGTCGCAGTAATCTACGTGCTTGGAATTGGAACAAATCGGATAGAAGAACAGAGCGTGGACAAGAAGTGAAAGAATATGACTTCAGCGAAGCTTATGACAGCAGTATCAAAACTGCAGCTTTTGAGTTGGAATTCGGTGCCGGAAGTGTAACCCTTGAAGCAGACGATGCCGAACTGGTCGGTGCAAAGGCCAATAGTAATTTCGGCGGTTACTCTTTCGAAACAGAGAATAACGAAGGTGGTGTCAAGATCCTAATGCAATACAAAAATAAAAATATCAAACTAAAAGGCGCTGATGGTTTCGAAAACCGTCTCGATCTGAGATTACATACCTCGCCCATCTGGAAAATTGAAATGGATATGGGTGCAACAGATGCGGAATTTGATTTAAGTAAACTCAAAATTGCTGAACTCGAAATTAATTGCGGTGCTGCAGATGTTGAACTAAAGATGGGCGCGCCCATTGGCGACAAAAGTGTACTAAAAATCAACTCGGGCGTTGCTAATATCGACGTAAAACTACCTCAAGGTGTTGCCTGTGAAATTATCAGTAACAGCGCTTTAAGCAGCAAGGATTTTGAGGGTTTTGTAGCAGTGTCGTCAGGTATTTATCAAACTCCAGATTTTAAGTCAGCCAAAAACAGCTGGCTTATCTCCCTAGAAACTGGTTTGTCCAGCGTACGAATAAGCCGATAAGTCGATACAAACTTTATTTTTAAGGTGGTCAAACAAACTTGACCACCTTTTTTGTTCTAACATGGTGAAATACATCATCCGTCAGGCGAAACCCATACTTATCATTGGTAGCCTGCTCATCCTATTTTCAATTTTTCTGGCCAGCAGATTAGGGTTTAGCTATGAAATTGAACGTTTTTTTCCTGAAGACGACGACGACGCCAGCTTCATGACCTTTTTTCGGGATAAAGTTGAACGTGACGACCTTTTTTTGCTCATCGGCATCGATAATGAGAAAAGTATATACGACAGCAGCTTCCTTGTTAAGGTTGAAGCGTTTACTCGAGCATGCCGTGACTTACCAGCTGTTGAGTCGGCAAGTGCACTAACATCCTTCAAGGAACCCATAAAAACGCCTTTTGGACTCAGCTTCAGAAGTTTGTTGCATACAAATGACCCTTCACGGTACAGAGAAGATAGCTCCACCATAGCAGCGGATAGTCGCATTTACAAAAACCTAGTTTCTGCCGATCATAAGGCCTTGAATGTTATTCTACGCACATCACCTGCATTAAGTCAAGGGCAATCTGACAGTTTAAATACTGCGTTAGAAGATTTAATAAAATCCTTTGACTTCCCAAAAACCCACATCGCTGGCGTAGCCAACACCCAAAGTATTTTTGTAGCCAAAATCAAAAAAGAACTCCTTTTATACATCAGCCTTTCCATTTTTATAACCGCACTTGTCCTTTATTGGCTGCACCGTTCCTTTTGGGGGGTGGTGATTCCTCTTACAGCAGTTTTGGCAGCGCTGTTTATTTTTATGGGCTATTTACAACTCAGCGGGCAGCTGCTCGATATTATGAGTAGCATGTTCCCCATGCTGATGATGATATTTGGCATGTCAGATTTAATTCACTTACAAAGCAAATACATCGATGAAATGGAAAAAGGCAAATCACGCGCCGAAGCCATGCAATTTGCCTTGAAAGAAATTGGACTAGCCCTGATGCTTACCTCAATTACAACAGCAGTAGGATTTGCTGTATTGCTCACTAGTTCTATACCAGCTATACGCGATTTTGGCATGAATGCAGCAGTAGGCGTGATGATTGCTTATGGAATGGTTGTCACTTTTGCAGCAGCCTTGCTTAGTCTCTTCCCTTCATCTAAACTCCAAAAACTAAAAAGCCAGCAAGAAAACTGGAACAAACTTGCTCATAAACTGCATCACATAGCGCTATTTAAGCGCGGTTGGGTATGGTCGATTGCACTGCTGGTTGTGTTGGTGTCGTTGTACGGGATGAGTAAAATATCGACGAATACGTATTTGCTCGGTGATTTGCCCGAAAATAGTAAGGTGCGTGAAGATTTTATATTCTTTGAACAACGGTTTTCTGGAGTTCGTACGCTGGAATTAGCCGTATTGCCTGCTAAAGGCAAGGAGCTTTTTGATCCAGAAGTGTTAAGAGAGATTGACAAAGTGGACAACTATATGGCAAGGCAACACCAGCTTGGTGGCTTGCAATCACCCGCTGTTCTTTTTAAAAGTCTAAATAAGTCCTGGTCAGGAGGCCTTACTAGCGGCTATGCGTTGCCGGAGGACAGCAGTCTATACCCGACTTTTACTAAACTACTCCAAAAAGACAGCCGTTTCTCTCAGTTTGCTGTCTTCGATAAAAACATCGAAATCGGGCGAATAACAGGCCGCATAAACGATAGTGGTTCGGATAGCTTAAGCTTAATCATGGAAAATGCACGCCAATGGATGGCTCAAAATACCAATCCTGATGTAGCCAGTTTTCGCTTTACGGGTTCTGGCTTGATGGTAGACAAAAACAATCTTTATCTCCGCAATAACCTAATACAGAGCCTATTGTTCGCCTTCTTTGCCGTTGGCTGCATTTTCGCACTCCTCTTCCGAGATTGGCGGATGCTCATTGTGAGTATCGCGCCTAATTTTATCCCTATGCTTATCGCTGCCGCAGCCTTGGGCTATACGGGAATAGAACTGAAAGCCATTACTTCCGTCATTTTTACAGTCTCATTTGGCATAGCGGTCGATGACACTATACATTTTCTCACCCGGTATAAATTGGAAAGAAGTCGCGGTAAAAGCGTGGATGACGCCATTAGAGAAACATTTATTGTGAGTGGAAAGGCCATTATACTTACGACCATCGTCTTAGTATTTGGCTTCATCAGTCTTATTTTTAGCGACTTTACGGGTACGTATTATGTGGGCATACTGGTTTGCATCACCTTGGTAAGTGCCTTGCTTGCAGACCTATTTCTGATCCCACAATTGCTTTATTGGATTAATCCGGGTAGTCGGAAGCCTGGACTTGATAAGCAGGCCAACTAATAAATGCTGGGTCGTCGAGCGCCTTCAGAAATGCTATTAACTGCACTTTCTCGAGCTCGCTTAATTTCAAAGGACGAATGAGGGGATGTTTTAACGAATGGGCATTCCCTCCACGGTCGAAATAAGCAACCACATCTTCCAGTGTGGCGATTGAACCGTCGTGCATATAGGGGGCACTGTAAGACAAATTACGCAAAGATGGGGTTCTAAACTTCCCAAAATCAGCCCAGTCGTATGAAATCTGTGCCCTGCCTGTATCTACCCCTTCGCTTTCGATGCCAATGTGATAAAAGTTGTCATCGCTAAATGCCGGTGCAGGATGACAACTTTTACATGCAAGTCGATCACCTTGAAACAACCGCCAGCCTGCAAGCACTGTATCCGACGGCTCTCCCGACACTCCGGCTTGCCAAACATCAAAAGGGCTAGACAACGAAACCAAACTTCGCTGAAACCAAGCCAGCGCACGCGTGATAGTGTACGGGTCGGGTGACTGACCATAAACTTGTTCAAAACGCTGGGCATAGTTGGTATTCACCCGCAGACGCAAACTCAGTTTTTCCAATGGCAAGTCCAACTCTTTGTGGTTTTGCATTGGTGCAAGTGCAACTTGCTCCAAACGTGGTATACCCCCATCCCTAAAAAAGCTAGAGCGCCAGAATAGATTAAACAATGGAGGTGTATTGCGAACACTCGCCGGCTGACCATTAATGCCAAGGCTGCGCTGTAGATTGTCGCCAAAAGCAGCTCCAGCGAAGTGACAACTACCGCAGCTTAAACTGCTATCACGTGAAACGATAGGGTCATAAAATAAACTGCGACCCAGAAGCACTTCCGCTTTGGCTTGATTCGATAAGTTAACAATACTATCGGGTATGGTTTTGCCATAATTTTCGGGCAAACTATACTCATTTTTAGGCATTTGACAGGCCGACAAAAAGAGCGTCAAACACCAGAATCCAAGTCGCATGACTTAGGGTGTAAACGGATTCTGAAAAAGCGGATTATTGATGTAACTGGTATCGCTCAAGGTTTTCAAAAAAGCGACTAAATCTGCTTTTTGTTGCAGCGTTAAGCCTAGCCCACCCTCTTGAGATTTCATATTGTTATCGAGCGTAAGTGAGCTTTTTACACCACTATTGTAGTGCTCCACTACTTCCTCTAAAGTTGCAAAACGACCATCGTGCATAAAAGGAGGCGATAATGCTACATTCCGAAGACTAGGCACTTTGAATTTGCCTTTGTCCAATACATTATTGGTTACTGCCTCAAATCCGATATCTGAAAAAACCGAATCCAAGCCGTTGTTAATGAATTGGTTATTGGTAAAAAACACTGTTCCGTGGCAATGAAAACAATCCCCTCCTGCAGGTCGTCCTGAACCTGGCGGGCTAAATTCGCCTCTAAAAATGTCCAATCCGCGCTGTTCAGCAGGTGATAAACTCGACGTTCCAATCATCGCCAAGTCAAACTTCGATTGACCGGAGACCATAGCGAATATAAACTGTTCTAAAGCTTTGGCCATGCGGTCGGGCGTAACAGCTTCAGTGCCAAATGCCTTACCAAAGCGCGTTTTATATGCCGGTATAGCTACTAATTTCTGGATGGCATTGGGTAAATTTTCATGCATTTCGGTGGGATCCTCTATGGGCATTAACACCTGCTCGCGGAGGGTTGCTGCCCGTCCATCCCAAAAATAACGCGTATTCCACATCAAATTAAAGAGCGGCATACTATTACGCGTGCCTATGGCACCTGTAATCCCGGTGCTAAATACTTTGCCATTATCGGTAAATGCAAACTGTGGATTATGGCAACTGGCACACGATTGTGTGTTATCACCCGAAAGCACGGGATCGTAAAAAAGAGCACGTCCCAACTCAATACCTTCAACTGTGAGCGGGTTGTCCGCTTTGATGATGGCACCAGGAAAACTTGGCAAACTAGTTATGTTGTAAGCGGTAGGCGGTGGATAGGTTGCATTGAATGGTGGTTTTGGCTCGTCTGGTTTACAGGCGACCACGAAACCAGCTATCACAACTAAATTCCCTAAAACACGTAGTTTCATCATGGTTTTAACTCGATAAACGTGACCATATTCTGCATGTTCTCATACAATTGCTCAGCAATCGTATCTCTAGGACCGGAATGCGTAAAACTCGTTTCCGGTGAAATCGTAAAGGCATTCGGTTGTATAAAAAACTGTTTCAAATCCATTTTAAAAACAGCAGTTATGCCATTTTCCTGTAGATTCAGGTTAATTCCTTCTTGGGTATAACTTACATTTAAGTCGTCACGACCCAAGTGGTAGGCAAAACCACCTGGTGTACTTCCAGGTATTTCGTATTGACCTTCAACTTTAATGAAAATATAACCCGAATTCCATGTCCAATGCATCGAACCACCTGTCATTATACTTAGTGCATGACTGTTCGGCCAGATAGACGGGTCACTGTGGTTTGTAATAGAGTCAACCCCTATTGTAAACCGTATCCCTTCGTAAATGCCTTTTGGGACCCCTTGAAATGCGAAGGAGGCTTTAGAATTACTAGACGGTGAGAGCAGGCCATAACCTTTAACGGCTATCCAGCTTCCGTCTGCTTTTTTGAGTTTTAAATCACTCAAATAGTGTTGAATGTTGCTGAAACCAATGGTATTTTGGCCAGTATTGTTACTTATTTGGCTCATCAACAAGGGCTGTGTATCGAATACATATTGCATTTCGATACCAACGGTTCTATCATCAGAAACTGGAAGCGGTTCAACAGAATCCGGTTTTGGATTGCATGCAAACAGGCTAAATATCAACCCAAAAAACAACAGCTTTTTCATACCTTAAATTTAAGTAAAAATATGCTTAACGCAGCCAGACCGCTTTTGTGTTAACGAAAGCTAATAATCCTGCCTTACCCAGTTCGCGGCCATACCCCGAATCTTTTATACCACCAAAAGCAAGCATTGGATGACTTCGGACAATATTGTTGATAAAAACGGAGCCGCATTGTAGCTGCTGAATAAAGAGCTCTTGTAAATCTTCGTTTGCGGTCCAAACAGAAGCAGCTAGACCAAACCTACTGGCATTGGCCACCTCCAAGGCATGTCTAGCATCTTTCACTCGCATCAGAGGCGCAATTGGACCAAAACATTCCTCTTGCATTAGTTGCATATCCTCAATTGCTTCAGTGATAAGCGTAGGTTCAAATGAAGCGTGTTGTTTCTGAGAAACCTTACCACCACAGCGGATTTGTCCTCCTTTAGCAATAGCATCCGCAACAAAAGCATTCATATCGTTTACAAATTCTGGCCGGGCCAAAGGTCCTATTTCTGTTGTATTAACACTAGGATCTCCAAAAGCTAGCCTTTCAACCTCTACAAGCATCAAAGCTGCAAAAGTGTCGTAGATTTCATGTTCCACCAAAAATCGTTTAGCTGCAATGCAACTCTGGCCTGCATTACTAAATCTTGAAATAACAGCCTGTTGTGCAGCTAGCTTTAAATCCGCATCCCGCAACACAATAAATGCATCGCTCCCGCCTAATTCTAAAACAGCAGGCTTGAGTTGCGCAGCAGCAAACGAAGCTACGGCTGCACCGGCCTTTTCGCTGCCTGTAAGGCTAATCGCTCGCACCGCCCTTTCAGCAATCACAGGTAACACCTCTGCGCCCGACATATATAGTGGCTGATAAACATGCTCGGGAAACCCAGCCTGCTGCAGGAGCTCACCCATATATGCTGCGCTGCCACTTACATTAGCTGCATGTTTAAGTAAAACCACGTTACCGGCAAGTAAGGCTGGAACAAAAAAACGGAAAGCCTGCCAGAAAGGAAAATTCCAAGGCATGATGCCTAAAATTACGCCAAGTGGATCATAGCGTAATCGCGCTTTTGTATCTCGGATTTTTAATTGCTCATCTGCAAGCCATAATGCAGCATTTTCGGCATATACCTCACACAACCAAGCACATTTTTCCACCTCAATTCTCGACTCCTGTATGGGCTTCCCCATCTCAGCGGTTATGAGACCGGCTGCATTCTCCTGCTCTTTTCGTAGTATACGAGCCAATTCTAAAATTAAGGCAGAACGTACGCTAAGCGCAGAATTACGCCAAGAGAACCAGGCCTGTTCTGCTTGACTTACTTTTTTACGCCAACCCGTTTCATCGTCTATCGGATAACTATTAATGTGTACCGACGTCCATGGATTCACCGATTGCAACATCTTCAGCAATTGTACTCTATAGGGCGCTCGGCTGTCCAGAGGATGTGGATATCGTCTTTTTGTTGTAAGACAACGCGAAAAGGTGTAGGAAGTACTGTCATTCTCGCATCAATCGGTCGGCCTTTGGCATCTTCGCGTATGGTTTCAACCAATACACCTGCGTTCGGTGCTATGTCGAACTCGTCCTCATTGAGGACCGATGGCAAATATTCTTTAGCCAAGTAGGCTGTTGGCAGCAACACCTCTACATCGGGACAAATCCGCTTGTGTATTTCTTCAAAAATAGCTTCCAGCGTCTCGCCATATCTCTCGTTAAACGTGTCTTCGTACTCATGGATTTCATCCTCCATATCATCGTAAGCCTCATCATTAAAATTGAGTTTCCCGAGCTCGTTGCGGAGTTCAATCAGGTCGATCAGGTCGCTATTCAGTCGCTTGTAATTCATGCAGCAAAGTTATAGTTTCAACTTATTTTTTTCGATAATTTCAGTGGAAATCGAGACTTTGTGAAATAGGATTTCTTCCGCATTAGGAGCCGCTAATCCACTGCTTTCTCAGAAATACCTGTGACTGTCGTGATTTTACGTAGTTTTACAGTGAGTGATACGCTTCATCGCTTCGTCCTACGGCGAAGAGGAAAGTCCGGGCAGCAAAGAGCACCAGACTCGTGAAAATGAGGTCGGGGTAACCTGACAGCCAGTGCCACAGAAAAGTACCGCCTCTTTGGGGGTAAGGGTGAAAACGTGCGGTAAGCGCGCACGACATCAACCAGCGATGGGTGGTGGGGGTAAACCTTCCGGGCTGAAAGACCATGTATACCGAACATAAGTGCTGCTCGCACTGTTTCGGGGGGTAGGTCGCTTAGATAAATGATGAAGATCTTGTTGCAAAACAGGATACAAAACCCGGCTTATAGTACCACTTAAAATAAAAGAGGGGAATATTTCCCCTCTTTTTTTAACACTCAATTCCTAACAAGGTTAAATTCGTTCTAACAAATCTGAGTTATGCCACGAATACTCATCATTGATGATGAACGCAGCATCCGATCTACACTTCGCGAAATATTGGAGTATGAACAATATGAAGTTGAAGAAGCGCAAGATGGTGTAGAAGGACTTGATAAAATCCAGTCAGGGAATTTTGATCTCGTTTTTTGCGACATCAAAATGCCCAAAATGGATGGATTGGAAGTCCTGAATCAACTTCAAAAAAACAACAGTGAAATACCGGTCATCATGATTTCCGGCCATGGAACTGTTGAGACTGCTATTGATGCTACCAAACTCGGTGCCTTCGATTTTATCTCTAAGCCACCTGATCTTAACCGTTTATTGATTACGGTTAGGAATGCCCTCGACAAAAAACATCTGGTTGTTGAAACCAAGGTATTAAAACAGCGGGTCTTCAAAACCCAAGAGATCATCGGTGATTCACCTGGCATCGTTAAGATAAAAGAAACTATCGACCGAGTGGCCCCTACCGATGCGCGGATTCTGATTACCGGAGAAAATGGTACCGGGAAAGAGCTGGTGGCGCGGTGGATACACGAAAAAAGCAACCGTAGCAAAGGGCACTTGGTTGAGGTAAATTGTGCCGCGATACCTGCCGAATTGATTGAAAGCGAGCTCTTTGGACATGAAAAAGGCGCCTTTACTTCAGCCATCAAACAACGTATTGGTAAATTTGAACAAGCGCATGGCGGCACTCTTTTTCTCGATGAAATTGGAGATATGCCCCTTTCTGCCCAAGCTAAAGTATTGCGTGCCTTGCAAGAAAACCGGGTTACCCGCGTAGGTGGTGAAAAAGATATATCTGTAGATGTTCGTGTGGTAGCCGCTACCAATAAAGACCTCGTTAAAGAAATCGAAAGTGGTAATTTCCGACTCGATTTGTACCATCGGCTGAGTGTAATCATTATTCATGTACCCTCTTTAAACAGTCGACAAGAAGACATACCCTCTATTGCTAATCAGTTTTTACAAACTATCTGTGATGATTATAACGTGCCAGCTAAACAATTCTCAAAAAAAGGGCTTGAAGCATTGCAGCATTATAATTGGACAGGAAATATCCGAGAGCTACGCAATGTGGTTGAGCGTTTGGTGATTTTAGGTGGCCAAACTATCAGCGACGATGATGTCTTCAACTATACCCAGCCGCTAGGATTGGGTCAGCGTAATAGCTCCCCCTCTTCTTCAAGTTTAGATGTTTTATTAGACGACTATCAAGACTTTCAACAGTTCAAAGACCAAGCTGAAAAGCTGTTCATTGAGAAAAAGTTAAAGCTTAATCATTGGAACGTTGCCAAAACTGCTGAAATAATCGGCATTCAACGAAGCCATCTCTACAATAAAATAGACCGATACGGACTAAAAAGAGAGGATTAAACCAGGTTTAATAAAAATGGGGCAGTATCACTGCCCCATTTTTATTTGGTATTATTCGATTTTTAAACAGCCTACGTCCGGTGAGATTTTGTGCAATCAAAGGGCGTAAGCATAGGATTGGATTATTTCACAATTTCAAGTGCGCCGTTAAATGTTTGCGTAACCGTTTGGTCCTTCTGAACCACCATTTGGTAGAAGTAGGTCCCTCCTTCTAACTCATTGGGGCTCCAATTGTTGAGATAGGTTAGGGATTCGTACACCTGTTGCCCCCAACGGTTAAAGACCTTTAAGCTTCCATTTATATAATACTCCAAATTCTCAACAACGAATACGTCGTTCACGCCATCTCCATTGGGGGTAATTACATTCGGAATTTTCAAATCACGGGCTTTTACCTTGAACGTTACCCAGTTCGAATAAGATTTATAAACGCCATTTGGGTCGAGCGTCAAAACACGGGCTAAATACAGCCCTGGAAGGATAGGTTTTTCAAAAGTTATAAATGTATCTGTTGTAGATGCATTTTGTTCCGGATACTGCCAGCCTACAGGAAAATCTCTTTGCTCATCTTTAAACTGAACCGTATAAACTGGGTTTGGCCAACCGGCATAAGGCGACCAAGCCAAGGTTAGGTCTAAATTATCCTCAATATCTCCCGGCGTGTCTATCAAGTGAATCGTACTCAATTCATTGGACAAAGGATTACGAACACCATTGTTCAAGCTTAGATTTACTTTAAATGAAACTGGACCATCTTTTGGAAACAAATTTGGCTCATAATCGGCAAATTTACGTGCTGCCGGACTATTGTCAGTATAACGAACACGGTCGTAAATGCCATTTATTGGGTTTTTACGCCATACTAAAAAAGCATTTAGCCAATTGTAATTAAGCCCTACAGGATCACTCCAGGCAAGTTCCGTTACATTTTGATTTACAGAGTCAACCGTTACATTCAGTAAGTCCATCGGAATGTCGTATTCAGGGCAGCCTGTTACTTGATACACTAGCGTATCAAACTCCACCATGTACCGTTGGCATTGGTTACCAAAAGTATCGCCATCGGTACCTTTTCGTGATACCATATAATAAAACCCATTGATTTCCATCGGACGTCCTAGAACCAAACGTATTACACGGGTTCTACCAAGTGTACAACTATCGGCAAACGCGGAAACTATGGGAACCAATCGTCCGTCAGGATAGTACAATCTAAACTCGGAGGCATTCGTTGTAACTGTATTACACTCAACAAGCGTATTTAATCTTACCGTAAGATTCAAATCTTGGGAACACGCCCGTGACAAAGAATCTGACTGGAAACTAGGGGTTATATTGTCGCAATACCTACCGGTGCCCAAAACAAGCTGAACATCAAAACTCACAATTCCCACCACGACACCGTTTCTCCATTCAGTTACCGTAACCACTATGACAGCATTTTGCGGCATGGTAGATATAAAACTCAGATTGCCGTTGTTTTGATTAACCACAGGAGGAGTGCCGCTTACTGGCTGGGTAGGCGTGAATCCGGCTTGATAAGGAGCATTACCCACCGTTGAAATTCTGGCTGGGGTCAGTGAAAATACCAATGAATCACCATTAGGTTCATCCACATTAAAAAACACATTTACTGGCTCAAGGATACAAAATGCAGGGACTTGAAAAGTATTAAAGTAGGCAGAGCTATTGTTTATACCTGCACCATTGTTCACCATCGACTCAATAAAAAAATTGGGTTGACCAACGATGGTAGAAGAACTGTTTCTGCAACAAAGGCTGTAACCGAAATACCATAACTGACAAGTTACAGGGCTTGCAGGTAAAGTTACAATGCCTTCATATTCGTATTTTTGAACGCCATACCGGGTACCATCCAAACATCTTGAAGGGTCATTTGTACATGGTGTAGGAATTTCAGCGCCAGAACCGGCCAGAAGTGTAACTGTGGTAGAGGGTCCGTTTACATTACAATTATTACGTGAAGTAACTTGAGCACTTTGGCCCAGTGTTGCACCGGAACAGTCTCTAATGAGTGTTAAACGAATACGATAGGTGTTTGGCCCGATATTTACGTAGGTAATATTACCCCCTGCCACGTGCGTAGCTTCAGCTAGAGATGTAGTTGAAAGCAATACCACCAATAGAATAACAAGTCTTTTAATCATGGTTCGTAGTTTGTCGAAAGATAACAAGCGAATACTTAATATGAAATTAAAAGGAGATTGAAAAATGTGTACTTCTGAGATTAGTAGATGATTTTCTGCATACTCTTCTGCCATAACGCAAACACCTCGTTAGCCTCATTCAACGGGATTTCATGAATAGGCAACGTTCTGTTCGGAATAGCTTTCAAAAATTCATCATAAATATCCTGATCACTAAAACCGATAGCTGCCGCATCTGCCCGGTTATTGGCAAAATAAATTGCGTCTACCCTTGCCCAATAGGCAGCAGCCAAACACATCGGACAAGGCTCACAACTCGTGTATAAAACACAGTTTTTGAGTTCAAATGACTTTAATTTTTTACTTGCCTTGCGTATAGCTACAATTTCGGCATGTGCAGTGGGATCGTTATTTGCCGTCACTTGATTTACACCACGTGCAATAACTCGACCTTCTCTTACAATAACTGCCCCGAATGGCCCGCCGCTGTTCTCTAAAACGTTTTTTTCCGCCAAACGAACTGCCAGTTTCAAATAATCTTCATGAGTTGGCATTAGGCTACTTTACAATTTCAACCGCTCCCTTAATAACACCTTTTTCAAAAACCTCAACGATACAGAAATAGGTGCCCCCTTCAAGGGCTGAAGGTGACCAATCGTTGCGGTAGTCGGATGACTCGTAAACCAGTTGGCCCCATCGGTTAAATAACATCACTTTCGAGTTTGGGTAGAAGTCGATGCCACGAATAAATAATTCATCGTTCACGCCATCTCCATTGGGTGTGCTCACATTCACAATTTCAACATCCCTTTGTTCTTGGGTATACCGCAGAAAATTAGAAACAGAGACTCTACCATTCGCCGCAACAGTTTCTACTTTAATGAGAAAGGTTTCAGGGACCCTTTGTTTCTCATAGACAAAAAAGGTATCTGTTACTGAAGCTACAAGCACCCAATTGGTATCAATAGCTCGTGCCTCATATATATTGTACACTGGATTACCCCAAACGAGATAGGGACTCCATTCAATTTTAGCACTACCACGCATGCCGTTATACAATTGATTGTCGCCGTTTCTCAAGTACATATGAGCTATAGAATCGCTTGGTACACCGAGCGGATAATATTTAATTTTGAGCCGTACACGCCAGTCTCGCCGCTCATACGAGGGGTCATAGTTTTTTACAGTAACAGTGGTGTCGTATGCATTAAAAATTTCTGCGAGGGTAAACCAATTTGACCCGCCAAAAGTGTCGTTCACAGCTACGTGGTATGCCTCATAGAAAGACAAATCAAGGGTATCAGGAAATTTCCAGCTGGTTTGGATCTCTTCATTATTCAAAACAGAAACATTCGTCATAATGAGCGGGTCATCGTACGCGTAACATTCCCGGACCTGGACCACTACTGTATCAAATGGATTTCGGAAAGAGAGGCAATTTCCAATGGTATTCCCGTCATAGCCAATGCGCTGAACTAGGAAGTACTCGGATTCATAAATCGGCGGATTGTTTATCGTAAACGTAAGGCTATCGGTATAATTGTTAGCACAGGTGTAGCTTACTTTTTTGATAGGAATAAGTTGGCTAAATTCATCATATAGTCTGAAATCGGTCCCAAAAGAATCGACTGTGGAACAAAACACAGGTGTGTTAAGTGTAATCGAAAATGTTGTATCATAGCAAATACCTTTGACCACGGGGAAATCTGACCTGCTCGTATCGATGGAGACAACACGTATGGTATCTAACGAACCACTGCAAAAATTCTGAGGTGTAAAACGCCAAGATTCTTGGTTGGCGGTAAACGGCACTGCATTTCTGTTCAGTACAACTGCGGCAACCGTACCCGTAAGGTTATGTATTCCGTGAATAGCATTGCCATTCTGCCAAGTTGGACAGCTTGGTTTTGAAAAGAGGTGATTTTCTACAATGTTGGTTGTTTCGTTCAAAACAATCTGAAAGGTCCCCAATAGTTGGTTGCACGCTCCTCCGAATAGGGAAATATCTAGGAAAGTAACAACTAGCTGCCTACAGGGCGGTGTTCCTCTTGTTTGATAAAACACATTGGTGTTTGAGCCAAATGGCAGCCAATCTTCGAAAGGACCCATGATGCAATTTTTGCAATACGAAGCGCCTGCCGAAGGAATAGTTGCATTGATACTATAACTGCCGGGCTGCCCTGGTGAAAAGCTCACCCAACCGTTAGAACCAATCCAAAATTGATTGTAAGTATTTCCGTAAAAGCAGAAGTTAAAGCCAATCGGGAAAGGGCCATAAACCTGGTCGTCCATCATACCGGCAATTGGAATACCGGCTGTAGACAGAAATGTAAAGGATGGAATACGTTGAACAGTATAATTCTGTGCAGAGAGCTTAAAAATGCTCAGTAAACAAATAAGGAAAAAGGCTTTAAGCTTTAGGTGCATGAATTTAGAATAGATCTTTACTTACAAATATATACATTGACTTTAAGTAAACAGGCAGCGGAAATTAAATTCTACTCAATCCGTTCTTACTCTTTTCGCGAATTCCCAAGTTGACGAGCCGAATAGAAAGGAAATTCGAGTATTTTTGCACTTCGCATGAAAAACATCCGGAATTTTTGCATTATCGCACACATCGACCACGGTAAAAGCACCCTGGCAGATCGTTTATTACAAATCACCAAAACGGTCGATGACAGGAATCTGCAGGCACAGACCTTGGATAACATGGATTTAGAACGTGAGCGTGGCATAACGATTAAGAGCCATGCTATCCAAATGGATTACTATCAGGATAATGAACATTATACCCTGAACCTCATTGATACCCCTGGCCATGTGGATTTTTCGTATGAAGTTTCCCGTGCGATCGCTTCTTGTGAAGGCGCTTTACTTATAGTCGATGCATCACAAGGTATTCAGGCACAAACCATTTCTAATTTATATCTGGCACTCGGCCACGACCTCAAAATTATCCCTGTACTCAATAAAATGGACTTGCCCGGAGCCAATCCGGAAGAAGTTAAAGACCAAATTGTGGATTTAATTGGTTGTGAGCGCGATGAAATTATACCAGCAAGTGGCAAAACTGGGTTAGGGGTTGAAAAAATCCTCGAAGCCATTATTGCGCGTATCCCAGCACCTGTTGGTGATCCGAATGGCCCTTTACAAGCCTTGATTTTCGACTCAGTTTATAACAACTATCGAGGTATCATTGCTTATTTTAAAGTATCCAACGGGAGTATTAAAAGTGGTGACCGGGTTAAATTCATCAACACCAACAAGGAGTATTTCGCTGAAGAAATTGGTATTCTCAAAATGAAAGGTGAGCCACGTCAGGAGGTTAAAACCGGCGACGTGGGCTATATTATATCCGGTATTAAGTTGGCAAAAGAGGTTAAAGTAGGTGATACCATCACCAATGTAGAAAACCCAAGCACGCAAGCCATTCAAGGTTTTGAAGAGGTAAAACCCATGGTCTTTGCGGGTATCTATCCGGTCGATACAGAAGATTATGAGGAGCTGCGAGATGCCATGGAGAAACTGCAGCTGAACGATGCATCGCTCGTCTTTGAAGCGGAGTCATCGGCAGCTCTGGGGTTTGGTTTCCGTTGTGGCTTCTTGGGCATGCTGCACATGGAGATTATTCAAGAGCGGCTTGAGCGAGAGTTCGATATGACCGTTATTACCACGGTTCCCAACGTTTCCTATTTCTGTTATGATACCAAGGGCGAAAAAAGCATTGTCAACAACCCTTCAGACCTCCCTGACCCAAGTAAAATTGATTTCATCGAGGAGCCTTACATCAATGCACAGGTCATTTCCAAAACGGAATACATTGGTGTAATCATGGACTTGTGTATGAACAAAAGGGGCATACTCAAAAATCAGATTTACCTCACTACCGACCGTGTAGAATTAATCTTTGAAATGCCATTGGGTGAAATAGTATTTGACTTTTATGACAAACTCAAATCTGTTTCTAGGGGTTATGCCTCTTTTGATTATCACACGATAGGCTACCGTGAGTCGCGATTGGTGAAGCTTGACATTCGTTTAAATAGCGACCCAGTGGACGCGCTCTCTTGCCTCATTCACACCGAAAAGGCCTATGAACTAGGTAAGCGTATGTGTGAAAAATTACGTGAATTGCTGCCCCGTCAGCAATTCGATATTGCTATACAGGCATCAATTGGTGCAAAAATCATCGCCCGTGAAACCATCAAAGCCATGCGAAAAGACGTTACGGCAAAATGTTATGGTGGTGACATTTCGCGTAAACGCAAACTACTTGAAAAGCAGAAAAAAGGCAAAAAACGCATGCGCCAAATCGGCAACGTAGAAGTACCGCAAAACGCATTTCTTGCCGTCTTAAAACTCGACTAAAATGATATTGATAGATGGTAAAGCGACCTCGGCAATCATTAAAGCTGAGATACGTGCTGAAGTAGATCAATTGGTAGCAAAGGGTCATAAAAAACCACATCTCGCAGCAATCTTAGTTGGTCACGACGGTGGAAGTGAAAGTTATGTGGCTCATAAAATCAACGATTGTGCTGAAGTTGGCTTTCATTCCAGCCTGCTTCGCTTCGATGATACCGTTTCGGAGGCTACCCTACTGGCAGCTGTTGAAAAACTAAATCAAGACACCGACGTAGATGGTTTTATTGTTCAATTACCGCTTCCAAAACACATTTCTGTCGACCGGGTAATAGAAACTATACGCCCGGCCAAGGACGTGGATGGTTTTCATACTTTGAATGTGGGCCGCATGGCTCTTGGACTCCCTTGCTATTTGCCAGCTACACCACACGGTGTATTACAATTATTAAAACGCCATAATATCAAAACCACCGGAAAACATTGCGTGGTAGTTGGACGAAGCAATATTGTTGGCTCTCCACTCAGCATATTGTTAGCCAGAAATGCAGAGCCTGGTAATTGCACGGTAACACTTTGCCACAGCCGCACCCCCGACTTGGCTTATCATACGCGTCAAGCAGACATTTTGATTGCTGCCTTGGGAAAACCAGGCTTCATCACTTCCGAAATGGTTAAACCAGGTGCAGTCGTTATAGATGTAGGTACAAGCCGAGTGGAAGACCCCTCAAAAAAATCTGGCTTTCGTTTATCGGGTGATGTAGCGTTCGATGAAGTAGCTCCGTTAAGCAGTGCGATTACACCTGTACCTGGTGGTGTTGGCCCTATGACGCGAGCTATGTTGCTCGTGAATACGCTAAATGCTTCGAAAGGAGAGATTTATGGCGGTTAAATTACCCGTCATGGAGGCCTTTTACACCATTCAAGGTGAAGGCAAAAACACTGGAAAAGCAGCTTATTTTATCAGATTAGCTGGTTGTGACGTTGGATGCAGCTGGTGTGACGTAAAAGAGTCGTGGCCTGCAGCTGCGCATCCTGAACTAAGTGTTGAGCAATTGGTATCCGATGCATGTTCTTTTCCGGCAAGGAATGTTGTCATAACGGGCGGCGAACCATTAATGTATAATTTAGGTCCGCTAACCACCGCCCTAAAAGCTGCTGGCTTTTACATCATGTTAGAAACGAGTGGTGCTTATCCCCTTTCCGGGATATTTGATTGGATTTGTGTATCCCCAAAAAAATTCAAATTACCTCTCGATACTTTATTGCAAGTTGCAGACGAGTTAAAAGTCATCGTATTTAATCAAAACGATCTAATTTGGGGGCCAGCCTTTACGCCTTTCCTTAAAGCTGGCAGTTTTAAATTCATGCAACCCGAATGGAGCAGAGAAACAAAAATGACCCCAATTATCGTTGATTTTGTGAAGAATAATCCCGAGTGGCAGATATCTTTACAAACACACAAATACATGCAAATCCCCTAATTCAGGTGAAAAAAGCCAAAATCTGCTTTCTTTTAATCATATTTTTTTTACTTTCCGGGGTTAGCCGTCCTTTGTGGGCGCAATATAAAGCTCCAACAAAAGCACAAAAGGAATACAATGAGATTTTGCGCGATGTAAATAAAGGCGATTATGAAAGTGCGACAAAGTCGCTGCGGAAGCTGGTAAAAAAATATCCGGACTACGACAAAGCCCTGCTTACGCTATCTGATTTATTACTTTTTCAGAAAAAAATAGAAGAAGCATTTATTTACTATGTCCTTCTGACAGAGCGTGCGCCAACATTTTCACATAAACCTTGGTTTGCTTTAGGGAAACGTGCCCTTGAATCTGCCGACTACAAAAAAGGCAGCTTCTATTTTGACCAACTACTTCTCCTTACCTCTCCTCCGAAAAATATTGGACTTGATGCTGAGCTATATTTAGCCCAATGTAATTTTGCCATCCAAGCTCAGCTTCGCCCGGTTGATTATAACCCGTTTAATATGGGTGATAGCATCAACAGCGAGGTGGACGAATATTTGCCGAGTTTGACCGCAGACGATGAAACCTTAATTTTTACACGTCGAACGGCACAAAGCGAAGATTTTTATATCAGTTATCGAATAGACAGTACCTGGACTATGGCTGAGGCCATGCCAAAACCACTTAACTCTGTTCAAAATGAGGGTGCACATTGCCTCACTGCAGATGGTAACACCATGTTCTTTACAGCATGTTACCGCAACGATACCTATGGCGGTTGCGATTTATATTCTAGTAAGAAGACCGTTTTTGGCTGGGATCGTCCCATTAACCTAGGATCAGTCATAAACACTGAACATTGGGAGAGCCAACCTAGCATTTCGTATGACAGCAAAACGCTCTACTTTATATCTAACCGGCCAAGCGGTTATGGAGGTAGTGATATTTGGTCCTCGAAACTCCAAGCCGATAGCAGCTGGGGAGTACCTGAAAACCTTGGTCCAGTTGTAAATTCCCGTAAAGACGATATCTCACCCTACATCCACCCAGATGACCAAACCTTATATTTTGCGTCAGAAGGTTTACCTGGCATGGGAAAACTAGATATTTATTTCACAAAAAGAGGTGCGGATGGCAATTGGGAAACACCTGTTAATTTGGGGTACCCCATCAACACCGAAAAAGACGAAAGCAGCCTATTTGTTAATCTTTCTGGCAGAATTGCCATGTTTTCATCTCAAGCACGGAAGAGCAAAGGTGCGAACGACATCTACTATTTTGAATTGCCCGAAAATCTCCGTCCAGAAAAAGTAATCTATGTTAAGGGCGAAGTTCGGGACAAACACGATAAAAGGCCGCTCAATAGTTTGGTGGACGTTGTTGACCTGAATACAGGCAATGTAGTACACAGTGCTGAAACCTTCGTAACGGACGGGAAATTCATGATTAGTTTGCCTGCAGGTAAAAGTTTCGCTTTTAATGTCAGTCGACAAGGTTATTTACTCTACTCTGAGAACTTTATTGTCGACACGACACAATCCGCTTCAACTGTTTACAATATTGCCTTAGAAAAAATACAGTTAGGCAGTGAGGTCGTCCTGAAAAACATCTTTTATCAATCCAATGCATTTACGCTTGAAGAGCGGTCGACAGCAGAGCTTGAAAAATTAGCCCGTTTCCTTAGAAAAAATCCAAATATGGTCGTTGAAATTCAAGGCCATACTGATAACATAGGGAGCAAAAGCTACAACAAAGAATTAAGTCATAGCAGGGCTAAAACTGTCTACGAAGCACTTATTCGGTCAGGGGTTCAGGTACGTCAGCTGGTATTTCAAGGTTACGGCGACACCCAAGCCATGGCCGATAATAGTACTGAAGCAGGCCGCGCCATTAATCGACGCACCCAATTTAAAGTGCTTAAGCTCTAATTTTTAAGGCTTTACTACCTGTCTGATGCGGACCAATTGTTCCAAAAGCGCATCCAATTTATCAAGCTGTAACATATTTGCACCATCACTCAAAGCATTGGCTGGGTCTGGATGTGTTTCTAAAAACAGGCCATCTGCACCGGTTGCAATAGCCGCTTTGGCAATGGTTGCGATCAGCTCGGGCTTACCTCCTGTTATCCCTGAAGGCTGATTGGGTTGTTGTAAACTGTGCGTAATATCCATCACCACGGGTAAACCCGTTTTTTGCATTTCTGGTATGCCTCTGAAGTCCACTACGATGTCGCCGTAACCAAACATAGTACCCCTATCGGTAAGCATTACATAAGGATTACCAGCTTCCAATACTTTGTTCGCTGCATGCCGCATTGCGTCAGGTGCTAAAAATTGTCCCTTTTTAATGTTTACCCAACGATTAGTAGCCGCAGCTGCTAGCAAAATATCTGTCTGCCGGCATAAAAATGCCGGTATTTGGAGAATGTCAACATATTCAGCTGCCATTTCGGCTTCATCGGCTGCGTGAATATCTGTTACCACGGGTAGGTTGAAAGTTTTACTCACCTTACCTAAAATTTTCAAAGCAGCTTCATCTCCTATGCCGGTAAACGAATCATTGCGCGAACGATTGGCTTTGCGATAGGAAGCCTTAAAGATGAAGGGTATTTGGTGCTTTTCTGTAAGGCGCTTTACCTTTTCAGCTACCTCCATTACGAGTTTTTCAGATTCCACGACACAAGGCCCTGCAAGCAAGAAAAAATTATCTAACGGATTCTGATCATAGAGTAAAGGGAGCTTCTTCATGCCACAAAGCTAAATAAAAGCCCCCTAACTGAATGCGGCAATTACGCGAATTTGTCGGGTGTATTCTGACCGTTACTTCTGAATATTGAGGCGCGGATACCAAAACGTTCGTGAAAACGAACACTGAAGTAAGAAATACTTCTGAAACCGGTTAAGGACGCTACCTCAGAGACATTTCCCTTTTTATCTCGCAATAATTGTTTGGCTACTTGTAGCCGGTATTCCCGGATGTATTGTTTGGGTGAAAGCCCAACCAAGCGCCGCAGCCGCCGGTCGAGTTGAGAAACAGAGGTTGCTCCAACAAAGGCAACTTGGTGGACATTCAAATCCACATTTCCCAAGTTTAACTTGATGTAATTGTTTATCTTCTGCATAAAATGCTCGTCTTCGGAAGGTAAATCGTAAAAATGTTCCGGCATCAATATCTTCCTACTGCTGTAGTCGTCCCATGCTGCTCGATTCCGTAGTACACCCTTAACCAAGGCACTTAGGAATTCAGGATGCTCTTCCAATTCAATGAGTCCATCTGCACCAGTATTCATGGCCAATAAACGATCACTGAAATTGGCTTTGTTCATTACCACCAATGTTGGGATATGCCGAATGGCCTTGGTGCTTTTCAGTTGTTCCACTAGCAACAATCCCTGACTATAGGGAGGTTCGTGTACGCACAAAACCATATCCGGCATTGTCGTTTTTATTTCAGCCAGCAAAACTTCTGGCTTTTGAAATGGGAGTACTTTGTAGCCTTTTTCCAGATGGCTATCAATCTGCTTCTGGTTGATTCCGTGACCTTCCAGTAAGAAAAGTTGATTTGATTTCATGACTTTTTCCTTTTATGTGTGCCCGAAAGCTGGGAGCAAGTTAAGGTGATGTTTAGCCACGAACAGCATTTACCCACTCTACAAAATACTATACAAAGCACTATACACGATACTATACAAAAAGATAAAAAAGCAGCAGAGAATTCAAAAAGCACTATTTTCGAACAAATAGTTATAATGCAAATTTCCGGACACCTAATTGATTTACACCAGAAGTCTACTTACGGAGCCACTCTCCTTCTAGTAGATGGAAAGATAAAGTCCATCACTCCTTGCCAGGTAAGCGCATCAGCACCCTATATATTGCCCGGATTTATCGATGCGCATGTACATATTGAAAGCAGCATGTTGGTTCCATCGGAGTTTGCACGTCTCGCGGTTAGGCATGGTACCATTGCCACTGTTTCGGATCCCCATGAAATTGCCAATGTATTGGGTGAGGCTGGTGTACATTATATGCTCGAAAATGCGGCAACCGTTCCTTTTAAATTCTTTTTTGGTGCACCATCATGTGTACCAGCAACTAGCTTCGAAACGGCGGGAGCTGTACTGGATGCAGAAGCCGTCAACAGATTGTTACAACGACCGGATATTTGGTATTTAAGTGAAATGATGAATTATCCTGGCGTAATCTATGACGACCCGGAAGTTCATGCAAAAATAAAATATGCACAGCAGGCCGGCAAAACTATTGATGGACATGCTCCTGGCCTTCGAGGTCCAGAATTGTCAAAATATCACTCTGCTGGCATCAGTACCGATCATGAATGTTTTACTCTGGAAGAAGCACGTGAAAAGGCAATGCTGGGCATGAAAATATTAATTCGAGAAGGATCAGCCGCAAAAAATTTTGATGCACTGCACCCCCTTTTTAATGAATTTCCAGGACTTTTGATGTTTTGTAGCGACGACAAACATCCCGACGACCTACTATTAGGCCATATCAACTTGCTTGTTAAACGAGCACTTGCACTTGGATACGACTTCTACGATGTCCTCCGTGCCGCGTGTTTACATCCTATCCAACATTACCAGCTTCCTGTGGGCCAGCTCAGAGTAGGCGATTCTGCTGATTTTATTACCATAGACCACCCCGATAATTTTAATGTTCTAAGCTGCATCATTGCAGGAAATATAGTCGCTGAGCACGGAAAAACCGTTTTCACGACCAAAGAAGCAGGTAAACCCAATCAGTTTTTGACCTACCCTATTACCGAAACCGATATTCGGGTAAAGGCAGAAACCAATAGGATTCGGGTTATCGAAGCCTATGAGGGGCAGCTTATAACCGGTGAAATAGAAGTTGTTCCCAGCCTAGAAAAAGGATTTGTGATTTCTGATGTAGAACGAGACATTCTAAAAATAGTCGTTGTTAACCGCTACCAGAAAAAACCACCAGCCATTGCCTTTATCAAGGGCTTTGGGTTAAAAACTGGTGCATTTGCAAGTACGGTAGCACACGACTCCCATAATATAGTTGCTGTTGGTGTTGACGATGGTGCTATAGTTCAAGCCATTGAGGTTCTCATGAACGCACAGGGAGGTATTTGTTCGGTTTCAACAACAGGTAGTGCAAGCCTGCCTTTGGCAGTAGCCGGACTGATGAGTACCGCTTCTGGAGAAGAAGTCGCTGCAGCTTATCAGGCCATTGATGTTCAAGTCAAATTACAAGGCAGCACTTTAAAAGCGCCATTTATGACCTTGTCGTTTATGGCTTTATTGGTGATCCCCCAACTAAAACTAAGTGATCTTGGCTTATTTGATGGCGGTTCTTTTACTTTCAGCAAACTATTCAAATAACCGTGAAACTGTTGCTACTACATGGTGCGCTGGGTGCATCTACCGATTTTGATGCGTTACTTCCCCACTTTCCAGCTGATTGGGAGTTGCATCGTTTCGACTTCGTAAATCATGGGCAAGGACCTTTTACCGACGATCCCTTAAGCATTGCAGCATTTGGAGGTCAGCTATCGGAGTACTTGGATGTGCATAATCTCCATGATTTGAACATCTTTGGTTACAGTATGGGGGGCTATGTGGCCTGTTGGCTCGCCAAGCGAGAACCTGAACGCTTCCGGTCTATTTATACGCTCGGCACCAAATTTATATGGGATCCGGCAAGTGCAGCCATGGAAACAGCCAAGTTAGATGCCCGGACAATCGTTACCAAAGTCCCAGATTTTGCTGCAGCCTTAGATAAAAAGCATAAAACCATCAACTGGCATTTATTACTAGAGCAAACAGCGACGCTGATGACCGGATTAGGCTCCCTTCCTGCCTTAGGCACTATGGATTATAATCACGTTCACCTACCCGTAATGGTTGCCCGAGGTGAAAACGACAAAATGATAAGTGAAGCTGATCAAATGACCGTTGCAAGGGCATTACCAAAAGGTGAAACAGAAACGCTTGCATTAACCCCGCATCCGCTCCAACAAGTGGACCCGTTATTACTTGTCCAAAGGCTAAACGCTTTTTTTAATTCACATTAAGTTTGAGTATCGGCTTTTTGTCTTCGTTTTAAAAATTCTAACTTTGAAAAACCCTTAAATTTTACACCATGAAAATACCCTGGATTAGGAGAAGCTTATTTTTTGTAGCCCTCACGGCTATGGTAGCCTGTGGAAACGAGGCAACAGAAGAGTCTGCCGTGACTGAAGAAGCTGGTACGGAAGAAGTAATGGACATGCCTGCAGAAGAAGAAATGGCCGTGGAAGAAACGCCAGCAACAGAAGCCGCAGAGGCACCGGCAAAAGCTATCAGGAGCGAAGACGCCAAACCTGCAGCGAAAGCCACCAAAACTGAGGAAGTAATTGCTCCCAAAAAATCGGTAGCAAAAACTTTATCTACCCAAAAAGGGGAAGAAGCCCCAGCAACTGCAACCGAGCGTCCGGCGGCTAGCGAATAAGCTTACCGGCTATGATTACATGTTTAATGTGGTCGGTGCCAAAGGCATAAGGTAAAAACGACCAAGAAGGCAAACGTTTCGTAATAATCACGTTTGCCTTCTTTTTTTTGGTTATGGTGCCTAATATGTCTTCTATTTGCATGGCGCGCGCCGCATTCAATGTTGCAGCATTCAGCGCTTCTTCCGGTAATAAACGTTGCTGTATACAGGCCAAAGACAATAAGAATTGTATTTTACCGGCTGGTGAACTGCCAGGATTGTAATCACTACCTAAAGCCACAGGCAAACCGCTGTCAATCATTCGTCTTGCCGGCGCATAAGGAATGCTAAGATAGAATGAACAACTCGGAAGTACCGTTGGCATGGTATTACTTCCTCGTAAGGCCTCAAAGTCAGCCTCTTCCATAACTTCCAAATGATCGACGGAGACTGCTCCTCCCTTTACCGCTGCAGCTACACCGCCTAAGGCCGTAAACTGGTTAACATGTAATTTGGCTGGTAAGTTGTAACGAGCACCGGCTTCCATTACTGCTTCCATTTCGGCCACGGTAAAATAGTTTTGTTCGCAAAAAACGTCAATAAAATCAGCCAACCCTTCGGTCGCTGCTTCGGGGATAAGTCTATCCGTAACTAGCTTAAGCCAAGCAGAACGGTCATTTTTATATTCCAAAGGCAAAGCATGGGCTCCTAATAGGGTGGCTTTAATGGTTGCCGGATAATTTTCTTTCAACCGTCGAATGACGCGTAACATTTTAAGTTCATCGGCATAAGTTAGTCCATAGCCACTTTTGATTTCGATAGCAGCTGTACCGGCTTGCATAACCTCCTCTACGCGGGTGGCGGCCTGTTCAAAGAGCTCCTCTTCGGATGTTTGCTGTAATCGTGCGGCAGAATTAACGATGCCCCCTCCTCTAGCAGCTATTTCGGCATAACTCAGCCCTTTAATTTTATCTACAAACTCGCGTTCACGACTACCGGCAAAGACGATATGGGTATGTGGATCGCAAAAAGCAGGAAAAACATATCCACCTGCTGCGTCAATGACTTTATCAGCACGTTCTGGTGCTTCGGCCATAGGCCCGTAGCCGACAATTTCATCACCTATTATCATCAAATAGGCATTTTCTAGCTCGGGCCAAATGGCCATATCTACGCCCGCTTTGTGGGTAGGCGGAGCGGAATACACCTGGCCTAGTCGGCCAATATTTGTAATAAGTAAAGATACCATAAGCGCAAAAAATAGGAGGGTCTGAAAAAGTCATGCCCTCGTACGAAAATAGTAAAAAACTGACTTACTGTCCTTGCGACATCGAATAACCAGGCAAATTATCGAAATAATAGAGGTTTTCAGTTTTAACAAAATCGTAACCCAATGCCTCAAAGCGTTGGAGTAAGTTCAAAATGGTCGTATGTGATACACCAGCTTCTTTATCTGTTGCCTCAAAACGGCAACGCCAATGGTCGCTGCAAAAAGTTTCTGGACGACCATTGGGCCATACTTTTACACCACGGTTGGATATTCCATCGAGTAGCAAGCCGGGTTCAACAATTTCAGAAATAGCGCTACCCAATTCGTTGGCATTGCCCTTTTTCCAGTCTAAAAACACATCCACTCCCATCAGCTTTTTCTTCTCTATTGAGTAGCTCAACTGCCATTCAGATGGATTGATGCGGTTGATATTGTCTGCAAACTTAACAATTGGCATTTTCTCAGGGTTTTTGCCTATACGTTTGATGAGCTCATCTGCAAATTCCCGTGTGCCTACCAAACGTTTGCTCAAGCCGTCTTTGTAGATATCGGCTGTATGCAAACCCTCTTCGATGGTGCCTAACCAAGCATTCTGGATTAATCCTGCAATTTTAGGTTGGTTGATATGAACCAACATCATCACCGCCGATAATAACAAACCTGAAGGATTAGCAATGTCTCTGCCCGCAATTGTAGGAGCTGAGCCATGAATGGCTTCGAACATGGCACCTTGGTCACCGATATTGGAAGAGCCACCAATGCCGACTGAACCTGAAATCTGAGCAGCGATGTCTGAAAGAATATCGCCATAGAGATTGAGGGTAACGATAACATCGAACATTTCTGGACTATCGGCCAATCTTGCGGCACCAATGTCGATGATAATGCTGTCGGCGTAAATTTCAGGATATTCCTCGGCGATTTTGTCAAAAATACGGTGAAAAACGCCATCGGTGAGCTTCATGATGTTGTCTTTCACAAAACAGGTCACCTTTTTGCGGCGGTTATTGCGGGCGTATTCAAAAGCGTAACGTATAATTTTTTCAGAGCCGGGTTCTGATATCAGCTTTAAACACTGGTAAACTTGGTTGGTCTGACGGTATTCAATTCCTGCGTATAAATCCTCTTCATTTTCGCGGATAATAACCACGTCCATATTCGGAAAACGGGTAAAAACATATGGATCGTAGGCCACGCATGGACGCACATTGGCAAAAAGCCCGAGTGTTTTACGCGTGGTAACGTTCAGTGATTTATACCCACCACCAAAAGGGGTGGTAATTGGTGCTTTTAAAAAAACTTTTGTTCGCAACAGCGATTCCCAGCTTTCTTCGGAAATTCCGGCACTGTTACCCGCCAGGTACATCTTCTCTCCTATGTCGATGGTTTCGATTTCAAGTTGCGCGCCTGCTGCTTCGAGTATGCGCAAAGTAGCCGTCATAATTTCGGGGCCGATGCCATCGCCAAAGGCTACGGTAATTGGAGTTTTCTGTACCATAAATCATTGATTGCGGGTGCAAAATTACACCAAAATCATCGAAATTAATATTTAAGTGCAGAAATTGAGTCCATTATGCCCTAACAACATTTTTTGTTATTGAACATGAAAGCAGCCTAAAGGGCATTTTAGCTCTGCTTTTTCTTCTTTAAATTTGGGTTCGACCCGTAAAGCAATTTGTATGATGTCATTTAAATCGAAACTCCTTCCGTTCACCTTCATTCTGGCCGCAGCCTATTTGGCTGGTTTGGCCGGTGCCTTTACTTTAAATGTTCTTCAGGGTGCCGAAAAGGAAATGGATTTTGCAACCCACCCCTATGCAGCTATCCAATCTGCTAAAATTCCAGTATCCGATTCTGCGCCTCCGACTTCAACGCTCCCCTTTGATTTCACTAGCGCGGCTGAATTGAGCACCAAGGCAGTGGTATATATTAAAACCACCTCCAATGTGCCGCAACAATCGTTTAACGATTGGTTTTTCGGCGATGTCTTCAGCAACCGCCAGCAAGCCGTAGTGAGTTCCGGCTCGGGCGTAATTCTTACCGAAGATGGTTATATCGTCACCAATAATCACGTTGTTGAAAAAGCAATTAAGGTTGAAATCGTGCTCAATGACAAACAAGCTTATGAAGCCCGGATAGTGGGAACTGACCCATCCACTGATATTGCTTTATTAAAAGTGGAAGCCAAAAACTTACCTACCATCATTGTGGCCAATTCAAACAAGGTTCGTGTAGGCGAATGGGTTTTGGCCGTGGGTAATCCGTTTAATCTAACTTCGACGGTCACTGCCGGGATTGTCAGTGCCAAAGGCCGCAACCTGAACATTCTCAACAATATTGCACCTATTGAAAGTTTTATACAGACCGATGCCGCAATCAATCCAGGCAACTCTGGAGGTGCGCTGGTGAATGCCTCGGGCGAGCTGATAGGGATAAACACCGCCATTCTGAGCCGCACAGGTGCTTATAATGGCTATGGTTTCGCCGTTCCAACAAATATTGTGCGTAAAGTTGTGCGTGATTTGAAAGAGTTTGGCAGTGTACAGCGTGCCTTTTTCGGGGCAGATGTGTTGGATATCGATGCCAAACTTAAGGATAAACTAAAACTTAGCGGTTTTAAAGGTGTGTATGTGAATGGCGTGGCAGGTTACGGCCCTGCCAAAGATGCCGGCCTTAGGGAGGGCGATGTGGTAGTCACTTTTAACAATGTAGCCATCGACAGCAAAGCAGCCTTCGACGAACAATTGAGTTATTATCGCCCCGGCGAAAAAGTGAGTGTAAGCTATCTCCGTGACGGCAAAGAAAAAGCCACTGTTATGCTGCTTACAAATACCGAAGGCACCACAGAAGTATTAAAAAACGAAGCTATACATAGTGCCAAATTGGGTGCAGATTTCGAGCCTATCAGTAAACTCGAAAAAGACAAGTTTAAGTTGACAGGCGGTGTCCGTATTATCAATATTGCCGCAGGATATATGGCACGTTTGGGATTACGGGATGGCTATATTATCACCCACATTAATAAAACACCTATTACAACCACTGCCGAAGCTATTGATGTACTTGAAAACCTTCGTGGAAACATTAGCATCGAAGGACTTGACCAAAATGGCCGCAAATCCTATTTCTCCTTTTATACCTATTGATAATAGAAAGTTAACCGGATTTGCTTGAGCTGATTTTTTGTTTATCGTATTTATACGATAAATTTACAGCATGGCAACGCGACTTAAATTTCTCGACCGATATTTGACGTTATGGATTTTCATGGCCATGCTAGCGGGTGTGGGTATTGGTTATCTGTTTCCCGGCATCAGCAGCTTTATCGACAGATTTAGCATCGGGTCGACCAACGTTCTTATTGCGACCGGCCTCATCCTAATGATGTATCCTCCTCTGGCAAAAGTGCAGTTTGAACGTTTATCCTTGGTATTCCGGGATTTCCGGTTGATGCGTATTTCGCTCTTGCTGAATTGGTTGGTGGGGCCAATCCTAATGTTTGTGTTGGCAATTATTTTTCTAAGAGACGACCCGGGCTATATGAGCGGCTTGATCCTTATAGGGCTTGCTCGATGCATCGCTATGGTCTTGGTATGGAACGAGCTCGCTCGGGGTAACCGCGAATATGCGGCAGGCTTGGTGGCTTTGAATAGCTTATTTCAGGTGCTTACCTATTCGATTTTTGCTTGGTTTTTCATCACATTGGTGCCCAATTGGCTAGGCATGGAAGGCATGGCTATGGATATTAGCATGCTTGAAATAGCAGAAAGCGTAGCGTTATATCTCGGTGTTCCCTTTTTACTCGGCTACTTATCGCGTAAAATTGGCATCAAGGTTAAAGGCGAATTTTGGTACAATACGCAATTTATACCCCGCATTAGTCCATTTACGCTGTACGCCCTACTTTTTACCATCGTACTGATGTTCAGTTTAAAGGGAGACTTAATTGTTCAACTCCCTTTTGATGTTCTCAAAATTGCCGTACCGCTCGTTATATACTTCTTTATAATGTTTTTGATTAGCTTTTGGCTGTCGAAGAAAGCAGGTGCGGATTACGGCCAAAATGCCGCCATTTCTTTTACCGCTGCCGGTAATAATTTTGAATTGGCCATAGCTGTAGCCATTGCGGTATTCGGCCTCAACTCTGGTCAAGCTTTTGCAGGTATTGTTGGGCCATTAGTTGAAGTGCCAGTACTGATACTGATGGTAAAAGTGTCGTTATGGCTCAAAAAGAAACTGTATTCTCCAATCAAATAATGTTCTAACCACATGGGTACAAGCAAAACTGAAAATTTCGGCACTGATCTCAATGAACTTGCTGCCATCACCAAAGCCTTAGGGCATCCTGCCCGGTTGTTCATACTCCACCACCTTATCCGCACCAAAAGCTGCGTTTGTGGAGATATAGTGGAAGTTCTGCCCCTTGCACAGGCAACCGTTTCACAACACCTCAAAGCACTAAAAGAAGCCGGTTTAATTGAGGGTGAAATCAGCGGTACTAGCGTTTGTTATTGCATTCATGCTGAAAATTGGATGAAATATAGCCAGTGGGTGAATTCCTTTTTTAGTCAGTTTGATCCCTTGAGCGGTAAATGTTGCTAATAGCATGTTTCGTCAGTTAAAAAATAAGTTACACCAAATGGCTGCTGCCCGCCTCCCAGAAAATGAAACAAGGCTGCAGGAATTGGGTAAGCTTATCGACCATCTTCAAGAAAAAAAAGTCAAAAACTTACCCCTTGCCCTCAATTTTATTTGCACCCACAATTCCAGGCGTAGTCACCTCGCGCAAGCTTGGGCGGCGGCTTGGGTGAATTATTATCAAATCGATAAACTGTATGTTTACTCCGGTGGCACCGAGGCAACGGCCCTTCATCCGAACGCCCTAAAAGTGTTGCAAATAGATGGGTTTCATATTGAAGCCCTGGACACCTCCAGCAATCCAAATTACTTGCTTAAAACCGCTTCATCTGACCGCGGATTGAGGATGTTCTCCAAAAAATTTGACGCAGCTCAAAACCCAAAAAGCGATTTTGTAGCTATTATGGTCTGTTCTGATGCCGATGAGGCCTGCCCCTATGTTCCCGGGTGTGCGCTTCGTATTGTATTGCCTTACGAAGACCCCAAAACTTCTGACGGGACAGCGGATGAAGTAGCGACCTATCTGTTGAGAAGTCGGCAAATTGGCGTTGAAATGGGCTTTATAATGCGAAAAGTAGCTAAAAGCTGAAGTTACGACAATAGTTTGCCGCTGAGACGCAACAATTCTGTGCGACTCACCATGACCAAATAACGTGCTTGAATCAGCCGGGTTTCGGCGGCGATATATTGGCGTTGGGCTTCGCGTAATTCGAGTGCTGTTTGCGCCCCAAGTTTAAAGCGCTCATTGGCAACGTCGAGGTTTTGGGCGGCAACTTCTAAGTTCTCCTGTTCAAGCGCCAACATTTGCAAGGCATTTGCATACAACAAATACACCTTGTTGAGGCCCGCTTCCAATGCGAGTCGCTCCTGCTCTAGTTGCATATTGGCTGTCTCGATGCGGATTCGGGCATTCTGACGCTCACGTTGTACCTGAAATCCATTAAAAAGATTGATACTGGCGCGTAAGCCATAATTAATACCCGAATTCTGGTTGCTGGCCAAAAAGCCAGCTTCGGAGTTGCTGCGGTTCCAATGGTAGTCACCCAATAAATCAACCCTGGGCAACATGGCCGATTGTACTTCTTTTAATTCTAGTTTGGCTATGCGTCGGTTGCTTTCTGCAATAAGTAATGCTGGATTTTGTTTAAGCGCATCATTACGTAATTGCTCTATTTGTAAGGTAGTGCCCGCTTGCAGACTATCCGTGGGCGAAAGCGCTGTACTGGCAGGTCGACCGAGCAGTTCGTTTAAATTAATCCGGGCTTCTTCTGAAAGCTGGTTTTGCGTTAAACGAGCCGACTTATCTGCATTCAGATCCACTTTGGCGTTTAAAACTTCGAGTTTACTGCCACTACCAAGGCGAAAACGTTGTTCGGCCAAGGCCAGTCGTTCTTCAGAGATAGCTACGTTTTTATCAGCAACCAAAAGTTGTTGTTTGGCTTGCACCAATTGTGCATAGGACTGGATGATGGTGGCTATAGTAGCTTCAATCCTTACTTTGGCATCTGCCTCTCCCAGTTTTTTCAGCTCACCTAATTTTTCATAGGTGGTGAACATCTTCAACCCATCAAAGATGGTCCAAGTTAAACCCACTGCAGCTGTAGTATTGTCTGATTTGGCGTTGTCACGCTGGAGCCGCTGGCCACTCAAAAACTCCTGACGCGTATCGTTATTGGCGTTGTTTTGATCGAATTGGGCTGTAACCGCTGGCATAAAACCAGCGTTGCCAAGACTATGATTGTTGTCGGCAATCATACGGTCGTTTTGCGCGATGCGGATAGAGTAGTTTTTTTCGAGACCGATACGAACAGCATCTGACAAGCTTAATTCCGCTTGTGCGTGAACCACCACCATTTGTCCGAAAAAAAGAAGGAATAGACTAAGCTTTTTCATCTTCTTCGATTTTCGTGGCTGAATGCATTGAAAAATAAGAATAGATAGCTGGAATCAGGTATAAACTCAAAAAAGTAGCGAAAAACATACCGCCAACAACGGCTATCCCCATGGGTATCCGACTTTCTGACCCTTCTCCCAAAGCCAAAGCAATGGGAAGAATGCCAAGTATCGTTGATAGGGAAGTCATAAGAATGGGTCGGAAACGAGAAGCTGCAGCGTCGCTGATGGCTTCAAGTTTATCCATGCCGCTTTCTTTGCGCTGATTGGCAAATTCCACGATGAGAATACCATTTTTGGTTACCAATCCTACTAGCATTATTATACCAATTTGGCTAAAAATGTTTGATGTTTGATCGAACAACCACAAGGAAATCACCGCTCCTGCAAAGGCCAGAGGAACCGTAAACATAATGATGAACGGATCTCGGAAACTTTCAAATTGCGCAGCCAATACCAAGTAAATCAAGATAAGTGCTAAACCAAACGCAAACTGTAGGCTTGAAGAACTATCCCGAAACTCCTTGGAGGCACCTTCGAGTGAAGTGCGGAATTCGTCGGGTAAAACTTCAGCAGCTACTTCATCCATCGCATCGATACCCTGGCCTATCGTTTTGCCAGGCACCAAATTGGCCGAAACTGTCGCCGAAACATATCGGTTAAAGCGGAAACGTTGTAAAGGACTGGTCTCTTCACGCAAAGTGACGACGTTGTCAAGCTGAACGAGCTCAGCCCGATTGTTTTTGACATACATCGAACGCAAGTCCAAGGGGTCGTTGCGGTCGGGACGGTCGAGCTGCCCAATCACTTGGTACTGTTTTCCATTGAGAATAAAATAGCCGAAACGTTGTCCACTCAATGCAAACTGCAAGGTTTGAGCGATGTCCAACGCCGACACCCCCAGGTTTCTAGCCTTTTCCCGGTTGATTTCGAGTGATAATTCTGGTTTATTGAACTTCAAGTTTACATCAACGAAGGTGAATGTCGGATTTTGAGCGGCTTTTTCTAGGAAATTCGGCAAAACCTCTTTCAAACGTTCAAAATTAGGCGCTTGAATGACATATTGAACCGGCAAACCACCTGCGGTTCGCGCTCCAAAGGTTTGTTGCTGAGCAACGAATGAACGTGCTTCGGGCAAACGGTTGACAATTTTAGTCAGTTCATCTGCTAGCTCCACCTGGGTTTTATCTCTTTCCCCCGGCGGGGCCAATATAATACGGGTAAAACCACTATTCGTCGATGAGCTCGCTCCAAATCCAGGGGAAGTCACAGTTATGATAGACTTTGCTTCGGCAACATTCTCTTTGAGGAAGTCGAACAACTCCATCATAAAAACATCCATGAACTCGAAGGTTGCCCCTTCCTGAGCTGTGGCAAATACCCGCACGTCGGAGCGGTCTTCGAGCGGTGCTAATTCCGAAGGCAGTTTTAGATAGAGCCAACCGCCAACTACTGAAATGATCAAAATGATTGGGAAAGCCAGCCACCTCACCCGCATGAAAGCAGCAAGACTGTTTCTATAAGCCGCGTTGAGCGCTTCGAACATCCGCTCAGACTTTTGATAGATTTTAGAGTGCCCCTTCGATTTACGGAGTATCCGCCCTGAGAGCATGGGTGTAAGGGTAAGTGCTACAAATGAGCTGATTATTACAGCTCCAGCAATGACGAGACCAAATTCGGTAAACAAACGACCTGTTATTCCTTGTAAAAAAATAATGGGTAAGAACACCGAAACCAGCGCAACTGTAGTCGCAACAACCGCAAAAAAGATCTCGTCCGACCCTTCTTTGGCAGCTTGTAATGGTGGCATGCCCCCTTCAATTTTGGTGTAGATGTTTTCAAGGACAACAATAGCGTCATCAACTACCAGACCAATGGCCAGAACTATGCCGAGCAAAGTCAGCACATTTATCGAAAAACCAGCCAAATACATCACAAAGAAGGTCCCGATTAAAGAAATCGGAATAACCAATACAGGTATGATTGTCGTACGCCAATTGCGCAGAAAAAGGAAGATGATAAGAACGACCAAGATGAAAGCCATATAAATGGTTTCCTGCACCTCCCGTATCGATTTGCGGATATATTCGGTAGTATCGAAACCCATTTCTGTCGTGACATCTTCCGGAAGGTTGAGTTTAATTTCAGCTAACCTGGTGTAGAAGGCATCGGCAATTTCAATGAAATTTGAGCCCGGCTGCGGAATTATGACAACGCCCACCATTGGGACGCCATCCCGACGCAGCAGTGTTCGCAAGTTTTCCGCTTCCAAGGCAGCACGACCAATGTCTTTAAGCCGGACAACTTGGTGGCGGTCTTCAAGAATGATCAGATCATTAAAATCATCAATGGTCGTGAGTCGACCAAGGGTACGCACTGTCAGTTCAATCGACTGCCCTTCGATAGCCCCAGAAGGCAACTCGACATTTTCGTTTGTTAAGGCAGTGCGTACATCAACGGCTGTTAAGCCGTAGGCAGCCATTTTAGCTGGGTCGAGCCACAACCGCATGGCGTACTTTTTTTGTCCCCAGATTTGTACCGAACTCACCCCAGCGATTGTTTGCAAACGCTCTTTGAACACTTTTTCAGCGATATCACTCAAATCGAGTAAAGAGCGGTTGATACTTTTGATATTCAGGAATAATATTGGATTAGCATCTGCATCGGCTTTGGCTACGGTAGGCGGATCTATATCAGGCGGTAAATTACTTATGGCCCGGGCAACACGATCACGTACATCATTGGCGGCAGCTTCAATGTCTACCTGTAGGCTAAATTCTACTGTTATGGTGCTTCTGCCATCGCGACTAACAGAAGTGAGGGAATTGATGCCTGCAATACCGTTTAATGACTCTTCTAGTGGCTCCGTGACTTGTGTTTCGATGATATCAGCATTGGCACCAATATAATTTGTGCTCACCGTAATGATGGGCGGATCAACACTGGGATATTCTCGAACACCTAAAAAGGTAAAGGAAATAAAGCCAAGTAGCAGAATAACCAGCGAAAAAACGATGGTCAGTACCGGTCGTTGTATAGAAATAGAGGATAAACTCATGCTTATTCGAATTCCAGTACATTCACCTGTTGACCCGGTCGTACTTTTAAAATACCTGCTGTAATGAGTGTGTCGCCTGCTTGCAAACCGCTGCTCACCCGTATCCGGTTGGCCGTTCTTTCTTTAGTTTCGATATAAGTAGGTGTTACCAAACCGTTTTTAATCAGAAAAACCTTTTTAGCTTTCAATTCGGGAACTACAGACCTCGTAGGTATCAAAAGCGCATCTTCCAACTGGCGCAAACGGAGTTCCACGCGAGCAAATGCACCTGGTACCAAAGTCGAATGGCCGCCTTCAAGTCGGGCGCGGAGCTTAAGTGTGCGGCTGTTCGCCTCAATACTTGGTGAAACCGCGATTACTTTGGCTTTAAAAGTATCGCTTTGATTCTCGACAGTGAGCAATATCAAGGTGCCCTGACTAACCATACTCGCATAGCGCTCAGGTACTGCGAAATCGACTAACATCGGCTCTGCATTTACTAGCTGGGCAATATTAGCGTTTTGATTGACAAAAGCCCCCAGGCTCACATAACGGAGACCAACGCGGCCACTGAAGGGAGCACGTATTTCAGTTTTTCCGATTTGGGCATTAACTAAATCCATATCGGCTGTTACACCTTGCTTTTCAGTCTCAAAAAGTTCGTACTCCTCTTGACTAATCGCACCTTTATCGAGTAAAGCTTTTTGGCGGGTATCGCGGCTCTGGAATTCTTTAAGTCGGGTTTTAAGTTTACTCAGTTGGGCTTGCAGGTCGGCATCATTTAGTTTCAGTAACAATTGTCCTCTGTTCACCTGCTCTCCTTCTTGTAAGTTAAGCTGGACAATTTTACCAGCTGTTTCCGTGGTGAGAGCTACTTCTTGGTTAGCAACCAAAGTACCGGTGGCAAAAACCAGCACATCAAAATTACTGGCTTGCACTATTTCTACCTTCACCGTACTTGGCGGAGGCCCAGCTGGCACTGCCGCGTTCCCTGCTTCGGTCGTTGTATTTGTCTTAAAAAAGGACGACCAAATGAAATAAACGAGCACCCCAGCTAGGACCAAATAAGCTAGCCGGGCGATATTCTTTTTCTGCATTTTTTAGGAATTATAAGCCTTGCTTCCACGGAGCATACTGCTAATTTTAAGTTGAATGACGCCTAAAGCTGCTTCTTTAACAATTCGTTTCGACATTTTACTTTGACCAAGTGTACGATCTGTAAAAATGATTGGTACTTCTACCAGTTTAAAGCCATATTTCCAAGCTTTGTACTTCATTTCGATCTGGAAGGCGTAACCAACAAATTTGATGCGCCCAAAATGTATGGTCTCTAACACCTTGCGGCGGTAACATTTAAATCCAGCAGTAGCGTCGCTGATTGGCATACCCGTAATGAATTTGACATATTTTGAGGCGAAATAGGATAAAATAACCCTTCCCATGGGCCAATTGACCACATTTACACCAGTCACATAACGTGAACCGATGGCAAGATCAGCTCCTCCTGCTGCACAGGCCGTCCGCAAGCGTATCAAGTCGTCGGGGTTGTGAGAGAAGTCGGCATCCATTTCGAAAATATATTCATAGGGCCTTTCAAGTGTCCATTTGAAACCAGCAATATAAGCCGTTCCTAAACCTTGTTTACCTTCACGCGCCAACAAATGCAAACGATCGGGGAATTCAGTCATCAATTGTTTCACAATAAGCTGAGTGCCATCGGGTGAATTATCGTCTACTATCAGCAACTCAAAGGGGTAAGTCAATGAAAAAACCTTACGAATGATAGCTTCGATATTTTCCTTTTCGTTGTAAGTAGGAATGATGACGAGTGAGTCTTGCAAAACGGGTTTCATTTAGATGCTCGAAATTACAATAAGTATGGGAATGTTCACCGTTTAGGCGACCTACCAAAAAGGATTTGAACGAGTTAGGAATTCATTTTTCTCCATCCTAGTTCCAATATTTAATGTAAAAACTTTAAAAGCTACCCTTTCTTAACAAAACTGTTCACCGATACGACCGAATAGTCATTCTGACTTGTATTTTTGATGTCTATGCGCGATCACGCACTCGACGGCTCAGACGAAAACTTCAACGACCAGGAAAAAGACCTGGAACGTTATTTACGACCCAAAACTTTTGATGATTTTACTGGTCAGCAAAAGATATTAGACAATTTACTGGTGTTTACCAAAGCAGCCAAGCAGCGCAGTGAACCCCTCGACCATGTGCTATTGCACGGCCCTCCGGGCCTAGGCAAAACTACGCTAGCTCACATCATTGCCAACGAGATGGGTACTGGCATCAAAATAACGAGTGGACCGGTTTTGGAAAAACCCGGTGATTTAGCTGGATTGCTCACGAATTTGGATGATGGCGACGTATTATTTATCGATGAGATTCACCGCTTGAGTGCTGTTGTGGAGGAATACCTCTACTCGGCCATGGAAGACTACAAAATCGACATCATGATCGACAGTGGACCGAATGCACGTTCCGTGCAGATCGTAGTGAGTCCTTTCACGCTCATTGGCGCTACTACCCGATCTGGTTTACTCACTGCACCTTTACGATCTCGTTTTGGCATTAACGCCCGACTTGAATATTACGACGCTAAATTATTGACGGATATCGTGATGCGTTCTGCTTCTATTTTAAATGTGCCGATTGAAGATGCAGGTGCTTACGAAATTGCTCGAAGAAGTCGGGGTACACCTCGCATTGCCAATGCACTTTTACGTCGGACCCGCGATTTTGCCCAAGTCAAAGGCAGCGGAACCATCGATCTGTACATTGCTAAAATAGCATTGGAGGCTTTAAATGTTGATTTACATGGATTAGATGAGATGGACAATCGTATTTTAACGACCATCATCGACAAATTTAAAGGCGGGCCAGTTGGTCTAACGACTATAGCTACTGCTGTTGGCGAAGATGCCGGAACCATTGAAGAGGTTTACGAACCATTTCTAATTCAAGAGGGATTTCTGAAGCGTACGCCGCGTGGCCGTGAAGTAACAGAGGCTGCGTACAAACACCTACACAAAAAAATGCCCGGAAATATGGGTACGCTCTTCGAATAAGCTTATTGTCCGATGACGTCTTGCATGGTATAAATACCTTGCCTTCCTTTTATCCATTCGGCAGCTACCACAGCGCCTAAGGCAAAACCTTTGCGGTTGTATGCAGTGTGGGTAAGACGAATTTCATCTACTTCGCTCGTGTAAAATACATCGTGTGTGCCAGGAACTTCGTTTTTTCGGTGCGCTAGTATTGGCAATTCATCAACTGTTGGCGTCAAACTCCATCCTTTTTTATCTTCCAAACCACTCAACATCCGTTCTGCAAGGGTTATCGCCGTACCACTAGGCGAATCCATTTTGTGAATATGGTGGGTTTCTTCTATTCGTGCTGTATAAGCCTTTTGGGCATGCATCAATTTAGCCAGCCAAGCATTCACTGCAAAAAACAACTGCACGCCAATGCTGAAATTGGTAGCAGCCAATAATGCCCCTCCCTTTGATTTTACTTCCTTCGTAATTTCGTCATATTCGGCATACCAGCCCGTTGTACCCACGACTATGGGCAATTGTATAGCTGCGCAAAGTTTGATATTGTAAGGTGCCGCTTCTGGCTGTGAAAATTCAATAGCTACATCCGCTTGACGGAGTGCGGCTGGGGTTAACTCTTCCAAATTATCCTGGCCAATTCGCAATACTACCTCATGTCCTCTTTTTTGGGCAACAGCCTCGATTTCGCGGCCCATTTTACCATATCCAAGCAAAGCAATTTTCATAGTTTCCATTTTAGGCTCACATAAGTGGTTTCTAGTCGACCAGTGTAGCGATTAAACCCTCCTGTTGGCGGCAAAAATTGCATGCTGAGTTTGTCGCTGACATCAAAATAGAACAAATGGGCGTCTACCGCGGCATCAACAATGTTTAGCACATAAACTACCCCAGTTAGTATCCAAAAATAATCGCGATCGCGGCGGAACTCGTCCCTGCGTTGTTGCAGCGTAAAATCATTTTCCAAACCTACATATTCATCCAGAGTGGCTGGGTCGCCATCGGTGCGAATGCGGTAGGCATTGCGATAACCTTTGTAAATGTTGTTGTTTGCCATGGCTGCATACACCGTATATGCACCTAACCCGTAAACCAAGGGAATTTTCCAGTATTTGCGGTTGTAGGCCTGGCCCAGACCAGGCAACATGGTCGAATACAAACTCGCCTTTCGTGGCGAATGTCTTACCTCCGCCGAAATAGTGTCGCTGCTTTCGATAGCTATTTGTAAATAGGAACTCGTATCGGGCACCGAAATTTGGGTGGTGCTATCGATTTCTTGTGACTTAACCTCTACTACAAGTAAACACAACAACAAGCTATATAGTAGTATTTTAAACAATTATTCGAGCAGGTCAAGTAAACGATTCAAATCATCAGTTGAGCCGAATGGAAGTACAATTTCGCCTTTGCCCTTATCGTCGACTTTAATCTGCACCTTAGCTTCAAAGCGTTTACGTAATTGCTCTTGCACACCTTTATACGCCACAGGTGTCTCGTCTTTAGCTGTTTTAGCTTTGGGCATTTTTCCCGCTTCCTGCTGCAAGGTGCGCACCAACTCCTCTATTTTACGAACGCTCAGTCCTTCACTAACGGCCTTTCGATAGATATAAAGTTGCTGCTCAATTTTATCGACATTCACCAAAGCACGGGCGTGTCCCATGCCGATTTTAGCGTCGCGTATGCCCACTTGTATTTCGGGTGGTAATTTGAGCAAACGAAGGTAGTTGGTTACTGTAGACCGGTCTTTCCCTACTCTTTCCCCTACTTCTTCCTGTTTTATTTGCACTTCATCAATCAAACGTTTGAAGCTGATTGCCACTTCCATGGCGTTCAGGTCTTGCCGTTGAATATTCTCGATGAGGGCCATTTCTAGCATGCCTTGTTGATCGGCCTCGAGCACATAGGCTGGCACATCTTTCAAGTTTACCAGTTTGGCGGCGCGCAAACGTCTTTCGCCAGTAACCAATTGGTATTGACCGCTCGTGAGTTTCCGAACCGTAAGTGGCTGAATAATACCATGTAACCGAATGGACTCGGCCAATTCGTTCAGTGCATTTTCCTCAAAGTGGGTGCGGGGTTGGTAGGGATTGGCTTCAATTTGTCCGACTGGAATTTTCCAATTGGTTACAGCAGGTGAAAACCCTTCTGCAATGGCGTCATCGCCAGCCAGCAAGGCGCCAAGACCTCTGCCGAGTGCGTTTCTTTTCGCGTTCATCTCCTCAATTCAGTTCTATGTTCCGCTCTTCCGAAGGTATGCGGGTAAGGTTATTTTTTTGTAAAATTTCGCGGGCCAGGTTCAGATAATTCGTAGCTCCTTTGCTGCCGGCATCGTGCATTATGGCAGCCATACCAAAACTTGGGGCTTCGCTGAGTTTAGTATTTCGGTGTATAATGGTATCGAAAACAAGCTCGGAAAGATTACTACGCACATCTTCTACTACCTGATTGGCGAGGCGTAAACGGCCGTCGTACATAGTGAGCAGTATGCCCTCTATTTGCAGTTCTGGGTTAAAGCGGGCTTGCACAATTTTGATAGTATTGATGAGTTTGCCTAGCCCCTCGAGTGCAAAATATTCGCATTGTACAGGTACAATAACCGAATTAGATGCCGTAAGAGCATTAACGGTGATTAATCCAAGTGATGGACTGCAATCGACGATGATAAAATCATATTGCTCGCGTATTTCACGGAGAATCCCCTTCATAATTTTTTCGCGATTCGGGCGATTGATTACCTCCAGCTCGGCACCTACAAGATCAATATTTGATGGCAATAGATCGAGGTAGGGTACATCGGTTTTAAGAATATTGTGGGCAACAGGAACATCGTTGACCATACATTCGTAGAGGCCGGTACGTATGTTTTTAGGATCGAAACCAATGCCAGAGGTTGCGTTTGCTTGCGGATCTGCGTCGATAAGCAAGGTTTTAAATTCTAATACCGCCAGACTGGACGCCAGATTTATAGCAGTAGTAGTTTTGCCTACGCCGCCTTTCTGATTTGCTACTGCAATGACTTTCCCCATATTGTGCCTAATCAACAAGCTTAATTGCGCGATATCCTTATTTTTAACCCAGAAATCGAGCCTCTAAGATAGCACAAAGCCCAGGGATGCGAAAGCTGCACTACTTCATTTTATCCACTTTCGTGCTGCTCAGCGGCTGCGACGACCCTACGCAAATAGAAAATCGTTCGGTTTTCCGCTACAATCAGGAATCTGATATCAGCTCCCTTGACCCAGCTTTTGCCCGGGATCAGGCCAATATCTGGGCTGTGAACCAGATTTTTAACGGATTGGTACAACTTAATGACCAGCTCATACCCGAGCCTGCTATTGCTAAAAGCTGGGAGATTTTGGATGAAGGCACCCGCTACCGGTTTGTGCTACGAAACGATGTGTATTTTCACGAAACTACACTTTTTGGTGCAAGCAAAACGAGGGTTGTTACTGCTGCTGATTTTGTATTTACCTTCGAAAGATTGATCAATCCTGCTATTGCATCACCGGGAGCTTGGATTTTTAATGACAAGGTAGTAGCTCAACAAGCCTTTGTTGCCATCAACGATACCACCTTCGAAATCACGCTAAAAGCTCCTTTTCCGCCTTTTTTGGGCTTATTGAGCATGCAATATTGTAGCGTCGTGCCACGAGAGGTGGTTACCTATTACGGCAACGACTTCCGTGCCAACCCTATCGGTACAGGCCCTTTCCGCTTTGCCTTTTGGGAGCAGCAGGAAGCATTAGTTTTGCACAGGAACCCAAACTATTTTGAACAAGAATATGGAGCGGCTTTACCCTATCTCGACGCTATCCAGGTTAGTTTCCTGCCTGACAAACAAGCTGCCTTTTTGGCCTTTATGCAAGGTAAACTCGACTATATCTCGGGTATCGACCCGGCTTTTAAAGATGAAATACTTACCCGTCAAGGCGAATTAAAACCAGCTTATCAGGACAAAATAAAACTGCAAAAGGCGCCCTATTTGAATACCGAATACTTGGGGATACTTATGGAGAATAAGTCGGTGAACAAGAACAGTCCGTTATTACAGCAGAAAATCCGCCAAGCCATCAATTACGGCTTCGACAGAGAAAAGATGATGCGTTATCTCCGCAATGGCATAGGTATAGCAGGAACCGCAGGATTTATACCCCCCGGCCTCCCTGGTTTCGATTCCTCAGCATTGCAATTTTACAGCTATCAGCCTGAAAAAGCACGTCAATTGCTTAAGGAGGCAAATTACACTTCTTCATCCGCCTCCATTCGTTTGCTCACTACCCCCTCTTATTTGGATTTGTGCGTTTTTATTCAAAAGCAATTACAGGAAATAGGTTTAAAAGTAAGTATAGAAACTTCACCCGGTCCCACCCTTCGCCAGCTGATTAACAAATCGGAAGCACCCTTTTTCCGTGGCAGTTGGATAGCGGATTACCCAGATGCTGAAAATTATTTAGCGTTGTTTTACAGTAAAAACTTCACTCCTGCTGGCCCCAACTTTACCCATTATGCTAACCCGACTTTTGACCAGCTTTACGAAAAGGCCTTGTTAACTGTCGGCGACAAAAGTCGCATAGCGCTTTACATGCAAATGGACAGCATTTTACGCGAGGATGTGCCCATGGTGGTATTGTATTATGATCAGCTCTTGCGGCTCGTTCAGCCGAACATCAGTGGATTGACTACTAATCCTTTAAATCTGTTGCAACTAAAGCGGGTTAAAAAATCAGCAAAAGGAGCAAAATAAAGGCGCTCACCACCTGCAATGGCTATCTTTGCGGCCTTATGTTACTCTCAGAAACCGGCAGAACTTTACGACTGGCCTGGCCCATCATTTTAGGTCAATTAAGTCAAATTGCACTTGGCGTCATCGACAGTGTGATGGTTGGTCCACTGGGAGCTGCCAATCTAGCTGCAGTTTCGGTGAGCATAGGCGTATTTTCAGTGCCTTTGGTCTTCGGATTAGGCATTTCTTTTGCCATCTCCCCGCTCACCGCCATTGCCAAAGGTCGACATGACGCGCAACAGATTGGTGACATTTTTCGCAGTGGCTTTTGGACATTGTTCAGCATTGGATTGGCCTTATTGATTCTCATGATTTTTGTGAGCGAGGGCGTGCACCTACTCAAACAAGAGGCTGATGTAACCGCCCTTTCCATTCCTTACTTACGTATACTCGGTTACAGTATGTTGCCTATTTTAGTATTTCAGCACTTCAAACAGTTTAGCGAAGGACTCGAAATCATGTGGCCACCGTTATTGATTGGTTTGCTTATGATTCCCCTCAATACTTTTGGCAATTGGCTGTTAATTTATGGCAACTGGGGCTTCCCTGCGTTGGGACTTGAAGGTGCAGGTTGGGCTACGACCATTAGTCGCGTCTTGGCTGCTTTGGCTATGATGGGATTCATTTTCTTCAATCGCCGTTTTGCTATTTTTGAACCTTTCAAACTCAGTTGGAGACGTGTCCACAAGGCTACGGTCGTTCGCATCCTTAAACTTGGTGTTCCTGGCGGGTTTCAATATATTTTTGAAACTTCAGCCTTTGCATTTTCAGCGGTACTCATTGGTTGGCTAGGCGCAAATGCGCTTGCTGCTCATCAGATTGCGATTAATTTGGCCTCCATTTCGTTTATGGTAGCCATTGGTTTATCCTCGGCCAGCGCCATTCGCGTGGGGCATGCCTCTGGTAAAAAGGATTATGTTTTAGCCAAACGTATCGGGGAAAGCAGCTTATTGCTATCGGCCTCTTTTATGGCCATTTGCGGACTCGCTTTTGTTGTGGGGCGATACTATTTCCCCGGTCTTTACATCAGCAACCAGGAAGTAATCCGTGTCGCCGCTCAACTTCTAATAATTGCCGCTATTTTTCAAATAGCCGATGGTATCCAGGCTGTGGCTGTAGGACTTTGTCGTGGTTTGGAAGATGTAAAAAAACCGACGTTTTTTGTATTGATTGCCTATTGGGTAATAGCCTTGCCTATGGGCGCACTATTTGCATTTACGTTCAACTGGGGCGTGGTAGGTATCTGGGCTGGGCTGGCTGTCGGCCTGTTTATTTCAGCAGTATTGCTTACCTACCGCTTTTTTAAGCAGATAGATCGGCATATTAGCCAAGTACAGCAGGTATGAGAAGTAATATTCACTTCGAAAAAGTGGCTGAATCCGCCCTATTCTGAAAAAGTAGCTTCCAACTTCTCCAAAAAAAACGGCCGACAATAGGTCGGCCGTTTTACTTTCAGCTTGGTGCCCAGGACTGGATTCGAACCAGCACAGGAATACTCCCACTACCCCCTCAAAGTAGCGTGTCTACCAATTTCACCACCTGGGCCTAGAAGTGGGGCAAAGTTAAGTGGAAAAAAGTACCCTACAAGCAGTTAACCGAATATTTTATATGCTTGGTTTATGCCTTTGAAAATGAAAGCCTTAGCCAAACTTTTGGCGTCGGAATACCCCCTACAAGGCTTTACAACATGAAAAATGTATTCTAACATCAACCCTAGCGATGCAAATGAAATTGATTTTTCTACCTTTGCAGCGGAGAGATGGCAGAGTGGTCGATTGCGTCTGTCTTGAAAACAGAAGATCTGCAAGGGTCCGGGGGTTCGAATCCCTCTCTCTCCGCATCAAAAAGCCCCGCGAAAGCGAGGCTTTTTTGTTTTTGTAGGGATTTTCAGCGGCCTGTCCTCTTTCGGTTAAGCTTGCTACGCTCTTTTTGGCTTTCCTATACCGACTCGGACTGACGGCCCATATGTATAAATCCAGATCAGGGGGCGAAAAGTTAACCGGAAAGCGGCTCAACTAAGTTGCTCAATCCTCGTTTAAACCACCCTTGGCCTGCATTTCCTCCTCATCTAACAGCGCTCTGGCTTTCTGCAAACGGGAACGATTGATGTAGATTGCTGCATTTAATTCAAAACCTATCAATAGAATAATGGAGTTGATGTTCATCCACAGCATAATTACAATAAGGGTACCGATAGAACCGTACAACTTATTGTAGGTGCCGAAGTGATTCACATAATAGGAAAAAGCGATAGAAGCAATAAGGAATAAGGCTGTGGCCACCCATGAACCTACCGAAAAAAACCTCCAACGTTTGCTCACAGCAGGTCCAAAAAAGTAAAGCACACTGATGCCCGTATATACTAGAAATATAATAATTAACCATTCCGATATACGTAGCATATCCGCTATATAACTGGCTTCAACAATCTCGTAGAGCACTAAGATGTCGATAGCTAAATTTCCACCGAGGATAAGAATTACCGCGGTAAGCAATACACCCACCTCCAAAAAAGTTAGACCAATCGCCAAAAACCGTTGACGGAGAAAAGAACGGCTTTCGAAAATTTCATTGGCTTTGTTAAATGAGGACATCAACGAGCTCACTCCACTCGTCGCAAAATACAGGGCCATCAAAAATCCGAAGGAAAGGAGTCCGCCTTGCTGCTTACTGACGATGTCGTAAATAGTGGTATTGATGGCTTCAAAGGCACTATCAGGCATAATTTCTCCTAAAAATTCAAGAATAATCCCGTCGAGATTAGCTACAGGAAAGTATGGTATGAGCGTGAACAAAAATAAAGTGGCCGGAAACAAGGCCAAAAAAAAGTTGAAAGTGATCGCCGACGCCCGCATAACCAGATCCTGGTTTTGAACTTCTTGTAAAAAGAAACCCAAAACGTCATAAAGTGGGACTTTAGTGGTTTTGCCAATTTTTACTCGCTTAAGCAGAGCCATTAAGCGCTTGTAGAGCCTGAAACGAAGTAAAAACTTATGGACTTCGTTCATGATACTGCGAAAAAAGGTTGTAAGGCTGCAGCGAAATGGGTAGGTATTTTACAAGGCCGACTATTACTCATCTGCATAAAAACCAGGGTAGTCTTACCATGATGAATATGCTCACCGGCTTCGTTAAATATGTCATGTACAAAAAATATACGCACGCCCGGCATTTCAGCTACGCAGGTACGTATGGTCAGCAGCTCGTCGTAAAATGCTGGTTTGAGGTATTTACATTGTAGTTCCAGCACTGGCATCATCACACCTTCCGCTTCAAACTGGCGATAAGAAAAGCCTATTGCCCGCATAGCCTCTACCCTGCCTATTTCGAATAAACGGGCATAATGTCCGTAATAAACATATTTCATCTGGTCGGTATCGCCGTAGGTGACGCGGTAGTGTGTTTCGTGTGTATACATCAACGGATGTTCAATTTAGCCAAAGCTTGCTGATAAAGCCTTGCATTTTTTTGGTGTTCGGGGTAGGTAATCGCAAAATTATGGTACCCCGAAAAATCTTCCTTCGCACAAAAGTACAGATAGCTGTGCGGCTGACTGTTTAAAACCGCGTCGATGCTTGCTTGTGAAGGCGTACAAATGGGTCCTGGCGGCAAACCTGTTACCTGGTAGGTATTGTAAGGTGACTGTAAGCGCAGATGTTTGCCTGTCACACGTTTAATGCTAAAATCTTGGTGGGCGAAACGAACGGTTGGATCGGCTTGCAGTAACATGCCCATTTGCAAGCGGTTCCAATACACCCGGGCAATAACACCTTTTTCGTCGTCTTTATTTGTTTCTTCATCTACAATAGCTGCCAGCTTCATCACCTCCACAAGATTTAAGCCTAATGCCGTCGCTTTGTTTTTGCGGTCTTCCGTCCAGAAGCTTTTATATTCCTTCCACATCCGCTCAAAAAACTCCTGCGCATTGGTATTCCAATACAGCTCATACGTATTGGGTACAATCACAGCCATGGCGTCTTCAGGCGTAAAGCCGAAGGAACGGAGGTAAACAGCATCACTAAAAATCGCTTCAATTTCTGTTGAATCGGCTTCGAGCTTACGACCAATGGCAGCGTAAAAGTCGTGGCGACTCCGAAAACGGTTAATCACCAGCTTTACCGGTTCCTGCCGACCTGACCCCAGTAGTTTCACCAATTCAAAATTGCTCATCCGCTTCTCAATGCGATAACGGCCGGGCTTTACGGCTTCCGGATACTTCAACTGCTGGGCCACCCACTCGAAACTGGCAAGATTTTGAAGCAGGTTCTCGGCTTGAATCAATTCCAGTACATCAGCATAATTCGAAGCTGTAGGAATGTACAAATACGTTACCTCCTCTGCCAATTGCTGACTTACGTTGCTTTTATAAACCCTTTGATACAATTCATAGCCTACAACAAGCAAGCTAAGCAGCGAAACGCCCAAAAGAGCCCACAAAAACTTATGAACGGGACGGCTGGCTCTATTTTTGGACTTATTCGTGCTACTGCGTTTTTTGGCTGCTGGACTCATAAATGAAATTTGGACCGTAAAATCGTTTAAGAACGTAATTTTTGCAAGAGTTGACGTGCCTGCGTTTGATTAGGGTACCGGCGAAGAATGGTTTCAAGTAGCTTTTCTGCCTCAGCGGTATTGTTACGGTAAAGCGCTAAACCTACCAGATTCATCCATGCAGACTGATTATCAGGGTCCATTTTAAGCGCTTTTAGGTAAAGATATTCGGCTTCTTTATCTGCCCCTGCTTCTAGTTTCAAGAAGCCCAAATTCACCATGGCGGGAACATACGTTGGGTTTTCGTTGAGTATAAACTCATACCTTTCGGTAGCCTCAGGCTGTTGATTTAATTCATGCAGCATCGTGGCATATTTCATCTGAAAATCAAGCTGATACGGCATCAAGGCTGCCGCTTTTTTGAAAGAACTAAGGGCTTCTGCGCGTAATCCACTTTGCGCTTGTGCTTCTCCTATGCGGTAATACGACCAGCCACTTATTCCTGCTGGTATTACCCGACCCAATTGCACCAATTTGTTATAATCTGTTTTCAGAAAACGGAGATGAATCTCAGTCTCAAAATAAAGGGGCGTTTTAGTTTTACGCTCTTTTTTCAAATAAAATTCTGCAGAGTCAAGATAGGTCGCTTTGGTGTCGAACCGCTCATAATATTGCAGCCAGGCCCGAGCTTTGGTGAGTGCATCGGGTCGTTTTTCATTGATAGATGCAATACCAATAAAGGTCCGCTGTTTGTCGGTCGTTTTTTCTGGTTTTCGTATCCAGTGGTCGGTTATCGTGACATGCGGTATATCGCTGGTACCCGATTTGGGCATGTGGCAGCTCACACAATTATCATTTTTGGCTTTTCGTGCTGCTTTATCAGCGGTACATTCTTCCTGTCCGGGATGGCAGCTTTGGCATTTTGCATTAAAATGTGCTGCTGGCGTGACTTCTATACTTTTATGTGGATTGTGGCAACTTATGCAGCTCATTTTACCAGCGCTTTCTTTGAAACAAGCCGATTGCATCATCCGATCTGGATGGGAAGCCATGGTGAAATGGCTCTGATCACCCTCATAACGCGGCAAAAATACACTCATCACATCGCTGAGCACCATACCTGGCCGGAAATCGAAGAAGGTTTTACCTGGCTTCAGCACAGCATTTCCTTGCGTGTGGCAGCGCTGGCAAATGCTCATCTGGAGTGGAATAGACAACCGCTTCGGATTGACAATACTGTAATCAGCTGATATTGAAGTATCAACGATTTTACCAGACAGTTTTTCTTGTACATGTAGGCTGCCCGGACCATGGCAACGTTCGCAGTCTATACCCTGTGGTATACTGATATATTTGTTTTCAGAGCCCGGCACCTGTTTGGGATATGCGTTGTGGCAGGTCATACATTCCGTTTCAATGGTTCGTGCAAAACGGCTGTTCCCTCCATTTTCAAAGCCCGGCGGCAGATCCCATTTTTGATCTTGGGTATAAAAGGTCATAGGTAGTTGATACACATAACCATTGATGTTAATCAGATGGGAATTGGTATGTTGCCCACTTCCTACCACCAAGCTGATACGTTCAACACGTTGATGAATTGTATCTGAACCCTCGAGTCTGAATTCGCGGATAAATAGCTGACTATCGCGTGTGAAAGCCTGATAACCCAATTGCATAACTGGGTCAAAGAGCGTTGTATGGCCAGAAAAATCGGCTTTCGAGCGATTTAAGTCTGCATGCCCCATCGATCGCCCCATTCCTGTCTGCAGAAAACTTTCATAAATTTCGTTGTGGCAAGCACGACAGCTTTCAATGCCCACATACGTTACGCTGTCGTGGAGATTGGCAAAATGGCTTCCCTCCACCCGTAAGCTTTCCAATTCAGTCTCGTTGTCCGTTTCGCCGCCGCAATTAGCTAACAGTACCACCAACAAACCGATGGGCAATAAAACGCGGATAAGAGCAGGAATACGGTGCATAAGGCTACAACAATCGAGGAAAGCGGTGGTTTGCGCTTCGAAAAATAAGACCAAAACGGGGCATTATGCGCATTCTGTGCTATTTTTGCGACTTATTTTTAGCATATCCCATGAGTTTAGCCAAAACCTATTCGCCTGAAGGCATTGAACAGAAGTGGTACGACCGCTGGCTGGCCGCGAAATGTTTCGCTTCAACCCCAGACGAACGTGAATCCTACACCATAGTGATTCCGCCACCCAATGTCACTGGCGTTTTGCACATGGGTCATATGCTCAACAACACCATTCAGGATTTACTTATCCGTAAAGCGCGCATGCAAGGAAAAAATGCATGTTGGGTCCCTGGAACCGACCATGCTTCTATAGCCACGGAGGCCAAGGTGGTGGCCATGCTTAAAGAAATGGGGATTGATAAAAATGACATTGGTCGGGAGAAATTCCTTGAATACGCCTGGGAATGGAAGGAAAAATACGGCGGCATCATTATCAGTCAACTGAAAAAGCTAGGTGCTTCCCTAGATTTCGATCGTGAAGCCTTTACGATGTCACCTGAACTCAGCGCGTCGGTTACTGACGTATTTATCGATCTCTACAAAAAAGGGTATATCTATCGCGGCATTCGCATGGTTAACTGGGATCCGCAAGGACTTACAGCACTTGCAGACGATGAAGTGATTTTTAAGGATGTGCAAACCAAAATGTACCATATCCGCTACCAGATTGAAGGAAGTGAAGATTATGTGACGATTGCCACTGTACGTCCAGAAACGATTATGGCCGATGCAGCCATTTGTATTCATCCTGATGACGAACGCTTTGCACATTTAAAAGGCAAAAAAGCCGTGATTCCGCTCATCAATCGAGCGATCCCTATTATTGAGGATGAATATGTAAGCATGGATTTTGGAACTGGTTGCCTTAAGGTAACACCTGCCCATGATCCCAACGACTATGAATTAGGCGTAAAACACCAGCTTGAAGTCATCGATATTCTTAACGACAACGGAACGTTGAACGAAAAAGCTCAAATTCTAGTGGGTGAAGACCGTTTTATCGCCCGAAAAAAAATAGCGAAGCTACTCGAAGCATCCGGTAGTTTGGTGAAAGCCGAAGATTACAAAAGTAATGTTGGGCACAGCGAACGCACCAATGCAGTTGTAGAGCCTAAACTCAGCTTGCAGTGGTTTGTTAAGATGGAAAAAATCACCAAACCTGCGCTGCAATACGTTTTAGACGGAGACATCAAGCTCATTCCTGAAAAATTCATCAACACCTACCGCCATTGGATGGAAAATGTACGCGATTGGTGCATTTCACGTCAGTTATGGTGGGGACACCGCATTCCAGCTTGGTATTCGCCCAAGGGAGAAATCATCGTAGCGCGTACAGCAGAAGAGGCGGCCGCACAAACTGATGGCCGCTGGCTGGCAAGTGATTTTAAACAAGATGAGGATGTACTCGACACCTGGTTCTCAAGCTGGTTGTGGCCATTGACCGTTTTTGATCCCAAAATTATCGCGAATGGGCCAGCCAATGCGAATGCAGATTTAGCCTACTACTACCCTACAGCAGTTTTGGTTACCGCCCCAGAAATTCTCTTTTTTTGGGTGGCTCGGATGATCATCGCTGGTCATGAATATATGGAGCAGATTCCTTTTAAAGATGTTTATCTCACTGGTATCGTACGTGACAAACAAGGACGTAAAATGTCTAAGTCATTGGGAAATAGTCCAGATCCGCTGGTCATGATAGACCAATATGGTGCCGACAGCGTACGCATGGGTATGTTGTTCAGTTCACCAGCGGGCAACGATGTGTTATTCGATATAAGCATGATTGAGCAAGGCCGCAACTTTGCCAATAAAATATGGAATGCATTTCGTCTGGTAAAAGGGTGGGAAGTTATTCCCGGCGATTCTAAAAATCCAGCTATAAAGTGGTTCGGCGAACGATTGAAGCAGGTTACCGCTGAATTAGAGCACGACTACGCCCAATATCGTTTATCGGAAGTGGTGCGCTCGTTGTACAAACTTGTTTGGGATGACTACTGCTCTTGGTATTTGGAGATGATTAAACCGGCTTTTGGCCAGCCCATCGATCAAACCACTTTTGATGCGACAATAGGGTATTTTGACCAGCTCATGCGTTTACTGCATCCTTTGATGCCTTTTATTACCGAAGAATTGTGGCATGATATTCAGGACAGGGCACCAGGTGCGTTTTTGTGCACTGACAAATACCCTGCCGTGCAAGATTTCGACACAAACTATCTAAAATCGACTGAAAAAGTGTTTAAATTGATTACTGAGATACGTAATATCCGCAACCAAAAGTTAGTTCCGGTAAAGAATATGGTTGGTTTGCAGCTACTGAATTCAGCACCCATTTATAAGGAATATGAGTCTGTAATTGGAAAATTAGCAAATGTTTACGAAATAAACTTTGTAACTGAAAAGCCAGAAGGTTGGGTAACCTTTATGGTTGGCACAGACGAATGTTTCCTCGATCTGCACTTAGAAATCGACCCAGAAGCTGAAAGAGAAAAGTTACAAAAGGAGCTTGAATACTTTCAAGGATTCCAAGAAAGTGTAATGCGTAAGTTATCGAATGAGAAGTTTGTTTCAGGTGCGCCTGAGCAGGTCATTAGCAATGAGCGCAAAAAATTAGCGGACGCAGCACATAAAATCCAAAGTATACAGCAGGCACTCGCTGCATTATGAGCGAGCAGCCTAGTCTGCCAAATGCTTAGCGAATGTCGACCAGCTGAATTGAAGCTTGAGTACCGCTACCTCCTTGCTGAATGCCTCAAAACGGTCATTTTCAATAAAATCGAGCATGGCATCGGCGATACTCAATTGATTGGTTGCGGTTACATAACCTGACTTACCTTCCGAAATAAGCTCTGAGAGTCCACCTACATTCGTCACCAACATAGGCACATCAAACTGAAACCCTATTTGAGTAACACCACTTTGTGTTGCGTGGTGGTAGGTTTGTGTAACCAAACTGGCTGCAGAAAAATAGTACTTCACGGCTTCATTTGGTATAAAATCGGTATGCATTACTACTCGATTCACGAGATTGTATTCTCGAATGAGCCGATAATAACGATTGGGATCATCGTAGAATTCACCAGCAACCAACAATTTGACTTTGTGTTTTTTCAATCGTTCGTCGCCAAAAGCCTGTAACAACAAATCTAGCCCTTTGTATTGCCTAATAAAACCAAAAAACAAAAAATACGCATATGTTGGATCGAGTTTTAGCTCCACTAGGGCATCTGCACGACTCACTTTAGTGCCAAAATTATCGTAAAGCGGATGTTGCAGCTGCAAGGATGTTTTGGTGTAACCAACAGTTTTTAGTTCTGCTGTCACCGCTTGCGACATGGTAACTACTTTATCTATACTGTGTAGGAAATAACGGGCTAAAAAAGTACTCAGCGGAAATTTTTCGTGGGGAAGCACATTATCGGCTATGGCTACTTGTTTGGCTTTGTTACCAAACCAGCGGCTCCAACGCGCTATACTACCAAGGCTCGGTGCCATAAAGGGCATCCAATAACGATATACCACCAAATCAGCTTTCTGTCGGGCTAAGAATTTTGCTGCTTTCAGCCAGCTAAATGGGTTCACCGAATTAATTAGAACAGCTATTTCCAGGTCAGCGGGTTTGGCATCCTCAGACAGTTGGGTTTTGCCCGGGAACAGCAATGCTGGATATTGCAAGCTGAAGGTAATAATACTCACCTCATGTCCCTGCGCCTGGTATTCGCGCGCCAACCGTTCGTTGAAAGTCGACATCCCACCCGCCCGCAACGGCCAGGATGGTCCAACTAGCACTACCCTACTCACAAGCCTATTTTTTCCCGGATGAGATAGTGATTTCTTTCAGAGGCATTACGGGAGATAAGTTCAGCCAGAAATCCTGTCAAGAACAGCTGTGCTCCCAACAAAACTAAGGTTAATGCCAGGAAAAAAAGTGGTTGAGCGGTGATGTCGCGGTGTGGAATTTCGTTCGCGATTTTATAGAGTTTGTCAGCGATTACAAAAATGGTAATTAATCCTCCCGTGAAAAAGGCTACAGTGCCCAGCAAACCAAAAAAGTGCATGGGTTTTTTTGAGAATTTACCCACGAAGTAGATCGAAATCAGGTCTAGAAAACCATTTACAAACCTTTCTAAACCAAATTTAGTGTAACCATATTTACGCGCACGGTGTTCAACCACCTGTTCATCGATACGTTTAAACCCTGCCCATTTGGCAATAACCGGTATATAACGGTGCATTTCACCATAAACTTCTATACTCTTTACCACCTCGCTGCGGTACACTTTCAGTCCACAGTTAAAATCATGCAGATTATTAATACCTGACACTTTCCTGGTAGCAAGGTTAAATAATTTGGTGGGTATCGTTTTATTAAGCGGATCGTAGCGCTTTTTTTTCCAGCCCGAAATCAAATCCAACTTTTCATCGAACAAACGATGATACATGGCAGGCAACTCGTCGGGACTATCTTGTAAATCGGCGTCCATAGTAAAGACAGCTTTTCCTTGGGTGACAGCAAAACCAGTATTTAGGGCAGCCGATTTGCCGTAATTTCGTTGAAAACGTATGCCTTTTAAGGCAGTATATTTTGTTGAAAGCTCCTGAATCACCGACCAGGATTCATCCGTACTTCCATCATCAATTAATAGCAACTCATAGGTGAATTTATGTTCACACATGACTTTATCAATCCATTGCACCAATTCTGGCAAGGATTCCTCTTCATTTAGAAGCGGGATGACAATGGAAATGTCTAGGCTCATGCTTCGTTTTCGCTCGCCTCAAACATAGGCGCGTTTTTACGGGTAAAAATGGATACGATTAAACCAATCACAAAGTTCATGGCAATAGCAATCGTTGCTACTAATAGGAGCCCTTTGAAATCATATTCAACCTGACGTGATTCCGCCATTTTAATGGCATTATCGATATCAGCTTCAGAACTACCAAAACTCTCCATGGTTTTTGCCATGTTCTCCATACTAATCGTTTTTAACGATTCTGGCAATTCGGGATCAATGACATTATACAACAGTGCTGTAAAAAAAACCGAAATAATAGTCAGAATTACGCTTACGCCAAGGCTGTTTAATACAGCGTTACCATAGGACAGGTAACCTCCTCCTTCTTCTCTTTCCTGTCGTGCACTCAATACCATAAAAGTGATGACCATGCCATAGATGAGCAAGGAAATCCAGCCATTTACCAATAAAGTGATATCCACCATATATAGGAGAAAGGTCAATATTACAGATGCAAGTCCAGCATACAAGCCCCACTTCACGAAGCCTTTTTCAAGTATTCCT
>Ga0105055_10000400_pt1 | contig 65937 bp, 52 predicted proteins | sample BON03_FD_78090 | JGI IMG/M metagenome (GOLD analysis project Ga0105055, IMG submission 78090) | Freshwater microbial communities from Lake Bonney liftoff mats and glacier meltwater in Antarctica - BON-03 | ecosystem: Environmental > Aquatic > Freshwater > Ice > Glacier meltwater | place: Lake... | reverse complement strand
TGCTTCTAAGTCGATTTATTTCAATGTTCGGCATAAACCCCAAACTTGATAAAAATAAATCTATAATCAAGCAGTTGCTACATTTTGGTGAAATTGCCGCTTAAAGTTTTTAGCGAAGTATTGGTAAATAAAATAATTAATTAATTATTACCGATTAAAAAAACAGATTTCGACGGGGAAACAAAACATCTAAGTTAATTTCAATTGACAATACAAAACAGGAACACTTGTTCGCAAAGCAGATCAAATAACGAATTTATTAGGACAAGAGATCAATGAAAATTACAGAGAAATAGTAATTGTCTTATAAACAAATGGTTCATCCGAAAAATATTGAGATGATAAGAATTAGATTTTACAAGCTTATTATTATAACTTTGCTTTAAAATTATAAAGCTATGAAATTCGGTACAAAAGCTATACATGCTGGTGTTCACCCAGATGAATCAACAGGGGCAATCATGACACCAATTTACCAAACATCAACGTATGTTCAGAATGGTATTGGAAATCACAAGGGATATGAATATTCAAGAACATTAAATCCAACTCGTCACGCTTTAGAAAATAACATTGCTGCAATTGAAAATGGAAAACACGGAGCTTGTTTTGGTTCAGGATTAGCAGCAATTGATTGTGTAATCAAAATGTTAAATCCAGGGGATGAAGTAATTTCTACAAACGATTTATACGGAGGCTCTTACAGAATTTTCAAAACAATATTCGAAAAATATGGAATCAAATTTCATTTTGTAGATATGAACAACGTTGCTAATGTGGAGGCATTGGTAAATGAAAATACAAAATTGATTTGGGTAGAAACACCTACAAACCCAATGATGAATATTATTGATATTGAAGAAATGTCGAAAGTGGCTAAAAAAGCAAATGCACTTTTAGCTGTCGATAATACATTCGCTACACCATATCTTCAGAATCCATTGGATTTAGGGGCTGACATTGTGATGCATTCAGTTACTAAATATCTGGGAGGACATTCAGATGTTGTGATGGGAGCGTTGGTAACTGCTGACGATGAAATTGGAAAAGAAATATACCGTATTCAAAATTCTACAGGAGCTGTAACTGCACCAATGGATTCGTTTTTGGTATTGAGAGGTATAAAAACATTGCATTTACGCATGCAACGTCACTGTGAAAATGGTGAACAGGTAGCGAAATATTTAGTAAAACATCCAAAAATAGACAAAGTATACTGGCCTGGTTTTGAGACACATCCAAATCATGATATTGCTAAAAAACAAATGCGTGGTTTTGGAGGAATGATCTCATTTACTTTGAAAGGAAATAAAATGGAAGACGCACATCACATTGTGAAATCTACTCAATTATTTGCATTGGCAGAATCTTTAGGAGGAGTTGAATCGTTGATTGGTCACCCAGCAACAATGACACACGCATCAATTCCGAAAGAAGAAAGAGAAAAAACAGGTGTCGTTGATTCTTTGATTCGTTTAAGTGTTGGAGTAGAAGATATTGAAGATATTATTGCTGATTTAGAACAAGCATTAGCTTAATTATCTTTAATAGCTGATTACATGCGTCTTTTTGGTTACTTTTGTAGAAAATAGAAATTTATGTACACTGCACTTTTACACGCTCACTCAGGATTAAGATGGGTAGCACTTATACTTTTGATTGCTGCAATTTTCAATGCAGTAAAAGGAAAAAAATCAGGCGAATATCTTAAAAAGGATAAAATGCTGAATTTGTTTGCAATGATTATTTTACACACACAATTATTGATTGGAGGAATCTTGTATTTTCAATCTGATAAAGTTCAGTTTGTTGAAGGGTGGATGAAAGATAAAATGTTGCGTTTCTATGGAATGGAGCATTTATTATTGATGGTTATTGCAATCATTTTAGTAACAATTGGAAGGAAAAAAGCTGAAAAATTAGTAGCTCCAATTATGAAACATCAAAAAATAGTTGTTTTTTACACACTTGCTTTAATTTTAATTTTAGCTGCAATTCCTTGGCCGTTCAGAGCTTTAGGAGGTCAATGGTTTTAACGAATGGAAATAGAAACAACAGGTCATATACTCGTTGATGCAGTTGAGGAAAAATGTATTCTCGTTGGAATCATTACTCAAAAATTAACAGAAGAGTTAGCATTAGAATACATCGATGAATTAAAGTTTTTAGCGGAAACAGCTGGAGCAATAACAGATCATGTTTTTCTACAAAAAGTGACAATCGAAAACCCTAAAACGTTTGTTGGTAAGGGGAAAATGGAAGAAATTAGAGAATACGTAGTTGAAAATGACATTGAATTAGCCATTTTTGATGACGAGCTTTCACCTTCGCAATTGAGAAATATTGAAACAATTCTTCAGATAAAAGTTCTTGATAGAAACAATCTAATTTTAGATATTTTTGCAAGTAGAGCAAGATCTTCAAGTGCTAAAACACAAGTTGAATTAGCACAATTACAATATGCCTTACCCCGACTAACGCGTTTATGGACACACCTTGAGCGTCAAAAAGGAGGTATAGGAATGCGTGGACCAGGTGAAACGCAAATTGAAACAGATAGAAGAATCATCAATATGAAAATTACTCAGTTAAAAGAAAAACTGAAAGATATTGATAAACAGACTATTGTGCAAAGAGGAAACCGTGGTCAATTAGTGCGAGTTGCATTAGTAGGATATACGAATGTAGGAAAAAGTACGATGATGAATTTGTTGAGTAAATCTGAAGTATTTGCTGAAAACAAACTTTTCGCAACATTAGACACAACCGTTCGAAAAGTAGTGATTGAAAATCTTCCCTTTTTGTTAACAGATACCGTTGGTTTTATTAGAAAATTGCCGCATCAATTAGTAGAATCTTTTAAATCAACGTTAGACGAAGTACGTGAAGCAGATTTATGGATACATATTATAGATATTTCTCACGCACATTATGAAGATCAGTATATAGTTGTCAATGAAACACTTGCTGAGATTGATAAAACAGAAAAACCAGTTATCATCGTTTTCAATAAAATCGATGCTTACAAATTCGTTGAAAAAGACAAAGACGATCCTTCACCAATGGAAAAAGAAAACTATTCATTGGAAGAATTGAAAAAAATATGGACAGATAAATTGAATGGCGGTTTATGCGTGTTTGTATCTGCACAAGAAAAAGACAATGTAGAAGAATTGAAACAAGTGGTTTATGAAGAGGTGAAACGAATTTTTAAAATACGTTATCCTTATAATGATTTTTTGTTTTAAAAATACGGGAAAATAAAGAATTACGCTGTACTTAAAGACATAAAAACACTTCACTAAGAGATTTATGCAACAGTTTTGTTACATAAATCTTTTAGTTTTGAGTTTTGAGTTTTAAAATCTAATGTCTAATTTCTTCTAATCAAACTTTTAAATAATCCTTTTATTCTGTTTCTAAAAAGTACCATTAACAAAATATAAGGAATAAGCATTAAATATAAAATTCCTGTATTGATATTTGTACCAAAAGAAGCTTCATCTAATCCTGAAGCTTGTTCAGATAGCATTCTGCATTGAGAACATCCTTGTCCGAAAACATCAAAAACGAATAAAGAAAGGAATAAGACAACAAAAACTTTCGTGTAATTTTTCATAGTAATTTTCTGTAAAATGAATTATACAAATTTATTGCTTTAAAATGAATATAAATAGGATAATAAGCAGAAATCTTTTATTTTTTATTCAAAGGCCGCTACTCATTCGAATTTATATCAAACACATTTATAAAATCCCCCTTTTAAATTAAAAATCGGCTAACTTTGTTGTTCAAACTTTTACACACGAAATGAAATATCTATTTTTTATACTTCCAATTTTATTTTTTATCAGTTGTAACGATACGAAATCAATTTCTTCTGAGCCGAAAAATTTAGACAGTCTATTAGTGAAATATCCTGATAGCATTCCTCTATTAATCAAACGTGGAGAAAAATTAATGAAAATATTTAGATTTGATAACGCATTTGCAGATGCAGCAAAAGCATATCGATTGGATAGCACATTTCTTCCAGCACGCTTTTTTTATGCAGAAGTATTGAATAATAGACCTAACAGAACCGTGTTAGATGTTGCGATTGCTCAACGTCATTTTACTGTTATTCTTAAAAAAGAACCAAAAAACGAGAAAGCTTTAGTTAGCTTAGCTTCTACTTATAGTCAACAACAAGATTTTGACAAATCATTTCAATACATCAATTTAGCTTTAAAAATAAATGTAAGATACAGAGATGCTTATGTATTGAAAGGTACAAATTATTTGCGCTTAAATAAATTGGAATTAGCCAAATCATCTTATGAAACGGCTGTTCAACAAGATCCAAAGTTTTTTGAAGCATACCTAATGTTGGGTTCATTGTATCAGTCTGAAAAAAATCCAATTTGTTTAGAATATTACATCACAGCAGCCAAATTAGAACCAAGAAATGCTGATGTTTTATATGCCCTTGCATTTGCAAATCAACAGTTCAATAAAGTAAATGAAGCGAAAAAATTGTACCGTAAAATGATTCAAATTGACACTACATATTCTGAAGCCTTGTTTCAATTGGGCTACATTAAACAATGGTTAGAAAAAGAAGATGATTTGGACAGTGCCATATATTTTTATAGTAGTTCCATTCAAAGTTCTCCAAAATATGTTGAAGCTTGGCATAATTTGGGGGTTTGTTATTTGAACAAAGGAGACAAACCAAATGCGATGCTTTCATTTAGAAAAGCATTAAGTTTTAATCCTGATTTCACATTGTCAAGAGAATTAATCGAAAAGTGCCAGTAAAACCATGAAACTAAATCCTAAATATATTCAGTTAATAGGAGATGGTGCTATCCCGATTTTAGGATTTTTCTTTTGGAACTGGAATTTGTATTTCATTTTGCTTTTCTATTTTTTAGATATGTTTACGAAAGAAATTATTTTACATGCGAAATCTAAAAAGATAACTAATTATAAAGCTGAAAATCAATTAGAAAATTTAATAAATGAAAAGAAAAGTTGGATGAAATTTGGCTTTTTAAGTATTCTAATCCTTTCATTTAGTATTTTAATATCACAGATAATAGTGCCTTTTGTACAACCAAATTTCAATGCATCAAAACAAGTAGTAGCCTTTTTGACCTATAAAGAAATGGGCATAGAACAAGGTTTTGTACTAATTCCACTCATTGCGTTTATGGGATTTTTTCAGTATAAAATGGAATTTATTCAGCCTGCTGTTTTCGCTAAAATTAATGTAAGTCAACTCTGGCAACCACATATCTCATCAATGATCGTTTTGTTAGCATTCTCGGCTTTGTCGTTGGGAATTGTTCAGTTTGTACAACTTCCTGAGTGGTTTTTTGTAATTGGAATCGTAGTTATTTCTTCGTTCTACCAAATCATTACTTTAAAGAAATCTATGTAATAACAAACACTTATATAAATTAGACCAATAAACTTTATCTTTTTCAATAATACTACTTCAATAATACTACTTCAAAAATGTGTTTGGTTTAATCAATCGCTCTATTCTAACTTCTTTATCCAACTCCCCTTTTCCGTCTAAATTATCTGCAAATTCTTTCGCTAATAAAGGAGCCATCGAATAACCCTTAGATCCTAAACCGTTGAATATTAACATATTATAAAATTCTGGATGTCTCCCGATAATTGGTCTTCTATCGGGTGTAGTTGGACGAATACCTACCTGATGATCGATAACAGTAAAAGATTTTGAAGTCAGTAATTGCACTTTTACTAGTAAATCTTCTTTCGCTTCAATTGTTATTGATCTTTCTGGAGTATTCCGAACATAAGTAGCTCCTAATCTGAAAGTTGAATTCCCAACAGGAAGTAAAAAGCATTTTCGATTCAACGATTCAGTTTCAGAAATCTCAGTAGAATTTAACGTAAGAATTTCCCCTTTAGTGTGTTCCACAACAAATTGCTTGAACCAAGGATTGTTAGAATTCTGAGACCCTTCACAGAAAAGAAAGGCATCATATTTTTTGCCTTTATAAGTAGAATGAGATGGATTAATATCAGAATACACAACTTTTTCAGTTACAATTATGCCGTTTTGTTCAATCCATTTTTTTCCACCAGTTAAAAAATTAGCAGCATTAACATAAGATGATTGTTTAATTCTTCCTGATCCAAAATCGTTTTTCGCTAAGGTATACGCATCATCATCTGGAGTTATTACTTCCATTAAATGAGAAAAACCATCTTGTTCTTGTTTTTCGAGCCACATTACTTTTTCATGTGCTGAAGAAAACATCCTACGAATTTGTATTGGAAAATAGATCGGAAGTTGTGTTTCGGTTCCTAAGTTTGTGTAAAAATTGGCAGCATACGGTAAAAAATCATCTATCCTCCAAGATTTCGTCATTCTCCTAAAAACCAGAGGATTAATTTGACCTGCAGCAACAGAAGAACTGAAGTTTTCACCACTATCAATTAACGTAACCGAATGACCGTTTTTAATTAAATGAACCGACATGCAAATTCCAGATAAACCGGCACCAATAATTAAATATTCTTTTTTCTCCGTCATTTTGTAAGTGCTAAACTGATAATAGTGATGCGAATTTCGGGATTATTTTCCTGAATAGCTCGAATAATTACTTCTAATGTTGCCCCTGTTGTAACTACATCGTCAACAATTGCAACGTGCTTATAGTTTGTTTGTTTTACTGCGCTGAAAATATTCTGAATACCATCCCATCGTTTCAATCTATTCTTTTTGGTTTGACTTTCAGAATTTTTAAGTCGCTTTAAAAAATTTGTTTCCACTGGAATATTTAATTGTTGCGCAATACCATCCGCTAATTTTTCACTTTGATTATACCCTCTTGTAAATTCTTTTTTCGGGTGAATAGGCACAGGAATCAATACTTCGATAGATTGAAAAGATTTCAAATGGAGCAACTTTTCACCAATTAGATTTCCCATTTCTACACCAAGTTGTGGTTTGTCATTGTATTTTAAAGCATGAAGAATAGGTTGAGCACTTTTTCCTTTCTCAAAATACAACAAAGCGTAAGAATTTTCAACGCGTACCTTGCCCCAAAATAATTGATCGAGTGGCGTTGGTTCTTCGTATCGCTCAAAAAAAGTGTACTGTAAATCATTGAAACAAAACGAACAAATACTGTGTTGATTAACAGCAATTTCTTTCTCACAAATTAAACATTCATTGGGATAAATAAGGTGTAATAAATGAGATCCTATTTTGGATAAACTCATATACACATATTGATGTTAAAAACAACATTTTTTTTCACTTGACAAAGTTAAAAAACTTCACTAAATTTATACAATTATTGTGAACTTCTTTGTATTCAGTCGATTGATTACTTTTAACAATTTATTGACAAAACGAGAGATGTATACTGTGAATATCTTTATATTTAGTGTTGATAAGACGTCAATAGTTTACTATTAAAGGGATTGCGATTGCAAATGTTAACAATGTAGAACGGGTGTGTATTTCTTTAGTTGTAAAAGGGTAGAAAAATGACCATTTTTGCACTCTAAAATTTGAGTATTCAAAATATAAAAATATAAAAATGACGCAAGTAGAAACAGTATTAGAAAAAAACAACGTAAAAATGACGCAAGTAGAGCCAATATTAGAAAAAAACAACAGTCGTTTTGTACTTTTTCCAATTGTACACGATGATATTTGGTCTTTTTACAAAAGAGCTGAAGCTAGTTTCTGGACAGCTGAAGAAATTGATTTATCTCCTGATTTAATTGACTGGGAAAATAAATTGACAGAAGACGAACGTTATTTTATTAAGAATGTGTTGGCATTTTTTGCAGCATCTGACGGAATTGTGAATGAAAACTTAGCAGAGCATTTTCTTGCAGAAGTTCAATACACGGAAGCAAAATTTTTCTACGGTTTTCAAATTTCAATGGAGAATGTTCATTCAGAAACATATTCATTGTTGATTGACACATATATCCAGAGTACGGCTGAGAAGGCACATTTATTCAACGCAATTGATACGTTGGACTGTGTAAAGAAAAAAGCAGAATGGGCATTGCGTTGGATTGATAAAGGTACATTCGCTCAACGATTAGTTGCTTTTGCAGCAGTTGAAGGAATTTTCTTTTCGGGTTCATTTTGTGCTATTTTTTGGTTGAAAAAACGTGGATTGATGCCCGGGTTATCGTTCTCTAACGAATTGATATCACGTGATGAAGGATTGCATTGTGATTTCGCTTGTTTGTTGTATAACAACCATTTGAACAACCAACTTTCTAAGCAAGAAGTGAAAGAAATTATCATGGATGCAGTTGAAATTGAAAAAGAATTTGTAACGGATGCAATACCTGTACGTTTAATTGGTATGAACAGTGATTTAATGGCGCAATACATTGAATTTGTTGCAGATAGATTATTAGTAGAATTAGGGAATGAAAAAGTGTATAACACTGCAAACCCATTTGATTTTATGGATATGATATCGATTCAAGGAAAAACAAATTTCTTTGAGAAAAGAGTTGGAGAATACCAAAAAGCAGGTGTTTTAAACGGAAAAGAGAGTCACGGTTTCACAACCAACGAAGACTTCTAAAATATAAACGAATTATTAAATAGTAAAACGAACATACATGTACGTAGTAAAAAGAGACGGTAGAAAAGAGCCAATCAAATTTGACAAAATAACTGCTCGCATAATTAAGATGTGTTACGGTTTAGATCCTTTAGTTTCACCAGAAGCGGTGGCAATGAAAGTGATTGAAGGAATTTATGATGGTGTTACCACAACAGATTTGGATGATTTAGCAGCTGAAGTTTCGGCAGCAAAAACAATCGATCATCCAGATTATGCACTTTTAGCTTCACGTATAGCAGTTTCTAATCTTCACAAAGAAACAAAAAAAACGTTTTCTGATGTAATGGATGATTTACATAAATACGTTGATCCAAAAACAGGAGAAAAAGCAGCTCTATTAGCAGATGATGTTCACAAAGTTATTATGGAAAATAGTGATTTGTTAGATTCTAGCATCATCTACGACCGTGATTTCAAATATGATTACTTCGGATTCAAAACATTGACTCGTTCTTACTTAATGAAATTGAACGGTGAAATTGTTGAACGTCCACAACAAATGTTAATGCGTGTGTCTGTTGGAATTCACAAAGGTGATATTCAATCAGTAATCAAAACGTATAACATGATGTCTGAAGGTTGGTTTACACATGCTACTCCAACTTTGTTCAACGCTGGAACACCAAAACCACAAATGTCATCTTGTTTCTTGTTAACAATGAAAGAGGATAGTATTGCAGGAATTTATGATACATTAAAAAACTGTGCTCAAATCTCACAATCTGCTGGGGGTATTGGATTGTCTATTCACGATATTCGCGCAAAAGGTTCTTACATTAAAGGAACTAACGGTGAATCGAATGGTATCGTTCCAATGTTGCGTGTTTTCAATGACACTGCTCGTTACGTAGATCAAGGTGGAGGTAAAAGAAAAGGTTCTTTTGCAATTTACATTGAGCCATGGCATGCAGATGTGTTTGATTTCTTAGACTTGAAAAAGAACCACGGAAAAGAAGAGCAACGTGCAAGAGATTTATTCTATGCTTTATGGATTCCAGATTTGTTCATGAAACGTGTGAAAGAAAATGGAGAATGGACGTTAATGTGTCCTCATGAATGTCCAGGTCTTTCAGATGTACATAGTGCTGAATTTGAGGCATTATACACAAAATACGAAACAGAAGGAAAAGGTAGAAAAACAATCAAAGCTCAAGATTTATGGTTCAAAATTTTAGAATCACAAATAGAAACTGGTACACCTTATATGTTGTACAAAGATGCTGCGAATGCGAAATCAAACCAACAAAATTTAGGTACAATCAAGTCTTCAAACTTATGTACAGAAATTATTGAGTACACGGCTCCAGACGAAATTGCAGTTTGTAACTTAGCATCGATCGCATTGCCAAAATTTGTTACAGAAGAAGGTAAATTTGATCATGATAAATTGTTCGAAGTTTCTTACCAAGCAGCACTGAACTTGAACAAAGTAATTGATGAAAATTATTACCCAGTTGAAGAAGCAAGAAATTCTAATATTCGCCACCGTCCAATTGGATTAGGTGTTCAAGGATTGGCTGATGCATTCATCTTGATGCGTTTCCCTTTCGAATCTGAAGAAGCAAGAGTATTGAACCGTGAAATTTTCGAAACAATCTACTATGCTGCAATGACGGCATCTAAAGATTTAGCGAAAGTAGATGGACCTTATACATCTTACGAAGGATCTCCAGTTTCAAAAGGAATTTTCCAACCAGACATGTGGAATGTAACTCCATCTCAACGTTGGGAATGGGATGTTTTAAAAGAAGAAGTTAAAAAATATGGTGTACGTAACTCATTGTTATTAGCTCCAATGCCAACAGCATCTACAGCGCAGATTTTAGGAAACAACGAATGTTTTGAACCTTATACATCAAATGTTTACACAAGACGTGTGCTTTCAGGTGAATTCATCATCGTAAACAAACACTTATTGAAAGACTTAGTAAAAGCAGGATTGTGGACAAAAGAAATGCGTCAAACAATTATGTCAACTAGTGGTTCGATTCAGAATATTTCTGAGATTCCTCAAAATTTAAAAGATCTTTATAAAACAGCTTGGGAAATTTCTCAAAAATCAATCATTGATTTATCTTCAGATAGAGGTGCATATATTTGTCAATCTCAATCATTGAACATCTTTATGGAAAATGCAAACTTTGGAAAATTGACTTCTATGCATTTCTACGGATGGGAAAAAGGGTTGAAAACTGGAATGTACTACTTGAGAACCAAAGCTGCAACTGATGCGATTAAATTCACAGTAGACAAAGCAATGGTTTACGATTCAGCTATTGATGACCAAAATGCAATGGCATGTTCTTTGGAAGATCCAGAGAATTGTGAAATGTGTTCAGGATAGAATTTAAGTTAACAATAAAAAATATAAGGTGGTATCTGAAAAGGTACCACCTTTTTTTATGTTGAATAATCGCATAAACATAGAGATTTTATAAAGTCTAATGTCTAATGTCTTGTTGACTCAAGTCTAAATACGTATTTTTACATAAAATATTCAAAATTATGGGTTGTTCTAATTGTAGTTCAGGCGGGGGTACACCTCGAGGCTGTCAAAATAATGGAAACTGTAGTTCTGGCGGATGTAATAAATTAGAAGTGTATGATTGGTTAGCAAATATGGCTTTACCGAATAATCAAACACAATATGATATAGTTGAAGTAAGATTTAAAAATAGTCGCAAGAATTTTTATAGAAATAGCAAAGCTCTCTCACTACAAGTTGGAGATGTTGTCGCTGTGGAAGAAACTTCTGGTCACGATATAGGCGTGATATCGATTGTTGGAGAATTAGCCAGAATACAAGTTAAGAAAAAAGAAACCAACTTTAAACCGTTGGAAGCTAACAAAATACACCGTATAGCTACGCAGGAAGACATTGACAAGTGGATCAAAGCACGTTCTTTAGAGTCAGGTTTAATGCAACGCTCACGTGTTATGGCGATTGAATTAGCATTGGAAATGAAAATATCTGATGTTGAATACCAAGGAGATTTAGCGAAAGCTACTTTTTATTATACAGCAGAAGGTAGAGTTGATTTCCGTCAGTTAATCAAAAACATGGCTGATGAATTCAAAGTTAGAATCGAAATGCGTCAAATAGGTTCGCGACAAGAAGCTTCACGTTTGGGTGGAATTGGTTCTTGTGGAAGAGAATTGTGCTGTTCAACTTGGTTAACTGATTTTCGTTCAGTTTCAACATCTGCTGCTCGATACCAACAACTGTCCTTAAATCCTCAAAAATTAGCCGGACAATGTGGTAAATTAAAATGTTGTTTGAACTATGAATTGGACATGTACATTGATGCAATGAAATCATTTCCAAAATCTGATGTTCGTTTAAAAACAGAGAAAGCTGCAGCGTATCATATAAAAACTGATGTATTTAAACGTCAAATGTGGTTTGCTTATGAAGGCAATAGCGCTTCTGGTCTAATTGCATTAACACCTGAAAGAGTTCGTGAGATTATCGAGTTAAATATCGCAGGTCAAAAACCAAAAGAATTATTAGAATATGCCGCAGTAGCTGTTGTTAAAGAGCCTGACTATTCGAATGTTGTTGGTCAGGATAGTTTAAATCGTTTTGAAAATTCATTCAAAAAGAAGAAAACCAAACCAAAACCAAGCAATACTGTAAATCCAAACGCTAATTTCAAACCAAATCCAAGGGTTCAGAAAGCAACGGATGTTGTGACAAATAAACCGGAAAAAGTTATTCATAAACCTAATCCACATCCTAATAGAGTGCAACAAAATCCTTCTGTTAACAATTCGGAAGTCAAACCAGTTCTGAACAAGGAACCTATTTTAAATCCAGACGGAACAGTTAAACCTGCATTTAAGAAAAAAAGAAATAATAAAAAGAAGCCGAAACCTGTAGGTTCGGAAAACCCAACAAACAATGAGCCGAATGCGTAAGTATATTGCGATTTGTCTGTTGGCTGTAGCATTGAGTTCATGTTCTGAGCAACCTTTTTATGAAAAAGTTTATTCTTTTGATGGTAATGAATGGAACCAAAGAGTGAAGCCTAGCTTCACTCTAAATGTGAAGGATATTGATATTGCATATAACTTTGTCATAACTCTTAGAACAACTACAGATTATAAATTCAATAATTTATGGATTTATATGAATACAACAACACCAGATGGAACAAAAGCACGTGAACCTTTTGAAATAAAAATCACGAATCCTGATGGTTCATGGGCTGGAATTAAAACAGGTACAATTGTAGAGCATCCACTTCAGTTTAATAAACGCAAATTACCGAAAAAAGGTAACTATACATTTACATTAGAACAAGGTATCACAGACTCTAAAATTGACGAAGTGTTGGATATTGGATTAAGAGTTACACCTGCAAAAGTAGAAAAATAAGTTTTTTCTAAGAATCAATACTTCCGCTTTACTCGAAGATTTATTGAAACATACATCAAAAGTTAAAACACTAAATTGTTGAATAAAAAAAATAAAGCACAATTATCTGATTCTGAATTAGTAAAACTAAGTCAACGCAATCACAAACATTTTGGTGTTTTATATGAAAAGTATTTTGAAACTATTTTTCGCTTTATTTTCAAACGTTTGGGTGCTGATGAAGCTACAACGGGAGATTTAACGCAACAAACTTTTATAAAAGCAATGGCAAGTCTTGATTCGTATGAAGATCGAGGATTTCTATTTTGTAGTTGGCTTTATCGAATTGCTCAAAATGAAATGAACTTATATTTTAGAGAGACTAAAAAAGGAATAACCATTTAAATAAATGATAATCAAATAGTTAATATCTTAGAAGAAGCGAATATTGACAACTATATGTCGATTGAAGAGCAGGAAAAATTAATGGTTCACTTAAATAATTTAACGGATAAAAATAGTGATCTAATTGAACTAAGATTTTTTCAAGAATTGAGTTTCAAGGAAATTGCAGCTATTTATGGCATAACAGAAGCAAATGCAAAAATGCGAATCTACCGTGTTTTAGAAAAAATGAAGAAAAACTGGAACGACAAGCTATGAGAAAGTTTTCAATCAATAAAAGTAACAAAGAAAAAGAACCAACGATTGAGCAAATCAATCGTCACAAGAATTTTTCTAAACTTTCTCATGAATATGAACGCTTGACAAAACGACCTAAAAAACCACTTTACAAAGATCCAAAATTGTTTTTATACTTGTTTTTACTCGGGTTGATTTTATATTTAATGTATTTTGAAGCAAAATAATATTGACAAAATAGTTGGTTATTAATTTAGACAGGGGCATACTAAATCCTACGCATACCCCTGACTAAAAGTGAATGCTTAATTCACTTTAATGATAAATGATTTAAATCGACCATTTTTAGGACCGCTATAACTTCCTGAAATTGTAATTGAATTTCCCGGTTTAACCATTCTTAAAAAATTAACAGCATTGACATTAGAAGTTATATCTGATCCAAAACCATCTACAGTTTTAGAACCCTGAGAATGAGACAATGTTAACAGCCATTTGCCCACACTAAAATTAGAAATCAAAAGAATATCTTTAGAATACTTAACAAAAAGCTTGCTCACAGCTTTTATTGAAGCTGTAGTAACATTGTCTTGATCCGATTCTATTGAACCAAAGTATAATGATGGTGTAGGTAAATCCATTATCCTAAAATTTTGAGAACCCAAATTGATCCTTGGCTTGAACTGCCATTAAATTTATCCGTATTGGTTTTAAAGGCTGTTTCAAATTGTATTTTTCCCATAGAATAAACTCCTTATCGTTATTTTTAATTTTATCAACTTGCTCTCCACTCTTTTTCAAAATTGAAATTTTAATGTCATCAATTTCTTTGATACGAGCAGCAGTAACTTTATCAATCATGTCTACAATAGTTAAAAAGTATTTTACTTTATGTACTTTTTCAGGACTGATGTCATTTTTCGGTTCTTCTAAATCAGCCTTTGAGGATTCTCCTCTTTCCAATTGTGTCAATGAACCTTTCTGAACATTCTCTTCAATCGCTACAAAAGCATTCAAAACTTTTTTTGTAACATTCAAGGCTAACAATGCCATTAAGACCAAATACATCAGGCCTACCATTTTCTGTCTGGGTGTTTCTTAACTTCCGCTCATATCTCAAAAATTAATTGGTTTATGAATTGATAATGCAAGATTTAAAAAAAGTAACAGGAGTGTTCCTTCTTTTCCACCTTACCACGTTCATAATTAAATAAAATTGTCTAAAAACGAGAGCGAATCGTTCTCATCTTTGCTAATTAAGTTTGAATTTCAAGTTGTAAGCTACACGTGACAATTATTTAAAATACTATAAAATATGAAAACAGTAAATTTATTCATTATCCTTTCGGTTATCGTTTCTTCTTGCGTGCCTGCAAAAAAATACAATGATTTAGTAGCTCGTGAACAACAATGCAGCCTTGATTTAGAGAAATTTAAAAGCAGCTCTTTGGAATTTGAAGGGAAATTTAAAGATCTTGAAGTACGTCATGATATGTCATTAAAAGATATTGTAAAATTAACAGTGGATACGACAAAGATTGGAATGAAAATTAGACTGTTACAAGTACAATACGATAAAATTCAGGAAGAAAATGATATTTTACAAACTAAATTTGATAAATTTAGATTATCAGGAGCGAAGGAAACTGCTGGTTTACAATCAGATATAGAATCTAAAAATTTAGAGTTACAACGAAAAGAAGATGCTTTAGCTGCTCTCGAATCTGAATTCTTATCCAAATCTAAGTTGTTGATTGATAGAGAGTTACGCGTTAATGAATTGGAAGAATTAATTCAACGTAAAGATGCTGCAGTGAATGTTTTAAAAACGAAAGTAGCCAATGCATTAAAAGGATTCGAAAACAAAGGATTGACAGTGGTTCAAAAAAATGGAAAAATCTATGTAAGTCTTGAAGCTAAACTATTATTCAGCTCTGGAAGTACAGTAGTTGAAGAAGGTGGGAAAAGAGCATTAATTGATCTTGCTAAAGTATTAGAAGCAGAAAAAGAAGTAGAAATCATTGTTGAAGGTCATACGGATAGCGATAAATTTACGAGTTCAAACAGTCCGAAAAACAACTGGGAACTTTCAGTTCTTCGTTCTACAGCTGTAGTTGAAATTATGACGGCTAATTCTAATGTAAATCCTGCTCAATTAATGGCAGCCGGTCGTTCTGAATACGTTCCGGTAGATGTAAAAGAAAAAGCGAAAAATAGAAGAATTGAAATCATCATTTCTCCGAATCTGAATGAATTGTTTGAGATAATTAAAAGGTAATTTTAATTGTTAGAATGTGTAGGTAGCGATTAATTTCAATTTCCAAAAAAATTAAACTCACAATTCTTAAATGAAAAATGCTATAAAACTCTTTAATTTTCAACAAAAAGTAAATTACAAAACTGAAATATTAGCGGGTTTAACTGTTGCTATGACAATGATTCCAGAATCTTTGTCGTTTGCAATATTAGCAGGCTTCCCTCCTTTAGTTGGTTTATACGGTGCATTCATAATGGGGTTTGTAACATCCATTTTTGGTGGCAGACCTGGATTGATATCTGGAGGTGCAGGTGCAACAGTAATCGTACTAATTGCCTTGATGAAAGAATTTGGTTTGGAATATGTTTTTGCAGCTGTCGCCTTGGCTGGAGTGATTCAAATTTTTGTAGGATTACTGAAATTAGGTAAGTTCATTCGTTTGGTGCCTCAATCGGTTATGTTTGGTTTCGTGAATGGTCTGGCAATTATTATATTCCTTTCGCAATTTGAACAATTTAAAACCATAACAAATGGAGAAACTGTTTGGATGACGGGTACACCATTTTTAATTACTGCCGGACTTGTGATTTTAACAATTGGATTGGTATTGATTCTACCTAAAATCACAAAAGCAATCCCTGCATCATTATTAGCTATCATTATCATTTTTGGAATTGTGTTGGGGTTCAATATAGATACAAGACAAGTACAAGATATTGCTTCTATAAGCGGAAATTTACCTCCTTTTCATATCCCGAATATCAATTTTTCATGGACTACTTTAAAAATAATTCTTCCGTATGCTTTAGTTATGGCTTCTGTTGGACTGACTGAAGGATTATTAACACTAAATCTTGTGGATGAAATTACTGGTACAAAAGGAAATAGTAATCGTGAGTGCGTTGCACAAGGGAGCGCAAATATCTTAAATGGTTTCTTTTACGGAATGGGGGGTTGCCCAATGATTGCTCAAACATTGGTTAATCTTTCGGCAGGATCTCGGGCTCGTTTATCTGGGGTAATTGCTTCCATAACCATTTTACTAATTATATTATTTGGCGCACCAATTATCGAAAAATTACCATTAGCAGCTTTGACTGGTGTTATGATTATGGTGGCTATAGGCACGTTCGAATGGGCAAGTTTAAAAACATTCAACAGAATGCCTAAATCTGATGTAATTGTTATGTTTATTGTTACTGTTATAACGGTTGTTTTGCACAATTTAGCATTAGCAGTTTTGGTCGGAGTGCTTATTTCTGCTTTGGTTTTTGCCTGGGAAAATGCAGTAAGAATTCGAGCAAAAAAGTACATAGACGAAAATGGAGTAAAACATTATGAAATAGCTGGACCATTATTCTTTGGATCAACAACCACTTTTTTAGAAAAATTTGATACTCAAAATGATCCTACTGAAATAATAATCGATTTTTCAGAAAGTAGAATTGTAGATATGTCTGCCATCGAAGCATTAAATAAATTGAGTGCTCGTTATAAAAATGTAGGGAAAAATTTACATTTAAAACACGTAAGCACTGATTGTCATAAATTACTAAAAGACGCAAATAAAATAATTGATGTGAATGTATTAGAAGACCCAACTTATACAATTGTTACAGATGATGTATAGCTACAACTAAATTTGATTCAATTAAAAACAAAAAATGTCTCAAAAATCGGATGAATTAATATTAAAAATAAAATCGCTTCCTGCAAGTCCGGGGGTGTATCAGTATTTTGACGCTACAGGTACAATCATATACGTTGGAAAAGCAAAAAATTTAAAGAATCGAGTTTCCTCATATTTCAATAAAAATCAAGACAATGGAAAAACGATTCTACTTGTAAAGCGAATTGTTGACCTTCATTACATTGTTGTTGAGACAGAAAATGATGCACTTTTATTGGAGAATAACCTCATCAAAAAATACCAACCTAAATACAATATTCAACTCAAAGACGATAAAACATATCCTTGGATTTGCATTAAAAAAGAACCTTTCCCCCGTGTGTTTTCTACTCGTAGAGTCGTGAAAGACGGATCTCTTTACTTCGGACCGTATACAAATGTAAAAGTTCTAAACACGTTGTTGACCTTGTTGAAAGAGTTATTTCCAATTCGAAATTGTTCATTTGATCTTTCTCCTAAAAACATTGCTCAACGAAAATTTAGAGTTTGTTTGGAATACCATATTGGGAATTGTAAAGGTCCGTGTGAAGGCAAAGAATCTGTTGCTGATTATGACAATTACATCTCACAAATTGGCAACATAGCTAAAGGAAATTTAAGTCCCGTTATTTCACTGTTGAAAACGACGATGCAAAACCATTCAGATAAATATGAATTTGAACAAGCACAAGAAATAAAAGAGAAAATTGCGATATTGGAGCGCTACAAATCAAAATCTACAATTGTTTCACCAACAATTGAACAAGTGGATGTGATTACATTATTAGAAGATGAAAAATCATTTTTCGTTAACTACTTGGTTATCAATAAAGGCGCAATTATTCATGGCTACACCACAGAAGTTAAAAAGAAATTAGACGAACGTGCAGAAAATATTATAGGGTATGTTTTACCTGAACTGAGAGAACGATTTATAAGTGATTCAAAGGAAGTTATTTTAGCCGAAAATATTGATTTACAAATAGATGGGATAGATTTCTTTGTACCACAACGAGGGGATAAAAAGCAGTTGATTGAACTATCTCTAAGAAATGTAAATTATTACCGTTTGGAAAAATTGAAACAAGAAAAGTTGGTGAATCCGGAACGACATGCAGAACGAATTTTAGAGCAATTAAAAAAAGATTTCCGCTTGCAAGAACTACCCATTCACATGGAATGTTTTGATAACTCCAACATACAGGGAACAAATCCGGTTTCTGCCTGTGTGGTATTTAAAAATGCCAAACCAAGTAAGCAAGATTACCGCCATTTCAACGTAAAAACAGTTGTTGGTCCAGATGATTTTGCTACAATGGAAGAAGTGGTTTACCGACGCTACAAACGAATGTTAGATGAAAATCAATCCTTACCTCAGCTAATAATAATTGACGGAGGAAAAGGTCAATTAAGTTCGGCATTAAAAGCCTTAGAAAAATTAGACCTAAGAGGAAAAATAGCCATTGTAGGAATTGCGAAACGATTAGAGGAAATATTTTTTCCTGGAGACAGTTTACCGATCTACTTAGACAAACGAACCGAAAGTTTAAAAGTAATTCAGTTCATGCGAAATGAAGCCCATCGTTTCGGAATAACACACCATAGAAACAAAAGAAGTAAAACCGCACTCGTTTCAGAATTAACTCAAATTGAAGGAGTTGGACCAAAAACCCAACAAGATTTAATGGTCGCTTTTAAAACCGTGAGTTCCATCAAAGAAAAATCAATAGACGAATTGGAAGCCATTATTGGCAAAGCGAAAGCGAAATTGGTTTGGGGATATTTTAATTAGAATCTCTTCTTGCCAGCATCGCATTTAATGCAAAAGTGGATATCCATTTTTTTTAAAACTCAAAATAGATTACATTTGTATTAAAGTTTATTTAAAACATCATATACAATTATGATTAGAATTACTGTAAATACCCAAAATTCAACAGCAACTCCAAGAATAAATAAATTGAAATTTGAAAAAAAAGCCTTACAAATATTCAATACAGAGATTAAAAAACAAATTGAAATCGCTTCAAGTAAAACATTTAACTCTACTAAAATAATTTTTAAGGAATGCCAATCAAAACAACCATAAAAAGCTGGGTGCATTTGTTTAGGAGAAATCAAATCATTACTATCATTCAATACATTGCCTAATTTATTGGGATATTCTTATTGGATACATTTTAACGGTAAACCAGACAATCTTTCGGCTTGTAAAAGTGTTAAATCTAAACTTTGTTGAACAGTTGGTTGCTTTTTTTCTTCATCTAATTTAGACGTACAAGCAACCAGAAATAATAAAGGGAAAATGTATTTTATCATAGTATAGAAATTGCGTATTCTCTTGCTTCACGGTCACTTTTAACGAAATCGTCGTATTCAGGATGTAGCCTATTTTCACACTGATTCAACGTTTCTTCGTTGATTCTTGCAATATCTAAAAAGCTTATTTTTTCATTTAAGAACGCATCTACTGCTACTTCATTTGCTGCGTTTAAGATACAAGCCGCTGTACCTTCCATTTCCATTGCTTTGTAAGCCAAATCTAAGTTTTTAAATGTTACTTTATCTGCTTTTTCGAAGGTTAACTGAGGGTAATCCATGAAATTGAAACGGGGGAAATCTGTTTTCAAACGATCTGGATAGGTCAATGCAAATTGAATCGGTAATTTCATATCCGGTAAACCCATTTGAGCTTTCATACTTCCGTCTTCAAATTGCACCAATGAATGCACAATCGATTGAGAATGAACGATAACATCAATTTGATCTGCCTTTAAATTAAACAACCATTTTGCCTCAATCACTTCCAATCCTTTGTTCATCATGGTTGCAGAGTCAATCGTTATTTTGGCGCCCATTGCCCAATTTGGATGCTTTAAAGCTTGTGCCAATGTAACTGTTTTCAATTGTTCGGTAGACCAGCCACGGAACGGACCGCCTGATGCTGTAAGGTATATTTTTTCAATTTTATTGTGAAATTCACCCACTAAACACTGAAAAATTGCAGAATGCTCAGAATCAACAGGATAGATATTAACTCCATTTTCTCTTGCTAATTTTGTCACCAACTCACCTGCGCAAACCAACGTTTCTTTGTTCGCTAATGCAATTGTTTTTTTAGCACGAATTGCTGCCAATGTTGGCTTTAAACCTGCATAACCAACCAATGCTGTCAGCACAGTGTGTACTTCATTAAATTCCACCACTTGAGACAAAGCTGCTTCACCAGTATAAACCGTAATATCGTGAGATTCTAATGCACGTTTTACTTTATCATACAAATCTTCTTTTCCAATAACAACTGTATTTGGTTGATATTTAATCGCTTGTTCAATTAACAAGTCAGCATTTGAATAAGCTGTTAAGATTTGTAAATCAAAAATAGCTGGATACGCCTCAATAACTTCTAATGCTTGTGTGCCAATCGAACCTGTAGATCCAAGAATTGCAATGCCTTTTTTTACATTCATACTGTAAAAATAAGGATAATTCTCAATAATATTCTAACATAAAATCTTCATACTCTTCCAATTTTCTTGTTTCGAATAAAATTTTCATGTTGTCTCTTGAAATGAGAATAATTTTTGCTTTTTGTAAATCCAATAAATGCTTACGTGTCGATTTAAAAATACGGATATACTCAGTGGCTTTTAGGTCTGTTTCAAATCCTTCAACAAAAATGACACTTTGATCATCTCCATAAATTTTAGAACTTGTTTTCAATTTATCTCTACTAAAAAATTCACGGTTAAAATCGGATACTTTTGTTTTCTCAGCATTCGACGACACATCTTTGTCTAAAAACACAATTACATAATGAACCACTTTATCGTCATACGCATAAATGGATTTAGAACTCAAATCAATCGGCACATTTAGAGAAATTCCATTTTTAATTATCGCTAATAATTCAAGAGCTCTAATTTCTTCATCCGTTTTTGGATACTCAAGTACTAACTGGTCTAAAACCGGAATCAATTCTTGTTTGTTTTCTTTAGTTTGACCAATACTCATTGCTTTTAACAGCATGTATTTAGCTCGAAAAATATTGTCTTTTTCTGCTGTAATAACTTCGTCTGCTTTTGAAATTACAGGCGCATACAACCCTCTTTTATAGCGGTTTAAAATAGCAAGATACTCTTGTTCAGCTAATGCATCACGTTCTTTTTTCTTGATAAAATAATCAGGATCTCTTAAATAATTGGCATAATCTGAATTAGGGAACATATTTAAAATATATTCTTTTTGAATTTCAGCTTTCGGCTTGTCCGATTCCGCGTATATTCTATACAATTGATACGCAGATAATAAATTAAAATCACTTTCAAATTGTCGCGCTAAAACAGCTGTAAATTGTTGAACCGCCATTTCATTCTCTAAAAGTTGTTCCTTATAAATAACCCCAGCATCATACAAAGAGGAAAGTAACCGAATTTTTGAAATAGCGATAGCTGAATCAGTTAAAGGAACTCTGCTCATTAATAGTTCAACCGTTAACGTGTCTTTTTCCACTTTTGGAATCGAATCATTTTTAGTTGTAGTTGAGTCGTCTTCGTTTGTATCAAAACTTGCATACGATGTCTTTTCACTTCTTCTCCAATTATCCTCGTTGACCCTTACACCCCATAATTTTTTGAACTCATCGAATCCTTCTGAACGAGTTTTAACATTGTTCCAATACCATTTATTTCCGTTGACATCGTTATTTTGAGCAACTAAATTTTGGTTCTTTTGAAGTTCTAACAAACGAATAGCTTGCATTTTTTTTCGTTGTTCCTCGTCCTTTTTAATTTTCTTAATAACATTTTCAACAAAAATAACTCTCTCATTTTCAGGTAATTTAGCAATCATTTGTAAACTATCCTCTAACTGAAATGTTTCAACTGCTTTTACTAAATCTGCTAATTTTACGGCTTTATTCTTAACCCCTTCATAATTAGGATATTGATCTGTAATGGCTGTTACACAAGAATCATAATATTTTTGAGCAAATACATAATTACGTTCGGAAAAACTCAAATTTCCTAATTTTTCATAGGCCAATCCTTTTTGTCGCGTATTGTTTGTGGAATAAAATGCGGAAGATGTTAAGTATTCTTTTGCTTTGGGTTTATTTCCAATTTGAAGTTCCATATCTGCTAAGGCATAATAAATCTGATCCTTGAATTCTGAATTTTTAGGATCTCTTAGCATTCTCATCAACTCTTTTCTCAGCTTTTCATCACCTCCCATAAAAGCCCTTTTAATACGAGCAGAAAAATTCATTTCGTACGGGCAATTATATTTCAAGACTTTAGAATAATGAACTTTAGCTTGTGAATTTTTATAAATTGATTCGTACAATTGTGCTAAAATAAAATGTACTCTCGCTTTATCGATTTGTTTTTTGGCAAATTTGAGTGATTCTTCCAGGTATTTAATAGCATCTTCTTTGTTGTTTTTTTTCAACGCTAAATCTGCTTTTGTTTTCTCTAAATCAAATTTTATTTTTTTAGGGAATTTTGCTTTCTTATTTTTTTTAGTCTTCTTTTCTTTACTCTTTTTCTTAAAGAATCCTTCTGCTTTTTTTTCAGCTTTTGCAATTGCTTCTTCCTCAATTGCTTTGTCCAAATTGGTCAAACTAAAAAGTGCTTCTGTATAATTCCCTAATTCAATATTCGTTTTGGCAACCCATAAATCTGCAATAAAAACAGTTGGGTCATTAGAATAGAATTTTTTTACAAACTCAAAATTTTTCTTAGCCGCATCATAATCTCTTCTATAAAAATCAGCAATTCCAATCGTAATCCAATTTTCATCAATCCATTGATTGTATTCTACTTTTTTCTTGGAAGGTCGATCATTACTCGGCATACTGTGGTTTTGAATCACCTTCGTACATTTAGCAATAGCGGTATCAATCGAAGAATACAATCCTACAACTTCTGTTTTATTTGGCAACGGTTGAATTGGTAGAATCGAATAATAATCTTCTTTCAAAGAAGAATTATACGATGTAATAGAAAGCTTAATTAGCTCATTTGCATTAAAATAACCGTTATAATGCGCAGTCATTCCATGATAGGAACGATTCAATAAATTGTTTTTTTCTGTCGAACAAGAAGGAACGAAGAAAATTGAAATCAACAAGAAGAATATAATTTGAAAACGTTTGATCATTTTTTTACTTACTTACTACTGAACTTCTATTGATAGAACTCCGAAATAACAAATTTATTTTAATTCTTTGACAATCTCAATTAAAAATGAATTTTTTAATTGAGATTCATACGTGCGAACTATTTTTCGCCCCATTATTCAAAATATTCCAGCAAATTAAATCATTTATCTTTTGGGGCGAATACTAATTATACACAAACTAAAATCCTAAAAATCAACAACAAATCCGATAATACCCACTTACAAACGAAAGACATTCGACAGTAAGTAGTTAGTAACCATATAAAAAATTGAAGTCTCCCAACCTTTGCAGTGTCGAAATCAGATAACGACTTCTGATGGGTTACGAAACAACTAAATAATTTAAAAACATCGATTATGAACACGTTAAGAAACAAAGTAAGTTTAATAGGTAGAATTGGTAAAAATCCTGAAATGCAAAAAGTTGGTGGATCTAAAGATTATTCATTGGTGAAAATTTCGTTGGCTACGAATGAGAGCTACAAAGACAAAAATGGGCAATGGCAAGACAATACACAATGGCATAATTTGATTATCTGGGGGAAGACTGCGGAACGAATGACAGAGTTGGTAACGAAAGGACAAGAAGTGATGATTGAAGGGAAAATCGTTAATAAAATGTATGAAAAAGACGGAGAGAAAAAATATTCTACAGAAATTGAAGTGGCTGATTTTTTAATTATCTCTTCAAAAAACAGTGAGAAAACGGAAAGTAAAACAATGAATGTTCAATCAAACTAAAAATAAGAAACTATGAATCATGTAAATTTAATTGGAAAAATGTGCTCAACACCAAGAATTGTTGAGCTTGCAGGAGGAAAGAAAATTGCTCAATTTACGCTTTCGACAAAAGAAACCTATTTGGATGAAAAAGGAAATCCTAAAAGTAGAAGTCAGTGGCATCAATTATCTGCTTGGGGAAGATGGGTGAAAATATTAGAAGAATTAGGATCTGCAGGAATGGGAATGGCAGTTGAGGGGAAATTAATTACCCGATTTTATAAAAACAATGAAGGCGAAAGAAAATACATATCTGAAGTGGAAGTAAATGATTTAGTGATATTATAAATTTGATTATTAATTGAATACATCTAAAAATTAAGCGTATGGATACGGTAAGAAACAACGTGACATTAGTAGGGAATATCGGAATGTCGCCCCAGATTACACAATTTGACAATGGAAATAAAATAGCCCGATTTAGTTTAGCAACCAACAATGTATACGTTTCTAAAGAAGGGAAAGAGCAAAAAGACACACAATGGCACAATGTATTTGCATGGGGAAACATGGCACAATTCATTGAAAACTACGGCCAAAAAGGGAAACCGTTGGCAATTCATGGTAGATTAGTCAACAGAACCTACCTGAATAAAGAAGGGAAGCAACGTAAAGTCACAGAAATAGAAGTGAAACATATAATTGGAATGTGAAAATAAGTATGAAAATTAAAAGGGACTACAACGATTGCCTTTTTATGAGGCAATCGTTTGAACCGATAACGAATTCATTTATTTGAGAATATTTGGTTCGTTAGTAACTAAAAAATCCTTCCACAAAATAGCTTGCTCATCATTCATTACTCGAGGGAATTTATTTTGCGAGCCAGATTTACCGATTGAATCTAAAAATTCATAAAATAAGCTCGGAGAAAAAACAGTAATAGTTGGACTATTCAAATTATGATTACGGCATGTTTTATAATCATCGTTAACAGCGCACAATGCTTCGTCTATTTCTGCAATTAAGACCTCATTATTAACATCATTATTAGAACCAATAAACCAAGAATGATGCAATGCTGATAAATCAGCATAAATTGTGAATTCTGGAATATCAATACTCATTTTAGAACACACAACAGTTATTGCAGAATTAATATTTTCTAACGATAAATGTTCACCAGCTAAACTTAAATACTGTTGAATTCTACCCGTGATTTTAATTTCGTACTTTTCAGTATCAATAAATTTCACTAAATCACCAATCAAATATCTCCACAATCCAGCATTTGTAGAAATTACCATAGCATACTCTACCCCCACAATAACTTCAGCAATGGAATATGCCTTAAATTTATCTTTTACTGATCCATCTTCTGTAAAATAATCACTTGTAAACGGTATAAATTCATAGAAAATTCCGTTTTCTAATAACAATTGCATTCCTTCTTTTTCAGGCGAAGTTTGGTAAGCAAAATAACCTTCACTTGCTAAATAGGTATCAAGAAGAAACACTTTTTTATCTATCACTTTATCTAAACGAGAAGTGTAAGGCTGCATAAAAACCCCTCCATGCATATAGACTTCAAAATTTGGCCAAATATCATGTATAGAATTAAGATTATACCTTTCAACAATTTTTTCAATAAGCATCAAACACCAACTTGGTACACCAGCAACAATTCCTATATCCCAAGAGGGAGCTTTTTCAATAATTTTTTCTAATTTTTTATTCCAATCCGTAATTTTGGTGATGTTATTATTTGGTTTTGTTAATGGATTAAATATGAATGATGTATGCTTTTTTAAAATACCGCTTAAATCACCTTCAAAACGCTTCCCAATTTTTTTTAAATTAGAAGAACCTCCAACAACCAATAATTTAGCATTGTAAAAATCATCCGATAAATCCAATTTATACAACGTAGAAATTTGACTTACACTCGTTTTTTGAAAGGAACGAATCATTTGTTTTGTAACCGGAATTCTCTTGCTCGGTGAACCTGTTGTTCCTGACGATAACGCGTAAAAATTAATTCTACCCGGCCACGTATGATTTTTCTCCCCCTCCATTGATTTGTGAAGCCAATTGGTTAGAAATTCTTCGTAATGAGTTATGGGAACATTTTTTTGATATTCCTTCACTAATTTCTTACTGTACAAAATCGTTTGAAAATTATGTTTATTGCCAAAATTTGTTTCCTGAGCTTTCGCCAATAATTTATAGAGTGCTCGAAGTTGATTGGTATATTTTCTACCTTTTTTAACATTGCGCTTGAAACTAAATTCTGATGATTTCTTAAATAATTTTCCAATTATTGGCATATATTATAATTTAATAAGATAAATCAAATTTGGATATATTTAGACGAAGCAATGTATTCTTAGTGTTAATTTTAGTTTAATTTTAGATAAAAGATGAAAAAATTTAATACACTGATTTTGATAATGACTACATTTGCACCATACACTATCTTAAAAGATAATTTTTTATGGAAACGAAAACATTTATTGTTCCTCATGACTTTACATCAGTTGCTGATAACGCATTAAATCACGCTATTGAAACTGCGAAAACATTAGATGCCCAAATTTTTGTTATGCATGTTGTTCAAAAAGAAAAACAAATTGCAGAAGCAGAAATTAAATTGAAAGCTTTACTTGATTCTATTGGTACAACTGTGAAGTTAATACCACGAGTGAGAGTTGGAAATATTATTGACGATATCGGAGAATTTGCTGCTGAACACCATGCTGAATTAATTTTCATGGGTACTCACGGTGCAAGTGGATGGCAACATGTAACTGGAAGTAACGCATTAAAAGTGGTAACTCATTCAGATGTTCCTTTCATTATAGTTCAATCAAAAGGTGTTAAATCAACTGGTTATGACGATATCGTTGTTCCATTGGATTTAAATAAAGAAACTAAACAAAAATTGGCTATTGTAGCAAATTTAGCAACCTACTTTAAATCAAGAGTTCACGTTATTACTCCGAACGAAACAGATGAGTTTTTACGTAAAAAAGTACAGGCAAATATTCTTTTTGCAAAACGTTTTTTCTCTGAAAGAGGTATTGAAGTAACAACGAAAATAGTTCCAAAAAGCGGTTTCGAAAAAGAAGTTGTGAAACATGCGGTTGTTTTAGAAGCTGATTTAATTGCAATTATGAACCTAAATAGAAACAATATTTTAGGTGGAATTTCTGCGAACTCAGAACAATTTATAATTACAAATGAAGCTCAAATCCCAACTTTGATTATCAATCCAATTGATAGTCCTTACGGTGGAAGTGTTATGTTTGGTGGTGGTTAATTCAAACAAAAAATAAATTATAAAACTCCTTTGATATTTTCAATGGAGTTTTTTTTTAGCCAAGAAATTATACAAATTATATTAAATATAAATAGCCTAACTTTACATACTCAAAAGAAGACTAAAAAATGGATTACAATTTTCAAGATATAGAGCCAAAATGGAGAAAAATTTGGGCGGATAATAAAACGTTCAAAGCAGAAGACAACAGCACTAAACCAAAATATTATGTATTGGATATGTTCCCTTATCCTTCTGGAGCAGGTTTACATGTTGGTCATCCACTCGGCTATATCGCATCTGATATCTATGCACGTTACAAGCGTTTGCAAGGATATAATGTACTTCACCCAATGGGATATGATTCTTTTGGTTTACCTGCCGAACAATATGCAATTCAAACAGGGCAACATCCTGCGATTACAACTGCTGAAAATGTTGATCGATATAGAGATCAATTGGATAAAATAGGATTTTCATTTGATTGGGACAGAGAAGTAAGAACCTCATCTCCAGAGTATTATAAATGGACGCAATGGATTTTTAAACAGTTATTCGATTGTTACTACGATAATAAAACAAACAAAGCTGAACGAATTTCTACTCTAATTGCTGAATTAGAAGCAAATGGAAACAACACTACAGATGCTTGTTCAGATTTTGACACCCTTTTCACAGCCGAAGAATGGAACGGTTTTGATGAGAAACAAAAAGACGAAGTTTTACAAGCATACCGTCTAACATTTTTGGCGGATTCATGGGTAAACTGGTGTCCAGCTTTGGGAACAGTTTTAGCGAATGATGAAATTGTAAACGGGGTTTCTGAACGTGGCGGTCATCCTGTTGAACAAAAATTAATGCGTCAATGGTCGATGCGTATAAAAGCGTATGCTGAACGTTTGTTAACGGGTTTAGAAGGCCTTGATTGGACAGATTCCGTAAAAGACATTCAACGCAACTGGATCGGGAAATCGGTTGGTTCTTCTGTTAAATTCCAAATTGCAGCTTCCAAATTAGAGAATGAAAATGATTTTATCGAAGTGTTCACGACTCGTCCTGATACAATCTTCGGAGTTTCATTCATGGTGTTAGCTCCAGAACATCCTTTGGTAGATCAAATTACTACACCAGAGTTTGCTGATAAAATTGCTGAGTACAAGAAAATCGCTTCTTTAAAATCGGCTCGTGATCGTGAGTCTGATGTGAAAAACATAACGGGTCAAAATACAGGTGCTTTTGCAATTCATCCGTTTACAGGTGAAAAAATTCAAATTTGGATTGGCGATTATGTCTTGGTTTCTTACGGAACTGGAGCTGTAATGTCTGTGCCTTGTGGTGACCAACGTGACTATGATTTCGCGAAACATTTCAACATTGAAATCAAAAATATTTTCGAAAACATTGATATTTCAGAAGCTGCTTATACGGAGAAATCAGGGGTTATAACTAATTCAGATTTCTTGAACGGATTGGATGTGAAAACGGCAATGAAAAAAGCAATTGAAGCTATCGAAGAGAAAGGATTGGGAAAAGGTAAAACAAATTACCGTTTGCGTGATGCCGTTTTCTCAAGACAACGCTATTGGGGAGAACCGTTTCCCGTTTATTACAAAGATGGACTTCCCTATTTAGTACACGATAAACATTTACCGATTACATTGCCAGAAGTAGACAAATATTTACCGACTGAAGACGGTGAACCACCTTTAGCTCGAGCAGAAAAATCGGCTTGGAATCATTTTGAAGGAGACCACATGGAATTCAACACAATGCCAGGTTGGGCAGGAAGTTCTTGGTATTTCTTGCGCTATATGGATCCAAAAAATTCAACTGAATTTGTAAGCAAAGAGAAAGTAGATTATTGGAAAAATGTAGATTTATACATCGGTGGTTCTGAACACGCAACAGGTCATTTATTATACTCCCGTTTCTGGACAAAATTCTTGTACGACCAAGGATTTATTTCATTTGAGGAACCGTTTCAGAAGATGATTAATCAAGGAATGATTTTGGGGAGAAGTAGTTTTGTTTATAGAATAGCAACAGATATTCATTCGATTGACATACATAGTAATACTAAAGAATCAATACCACAACATTTAATTCCAAATATATTTATTTCTAATCAAAAGAGAGAAATAATTTTAAATTTCAAGAAATCCAATAAAACTGATTCAGAGTTAAATGATCAGTATGATAAAGTTCAATTGGAAATAGGAATTCTTCTTTCAAATTTAACAATACAAATTAACCCAGAAGGTCGAGAATATAATGGTAGTATAGAAACACTTCTAGATCAACTAGATATCAATATTTTTCCTCTTCACGTAGACATTTCAATTGTAGACAATGACAAATTAGACATCGAAGCATTCAAAAATTCAAGAGAAGAATACAAAAACGCAATATTCATCTGTGAAGAAAACGGAGATTACATTTGTGGTTCCGAGGTTGAAAAAATGTCTAAATCAAAATACAACGTACAAACTCCAGATGAGTTGGTAGAAAAATTTGGTGCAGATACGTTACGTATGTATGAAATGTTCTTGGGTCCTTTGGAGCAATTCAAACCTTGGGATACAAAAGGAATTACAGGAGTTCATAATTTCTTGCGAAAACTGTGTCGTTTGTTTGAAGCTGAATTAACGACAGAAGCTCCTTCAAAAGAATCTTTAAAAACATTGCATAGAACGATTAAAAAATTAGGCGACGATTTAGAACGCTTCTCTTTCAACACAGGTGTTTCTAATTTCATGATCTGTGTAAATGAATTAACGGAGCAAAAATGCGCGAATAAATCCATCTTACAAGAATTGGTAATTTTGCTTTCACCGTATGCTCCTCACATCACTGAAGAGTTATGGGAAAAATTAGGGAACGAAGCAGGAACGATAAGTTATGCTCAATTTCCAACATTTGATGAAAGCGTATTGGTTGAAGCAAATTTCGAATATCCCGTATCATTCAATGGAAAAATGCGATTTAAGGTCGAATTACCCTTGAGTTTAACTCCTCAGGAAGTTGAGAAAGAAGTAATGAGTAGGGCAGATGCAATCAAATACTTAGAAGGAAAAGATCCTAAAAAAGTGATTGTTGTTCCGGGGAGAATTGTGAATGTAGTGATGTAACTCTTTAAAGTTAGATTTAAGACTTAAAAATTAAGTAAGAATTAGTACATCAAATTACTGAATGTTCCAAAAATACAAATACCATATTCTCCTTCATTTCATCATATTTTTATGGGGATTTACGGGTATTTTAGGAAAATTAATTCACTTGGATTTTTACCATATTGTTTGGAATCGTTTGCTATTTGCTCTGATTGGATTAGGAATCGTTTTTATTTTTTGGAAAAAATCAATAAAAGTCAACTCTTTCAAACAACTTTTAAAATTGATTGGGGTTGGAGTTTTAGTGGCTTTGCATTGGATAACTTTTTATAAATCCATACAACTTTCTACAGCCTCTTTAGGGATTTTATGCTTGTCAACTGTTACCTTACATGTAACTTGGTTAGAACCACTTGTAATGAAGCGGAAATTTTCATGGGTCGAATTCTCACTTGGATTAACCGTAATCGGAGGAATTTACATAGTATCAAGTGACTTTAATTCAACTGATTATGAAGCATTGGCTTATGGTTTAAGTTCAGCAGTATTTGCGGCACTTTTTTCTGTATTCAATGGCTATTTGGTAAAAACAATTCCTTCGACCACCATGACCTTTTATGAGTTGTTAACTGGCTTTATACTACTGAGTGCTATATTATTTACAAAAGGTGAGTTCAATGAAACACTTTTCACAATGACGACTAATGATTTCCTATGGATTCTATTTTTGGGATTGATTTGCACCTCTTTTGCCTTTCTGGTAACCATTGATATTCTTAAAAGATTAGGAGCATTTACAGTTTCGCTAAGCATCAATTTAGAACCTGTATACACGATCATTTTAGCGATATTTATATTGGAAGAAAATAAATTATTAGGTCCAAAATTTTACATTGGAGCTGTACTTATTGTCTTGGTTGTAATTGGCAATTCATTTATTAAAAAGAAAGTATAAACTTTATTCAATCACAAAATAAAATTGCTCAAAAGTTCTAAATTAATCAGAACTTTTAATACCTTTGATAAATTGATGCCGATAATGAATTCAAATAGCCCAATATAATTGCACTATTTTCAAACTAAATCGGAATTACACCGATTAACTTCGGAATATAATAAAAATTCGTTTGGTAAAATATGGAAATAACAGGTATTGGAAAACTCATAAAACTGAAAAGAAAAAATAAAGGCAATATCCCTCTTGTAAAAGCAATTGATCAATTATTAAAAGACTTAGAAGAAGCAGAATGGGCAAACCAAAGTCAAATTATTGAATTACGACCTGATGCAGATTTAGTATATGAAGGATTTTATTTCTTTGACATTCATATTCATAGAACGTTTATTTGTGTTGAATTTGAAGATGGAGAAGCAATAATTGTTTGGTGTGGCACTCATGATGAATATGAGACAACATTTAAAAACAATAAGAATACAATACGAAAGTGGTTGAAAAATAATGAATGGATTTAACTAAAACTGAAAAGATGAGAACACAGCTAGACTTAAAACAATTACTCAAAAAAGGGTATATATCTGATGAAGTTGAATTAGAAAGAGCTTTGATTCTAGATAGAAAATTACGACTATTAAATGATGAAAAACCTGATATAAAAGAACTTAGAAAAACACTTCGCACTATTATTAAAAGTTATGAAAAAATAAATTGGAAAGATGAAAATAAGATAACTGATGAAAAAATAAAAGAAAGTGATTATGCAGAATTTATTGCTGAACATGAAAGAATATTTCTATTTACTAGAAAAGATACTATAAAAAAAAGGTTAGTAGAACAGGGCCTGAATCAACAAGAATTAGGAATGATTTTAGGTCATAATAAGTCCTATATTTCTGAACTTATGAATGGAATTCATCCATTCAACAATAAGGATTTAATAATAATTCATAGATTATTTGACATAAAACTAGAACTATTAATTCCTACAATAATTCCTCAAATTGATAGAAGTAGAATTAAGCTTTCAATTTCAAAAATTAAAATCAAGAACGAAAAATCAAGACTAAAGCTACAAAAAGTTGATTTAATAATGAGTTCTCCAGGTTTTATTTAAACTCGTATTCAAATAATTCAATAGAAAATAATTTGGTTTCATCGGAAGAATTTTCCTTTCTATGAATGATGCGTATTGGTTCGTCTTTCTTGTTGTATTGAATTTCGGAAACATTGCGCATTACGAATAAATCTTCACTAAAAGTAGAATCAATATAACCTGTACAAATTCCAGCTTTAGAATATAAAAAATCACGTTTATGATTGAATGGATATTCTTTTCTTATCCAATATTTAATTACTTTTTTGTGCTTCTTTTGATACGTGTATAAACGTATATTTTTCTCGTTAACCTTGTTAGATACTTGGTATTTTTTTAAGGGATGCTTTGGCGTTCCTAAAACGATGACATCTTTAGGATTAGGTGCTAACAAGGAATCAATCGACAATACTCCCCAAAATTTCTTTATTGGCGCATAAAATAAATAATCTCCCGTCTCCATATCTTGATACACCAAACATTTGTTAAAGTTTTTTCGTTTGACATGAATTCTAAAATCTAATTCTCTCACTTCTGGATCAAGAGATTCAACATCTTCGAATGGTTTAGAAGTTTTAGACACGAATACATTTTGAGTAACGGACGCAAATCCAAAAAAACCTTTAACTCCTGAGTAACTAAATAATACAGACCCAATCTCCCTGTCATCATAATAATTATGAACATTCAATTGAATCAAACTTCCCTTTGCATTAAAACTAAACTCTCTAATTTCACGAGGCACAGTACTTGAAAAATCCGCAGATTTACCATCGTCATCCTTATTTTTAGGAAATGATTTCCGTATAATCTTTTTAATTCCATGGGCTTTTACAATCGAATCATTGAACCAAGTTGGAAATGAAACATCATTTTCATCATCGGTTAACAACGTGTTTAAATTCAATAAAGAAGGAGGATATTCTTTCTTTTCTTTTAAAAGAGAGTCGTCATTATCACCACCACACGAAGCAGTAATTAAAAGTATCAGGATGAAAATAAATCTATTTTTAATCATTGGAGTAAATATAAGTAGTTTCCTTTAAATCACTAAGAATTCTAAAAATTATTTGGGTAATTCCAAACACATTTATAAAATTACTTAACCACCCAATTTCTATTTTTCAACACCCTTTGAAAAGTCACCAACTCATTTACATCTGTGATTGTAGTGTAAATGGATGGAAAATATACTTCGGAATACGTTGTTTTTGGAGTGATTTCAGCCTTTAAATTAAAAGGGAAACGTATTTCTGGAACTGCTACTTTTTCCTCCACTTGATGTAAAAATAAACGAAGTAAATTAATGGATTCATTGTCACTCATTTTAAAATCTTTAGAAGCTACCGAAGTAACAAAATCGATCGATTTTTTGGCGCGTGTTAACAATACATTCAAACGCTTAGATCCTGACTTTTGATTGAGAGGCCCAAATCTCATTTGGAACTCGCCTCCCCTATTTTTTGCATACCCCAAACTAATAATTAATCGGTCGCATTCTTCCCCTTGAACGTGTTCCAATGTTTTAAAAAACAAGTCTCCTTTCTCCATTTTATCAGAAATAATTGACTGAATAGACGTGGGTAATTGTTCTAAAATACACTGTAATTGACTTTCAGAAAATGCAACAATACCAATAGAATCATTACTATCGAGGGATTTTGTTAGTAGTTGAACAACGCGAATAGCTTCTTCTTCGTTCGTTCTATTTTCAAAAATTCCCTGTTCACAATGATGGATACGAATTGGGTTTTCAAACGAAGTTCCAGATGGATAAGCAATTAATGAATTTTGATAAAAATGGGTATTCGAAAACTCTATTAATCCTGGATGAACACTTCGGTAATGGTGTTTCAAATAGGTGTTTTTCCAATAAAAACCTGCTTGATGTAATAGATCTACACATTCAGAATTTCCAACTTTAAAATAACTCGTTGGACTCATTTGTTGTTCGTCTCCAGCAACTATAATTCTCTTTCCTCTGTGCAAACAACCCAAAGCATGAGGCAAAGGAATTTGACTTGCTTCGTCAAAAATAGTGTACTCAAAAAAGTGCTTTTCTAAAGGGAGACAACGTGCAATTTGGGAAGGATTACTCAACCAAATTGGCTTCAATAAATCAATCCAATGAAGGGCCGCTGATTGCAATAATTCTCGAATAGATGGGTGGCATTTAGACTTTGAAAATTCTTTAACTAAAAGTGATTTCCCTTTCTTCAATTGCTGTTTAAAGAGTTTTTGTTGTGCATTCAACTTTTGAGATGGTGTTCGCAACAATTGATGATATGCTTGAAAATTAGTGTGTATTTTAGATTCAATTTGACGAGCAAATAAAACACTTTCAAGCTTTTGTTCCTTACAAATTTCGTCAACTTTTAAAGAGATAGTTGAAGGCTCAAATTTTGCCATTTCAGGAAATACAGCTTCAAATCTTACCCAATTACTTTTGAAAACTATTTGTTCATATTCTGTGAAAGTATCCACTACGCCAACTAAACGATAACTAATATGTTGAAGTCGAGCAATTGAGTGATGAAACCGAATAAGGGATTCAAAATGAGTTTCGATTGAACTAAAAACGGTCGTAATTAAAGCAGTAGCTCTGAGATTAAAATACGTTTTTAAGACCGAATGAAACTGATTCAATAGTGAATGATATTCACACAGTTTACTTCTTGAAGCGGCAGCAATAGACGAATAAATTTCCCATCCTTTTTGATCAATTTGAAGTAGGTACGACTCAATAATTAAACACTCTGTAGCGGGATTTTTTACCCCAATTTCACTAAATTCAAATTTAATTTGAAGCTCCTTCTTTTGATTTTCTAAAACGATTAACCAATTCTTTAAAGCTGAAATTGGTTCTACAAACGATGATTTTACTAATTGTGAAATTCGATTTTTTGCCTTTCTTTTTTTGAAATAAGACGTTGTATTGAGCGCTTCTAATAACTGTATCGTTTCATTTTCTGATGGCTCAATTTTCCAATTATTTCGTTCGTCCATTAGAGCTTCGCTTTCCTTTTGAATAAGCGAGAATCTCTTTTTTAAAGCACTGAATTTCTTTCTTTCCTTTGATGCAGGTTGTAGAAGATTGTGATAAGACTTAAATGATTCATTTTCAATTACTTGGCAAATAGCCGCTTGTTTCATTGAAAACACAAGATCTTCAAGTGTTTCAATTTTAAAATGAACAGATAATTGTAACAGTATCTTCTTCCATCCAACCATTTTAATATCAAATGTTTGGAAGATATCACTTTTTAATACTTCAAAAGGAACAAACTGAATGACCTTGTCCAAATTTGAAGAATAAATTGTCGAAATTGTTTCTCTGTCCTTAAGCCATTCCAACATAGAAGGAGCTTCACTTAAAAAGCGTGTATTAGAAAAATTGACTGCTGCTGTATGAGATTTAAATTCGTCAAAACTAATTCCACCGATCAATTCTTTCTTTGATAATAGATCTAATTGATTTTGAAGCTGTTGCAAATAATGTTCTGAAAGTCTTAAATTAACCGTTTTATTTTCGACAGCATTCATTTCAATTCTATCCCATACTTTTTTTAACGATTGAATAAAATCAGTTGAATTGGTTTCAGAAGTTGTTATAAATGTGAAATCGTCTAATTGAAATTGGCTTAATTTATTCTGTAACACTTCTAAGGCTCCTCTTTTTTCTGAAACTACAAGTGCTTTCGAGCTACTTATTAAAATCTTCCCAATTAAATTGGAAAGCACCTGTGATTTCCCTGTCCCCGGTGGACCTTGAATAACACAATTAGAGGTAGAAACGACATCAAAAACATTTAATTGGTCATTATCTGCTGGGAATAAACAATCTTTAACCAGTGCAGCAGCAAAAGATGCTGAATGCTCTTCATTTCCTAAAATTTGGCAAACATTTTCACTAAGACTCTCCACTTCTACTAATCCTTCGAGGTCTTTTACAATGTGGTATCGATGATGATGAAAATTGCCAATTAACTGTTTATTTTGAAATATAAAGGGAATTTCAGTGGATTTTAACCAGTCATTCACGACCAAACTCGTCGATAAATTAAATTCAAAATCTGGTATTTTTAATTCAAAATTATCCCATAAATAACTCACTAAAAATGGGTTAATAAAAGCGTCTTCTAAAATCAACTCGAAGTCTACCGTGTTTTTTATCTTAGAAATTGTAAAAACTAAAGGAACAACAACAAGAGGTGTTTTAACGGCAGTTGATTTGATATTCCATTCAGCAATTCCACTGGTCAAACACAACGAATTAACCCCAGTTTCCTTTTGAAATTGATTGGATTTTTTTAAAATAGAAATCAGACAATTATCTAAAGGGAGGGAAAAACAAAACTCTTTAATTGGAGTTTCAATCGAAAAAATATTGCGATTAGTAGCATCAACCAATACGTCATTCATACTCAATTGACGAATGTCAAGAATTGCATTTTTAATCGTATCAATAACAGTCATCTCCACTAAAATACTAAGATTATTCAATAACAAAAATAGCGCTATTGAAATACAAAACGAAGATAATAGTTTTTAGGTAAGAATTACAACCCTTTTTCTTCTGATTTTACTTTTGATTTTACTTCAGAAATCTGGAATTTTCTATCAGAAATATGAATCATTGAAAATTCTAATCCTCTATTTGAATACGCTCTTAAATAACTTGTTGACACACAATAACTGGCTCTTAAAGTAGTGCTTTTTACTTTCATTCCTACTTGAAAAACAAGTGCTTTTTTATGTATCCAACTCAATCCAACTATTGGTTCATAGTTTTCTTTTAATTTATAATTCAACAAAGCTCCCATATTAAATTCATTCGATTTATATTGATTCATGAACAAAAACTGAGGGGTCAATTTTATCTTATCATTGACTGTATAAATTGCACTTGCATGAAAATTCGTTCTCATTGCAACAGAATTTGAAAGTAGATTTGTTGGGTCTGGTCTTCCAATATGGTAAATTGACAAACCAGACATAGCAACCATCCTATTGTTCATCAATTTAGCGCGATAATATATCCCAAAATTGTAATCTAATTTAAAATAACTTAATTGAGAAAAAGATTCACCTGTAGCAATTGAATTATCAAATCCTGTTGCAGAAGTTGGGGAATATTGGGACGCGTAGGTAAAACTTTCAGTATTAATACTGTTATTCAATAATCCAGCTTGCAATCCAACAGCTAAGTTGTGCTTGTTATTATCCGCCTTTTCAGAAATGATTTTATAGGAACCAGAAAGCAACAGATTGAACGAATTAAATGCTCCGCCAACACTTCTATTATTTCCAATAAATTGTCCAATTGAAAGCCGTTCTGTCATTGGCACATCCACACCAACAGCAATCGTATTGAACGATCCGCTCGTGTTAGAATACTGCGCAGATTGATCTCTATAATTAGCCGTGAACAAAACCCCTTTATGATTTGAAATTCTTTCACCTGTCAAGGCAGGATTCAAATACAATGGATTCGCATCAAATTGTGACAAATGAAAATCTTGAGATAAACTCAAAAATAAATTAAATACTGCGACTATAGATAAATAAATGTATGTTTTCATTCGTAAAAATTATTTTTTTATTTTGTTAAATTGATTACTCCAAATAGATTTATATCTTTCTCATCATCTGTTTTCCCAACGACAACATAGTTATAAGAACCAATAGGTTGAAGCATCCCTTTATTGTATCCATCCCATCCTAAATCCTGAGAATTACTTTCAAAAATTAAATTTCCCCATTGATTAAAAATCTTCAAATTAAGCTCTTTACATGGCCCACCCAATAATTTGAATACATCATTTTTTCCATCTCCATTCGGTGAAAAAGCAGAAGGAAATGCTATTTTTTTAGAACCCAAAATACGAATAGTGTCACAGATTTTGTTGGAACAAAATTTAGAAGAGGATGCTGTCAAACAAATTTCATAATCACCAGAATCAGCATAAATATGATCAGGTGAAAATTGAGATGTATAATTATCATCCCCAAAATCCCAATAATAATCCACAGCACCGTTTGACATATTTGCAAAAGAAATACTCGCTGAAGGAATGAAAGGAGTTGTTGTAGAAATGACAAACGAAGATGTTGGTGGTGTTTTTAAAGTAATATAATCCGATTTTATAAGAGAATCTGAACAACCTTGAGGAGAAGTAACTAAGTATTTTACAGTAAACGAATTAACGCCAGAATAAACATGTGAAATATCTTGACCTAAAAGGAAAGAATCATCTCCAAAATTCCATTTATAAATTGAACTATCTGGTGCGACACTTAAATTTTTAAATTCAATAGTTGCAGGAGCACAACCCGATAAAAGATCTGCACTAAAATTCACTTTTGGACGAGCATCAATACTAACTTCCTTAGAAAAAGAATTACTACATCCTAAATTAGAAATTGCTGTAATAGTAACCGTGTATTTACCTGGAATTGAATAAACAAAAGAAGGATTTTGAGTTGTACTTGAATTCCCGTTTCCAAAATTCCAATTCCAAGAGGTGATTGTTCCACTAGAAATAGTAGAAACATCCGTAAATTCTGTTGAAGATTTAGCGCATGGATTAACAAAATTAAAATTTGAAGAAATAGCACTTAAAACACTAATATAATCCGTTTTTATTAAAGAATCGCTACAACCTCCAGGTGCAATAACCACCTCTTTAACAGTGAAAACACCATTTGAAACATAAGAGTGAAAAGGATTTTGAAGTGATGAAGAAGTAGCATCACCAAATGACCATTTATAACTTGATCCAATTGCCGTTGAAGAAAGGTCAGTAAATGTTGAATTTAAAGGGGTACATCCTGAAAGATTTGTAGTAGTAAATTGAACAAATGGTTTAGCATTGATAATAACCGTTTTAGTAATTGTACTTGAACAACCTAAATTTGAAGTACATTTTAAAGTAACCAAATAGCTTCCTGATGTTGGATAAACATGCGTAGGATGTTGTAAATTAGATGTTATATTATCGCCAAAAGACCACTCCCAAGAATTAATTGTATTGGTAAGAATAGTTGAAATGTTTGTGAAAGATATCACTGAATTGACACATCCTTTGGAAGATGTAAAATCAGTAATAGGTGAATTTAATATCTCGATGAAACCAATTTTAATTAATGAATCTTTACAACCTCCAGGAGAAGTAACTACTTCTTTCACAGTATATGACCTACTCGCTAAATAAGAATGATCTGGATTTTTTAATGAAGAAATAATGTAATCTCCAAAATCCCACAAATAAGTAGAACCCTCATCTGCAGTTGACATATCTGTAAAACTAACCAATAAAGGAGAACAACCGCTAAACTGATTCGCATCGAATCCAACTATAGGTTTATCATTGATAATAACTGTTTTAGAAATATTACTTTCATATCCTTGACTACTACTCACGATTAATGTAACAGTATATGTGCCAACAGTTTGAAAAATATGGGTAGGATTTTGTAGGAGTGAAGTAGGGGTGTTATCTCCAAAATCCCACAACCAAGAAGTAATCGTACCAGACTGATAAACGGAAGTATTCGTAAACTTAATTGAAGATCCACTACACTTATTATTAGAAGATGTAAAATTTGCAATTGGTTTATCAATTGCGATTGACATGGTACGTTTATTAGAGCATCCAAATGAGTTATTGGAAGTTAACGAAACAGAAAAACTACCTCCAGCATCATAACGATGTTTAGGGTCTTGAAGTGTACTTGTTGACAAATCGCCAAAATCCCATAGAAAAGTTAAATTTGAATTACCTCCAAGCAGTATATTCGAGAAAATCATCGAATCTATTGCATAATCATAATTATATAAAAAGTCAGAATATGGCGAAGGTTGAACAACTATGTTTTTACGAATAGTATCAATACATCCACTTTGAGTTTTAGTAACCAATGATATTACATAATTACCTGAATCAGAATAAGTTGCGGAAACGTTTTGAGTACTAGCTGAAGTGCCGTTACCAAAATCCCACTCATAAGTTTGAATTGGTCTTCCAGAAGATGTAGATGGGTAATTTAAAGGGATGGAAGTAGAAGAACAAAGAAGTCCAGGAGCTAAATTAGAACTAGCAGAACTTGACAATGGTTGAGAAAAAACCGCACGTGCAAAAGTATCATTCAATATTAAACCTACATTAAAAAAATCTGAAGCTATTACCTGAGTACAAGGAGTTGCTAACCGAAATCTAATATAAACCAATGGAGTATTTACAGGCACATTATAAAAACTAGATATACCTGGAGTAGTATTTCTTAAGTAAGAATCATTTGGGTTGAAATAAGATAATGGATCTAACTGAGCAACAATTTTAGTAGTTGAAACATAAGTTAATTTAGATTGATTGAACTGCATTTGAAAGTCAAAACCAGAAATAGGATTTACAGCTTTTGAATATATAGGTAGATCTATGAAAGAAACACCATTTATAACAGAAAGAACAGCATTTTTCAAATCAAAAATAAGTGTATCTGAGCTAAAAGGGACTGTTGGAGGCGGAGTCATTAACACATTATTTTTTAGCGTATTTTCTCCAAAAGAAAAAGCATTAAAAGAACTAATAAGGGCAACTATAAATATGAATAATTTCATTGTATATATATATTAAAATATGTTATCAGTAGTATTTTAAACACAAAATTAAACCTTTAATACCAACACAAATTAAACTCCATGTTATTATAAAATTAAGATTTGATGAATTTAAAATAGCAAAAATGATTAAAATAAAAAAGGCCGTAATCAGAAGATTACGGCCTTAATTGTTCAATTAATGTAGATTATTTATTTACAACAATTCTTTCAACTGTGTTGAAGTTTTCGTTGTACACTTTAACAATATACATACCATTAGAAAAATCAGAAACGTTAATTTCAGTTTTAACTTGTGCATTTAAACTTGTTGTAAACATAACTTGTTTACCAGTTAAGTCAGTGATTTCAACTGTAGAATTTTCAGCAGCAACAACATTTAAAATACCTGTAGTTGGATTAGGGAAAATTTGTACAGAATTATCATTCGCTTTAATAGAAGATAAACCTAAAGTAGCAGTTTTTAATTCAACATTTGCAGTTTTACCATTTAATAATGCTCTATAAGATAAGAAATCATTTTCATTGATTGAACCATTTACTAAATCAAAACGTAAAGATGCAACTGAAGCACTCATATCATAGAAATAAATATTATCTCCACCACCTCTTAAAACTTTGTCAGATAGAGTGAAATTTGCGATAGGGTTTGAATTAACCGCAGTTTCAATAATAGAATTAAAAGATACATTTTTCTCATTTAATGTTAACTCAAAATCAAAAGAGTTAACTGGAGTAGATGAAATCAACATCATAGGTACGTCAACAGTTGTTCCGTTAACGATTGCATTTGTGAAATCAAATACCAATCTATCTCCTGAAGCAACACTGCTTTTTAATAAAGGATCAACAGAAGAACCAATGTTACCATTAACATCTCCTAACATAATACCTTTGTATACTTGTTCAATAGATGCAGGACAGTTGTTGTAATCAGAAACTGTAGCAGCTAAAGTAAAAGGAGTAGTTGGAACTCTAAGTTTAGAGAAACCAATACCATCATTCAAAGGATATGTAGTTGAGATTTGGTAAGCTGGATTATTTTGAACTCTTGCAGAATCAACAAACAACCAATCTTTAGAAGCTTCACCGTTTGAAACACCTGCATTAGAATAATTCCAAGCTTGTCTAAATTCTGGTAAAATTAATACTGAGCGTTGTTTAATTTGAGAATAATCTCCAGAACTTATAACACCATCCATATTAACGTCCATTGCAATCATCTGGTAAACATTTGGAGTAAATCCAGGTACAGAAAATATTACATTACTAGAAAGTACAGCATCCGCTTGATTCAACGTTGAAAATAAACTAGTAGAAGGAGCAATATCTTTTTTAATTGCAATTTCTAAACCATTTCTCAAATCATAAGTGAAAGAACCATTTACATTTGGATTAACAGCGATATTGTTTGCGTTTAATGTTCCAGAAGTAGCACCATAGATATTTGTAATTAAGTTAGCATTTGGTGCAGCAGCATCGTATTGAATCGCTGAGTTATTATCCCAATTTCTTAATTTACCTACGAAGAAGTAATTTTTGTGAGTAATTGCTTTACCAGTAGATACTGCTTGAGTAGAAACCCCTGTGATATAACTTTCTTGTAAAGAAGAGATAGAGATAGAAGTAGTATCAACAGATGCAAAGTTTGCTGTTTTAGCAAATTCAACAGTAAAGATATTACCAACACCATTAAATTTAGCACTTATTGGTGCAGTTGTATTAAAACTTAAACTAATTGTCATTTTACCATTAACTGCGTCAATAACATTAGCTGACTCAACATAAGAAGAGTTGATTAAGTTATTTAAAACTGTAATGTTTCCTGTTGGAGTAACTTTTGTATTGTCATAGTTTAATACTAAATCATAACCAATTACATTATCAACTGGGTTTGTTACTGCTGCAGCAACTGGGATGTTGAATAAAGCATCATTACATTTTTGATCAACTGTAACAACTTCGTATGGCAATGCATTTGGATCAGCAATGTTTAAAGATAAAACAGAAGATGTTGTAACAGCACCTTTGTTATCTGTAGATTTAACTGTAATGTTTGCTAAACCTGGTGTACTTGTCCAATCGAAAGAATAAGGAGCAGTAGCATCAGAACCAACAACAACATTGTTTACTAAGAAATCAACTCCAGTAATTGTTCCATCAGCATCTGTTGCTGAAGCAGTAATAGAAACAACGTTTGGAGCAATAAAAGTAGCAGCAGCTGTTGGTGAAGTAATAGCAGCTGTTGGTGGGTTGTTAGCAGCAACTAAAATATTAGCATTTGCAGTAGTTGTAGTTAAACCTAAATTATCAGTAGCAGTAGCTTTGATAGTGTGAGCACCAACTGTAGCTGTCCAATCATTTGTAAATGGAGCAGTAGCATCAACACCTACAGAAACATTGTCAACAAAGAATTCAACTTGAGAAACTGAACCATCAATATCAGCAGCAGTTGCTGAGATTGCAACAACATCCGCAACAATTGCGTTTGCAGCAGCAGAAACAGAAACTGTTGGCGCTTGGTTATTAGCAACAGAAATAGAAACACTAGATGAAGTAGTTGCGTCACCTATGTTGTCTGTAGAAACAGCTGTAATAGCATGAGAACCTACAACAGCAGTATAAGGTACTGAATAAGGAGCAGAAGCATCAACACCTACTGAAATACCATTAACAAAAAATTCAACTTGAGAAACTGATCCAGAAGCATCAGGATCTGTAGAATTTGCTGTTAAATTTAAAGATGTTCCTGTAATAATATTTGCACCATTTGAAGGAGCAGTAATACTTACAACTGGTGGTGTATTTGGAGCAAAAACCATAGATGGAATTGTTCTCTCATTACCTACCGGATTTGAAACAACATATTGTTGAGAAACTCCTGGTACTGGTGTTCCAATTTGAATATTGAACTCAAATCTAAAAACTCCATCCGTAGTAAACTGACCTAACAAAAGTCTATTTTCAGCAGTTGGTCCAACAGCCCCCATTAATGCAGCAATTGCATGGTCATTTAAAGAGAATGAACTTCCAGTTTGACTTGTTGCGTCAAAAAAATCCAATTCATTAGCAAAACCTACAAATGTAACAGCTTCTGGAGAACCAGCAATATTACCATCTTGTGTTTTTAGTCCAAGTCCAATTGCAGCAGGTGTGTTATTTAATATCGCTGACAAACTTAAAAGGTTGGCTAAACCATCATCTTCAGGTTTTAACACACCAAATTGACCAGCAGCAGAAGCACCTACAGAGAACCATGAATCTAAGGCAACTGTGTTATTTTTTAATTGTGAACTTACAATTGCATTTGCTGTTGTTGCTCCTCTATCTTCATTGTTAAAGAAAGATGTTGTAGTTGACACTTTAAAAGCGTGATTAACATCACCGTATAATGCTTGAAATCTATATCCTGGTAACATATCAGCATACACTCTGTAAGTTACAGAACCTACAGGTAATGTTCCTACTGAAGCAGCAGCATCAGCAGCATTTGAAACATAATACTTCTCTACTATGATTTGTTCCAAACCGTTTTGAGCTTGTGCGACTGTGCCAAATAAGGCAAGACCCAAACCTAATAATAAATACTTTTTTTTCATTTTCTTGTTTGTTAATTGATTGTTAGTTAATTGTTTATAAAACACAAAGTTCCTTAGCCAAATGTCTATTATCAGTTTTTATTACTCTACTACTAGTGATGTTTTGAATTCTAAAATTCACTTTAATATCATCTAGTCTAAATCTGAAATACGAAATCGAACTAAGGAACTTTACCTTTATCTTATATTAAATTCTAGTTACAACTTGTCCCTAAAGATCCTGATAATTGTAAGAAGTCAGATACGTTAGTTGTACCATCACCATTGATGTCTGTTGGACAAGAAACTAAACCTTTTGTAGTGTTTAACACTTGAGAATATGACCAATCAGATAACCAGTTGTTTTTTGGGTCTGAAGAGAAAGCACCTCTATAAGCAGCAGCTCTGAAAAAACCATCAACAGGAGCAGTAGGACAACCAGCAGTAGATAAAGCAGGATTTGGTACTACATCATTTTTAACTGAAAATACATTCGTTGCATTATTCACTGTGAAAGTATAAGAAAATCCAGGTAACGTATTTCCAGCAACAACTGTGTTTAAATCTGTTGTAGTGAATTTAGTTAAATCAGCTCCAACTAAAGCAGTTCCACCAGAAGTTTTAGAACCATCAAAAGTAGCAGGATTAGTTGTTCCAACAAATGTGTTACATTTTACTTGTAAAGAACCATTGATCCAGTTATCATAAGCTTCAACACCACCAACTCTTGAACCTAATGCTTTTTGCATGTTAAATCCATTTCTAAAGTTAGCAAATACTGAATTGTAAAATTCACCTTCAGTTGCTTCTTTAGCCATAATAGCAGCTAAAGCACCATTATCAACGTTACCAATAGCTTTATCATTCCCAATTAAAGTAACATTGTAAAAAACAGGATGAGATTTTGGTAAATTATTTGATTTATTATCATCAGAATCAGCTTCAAAACCACTATCAGAATCAGCTGATGCAGTAATGTCTGTTTTCATTCCAAATAAAAATTGACCTTTACCAGTCCAACCTAAATCGTAATCATACATGTCATCATTTCCAAATAAAACAGAAATGTATTTCAAGTTAACAGTACCACCAAATAATTCGATGTTATCATCTGCACAAGAGACGATTTCAATGTGCTCAATAGTAGTACCTCTACCAACTGAACCTAAAGTTAAACCATTGATTTCAGCTCCTACGGCTAAAATTGCTCCTGAATGACGAATAGATACATATTTCATGATACCTGAATTGTCATTGTCATCAAAAGAACCTGAGTTCAAATCAACACCGTATTGATTTTGTGTGTCTGCTGTAGCAAAACCTTCAATTATACCTAAACCATTAGCAACTGCCAATTTACCTGAACCACCTGGCACGTATGGTCCATTATTCGCTAATGTTAAGTTGTTTGTAGCTTTTCCTAAAAGCACAACACCCCCCCATTTACCTTTATTTTCAATGCCATAAGTTCCATTAACTGGATCTGCTTCAGCAGTAAAAACAATTTGGCAATCAGATTCACCTGATGCGTTTATTTTCCCTCCTCTTTCAATAACCAATGCTGTTGCATCAGATGGAAGAGGAGTTTCTCTTCCTTTTAATACAGTACCTGGAGCAATATTTAAAACTTGACCAGCAGGAATGTATATTTTTTTATCAATGATGTACATTTTATCACAAGTAAGTGTAGCACCTGTCATCAACTCTCCACCATTAATACCTGCAATTGCAGTATAACCAGGCAAAGAAGATAATTCTACAATTGTTCTAGAAGCAACTGCCGGACAACCACAAGCTGCACCTAAATTTGATTGCGCAAAACTTGGCGCAATTGCTGCAACAGCCATAGCTGCTGTAGCAACTAATTTCGAAATTTGTTTGTTTGTTTTCATTTTCTACTATTTTAATGTTTTTTGCTGAGCATAACTCTTACACTCATTCTGCGATACAAATATCGGGAGGTTTGACTAGAAGGCTGTAAACGTTATGTTATCAAAAAAATATGTTTAATGGTGGTTTATATTTCGATTATACTATCAAAAAGCTGCCAATGTTAACAAGGCTTAATATTAAATTAACGACATAAGAATTCGCACAAAAAAAGCCATCTCTGGTTAAGATAGCTTCATAAATTTAAAGAAAATTAGAGTCTTATAAATGGACAAAAAATCCAAAAGTAGGAGCTAAACTATATAAATATTTCTTAACGGGGGTTTTATTACTAATTGATTGAAGTGATTGTTTATACAAACATTCCATTTTAAAATACCATTTATCGGTAAGTTGCACATCAAAACCAAGTCCGGCTTGCGCTGCAATATTTATAGTTGAAAGTGTTGAATTGTCAACAATACGAATATCATTAGAACTACTTCCTAACTTTGTAACAATCACATGGTTTATAAAAACAGATGGAGAAATACCAAGTGACGAATATAATTTAATTTTTTTATCAACGAAATAATAATTTATACGAATAGGAATATCTAAATAATAATAATGATTTGTATAATTATTTAGAGAAGGAACTAATTCTTTTTTGGTTTTATCCCCTTTATCAGAAAAGGCAACACCTAAAGAAAGAGAAAATTTAGAATTAAAATCATAACTACCTGAAACACCAAGTGTATATCCCACTTTTGAAAATTCCAATGAATCATATCCATCTACAATCCATTGATTGGAAGCATCTGAGGTTAAAAATCGATAACTGTAATCAGGTGAACCCGTAAATCCAAAATCAAATTTTGAAAAACGAGACGCATCTTCTTCTTGTGCTGCAAGTGCAAACGGAAGTAGAACTAAAAATATATAAGCTAATTTTTTCATTGTTTAATCTTTTACGCATCTAATACTAAAACCATATTGTTTATAAGTAAAATGTCTGAAAATAGTTCTCATTTTACTATCTATATTTCTATAATATACTTGCTCCTTATTTGTTGAAGACGTCCACCAAAAAGCACTATTACTAGATGCCTGAAATTTTCCGTCAAACACTCTGCAACCACCTGGAAGAGCAGTAAATCCGGAACTATTACTTCCAAAATGTTCAGGTAAAGACCAGCCGACAGAAGATTTAATAATTAATTTTTCAGCTTCAGTTGTACCTCTCCAAGCAGTATTATTTGATTCAGAAACAGACATACCTAGTTCTACTTCTAATTTTTTCCAATCATCGTCCGTTGGAACATGCCAACCTTTTGGTGCAATATTTCGAGTATCACTTACAGTAAACCAATTGTATAATAAACCAAATCTTTCATCCTTAATACAAAAAGCAGCAGAATCTAGTTGCGCCCAAATGGAATCATTTTCTAATGATACAATTTTTCTAACCTTAGTTCCATCATTATACGAAGTAACTTTTAAGTTTTCTGTCATCCACCATTGACTACCAATCTTAACAGTCGCATAAATATTCCCATCAACATCTGTGATAGTTCCTGTAGTTTCTGAAACAACTTTATTTTCTTTCTTTTCACAAGAAAGAAGAAAGAAAATAAATAGTGGAATTAGTGCTCTATAAATTAATTTTAACTTCTTCATTTTAATAAATACTTAGAATTATTTTTTAATAAATGTTTTACTATCAATTGAGTCTCCTACCGTAACTCGGATATGATACATCCCTTCGTTTAAGCTAGATAAATCTACTTCTTCATTAACAATTCTATCGTGAAGTCCTAAAATTTTGGAAAGAACAATTACACCGAAAGAATTAAAAATTGCATATTCAATAAGTTTAACTTCTCCAGAAACAACATTTAAAAAAACATTATTTTCTGTTGGGTTGGGATGAATTGTAAATTCTGAAGAAGATTCTAGAATAGAGGGGCATACAATTGAAATATCTCTTCCATTACAAGAACCTGGGTAGCAACATAAATTTTTGATCATAAAATTAGATTTCGGGTCAAAATTACAAGCCATAGTATCTGTGCAGCCAAAAACAATTGCAGTTTTACATGCCCCTTCTAATGAGCAAGCATATTTTGAACTATATTCCATAAAATTTGCATCTTGACATCCACAAGAAAGAGGATATTTTAGGAATGGGCTATACTTTTCACCAACAATTAAGACGCTATCATTGGCAACATATTTAATTTTTTGCAAAAACCCATCAAGTTCTTGTTCAATTTCTAAATTAAGTTCAAAACTTAACTCCCCTTTAGTAGTTATTTGCCCAATTAATATCTGATTTTTTTCGGGATCAACTCCAACTGCACCTGCATTTCTCAATTCAAATTCTCTACTCTTAAATTCTGTTCCAAGTTTTAACGATCCAAAAATGGTAGTATCCTCACCAGTCAAAAAATCTCTTACCCCAAAATCAAACCATGCACTTGGCACTACTGATTGAGTCGTCATGCCATCAGCTTCAGTTAATGGTTTTCCGATTGCTGGATTTACGTTTATTAATAATCCCGTTGAAATGGCATCACTACCACCATCATTTTTGGTTCCGCCAATAAATGAACCATCTGTGTCTTGATCTTTCAATATCCCGAAATAAGTTTTCCCGTTCTGTGTTTTAGTAGTTTGACCAAGTGTTAACCAACTGTCTAATGCAACTGTGTTGTTAGTATATCTAGCTTTATTAAAATCCTTCCCAAAAGAATGACCGTAAACACTATTGTTAAAAACTGGAGCTGTACTTTTAATATGGAAAGGATGGTTCACATCTCCATACATTTTAATTAATTTCTGATCTTTGGGTAAATCAATATAAATACGATAGGTAACCGATCCAGAATCAAGTTTTCCTCCAGTTACATCTGTTGAATCAAATTGATCGGAAATGTAGTATTTTTCAACGATAATGTTCTCTACTTGAGCGTTCAAAAATGAACTACTTAAAAATAAAAACAAGAAAAATAGGATTGATATATATTTCATAAACATGTGTTTTTTTAATTATTATAATTTATAAGAAATTCCAAGATTAAAATTAGTGCCGTATCTGAATCGGTCAAAGTCAACCCATTCAGTCGGTAATTTATACGCTCTTACAACTGGGGCATTCAAAATATCTCTAATGGTTAAACTTGTACTAAAATATTTGCCTAACGTTTTAGATACTTTAAAATCAATTGTGTTTCTTGGTTGTTCATAAACATCTGGAAATCCTTTAATTACTCCCGTAATTACTAAACGAGGACCTTGAATGTTGTAACTTAATGTTGCAGTTAAACCTAGAGAATCCGATTTGTAGGAAGCAATCGCATTAATAATATAAGGAGCTTGACCAAACATCGTTCTGTTGACGGTATCTAGTGGTGTAATAATTTCAATACTTTCTTTAACTATAATATTTTTTCTTATAAACTGAGAATTAGAATTCACCAAAGTAATATTTGTTTTTAGGTCAAAAAATTTAGTGATAGATTTTTTACCTTCAAATTCAAAACCTACAACTGAAGATTTGTCAATGTTTTGCCAGGTAATACCACCACCACCAAATCCCATTTCAATGTGGTTTTTAAAATCTTTGTAAAAGAAACTAAAAGAAACATTATCATTATTTTTAAAATAAGTTTCAGAACGAAAATCATAATTGTTTACCTGAACAGTTTTCAAATTTGAATTACCATATATCATTGATCTAAATTCGTTATCATAAATAGCAACACTATTTAATTCACGAATACTGGGCCTAGCTACTGTTTGACTATAATTAGCTCTAACATTCATTTTGCCAAATGATTCTTTTTTGATTCTATAAATCAAATTCAAACTTGGCAAGAAATTTACTTCATCAATATTAGCAGCATTAACAAATGGATATCCCCCCATATTTTCACGACGAATATCATTGTATTCGTATCCTAAATTATGGTATTTAAAAACATCTGAAAACATTTTTGCTTGTTCAATTCTTGCACCCCCAGAAACTCTAAATTGTTTCACAATTTCAAGATCTAACAACACAAAACATGCCGAAACACTACTAAATCCTATCGTATTATTTCTTGCTACATCATTCTCCTGATAATAATAATCTAATAAATTTCCGTTCATTTTAAATTTATTTTGATTCAAGAACAAATCAATATCATCATTTGGTATATCTACTGAAGAAGTAGAATTCCCCCGTGCAACTAAAAACTCTTCCAAATCCAATTTTCTATCATTTCTTTGATACGCACCTCCAATTTTCAATTTACGAACTAACGTTACATCTTTTTTACTCAAGGGTATTTCAGCAGATAAACGTGTATCTAATAGATTCTCATCTAAATACCTATAAAATCTTCGAACACCTTCTCCTACTGTTGGATCAAAAGCATATGATATTATTACTGAATCATTAGGATCAATCTCAGTTGTAATAGTAGCTACTTTAAAATCAGGGATTATACTTTCCCCTTGAGTATATGAAGCATTGTACTCAACTTTCATTCGTGCTTTTTCAATGTAATGCTCTGATTTTAACTGGTAAATAAATTGTTTTCTTTGTTCGTAAAATTGATTTTTACTTATGGATCCAGCGATAAAATGATTTTTCATAGTAGTAAAATTTACTAAATCATTTGTTCCTGAAAAATTTGGCATGAACATTAATGAAACACTATTTTTATCATTTAATTTATAAGCTAGACTAAACAACGCACTCCACGTATTTGTTTCTCTACTAATCAGAGCATCATCTTGTTGTTCAAAAGCAAAATTTAATGCTTCAGAACCTACACGTTGAGAAATTCCATTTGGATCAAAACGAACTGAACTTCCATACTTAAAACCTAAAATATAACCCAATTGTTTCCCAAATAGATTCGTTTGATTGCCAACACTAAAGCTTTGTGAAAAATTTAAAGGCGCCTTACGTTTTAACGTATTCCAGTTACTAGCAAAACCATTGTTATAGTCAGTACCATTTGGATTTAAAATACTAAATGCTTTTGGTTTATAATTCGTATTATAATCTGCTGTTGCTTTAGTTAAAGCAACAGGATCATTTATTAATCCTTTTGGTAAAATGCCTAACTCTACTAAGCCCAAACGGTAATAAGTATCACTTTCTGCAGCACTAGAAGTCCAGCCTGTTACTCCCATTGACGCATAATAATTCGTCAATCCTAGAGCCGAAAATTCTTGATATTGAGTTGGAGATACAGTTGGAGATACCAATTCTTTTGAATCGCGCGTTCTAAGTCCAGTGTCAAAACCTAACCAATCAGTTTTACTTCTTTGCGAGCTAATAATTTCTTTAAATGACGTTTGATCGTTGTATCCAAATTGAGATTCAACATTTACTTCTAATTTTTCAGGGTAATCTTTTGTTTCAACTGATAAATAAGCACCTGAAAAATCACCTGGTAAATCAGGACTAGCCGTTTTGGTGATTATGATATTGTCTATCAAACTAGAAGGAAAAATATCTAATTGAATATTATTGGTAAGCGGATCTAATGTTGGTATTCTAGAACCATTTAATGTCGTTTTCACATATCTATCTCCAATCCCACGAACTGTAATCAATCCACCATTAGTAGATACGCCTGAAACACGAGCTACTGCAGCTGTAACGTTTGCATCTCCTGTTTTCTTCATTGTTTCAGAAGAAACATAATCAATCGTAGCTGCCGAATTAATTTTCAAGTTTTCCATGTAATAATCCTTGGCTTTCGTTTTCTTGACAACAATATTTACTTCATTTATCTGACTTGCTTCAGGGTTTAACGTAAAATCTTTCAGAATAATTTCATTGTTTTGAACAGTAATGATTTCTTCTACAGTTTCAAAACTGGTATAAGAAATGACTAAAGTTTGTGGAGTTGCTTCTAAAATTTTTATCGAATAATTCCCGTCAAAATCAGAGGATGTAAAAATAGTTCTATTGTTTTTTAAAAAAATTCTAACTCCAAATAAAGATTCACCATTTTCATCCGTTATTTTACCTCTAATGGTACCTTGGGAAAACACTGAATAGGATGTTAAAAAAATTGCCAACACTACTAAATATGACTTCTTCATTTTATTTCTACAAATACGATTAGTAATAATTTATCGTTCTATACTAGAACTGTATATGAAAAAACTTACTGGGAATAGAAATACATTCTCAGTAAGTTTTTTATTATTATTTATATTATGTCTTATTGAACAGTAATTTTCTTAATAGTTTTCTCTCCTGCTAGAGAAACAGTTATAAAATAAACCCCCTTTGGAAAAGTAGAAACATCAATTGTTTGAACATATTCATTGGCAATGTGCCCTAATTCATTTTTTACCACTAAAGCTCCTTTGTAATCATGAATTAAATAAAAATTATCCGTACTCACTTTTGCATTCACAATAGAAATTGATAATTCTGAAGTTGCAGGATTAGGATATACCGAAACAAGCTGATCAACTCCATTTAATTCATTTATTCCTGAAACAGGATCCGTTACCGTAATATTTATAAGTGACGAAGTTGTAGTTGCTAAAGAATTATCAGTTGCAATAGCTTTTAAAACATGTGCACCTGTAACTGCAGTCCAAGTAACTGAATAGGGAGATGTTAAATCAACTCCTACTGAAACATTGTCTACAAAAAATTCAACTTGTGTGATTGTCCCATCTGTATCTGAAGCATTTGCAAACAAAGTTACAACATCATTTTTAACAGCAGCTAATGGTGGTATTAAAGAAATTATTGGTGCAACATTTCCTAAAACATTAACATTAATTGAAGAAATTGAAGACGTTTTAGTAGCTCCTATGTTATCAGTAGCAATTGCCTTAAAATTATGCGCACCTACTATTGCAGTCCAATCATAAGTATAAGGAGAAGATACATCAACTCCTATTGAAACATTGTCTACAAAAAATTCAACTTGTGTGATTGTTCCATCTGTATCTGCAGCAGTAGCTGTCAAAACTACTACATCACCAGCAGTTGCAGTTGAGGCAGCAGATAATGTAATTGTAGGAGGAGTATTTGCAACCAGAGTTAGAGAAGGAATTGTAATTTCATTTAATATAGGATTACTAGTAACATAATTCTGACTTACTTGAGGTACTGGTGTTCCAATTTGAATATTTAATTCAAATGAAAAAATCCCATCTGTAGTAAACTGACCTAACAAAAGTTTATTTTCAGCAGTTGGGCCAACTGCGCCAAATAATGCAGCAATTGCATGATCGTTTAAAGTGAATGAACTTCCAGCTTGACTTGTTGCATCAAAAAAATCCAATTCATTACTAAAACCTACCAATGTAACAACTTCTGGAGAACCTGCTATCATACCATCTTGAACACTCAATGGGATACCCGCAGAAGCATCCGCATTTTTCAACATTGAATTTGAACTTATAGGTAATAAATTAGCTACTCCATCGTCTTCTGTTTTTAAAACACCAAATTGACCTGCTGCTACAGCACCTACAGAAAACCAAGAGTCCAATGCAACTGAATTGTTCTTTAATTGTGCACTAGCAATTTGATTGGCTGTAATTGCTCCTCTATCTTCATTGTTAAAGAATGTTGTTGTTGTTGACACTTTAAAAGCGTGATTAACATCACCGTATAATGCTTGAAATCTATATCCTGGTAACATATCTGCATAAATCCTATACGTTACAGAACCTTCAGGTAAAGTACTCAGAGAACCAAGAGCGTCTGCTGCATTTGAAACATAGTATTTTTCAACAATAATACCCTCTAAACCATCTTGAGAGTATCCATTTGAATTAAAAGCAATTAAACCTAAAATAAAAGTAATTTTTTTCATGTGTTTGATTTTTAAAAGTTAACTAAAAGAAATTATAACAATTGTTTGCTATTTTTTTACTGACTTGTTTGTATATATTAAACTTGGGATTACAATTTCATCATTCATTGGGTTTTTCGCAACATATCTTTGAAACACACCAGGAAGTGGAGTTCCGATTTGTAAATTCAACTCGAAAGAAAAATTACCATCTGTTGTCATTTGAGCAATTAAGACTCTATTAGTGGTCAATGAATCTGGACCTACAGAACCTCCTAAACAAGCCCAAGCTCCATTGTTAATTATGAAGGAAGATCCTGATTTCTTATTTCCGAAAATTTCAACTTCGTTGTCAATTGCAAAAAAAGTTGGTCTTGGAACTTGGTCCCCTTTTACTAATCCATCTTTTATATATAAAGGTGAGCCAGAAATTTCACTTGTGTTCTGTAAAAAATTCTTTTCGTGGCCAATATTTTCAAACGTATCATCAGCATCTTTTAGAATGCCATATAAATCTTCTCCAGCTGCACCAACCGACAACCAAGAATCTAAAACAACTGTATTCTTATGAATAGACCTTTGAGCAATAACGTTTGGATAAGTACTTCCATGGTTCGTGTTATTAAAAAATGAAGTAGATGTTTCTATCTTTAAAGTATGTTCTGGACTACCATAAGCAGCTTGAAAACGATATCCTGGTTTAAGATCAGCATAAATTCTATAAGTTACTGAACCAATTGCTAAGAAACCAGCATACGTATTTGCTGAAGTATCATTTGCATCTGATACATAATATTTTTCTACGATTATATTTTCAAGCCCATTCTGACCTATTGTCAAAAATGAAATTATAACTATAAAAACTGTCAAAATACTTCTATTCATATTCCTTTTTTTAATTGTTTAAAAGAGCTTATTAAATTCAAGAACCCTTTTAGACTGCAAAATTAGAGCATAAACTATAGAATGAAATTAAGCAAGCATTATGATTGAATTAAGGATTTGGTCGTAAATTAATATAAAACAATTATTAAAATAATATTGAGTTCATATCAAAGTGATAAAATAAGATAAAACATTAATAATTATCATATTAAATATTAATTTAATATGATTGTCGGGAACTTTACCGCAATAAAATAGTACGCCCTTTTAGGCATACGCGTTAACTTAAGCGAATACATATATATAGTTAAACATATAAAAAACACCTTTTTAAATGCATACATCAAAATAGTTCTATTGTCTGATAGTCTTGTGTCTTGTATCTTTTTTTCTATCTTCGTGCTTCGCAAAATTTTACAACAGAATGAGTCAAAAATATCAGGAATACAAAGGATTGAATTTACCAAACGTTGCAGAAGCAGTTTTGGAAAAATGGAAAATGGGTCAAGTGTTCGAAAAGTCAATTTCAACTCGCGACGAAAACAAACCATTTGTGTTTTTTGAAGGCCCACCATCTGCGAATGGTTTACCCGGAATTCACCATGTTATGGCGCGCTCTATTAAAGATATTTTTTGTCGCTACAAAACGTTAAAAGGTTTCCAAGTGAAACGTAAAGCCGGTTGGGATACACACGGTCTACCTATAGAATTGGGAGTTGAAAAAGAGTTAGGTATCACAAAAGAAGATATCGGAAAAACAATTTCTGTTGAAGACTACAACAAAGCGTGTAAGGAAACAGTAATGCGTTACACTGATATTTGGAATAACCTAACTGAAAAAATGGGTTATTGGGTAGATATGGAAGATCCTTATATTACCTACGAACCAAAATACATGGAATCGGTTTGGTGGTTGTTGGGTCAGTTATACGAGAAAAATTTAATTTACAAAGGATATACAATTCAACCGTATTCACCAAAAGCGGGTACAGGTTTGTCATCGCATGAAATCAATCAACAAGGTTGTTACAGAGATGTGAAAGATACGACGGTTGTTGCGCAGTTTAAAATGGTGGATGGGGAAAAATCGCCGTTTGATGTTGATTTTATAGGTACAGGTCAACAAATCCATTTTTTGGCGTGGACAACAACACCTTGGACATTACCATCCAACACCGCATTGTGTGTTGGACCAAAAATCGAATATGTTTTAGTTAAATCATTCAACCAATATACATTCGAACCAATCAATGTTATTCTCGCGAAAAATTTGGTGGGGTACCAATTCGGAAAAGGATTTAATGCTGTTGAAAACGAGCAAGATTTAACTACCTATATTAAAGGAGACAAACAAATCCCTTATTTCCTTGCAGGCGAATGCTTAGGTTCTGATTTAATAGGGATCAAATACGAACAATTATTACCGTATTGTTTACCTGATGAAAATCCTGAGCAAGCATTCAGAGTAATTGGTGGCGATTTCGTTACAACATCCGACGGAACAGGAATCGTACACATCGCACCGACATTTGGAGCAGATGATGCGCGAGTAGCTACAGAAGCTGGAATTCCGGGAATGCTCGTAAAAGACGACAAAGGAAATTTAGTGCCGTTGGTTGATTTACAAGGAAAATTCAGACCAGAAATGGGAGAATTTGCTGGAATGTATGTTAAAAATGAATATTACAACGATGGTGAAGCGCCAGATCGTTCAGCAGACGTACAAATTGCAATCAAACTAAAAGAAGAAAACAAAGCATTTAACGTTTCAAAATACGAACACAGTTACCCACATTGTTGGAGAACTGATAAACCGATTTTATATTATCCATTGGATTCTTGGTTCATCAAAGCAACTGCTGCGAAAGACAGAATGATGGAATTGAACAAAACAATCAACTGGAAACCAGAATCGACTGGTACAGGACGTTTTGGAAAATGGTTGGAAAACTTAAACGATTGGAATCTTTCTCGTTCTCGTTACTGGGGAATTCCGATTCCTATTTGGTCTACAACTGAAGGAGATGAAAGAATCATCATTTCATCCGTTGAACAATTGAAAAATGAATGCGATAAAGCAGTTCAAGCTGGTTTAATGGATAAAAATCCATTGGCTGAATTCGTAATTGGAGATATGTCGAACGAAAATTATTCAAAAATCGATTTACATAAAAATTACGTTGATACAATTATACTTGTTTCTGCTTCAGGTAAACCAATGCAAAGAGAAGCAGACCTCATCGATGTTTGGTTTGATTCAGGTTCAATGCCGTATGCACAATGGCACTACCCTTTCGAAAACAAGGAATTAATTGATGGAAACAAAAGTTTTCCTGGAGATTTTATAGCAGAAGGAGTAGATCAAACAAGAGGTTGGTTCTATACTTTGCATGCAATATCTACTATGGTTTTTGACCAAGTTGCTTATAAAAATGTAATTTCAAACGGATTAGTTCTTGACAAGAATGGTCAAAAAATGTCTAAACGATTAGGCAATACAGTTGAGCCATTCAAATGTTTGGAACAATATGGACCAGATGCAACTCGTTGGTACATGATTACGAATGCGCAACCATGGGATAATTTGAAATTTGATGTTGAAGGAATTACAGAAATTCAACGTAAATTCTTTGGCACACTTTACAATACGTATTCTTTCTTTACATTATATGCAAACATTGATGGATTTGATTATTCAGCTCCAGATGTAGCATTAGCTGAACGACCAGAAATTGACCGTTGGGTAGTTTCTCAATTGCATTCTTTGATAAAAAATGTTGAAGAAGCATTTGAAACATACGAACCAACAAAAGCAGGTCGTTTGATACAAGATTTCGTAACAGACCAATTATCAAACTGGTACGTTCGTTTGTGTAGAAGACGTTTTTGGAAAAGTGACGACTCTCAAGATAAACTTTCGGCGTATCAAACGTTGTATACGTGTTTAGAAACAGTAGCTATTTTAGGTTCGCCTATCGCTCCTTTCTTTATGGATCAATTGTTCAACGATTTGAATGCAGTGACAAAAAAGCACACTGTTATTTCAGTTCATTTAGCAGACTTTCCAAAAGTTGATGAAACAAGTATAGATACAGACTTAGAGGCTCAAATGGAAATCGCTCAGCGTGTTTCTTCATTGGTTCTCGGTATTCGTAAGAAAGAAAGAATCCGTGTTCGTCAACCCTTGCAAACAATCATGGTTCCAACATTAAACAAAGCGTTCTCAGATAACATCATGCACGTTAAAGATTTAATTCTTTCAGAAGTAAATGTGAAAGAATTAAAGTTGTTAGAAGAAGGAAGTGGTGTTTTAGTGAAAAGCATTAAACCTAATTTCAAAACAATTGGTCCTAAATTCGGAAAACAGATGAAAGCAATTTCAGCTCTTGTTGGGAAAATGACGGCTGATGATATTACCAAAATAGAACAAAATAAAGGTTGGAAAGGCGACATTGATGGCGAAAATATTTCGTTGGATTTGACTGATTTTGAAATTTTAGCACAAGATATTCCAGGTTGGTTAGTGAGTACAGAAGGTGGATTAACTGTTGCATTAGATGCTACAATTTCTGAAGAATTAAGATCAGAAGGGATTGCTCGTGAATTAGTAAATAGAGTTCAGAATTTGAGAAAAGAATCTGATTTTGAAGTAACGGATAAAATTCAATTAACGATTGAATGCTCACCAGAAATTCAAAAATCAATTGCTCAAAACCAAGAATATGTTTGCAACGAAGTACTTGCAATTGACATCAAATTTAATCCACTTGGAGCTACTGCATCAATCATAGATTTGGTAGAAGTAGGAGATGCAAAAATAGAACTAAAGAAAAAATAAAACTCTGTTTAACTGAAATAATCCAGTTTGATTTAAAGGTGAATTTTACGATTTAACTCTAAATCAAACTGGATTTTTTTGAATAATTTTATGATTTTCCATAAATAAAGTTTTAGAAATTATACCAAACACATGTATGTTTTATTTAAGCATTGCAGAAACGTGTAAATTGACAGGAGTAAGCAGGAGTAATTTATACCGAATGATTTTAAGGGGGGAACTTTTTATTGCGAAAATTGGCACGAGAATAATTATAAGAAGAAGTGATATTGAAAAGATTTTTGACCGACCAAAACCAAAAGTTAAAGCATCAATAATTTACAATGTAACAGATAGTTTTTCAATCAAGGATTTACATGAAAAATTAAAAAACGGATAAAAAGAAACACGATTTTAATTCAATAAAAAAGAAGTATTGAACTTGAAAATTGAAACATAAAAAAGGTTAAAATTAAGTTGATTTTACTTGGAAAATTTCTTCGATTTTAGAATATTGAAATTTAAAACCAGTGGCACTAAATTTATGATTAGAAACGTGAACTCCTTTCAGAACAAGATCAGACATTTCGCCAAAAATAAGTTTCAAAAGAAAAGAAGGAACGTTTGGAAACCAAAAAGATTTCTTTAAACAACGAGCAATTTTACGTGTAAAATTTTTGTTCGAATCATTTCCTCCTACACAATTAAAAGCACCTTCAATCGGATTTTGTACAGCAAACAAAAAAGAGTTTGTTAAATCATCTATATAGACCCAAGGCATAATTTGATTGCCATCTCCAAGAGGCGAACCTATCCCCCATTTAATTGGAGCAATAATTTTTTGTAGAGCACCTTCATTTAAATCTAAAACAACAGCTGTACGCATTTTTACAACGCGGCATTTATCATTAAATAAATCAGAAGCATTTTCCCATTGCTTAACTAATTGAGATAAATAGTCTTGACCAAAAGGATCTGTTTCTGTATAAATTTTAGTTAAACTATCAAAACCATAACACGAAATACCAGAAGCACTAATATAACTTTCTAAAATTGGAAGTTGAGGAATTAAACTCGCTAAAAATTGGGTAGGTTCTATTCGTGAATTTAACAACTCAGCTTTTCTTTTTTCTGACCATCTTCTTTCGCCAATATTAGCTCCACAAAGATTAATGATAGCAGTAACATTTTCCAATGCTTTAAAATCAATTTCTTTTTTAGAAGGATTCCAGAAAAACTCATTAATTCGTTTCGGATTTCTAGACAAAATCACAACTGAATACCCTTGATTGACAAGTGTGATTTCTAATTTTCTACCAATAAATCCGGTACCACCAGCGAGTAAAATTGTTTTCATAAGTAAATCTTTAGCAATAATACATTATACGTCTAAAGTAGCATTTTAATTTTTACAAAACTCAATTGTCGGTTAATTGGATTAAAATTATTTGAGGTGTAGCACTATTGCTATAATTGCAATCGCATATCAAGAAATAATAGTGTAAGTAACAATTTTATTCAGACCAAATGAGAAATTAATTGTCTATAATGATTTTGCGCAACAACATTTACGAATTAATAATGGTTTAATAATGGTTTAATGTATAGCTGATAGTCTTCAACTAAATTTGTAAAAAAAATTTAATATGAAAAGAAACTTAGTGTCAATGCTTATTTTAGGTTTTTCCCTAACAAGCTATAGTCAATCCTATTTTGTGAAATGGGATTTCAATTCAATTGTAAATGATGCATCTACAGCTACTGGAGTTAATACTCCATCATTAGGTGTCGACAACTTTAATTCCATTGGAGGTGTAACGAACTCTTTTGGATCTGGAAATGTAAATGATCTAAATACGACGGATAATTCGAGTTTTCAAACAACACAATATCCTGAACTTGGTTTAAATCCAAAAACTGGTGGAGTTCAATTTAATGTTTCTACTGTAGGATTTAACAAAGCACAATTGGAATTTTACCAGCGATTGAGTAATACTGCTGCGAATACTTGGGTTCTTCAATATACATTGGATAAAACAGGAGTAAGCACTGGTGGAATTGTAGTTTGGGCAGATGCAACAACATATACATTCGTTCCAGCACCAACTGGAACAGGAGATACTTGGCATTTGAGAACTTTTGATTTTTCTGCAATTGGTGGATTGAATAATAATGCTACTGCTGGTTTCAGAGTTGTTTCTGATTTTGATCCAATTACTGGAAACTACTTAGCAGCTCGTTCAACAAGTACTTATAACACTGGCGGTAACTCTCGTTTTGATTTAGTTTCGATGAAAGAAGCTGCAGGAACCTCGTCAATTGTTACAGCAAGTAATTATCAGATTGTAAGTGAAAATGTAGGAACAGTAAATGTTCCAGTAACTTATACGAATGCGAATAATGCTGACGCAAAAATAGTTTTTGAAGTTTCAGGATATTCAAGTGGCTTTTTAGGAACCGATTTCAATTGGACAACCAACGATACTTTAACGATTCCAGCTAATTTCAATGGTCTTATAAATTTTCCGATAACAATTATAGATGATGTTCAAGCTGAAAGAGCAGAAACGATTATTTTAAAAATGAAATCGTATAGTAATGCACTTGTTTCAGTGTCACAATACTATCAAATCATTTATGTAAAAGACAATGATTACCAAGCACCTGTAGGAACAAATGAACTTAATATGAATTTGATGTCAAGTTTTTCTAATGGGGCAGCTGGAGCAAATTCAGCAGAAATAGTTGTTTATGATTCAACAAATTATCGTTTATACATCGCTAATAGTATTGCTGCAAAAATAGACATTGTTGATTTCTCTAATCCATCTACTCCAGTTCTGTTAAATAGTGTAAGTATTGCAGATTATGGTAACATTAACTCTTTAGCTGTTCATAACGGCGTTGTTGCTTTGGCAATTGAGAATACCAATGCACAATTGAATGGATCAATCGTTTTCATGGATCAAAATGGTGGTTTTATTAGCCAGGTTGCAGCAGGAGCAATGCCCGACATGATTACATTCAACAAGGATTTTACGAAAATCATTACAGCCAATGAAGGAGAACCAAATTCAACATATTCTGTTGATCCTGAAGGTTCTATCACAATTGTGGATTTGACACCAGGTTATGCCGCTCTAACAAATACAAATGCAACAACTATTTCATTGACACAGTTTAATGGTCAAGAAGTAGCTTTGAGAGCACAAGGAATAAGAATTTTCTCTACAAGTGCATCTGTTGCACAAGATTTAGAGCCAGAATATATAGCTATTTCTGATGATAATACAAAAGCGTATGTGAGTTTACAAGAAAATAATGCAATGTTGGTCATTGATTTAGCAACAGCAGTCATTGAAGAAATAAGAGCTTTAGGATATAGTGATTATTCAACAGGAAACGGAATGGATGCATCAGACAGAACAGGTCAAATATTAATTACTTCTTTACCAGTTAAAGGTGCATACATGCCAGATGCGATTGCTTACTCAACAATTGGTGGACAAGGATATGTTTTTTCAGCTAATGAAGGTGATTCAAGAGAATTTGGTGCAGTAGTTGATGCGGCAAGAATTTCAACATTGAATTTAGATCCGACAGTTTTTCCTGACCAATTAATCTTAAAGAATAATAATTTAGCTGGTCGTTTAAGTGGATTGAGATATTCAGGTGATACTGATAACGATGGTGATTTAGACGAAATCCATGTAATGGGAGGAAGATCATTTAGTATTTGGAATGCTGCAACTGGCGCTTTAGTTTTTGATTCGAAAGATTTAATTGAGCAAATTATTGCTGCACATCCTGTTTATAGTACAATATTCAATTCTTCAAATTCAATTGGAACACCATCATTAAAAAACAGAAGTGATGATAAAGGTCCGGAGCCAGAAGGTATTACAACTGCAAAAATAAATGGTGATAACTATGTGTTCGTTTCATTGGAAAGAGTGGGTGGCGCAATGATATTTAATGTAAATGATCCAGTAAATCCTGTATATGTTGGTTACAGAAATAATCGATCAACTACAGTAAGTGGACCAGATTTGGGAGCTGAAGGAATGATTTTTATTTCCGCAGAAGCTTCTCCAAATGGAAATGCGATGCTTATTCTTGCGAATGAAGTAAGTAGTTCACTTTCTATTTACCAAGTAAATACTTGTGCAGAAATAGCAGGAGCAGAGATTAATGCTACGACCAATGTTCTATGTGAAGGTGAATCAACAGAATATACAATTCAAGGATCTAATGGAAGTTCAGTTCAATGGTATTTTGAAAATCAACCAATCCCAGGTGCAACATCAACTAATTTAATGGCCAATCAAAGTGGTGAATATGAAGTGTTTATTAGCAGTGATTTATATGCATGTAATGATACCTCAACATCAATTCAATTAGTTGTTAATCCTTTACCACTTGTTACTATAGTTGTAAGTGATAGCGTAATATGTGTAGGCGAATCGGTTGTTTTAAATGGTCAAGGTGCAGAAACGTATATTTGGAATAATAGTACAGTAAATAATACTTCTTTTACTCCTTCGGTTTCTGACACCTATTCCGTAGTTGGTGTTGATGCTAATGGATGTAAGAAATCAGCTTCCGTAAATTTAACAGTAAATCCACTTCCAATAGTAGTTGCGAATGTGACAAAGACCGAAATTTGTGAGGGTCAAAAAGTAGTTTTTTCTGGCTCTGGAGCCCAAACCTACACATGGAACAATTCAATTGTAAACGGATTGTCAATTATGTTAATGAATTCAGGTGTATTTGATTTAGTTGGTATTGATGCAAACGCTTGTTCAAATACAGATAACGTTTCAGTTACAGTGAAAATTGTTCCAAATATATCATTAGGTGTTGATACAACTATATGTTCAAACAATGCGCCACTAAATTTAAAAGTTGATGGGAATTATTCAGTATATAACTGGAGTACAGGAGAGTCAACAGCATCGATTATGGTGAATCAAACAGCATCATATTCTTTAAAAGTAACTTCTACTAACGGATGTACTGATTCAGACACGATTTTAGTGATAATTGACTCTTGTTTAGGACTTGAAGATCTATCGAATACAATCAACGTATATCCTAATCCAACGAGCGGTAATATAACGATGAATTTTGGAAATTATATTTCAAATGGTTTGGTTGAATTATACGATGGTCAAGGTCGATTAGTACTTAATATTGAAGTGAATGGTCAAAATCAGATTATTGATATGACTTCATTTTCAAAGGGTGTTTATACAATCCTTGTAAAAGAAGTGAATTCAATACAACAAATTAGAATCATTAAAGAATAAAAAAGTCAATATATTTTAAGGCAGCCTTCAAAAGAGGTTGCCTTTTTTATTGCACAAAAAAAGAGCTTGTTAAATCATCAATATAGATCGTTTACAGATTTTAATTACCGACAAAAAAAGCCTTACCTCCTATTTAATAGTGCATTAATCTTCATTAAAAACGCTATTATTTAAAACTAAAACAACAGCTCTACCCATTCACATTTTTACAAAACTCAATTGTCGGTTAATTCCGTACCAATACCAGCAAATGCTACCTGATTCAGCTCACGAATGCGTTGTTTATTTTTATCCTTCTGAATTTGCTTCTTGTTTTTTTTCTGAGCCATTAACTTAGAATGTAACTTTTTATTGTCGGTGTTTTTTTGTTTCGTCATTATATAATCTAACTGAATTTTATCGATTTAAATTTGGGGAGACTAAGTTTGAATCAACTTGTTTGATGTCCCCAAGTTTGAATCGGTTTTTTTGATGTGACTGAGTTTGGAATTCCTTGTAAATTATTTTTAATAACATAATTTTCAACGGTATCTTCCAGATCACCTGTATTTATTCCTATATAATATCCCATCTTTTTATGTTAAGCATTATATAAATATATCAGTCATTTCATCAAAGGTGAACTCTTCCTCTTCTTTTGGAACAAAAAACGTTATTTGAGCATTTTCTTCGTAATCACCAAGATGCAAACCACTAAATCCTCTAAAGTTATAGGAAATAGAATCAATATTATCAAAATCTTCTGCAATGGTAGGATAATCTGATTTCACTCTTTCATTCACATACAACTCATACCAAACACCCTCTTCAGTTTCACAATAGTATCCTCTATCCCAAACAGAAGGTTCCATGTCATAAACCTCTTCAGAAATACCGTCTGGGTACATTTCATAATCAAATTCGTAATTTTTCATAACTGTTTGTTTTAATTTATATTAGCTAAATTCAAGCAACAAGTGCAACAAAGGGAAAGTTATTAAAAAATACTTCATTTGGTGTTTTATAGCCTAAAATTTTTCTAGGTGTGTTATTTAATTTGTCTTCTATAATCTTTACATAATTGTTGGATATTTTAGTTAAATCAGTTCCTTT